>Ga0213858_10001569_pt1 | contig 10918 bp, 15 predicted proteins | sample PICome_FD_160122 | JGI IMG/M metagenome (GOLD analysis project Ga0213858, IMG submission 160122) | Coastal seawater microbial communities near Pivers Island, North Carolina, United States - PICO245 | ecosystem: Environmental > Aquatic > Marine > Coastal | place: USA: North Carolina | collected... | reverse complement strand
TTATCAGATATCGATTCATGTTCATCCATTAGTATTACCACCTTTTTCCATTCTTTTTTTCAATTCACGAATTTGTTTATCAGATAGAATGTCCATATAGTCTTTTGCTTCTCGTTTCGATATCTGATAATATTCTGTTAAAGTATCTAGTTTCTTACTCAAATAGGGTTTACTCCATTGAGAGAATCTATTTCTTTTCCTTAGAGTATTTAGGAAAAACAGATATTGAAGACGATTGTCTAGACTATGTCTGACATTCATTTCGTTTGAAAAAAAGACAGAATCTTGGTGATAAGATAATGCTTTATTTACTAGGAAGGGTTGATAAGATTTCTCTGCGACCTTGTCAGGCATGTTGTCCTTTTTGGTATAGGAAACATCCTTAACAAAGTCGAAGGGATTTCTTTTAGTCATTTATGTTAGGATACTTTGAGTAACGGATGGTTGTGTAGCTCTTGAGAATGCATCAATAAGTTCATCACCTTTGAGTTCTTTTCCGAAGTATACGATTGAACCATCGTCAAGTGTTCTTTCAATAAGTCCACTATTGAAACTTCTATCAACGACACCTTTACCATCTTGAGTGTCTTGTGGTCTTGTGTCATACCACATACTACTTAAAGAGTGTGCATGTAAACTTGATACACCTCTTGCCCATTCTTCTGCTAATAGAAGAAGTCTTTGTCTTTCTACTTTATCTTGATACTGTCCCATTATGTATTGTCTCCATCAGTATATTTAATTCTGGCTTTGTCAAACTGTCGATTTGCTGTTCTTTGAAAAGACTTTTCGATTTGTTTATCAAACCACCTTCTAAACCATTGTCTGAGTTTACCCATTACCAACCCCCATCAATCTCTTCTAAGACTGTATTAGTTGCACCTAGAATATCAGTTAAAGGTTCGTCAAAGATTTTGATATCTTCATGACCTTCTTCTAATAATGCTTTCAATGTTTCAGCACTATCGATAATGGTTTGTATTTCGTATTTCAATTCTTCTGTAATCATTTGAATTTACACTCCGACATAATTTCTGTTAAACATGCAACGAAATTAATTTCTGAATCCATTGCAAAGGCAGACTTATGTTGATAGTCTGCAATAATAAGAACTGATGCTGGGATACTTGAAGGTTCAAGTTTCTTTTCCAATGCATCAAATACTTTTCTATATAGAGTATTGAAGTCATTGTCGGAGTTCTGTCCGACCCATTTCCTCATTCCACTCCAGTTCTTATCTTTAATCATATCAATGAGAGGTGTAAGTTTTTCTTCTGATAAAGTTGCGAGGAGACCTGAGTCTATCTCTCCACTTACACCATATCTTTGAACCTCATTGATACACCTTCTAAAATCGGGAAAGAACTTGATTACAAGCTCAACCAATACTTTTTGTTCATACTTAATGTTTTCTGCATCACAAATATCACATAGTCGTTGTAGGAATATAGATGCAAGTCTTTGTTTATCTTCGGGTGTCATTGTAAAGTCAATGACTGTTGTTCTAGAATGCAGTGGTGCAATAATTCTGTTTTTATAATTTGCAGTAAAGATAAATCTACAATTGTTTGAGAACTCTTCGATAAAGTTTCTCAATGCTGGTTGAACTGACTCTGCTGAGATATAATCTGCTTCGTCTAGTATAACAACCTTAGGGCCACCACTGAGTGAAACTGTAGATGCAAAGTTTTTGATTTTAGTTCTGAGGGTATCAATCAATCTTCCTTCATCGGAACCATTGATAACAATATAGTCTGCACCTATCTCATTACAAAGTGCTTTTGCAACTGTTGTTTTACCAATACCTTGGGAACCACATAACATAAGATTTGGAATTTCACCTTGCTTGACGAATTCCCAAAATGTCTCTTTAAGAGGTTTGGGTAGAATTGTATCTTCAATTGTCTTAGGACGATACTTTTCTACAAATAAAAATTCTTCTTTCACATTAGTCTCCATCATAAGAGTAAACTCCCCACCGAGTCTACAGTGCAATCCACCCTAAGATGATGAGATTGGATTGCTCCCGTGTGAATTGCAGAGACTGGCACAATTCTCACAACATTACTTTATATATGTTAAACATTGTAACTTGAGTCAGGCTCCAGTGCAATAAAATACTCCAAGTCAATATCTTTGTTCTTGAAGTTTGAAATACCTTTAGATGATACCAACACTGTATAGTTGCCATCTAGGACTTTAAGGTTCTCAATCTTAAAGTTCATGGTGTATTTGACACCAGTAGTATTCTCACCAACGATTCTACTAAATGTATTTGATGTTGGATTTTTCTTATCAGTGACTTCTAATTTCACTGTAGTTCCATCTGAACTTAGAATCAAATCATTTACTCCAAGAACACTTGCAGCTTTCTGTAGTTCAGATAATAGAGTTGATGATATGTCAACACTGATTTCTGCATCAGGCATTGTTATCATTTTCTCGGGTGCAGTCACCATACCTTCACTTGCATAAAAATATGATAGTGTAGTATCTGTATCTGCAACTGTTAGACTTGCATCACCGAATTGAAAGTCGGGGTCGTCCAGTAAACTGGTTGCACCCAAGAACTCGGGCAAGTTGTAAATACTAAAATCTTGAGGGAAAGTTTCATCAACTGTTGCCACTGCAAGAATATTTTTCATATTGGAAATAGTTTCCAATTTGTTTCCACTTTTGACTCGGATACCCGAGTTAATTGTCGAGAAGTTTTTTAATAGTCCTCTCGTGTCATTACTAATTTTCATCACTTTTAGCCTCCTTTATCGCCTTATCGTGAACATGTAACATGAACATTGCATAGTGAATAACCTTCAAAAGGTCTGCTCTGTTCCTGCCTCCTTTCTTTCCGTATCTCTGGGCATACTTCATAATATTCCCGATACAAAAACCTTCACCATGACCACTGTCTATAATAAACTCAGTGGACTGGTATTTGTTTAAACTATAATGCTGGTCATAAGTATTGTCAATGTAAGTTGATAATTCCTTAAGAATCTTTGGTTCATCATACTTGTAATCAATCTTAGGTTTTCTTTTAAACATCGTAGTTTTCATTATACTCTATTCCTTATATTCTGACAACAGGGTTTTCATATCAACATAAACTCTTTTTCGTATTCGTTATATTCTTCTCCAAGGTCAAGTGGAAAAGGTTCATCAGCTGTGAAACAAATACCTTCTTCATTACTACGCAAGACAATACCCAGTGACTTATATCTCTCATTGGTAAGTTTTGATACTTTCAATACATTACCAGTCTCATTACTATTATGAGAAAATCCACTGAGTTGAGTGTTTTGTTTTTTGGTTACAGCAATAGTGGTTGATACCTTTCTCCAAAATTTATGGAAGAGTTCAATATTATTGAACTTATCCCAGTTATCTAAGAGATAGTAGCAAGCAACTTGAGGTGGATTTGCATGGTCGTCACATCTATCCTTTGCCTTCAATTCCATTGCTTCTTTACTTACCCATCCACTTTTGAAATTACCAGTTAACATGTAGAACAATCTAGTGATAGGTCTCTTATATCTTGTATAGTTCCAAAACCCTTCACTGATTAGAAATCTCAAACAGACAAATGCAATTGCACAGGCTGGTGGGATATGCTTATACTTATCTGGCATCACTTCACCTCTACGAAAAATTCTCCATCTTCAAACTCTGATTCAGTTTGCTTTGGAAAGTTAAAATAAACCTTACCTAATGTTCCTTCTCTAAATGCATCAGCAACTTCACAACACTCGCTGACCCATTCATTAATCAACTCATTCTTAGTATGTGACCTCGCTGCATTTAACATTTCACTACTAGTTTTTGAGAAGGTGATTACTGCATTCACATCATTACCTTCAACCAAAGTTGTTCTGATTGCATTAAGGAATCTAGCCTTCCTGTCTCCAGCAACTTCACCTTTACCAGCTCTGAGAGTCCCAATTCTCCAATTAGTATTCTGACTTGTCATGATACCTTCATCTTCTAGATATTGTATAATCTCATCCCTAGTCGGTGGGTCTTGAGTCTCGTAATTAGAGTTTACTAATTTCATCGCTGCATCAATGATTTTTTGCTTACCTTCGATATTAGGTGCAATATCATTTAAGTAAGTTCTTATTGCATTCTGATTTGGATTACAGTCACCATCTTTAACAGCTGCATGAATGTTCGAAATAATATCATCTTCATCTGCAATCAATTTTGGCTTCTGAGTATTGATATTCTCCTTGATAGCATATTGCTTTCTTACTTTAGTATTGGCAAACTCCATAATGCATACCCATACTAAAGTGTCCTTACCTTTATCAGAACATAAAGCACCCTCAGTCCTATGCCTTCCACAAACTAAATCACCATTTGGTTCAATGATAATCGGTTCATTGTGAAAAGGATTGTATAATCCTTCATTGAAAATCTTCTTGAAGACTAAAACATGAGCTTCATTCCTATTACCCAATGCCCTTCCAAGGTTCTTGTGCTTATAGTTAATGTCTCCAGCTCTCACCCATCCATATTTGACAATGACAACACCCTTTTCAGTGGGTGGTGCCATCACATATTCAATAGGGAATTTTTTCTCTTCCCTCACTTTGATTGAAATCTTAGTAGTCATTTTCTTCTCCTACATCCATTGTATCAGAGTTTGAATCCTCGTCAAGGGGTTTTTCCTCATCAAGGTTAACCCCTGCGTCAATCTTGGTATAGAGGTCAAGAACTGCATTTCTTGTTTCTTCATCGAATCTTGAAATACACATTTCAATAGACTTCATTCTATCACCAAACATTCTGAATGCATTGACGATGTGAACTAGTCTTCTTGTTGTAATGACATCATCGATAGCACCTTCGTAGAAAGTCTTTCTGATAATGTCTGCCCAGTCAACTAGTTTAGTTGTGAACTCGGTATCAACCTCACCACTGAGACCCATTTCTTTCTCAAGAATTTTTCTCTCAGTTGTCACTGGTGGATATTCTTGTTGCATTGTGATTGCAAATCTTTCCAACATAGCTTCGTTCATGATTTGAGTTCCAATGAACTTTCCATCTTCGGAACCTTGTCCTTTAGTGTTTGCAGTTGCAAGAATTGTAAAACCTTCTTTAGGTGTTACCCACTCACCAGTTTTCTTGATAAGGTATCCTTTACCTTCAAGAACTGATTGTAAACACATCAACTTGTTAGAACCCAAGTCAACTTCATCGAGAAGAAGGACAGCACCTTTTCTCATTGCTTTGATAACAGGGCCTTCTCTGAAAGTAATGTTACCATTGACTAGAGTGTGACCACCCATCAAATCATCTTCATCAGTTTCGATGGTGATATTAACTCTGAAAAGTTCTCTCTTCAATTGAGCACAAACTTGTTCAATCATAAGAGTCTTACCATTACCACTCAATCCAGTAACGAATACTGGGAAGAAGATTTTAGACTTGATGATGTTCTTCACATCTTTGAAGTGTCCAAAAGGAACATAGTTTGACATCTTCTCGGGGATGATTTTCACATTATCCTCGATGATGTTCAATGTCTCAGTTTGAGCTGCAACTGGCATGTTCGAAACAACTGGTGTTGTAGGAACCACTGCTTTTAGAACTGGGGTTGCAGTTTCGGAATATCCACCATTGTAACCACTGATTACTGGTGTGATATTATAGATAAGAGGCCCATCGACCTGCTCTTCTTTGAAACCAAATTTATTATCTTTCATCCATGAAGGACAAGACCTTCCCATGGCTTCTTTGATATCAGACCTTGTAAAGGTGGTCTGATTAGGGAATTTAGAAATAAGTTCGTCTAAGAACTCCACCCTAGTTGGAGTATAGTCGAATTTATTACCATTTATTTCAATCGATTTTGTCATACAGTCTCCTTTCTTAAAAATCTCATCATGTTTATATTATCTCAAAAAGCTGGGGCCATTGTCAAGGCCATTATTTGATAGCTTCAAAATAAGTTCCCATTTTTTTGACACATTTAATCTCACCTTTTGCACTTTTCTCAGTTAGGTATTTCTCACCATTATTGACCCAAGTCCTAAATGCAAAACATTCTACCTTCTCTTCTTGACACTTTTTATAGTGTTCACAATTATGAAAGACACAAGGACTTGGCCCGACATCCATAACTGCATCTGCAAATTTAGAATAGTCGTTGTTAGTCGAAATGTAATACGCGGGGTCTACTTGAATTGCCATTATGCTATCTCCTTAATAAATTCATTAGTCAAAAACCTCGAGGTAGTTTTTGATTTTTGGTTTTTCTTGAAAGCAGCCAACACTCTAGATTTCTTTGCATCGACTAATTCCTCGTCAAGTTCGTCAGCACCATCCACTGAAAGATTGTTTGAAGTGGTGATGAATAATTTGTTGTATCCTTTTACTTTGAGAACAGAACCAGTTTTTCTGATATCTTTCCAAACATCATCAGGCAAGTGCCAGTTACCAGTAGCTCTCTCATAGATTGCACTGGCATCTTGTTTTTTACTGATTACAAAGTATCCAGTAATGATTGCACCAGTTTCTTTTCCAATCCATTCTAAAAGGTTTTGTGTTCTTGTGAATTCACCTTGACTGTATCTACCACCATCTGAGAAGTCATAAACTTTTCTTGAATATGGGTCAATGATTTGTCTTTTGTGATGGTAGTTCCATTCATCACCAATTTGTTCGTTGATACAAGCATTCTCCTCTTCGTCTTTAGAAAGAATGTTTGCACTATGAGAAAACCCATCAGTAAGAACAGTAAGAATTGATTTTTCAAGTCCGTAAGCTTTTTGGAATTCTCTTAAGTGAGTTCTCATTGAAACGATAGCTGCATCCAAAGGTGTTCCACCTAAGTTGTATTGGTTAGGAATGTATTCACTTGGGATATCAATATATCTTCCACTATTGTCATTCACTGGTTCTTGACAACCATTAAACCACTCATCGTATCTATCAACTGATGTCTCCCAGTTTCTACCCCAAAATTTTACTTTGGATTGAACATAGAAGTAGTTGTAAATCTGACCAACGATTGGCATCATTTTCATCAAGTCTTTAGAATTCATTTGGTCTGAGAAGATTTCAATCAATTTATCTTCCTCACTTCTCCAATTAGTATCAGAAGCATATCTGTCTGAGAAGAGATAAATTCTGTGAGGGATGTTTACTTTTCTACAGAACATTGCAAGGATAAATGCTTGTTCTAGAAGGTCTGTAACCTCGTTATTGATAGAACCACTCCAGTCCAATAGAACTGTAAGTCCGTGGTTTTTACCCTCGGGTAAGTAAGTAACTCTTTTGAAAACATCATCAACAATCTGATATTTGGAGATTCTATTCATATCAAGTTTACCAGTTTTACCAGTAAAAGCATGCTTAGACCTCATTGCAGTTTGTCTCATTTCAAATTCTTTTGCCATGTGCATGACAATGTTTTTGTTTTTCTTTTCAAGTTTTCTTGCAGTGTGAAGAGCTCTTGGTTTTAACATTTTGTAAGAAACTTTATATTCTTCAAACAGTGTTTTGTTTTTAGACTCAAAGTCTTCGATAACAGTTTTGAAAGAAACGATATTGTTTCTATACATGTTATTCATTTTGAACTTTTTGTGAAGGTCGATTTGAGTAATGACCATGTTTTCATCAGAAACAAAATCACCTTCGTTCTCATGAGCAAAGTGTTCTGTTAGAGCCTCTCTTGCACCCTCTTCATCATCGTATGCACCATAACCACCTTTCTTGGTTCCAGTATCTTTTTTTGAATCCTCTTCTTCCTCTTCGGTTTCTTCTTCACCAGTTGAGTTAGCAGGAATGTTACCTTCCTCTTCCTCTTCTAGTTCGGGAAGATTATCATCGTCTTCATCATTGGTATATTCTTCGTAAGGATACTCTGCTTCATCCCCTTCCATTTCTTCATCATCATCGATGTCTTCTTCATCAATGTCAAACATTTGAGGAACGATAGAGATATCTTGTTCATCCCTTGTTTCATTTTCTTTTGACCACTCGTAGATTGCAGTAGCAACTTGAACAACATCTTCCCATGTTTTACAATCTTCTGAAGCTTTTAAGAAAACTGCTTCTTCGTCTGTTAGTGTGATGTTGACTCTAGAACCACATTTAGTGATAAGGTTGATTTTGTCAATAAGAGATAATGCTTGAAGGTCTCTTCCATGAAGACCAAAGAAGTCTCTGTCCATCAATTCATTGTATGCTTTGTAGAAAGACCTTCTAAGACCAGCATACTTCTGTTTAATCATCTTCTCAATTCTGACATCTTCTACAACATTAAGATACCCTTTAAGAGTTTTGTTTTCTGTTATTGCACTATGGACACCTTCGAATGGTGTGTGTAATGCGTGGGATACTTCATGACCCATAAACAAGTCATAAAGTTCGGGGGATAAATCATCTTTTAGAATAGGACAACAAAGTATTCTATTCTTAAGATCAAAATATGCAGTAGGAACTTTCCTATGCACAATAGTCAAATCTTCTTGAGCAAGAAGTTTTGCAAGGTTGTCTTTTTGTGTTTGTAGTCTCTCAGTCATATTTATATTATCTCAAAAAGCTGAGGCCATTGTCAAGGCCTCATAAGTTATTGATTTTATTAACCAACTGGTGTGGGTGCATTCATGTAGTCGTTGAAGAAATCATTTGCAATGAATTCTACTAGGTCGTCTCTGTCTCCGTCCTTGACTCCATAGTTAAGGAAGAGCATTTGTTTTACTTTCGTATCACTGAAATGTGCAACCAGTTCTACTGCATCATCTACAGCTCTGTCTGCAATTGCTAGATTATTTGGATGTGACATTTATATCTCCTTTCTTTATTTGATAGTATAGTATACTAAAAAGTAGGAGTTATAGTCAAGGCTTGATGCCTAATTATTTCATGGTATCTTCGTTTTTGTCAAAATCAGTAGGATATTGTCTCATCATTTTTTCTAAGTTCCTACTAAACCACATAGATATGGTGTATCTGAAATTTCTACGAACTTTCTCTACTCCATGGAGTATCTCTGTTCCTCTGAATAAAATTCCATCACCAGCTTGAGGTGTATAAACTGCACCATCGGGGAATAAATCTTGTGGTGGAAAGAAGGTTCTACCACCACCAAAATCATCGTTTAGATTTAAAATAAGAGTCCACTCTCTTGAGGGATATTGTAAGTCTTGTTTGGGAAGATGTAATTCTTGATTAGAATATAAATCAGTGTGAGGGTCTTGCCATCCACCGATATGCCATGTATTGATTGCAACCATTTCGGGAAAAACAAGTTCATCAGATATTTTCCTCACTTCTCCTACCATATCATATTCGATAGCAGTTATGAGGTCTCTGATACCCCAGTTTTGAATGTGTATTTTTCTTATGCCTTGATAGTCTGTAGGACTACCTACATTATGCAGATGAGGATGCTGTTTTTTCCACAGAATCAGTTCCTTGCACTGTTCCTTCGTCAATATTCCCTTCACTATCTTGTGATTCTTTGACTTGCTGGAGATGTCTGGCAATTGCAATTCTTCTTTCATAGTCTAATCTTTTTTGTCTCTCTTTAGGTCTTGCCTTAAGAGCTCGTTCTAATTTTAATCTTGATGCTCTCTGTAAGAAGAGAACACCACTCAGGTGGTCAATCTCGTGTTGAACACACCTTGCACCAATACCATCTAAGACTAATGTTTGTTCTTCACCTTCTGAGTCTACGAATTTAAATTCAATAACTTTTGGTCTTTTAATCATTAGATAGATATCGGGGAATGATAAACAACCCTCTTTTAGGTTATCTGTTTCTTGTGAGATTTTTACAATCTCAGGATTAAAGAATGCCTTAATCCCTTGGTCAGCAGTTCTCATTACAAACACTCTGTAGTTTAGTCCTACTTGGTTTGCAGATAACCCAATGCCACCAAATTTTTCCATGGCTGCACCTAAGTTCTTTTCTATTTCTTTAGGGTCTTCGGGTGGATTTTCAAAATCAAATGGTGGTGGTGGGGTTCTAAGAACCTTACTGGCTTCTTCAACTAATTCATACATAATTTTATTTATTAAATATTAAACTATCCACTGGATAGATACCACCTGTTCTTGTAAGTTTTGCATTGTCCATTTCTAAACCAAAGAACCTACGAAGAGCAGATAGTGCTTTTGCACCCAGTCTTTTTATATAACTGAATACCTTTTTAATTCTTTCTATAATTGCATCCCAAACTTTTTTCATAGTATTCCAAATGCCTGATGCAACATCTTTTACCATTGCAGATAATTTATTTAATAATGCCCACTCATCAAGTTGTTGGAAGTCTTCATTTAAAAGTAAGGGTTCCTTTCTAATCTCTTCCATTATGATTGTTTTTAATGATGGAAGAGTTTCATCTGTTATGCTCTTTAATGCTTTTCTACTTTTTGCTTTACTTCTAAATGCAAGATAAGGTGCTGAACCTGAACTTGATTTAAATGATACATAGAACGAATTTCCGTTTGCAAGTTTTTTACCAGCACTTTCAGGTGAATCTAATTCTAATACATTAGTTAATTTTGCTTGGTCGGGATTGAATGTGCAAACTACTGTTGCACTTGGCCAGCTGTCTTTAAATTTAATATTACCAGTTGCAGCTTCAAAACAGAAGTGTCCCATAAATTCAGTTGATTGAAAAACCTTGTTAAACTCATCTTCTACTTCTTTTGCACCTATACGAACTGCGTCTAATTCTGCAATCTGTTCTGCTTCTTTCTTCGAAAGTTTTTTCTTATCTCTTAAATTATCGATACTAGTAACACTATCTTTCTCCGTTAGAGCAACAAGTTTTTTCTCCATGATGTCAACTAAGTTTGCAACTTGTTTTGGATTTGCTTTTCCGAATGTTTCTTGTGCAGCTTCAACTGTAGAGATAACTTCATCTTTTTTTGCAGACATCAACTGAGAACCACCTGATTTCTT
>Ga0213858_10001566_pt1 | contig 10922 bp, 21 predicted proteins | sample PICome_FD_160122 | JGI IMG/M metagenome (GOLD analysis project Ga0213858, IMG submission 160122) | Coastal seawater microbial communities near Pivers Island, North Carolina, United States - PICO245 | ecosystem: Environmental > Aquatic > Marine > Coastal | place: USA: North Carolina | collected... | reverse complement strand
CCTACGGATTAGAAGTCCGTTGCTCTATCCAACTGAGCCACGCCCGCAGTAAACTACTCAGTGAGAGTTAGCGGCGGGGTGACTGCTCCCTTTGGAGGAACAACAAGTCCACTACCGAACGCCGTGCTATATTCGTTGGCGAGTTCGTCATGGGGCTTGATGCAGAACACAACAAAGTTCTTTCCGATCTTCACTGGACCATCATGGTCGGCGTAAGGAAGCCAAGGAGCAAGACCAATGGTTTGATTTCCCGTAGGAAGAATCAAAGCGGGCTTGTCAATTGAGTAGTGGTCATCCTCTTCAGTCACCTTTGCGAGAATTTCCTCGCCGCTTGTTAGTCTTACGATCATTGTCATTAGTCTTTCCTTTCTTCTTACCGAAGATCTTTTCGTAGTTCTCTCTGTATTTATTCATATCGACAGAACGATATCGATCGCCCTTGCCGGCAGAATGAGAACCTCCCATTAGTCCTTACGCCACGGGCAGGTGGGCCCAATCAGCAGGAGGGTGGGAACCCAAAGACCAATGAAGGTTCCGAGAGTCGCATCCGTCTGGTAAACCCAGATAGACAGAAGAATCGAGATGAAGGCCAAAATGTAAAGGATCTTTCCAAAAGTCTTAAGCATTTTCTACTCCTTGTCCCAAAGGACATTTAAAGTGTTATCGTAAACCATGAGGAAGCGATGCTTCCTGCTTCTTTCGCGCCACTCGCCGTCGAGTCCGCTCATCTTACCTCTACTATGCTTGACGAATGATCCGTCTTCCTGTTTGATCCAGAAGTCTTTCTTTGGATCGGTCAAACCATAGTAGTCAAAATTTGCTGCCCTGTATATGGTTCCTTCGTGGTAGTCGGCGTCTGCGTAACTCAGGACCGCTCTAACCATAGTTGTCTGCCGCAGCCTTCGCAGACATCTCGAAACGAACCATGTTGCCATATTTTTTTCACTTCGTTGGATGGAGGGGTGCAGACACAACCTGCTAAGTTCGAACAGCCCGTCCTGTTGATCACGCCGTAGTCCGAACGCTGACTGGGCCAATTCGGGAACTGGTAGTCCCGTGAAAATACATACCCCAAGGGTTCCTTCTGATGAGATTGGTTCGTCTCGGAAGAGTCCATAATTGTATCCAGACTTGAAGCCCTTGGAATGATCCTTGAGATAATGATACTTCAGCAGAAGTCCTTCTGCGTCTTTCTTACCGATTGGATCAATAGTAAAATCACTTTTCATAAGCGGGTGAACGGACTCGAACCGTCAACATTTTGCTTGGAAGGCAAACACTCTACCATTGAGTTACACCCGCATGGAGAGGGAGCCAGGCGCCCCTCCGACACCTGGCTCCCGTGCTACTCGTTCTGAATATCAGAGGGAGTAGCGGTTCCCCTGAGCGTCGAAACCGTAGGTACGGTTGCCGGGGTGGGTGTCCTCCATGAAGTAGCGGGTGCTACCACTGGCGGTCTCCTCGCCGACGATCTCCCAGTTACCGAACGCCTCGACCTGCGAACGAATGTCGCTGATGGTGGCTCGGAGGTTTCCAACACCGAATCGGCTCTTAGCCTCGTTGCTGGTGAGTCCCTTGCCGCTGGCGAGGTAGTTGATGACACGACGCTTCTTGGTGAGAGTGTTGTTCATAACACGATACTCCAATTTGGATGCTTCTGAAAAAGGTTTGAGTCTTGAAACCGCATCCATGTCTCTCGACTCGACTGTGACTATTATAGTCAGTTCTTGTGGTTTGTCAACCCTCTTGGGTGATAATTTCGAAGAAAAGTTGCAACGCAATTTCGTGCGAGTTGTTCTGCCGTCATGTTGTTCTCGGCCGCCATGTCAATAAGGGCGTCGATGTAATCCTGCGGCAGTTGCATGTTAACGGGAAAGTTGACGAGTTCTTCGTTGTTCATATCAGTGTTCTCCAAGAATGGCTCCTCTGGGACTCGAACCCAGAACTGCCCGATTAAAAGTCGGATACTCTGCCAATTGAGTTAAGGAGCCAGTGTGCGGTTGGCGAATCCGCGTAACGCCAGGGTTTGACCTAAGATCCCTAAACTTGGATGCCTGTTGTTTGTACCGAGTAAGTCGATCGAACTCGGGTTGGGGAGAACCCCCAACGGTGCCTGTAGGATAATATCACATAGGCTAACATACGGACAAAAAGTTTAAATGTGTTTGGGTTCGGTCAAAGTCATCACTGTCTCCATCGGTGAGTCATCATTATACCATCATCGTCTGGTTTGTCAACCCACTTCAGGAAATTCCCGAAGAAAACCAATCAGGCATTTGTGATGGTTGCTTCCATGTGGCAAAACGACTCTTTTCCATGATGTAGTATCGCCTATAGGCAGCAATAGAATTGCCTGCTACCTTACAGTGATCAGGCATAGCCTGTGGAAAGGCAGTCTGTCTGTGGTCCTCTGGAATCCCCGCTGGTGGATAGCACTGACACCACTCGATGAGGGACTGGGATCCGTGTCTGCGTCCGTAGCGTCTCGTATACTCGTCACAGAGACCGAGACCGTGGTCCGCGAGCCAGCGGTAGTTCCCTAGCGTCTGACGCGCCCATACGGTGCAGGGGTGGTTCATCATAGTAGCACGATAAAGCAGAGTGTTGCTAGCCTCATCAGTCGGATGCGACCATCGCTGGATACGCCTGCCATTTTTTGAGTAATCAATATAAGGCTTTCCGTCGAGCATACGGTGAACCGTCGAGAGCATTTGTGCTGTCTCGACAGGCATTTTTACGACATGCTTATCGCACATCTCACGGGCAGATTGAAAGGGTGAGTCATGCAGGGCGAAGATGTTCACGCTCATGGTCCTCTCTGGGAATCTCATAGTATCGCTTCAATCCCCAGTGCTTGGCAAGGGCACGCTCCCAGCACGCGCCCTTACTGAACTGGAAACCAGACATCAGGTAGATGGCATCACACGACTGAAGGGCAACAATGTCCCGTCGTGCTGCATCCTCATAATCATACTCTCCAACATTGTCGGGGTCAACCCCAATCTCACGATCTAGCGTGGCAGGGTTCACACATTCCCAGCCTGCGGCAGTGAGTTCCCTCTCCTTGCGATCGAACGCCTCCCAGTTTAAGCCTGGGTAGCCGCTCATGGGGCCTGCGATGTATATTTTCATTGGCTTCATAATATCTCCAATGGGTTGGGGGAGACTCGAACTCCCGAAAACATCGTTATAAGCGATGCTGCTGATGCCATCCGCTTCCAACCCTTACGCATAAATTATAGTATACAGATCGGGTGTGTCAAGCAAGAACTTATATTATGACACAAAAAATCTTGTCGAGGGATCAAGGGCAGTCTCTGGAATCACACTTATACAGATGATATCGCCGACTCTCCAAGTAGTTGGCTTATAAAATTCTTCCCACGGAGAGCCGCCGTCACCGGGCAATTTGGTGGCGTAAAATAAGTGAACTTTATTAGATGCGTTTGCTCTACTATCACCAAGATTCCAACGACCAACAATTTCGCCTCCTCTAATGACTTCAGCAACTGCTATTTGACTAGATCCTATAGGTGTGTTTAGAAATACATTAAATCCAGTAAATGTAGCCTGGAATGTTTTCGCGGGATCGGGGAGCGTCTCGTTTGCGGCATCGTATATACCATCAGCATCCATATTGGAAGTCCAGTATCCGACATTTATGTTTGAGTATGTAATAGGAGGATTAATAGCACTATTGCTGGGATGAGTCGAAATATTTAACAAGAACGGCCCTGCGTCATCGCCGGCTTCTGCGTGTTCATCCCCATCCACGATTCCTCTCATGTTATCATACACAAAAAAGTCGCTATCCAACACCCCCTCGGGTCGAAGTGAAAAACCTGAATCGCTATTTCGATCAGTCAATTCAAGATTGCCATCCGATCCTTCCACTTGAACTAGGAACGCCCCCACATTCGTCTGACCACCATCAGGTCCAAGCCATCCGCCTGGATTTTGTATCGCACCATCGAAGTTGTCTATTCTAAACGCCACAATAGAAGAGGAGTGTCCATTCGCAGGATGCGTAAGAGATCCTTCTCGGGGAACACCCAAACCATCAAAAACATCTATGACACCACCGCCTGGATCGACCTCGGGCTTGGCAATGTAATCGATGTCGAAGAAGAATTCCGACTCACCGAAAACGAGATCAACGCCGTTGTCAGTCTGCGTACAGTTGTCGAAAATGTCCTGACGAATGGTTCTCATTTCAGGGGGGGTGGGAATGTTTGGTGACTGGGGGAACGAGGTGTTCATCCAGAGAATCACACCGTCGCTGTTACCATCTGGATCACCTTCGTTGATACGATAGCCAAGAGTTTCAGCATTTTCACCACTGAAGATATAAGGGGGGTCCGAAACAACAGAACCGCTGCTGTTTCGGATCGTCAACTGAATGCCGTGGAAGTGTTCAGCCCAACGAAGGGCTCTGGCATCTGCCGCAGCACCACTTCCAACAAACTTAATCTTAGCATACGCACCAACGGCTGCGCCGTCGGGATCGAGCAAATCATTGAATGAAATGCTCGCAACATTGAAGTCCTGCACCGGTGGTTCGGTAGTCTCTGGTTCGAACTCTACCAGAGAATTGGTGAAGTTTGCACCGAGCGTTCCCGACTTGCTGATGAAGGTATCGACATTCCCAAAGCGATCGCCGTCGGGACCACGGGTCGCGTTGTACTGGAACTTCATCTGGTTGACTTCGCCGATCTCTGGAACATCGATGATAGTGATTGGACCTTTGATTTCCGTATCCACCAATTGACTATCACTGTTCTCCATTTCGCAACGAATAAAAAATTCGCCGCCCGAAGATTCAACATTTGGAACGGTAAAGGTGGCAGTGGGATCCGAATCAAAAGCACGCACCTCGAAGGGCTCGGAAGACACGGGGAATCGCAATTCAAATTTATACCGAGGATTTACAACACCCGTGGATGATGCTGTTGCCGTGATACTTGATCCTTCTGCAATAGGAGATTCGTCAACCGAGAGAGTAAGTGTCCCGCTTGTGTCTGGACCAATAGTGCCGATCTGTTCAAATTCAATACTATCTGTGCTACCATCACCCGTGTCTACATTGTTTGAGATTGTAAGTTTGACTCTGAACTGCTGACCCTCTTTTTCCTGTGGAATTGTAAAGGAACCACTAATCAGATTACCTTCGTCATCCTGAATTCCTGACCCCGTCCAATTAAATTCTCTTTCTAAAGCACCGTCTATAAAATATTCAACCTTGAAAGTATCATTATCTAATATGTCGGTGACACCTCCTCTTTGGGGCACAAGTTCAAGAGCCCCATGATCAAACTGAAAAGTCGTACCCTCTGATAGTGTTTCAATTGGGGCATTTATCACAGAGAAAACAGGATCAGTAATATCGTCCATCACGACATATGGTAGTTCTATTTGCCATTCATACTGCACCGATATTGGATCACCACTAGCGTCATCCACAACAAACAAAGTCGCAGTAGGATCCGCCTCGGAAATCGCCGATCCTGTCGATGAATCCGAGATAATCGCACTGGATAAGTTGACTGGCTCAAACCCTTCGTTATTTGGAAAGGTTATTTGATCATCTACAAATTCTGGTTGAGCAATAGTATTTTTGGTCCAGTGTGAAGCCCTCAATAGAAGATTACATTGTCTATTTCCAACTCCGTTAGCCCATGTTACCTCGTTCAGAACGGAAACTGTGTAATCATTTACTGACACACCATCTTGTTGGCTTTGCCAGGCAAGTTTCGTAATCTCGAAAGTGGGATGTCCTTGGCTTGGATTTGATTCGTCAATATTAACGGCAAAACCACCACCCGAGATACCATATCCAATGTGGCCGTAGTATTCGTCGGGCGTCTCGAAGGGCGATCCGTCAATTTCATTTGATCCTGCCGAAGTAAAATTCGAGTCATTGATCTGGTCTTCGGCCTTCTCTACGGGTTCAGGAAGATCACTTCTTCTTGTATTTTGTGCTACACCAATCGCGTTGGGTGGAATAATACCCCCTTCCGCTCTCCACCATCTTGCCGATGGATCGGGAACAGTCACAGTTCCTGTTCCTATGTTAAAGTTAACAGTTTTTGTGTCACCGTTCTTCGTATTCCATGTGGCGTCTGGAGTTGAGTCTTGTGGAAGGTTTAGAATCTCAAGAACGACACCACCACTTGGCCAAATATTTTCCGCTGTGTTTTCACCATAAAGATCATCAAATGTGTTCTCTTCTATGGGAACCAATTCCAACACTGCTTCGGTGATAATCGCATCGCTTGGTATACCTGTAAGATCAAAAAACAAAGCAGATCGAGATGGCCCTACTTGTGTATACTCAACACCACCCGTGGGTGGTTGGTGAATACCACCAGAGCCATCTACGGGTTCACCAACTGGACTATCACCAATACCCTCTTCCACTGTGTCATTGTTCGCCCCCTCAGTATTGTCTGTTGCTAGACCAATTGCAAGCCAAGGTTCTCTTTTGTAGTTGCTGTCTGAGCCAGGAACAACCGCCACTGAGTTTGGATCCAAAACGATATCTGACTGCATAAGAGGACTACCATCATAGTGCAGTGTGGTATCCTCGACAGGATTTAAAACAAGTTCTACATCTGTCGGTTGGGGTGGAACTACTAGTCTACGACGAGCCCTGTCTTGACGATAATTTGGTTTTAATTCTCTAATAGCAGCCATAGATGATCTCCATTGAAACCATCATTATGTATAACTGTCCCGCCTAGACTCGAACTAGGACAAGCAGTACCAAAAACTGCTGTGCTACCATTACACCACGGGACAAGCGTGATCAGCATTCCTCGGAAGGAACGAAATCAAATGTTTGCTGATTCACATCCACGGAAGGCTTCTCAAAAATCAATTGACACTTCTTGTTGGTCACATGACCGTTTTCATTCTTCGCCAGATAGTTTGACTTCTGACGATCATCATCATGACCGAGACGGTAATTGATCTTTACAGGATCCAGACAACTGACATCATAGAACAGGCCCATGTCATCTTCGGCGTGTTCGAGTGTCTCTAGAAACTGCTTGCTCAATTCAATCGCTCGGTCCTCATCACTACCAAGTTCAATGTCAAGATGAAAACGATAATTACTCATCATTCTTTTCCTTTCGCCGAGCCTTCTTCGCCCTGGCTTTATATGAACGGGGAGTCTCCTGTTTCATTGGAAGATTCTCCCTCAGAAGTAACATGATCTTCGCTAGATCAGTGTATGTAATCTCATCAAGAAGATATTTCTCATAGCCAATGACCACCGATTCACCAATCTCAATCAGGTCATTGAGCCATCTTTCTTTATCTTCGGGATATGTGAACGAATCCTTTTTCTTAGCCATCTGTGATCTCCGTTGATCACAGTTATTCACCTAGTCATAATCAATAAGAACTGTGATCATGTTTACGCTACATTCTCTAAGATGGATTCACTGGCTACCATAGCGGCAATCTCTGCGATTGTATCTGGTATGACGATATTGTCAAGGTGGTCGTAATTAGAGCAAACATAATTAATACAATCGTAAATCTCAGAAGAGAATTTTACTGGAATGTATTTGTCGTTATGCTTTTCAAATACGCCATACTCGCCGTCGTACCAGTCTACACCTACAAATTTACCAGCCATAGTGGGCCTCCTTTAAGTTAAGAGTTGTGGTGTGGAGAAACTGTTCACTGAGTCAACACGAAACGACCTCCATTCCTGTAGGTCCGTGTCAAACACTCGAATAGTATCAGGGTTTGGTGGGGTAGGAGAAACCTCCGTCAGTTGCTGACGCTCAGGAAGTCTATCGGGATGAAGCGTACAATGCATCTCTCGCATTGATCCATCCTTCTTTTCAAACACGACCGTACAAATGCCGCGGTGAAGTTGATCTACCATCGATTCTCGATTCATAATCACTACTCCTTTTTATTTAGGGTTATTGAAACTGTTGACACAGAAATTATAACACCGCCAACGAGGTTGTCAAGAAAAAAGGGACGCTTTCGCGTCCCTACGAGTGGAGATGTTGTTTGGTTCACTTGATTCGGAGTCGGTCCAGAACCTTTTCCCAATAGGCGACTGTTGCCGCCTTTCGGTGTCCGTTCGGTCCACCGTTGTGAATGCGAGCGATGTCTTCCATCGTGGGAGTCCTTCCCAGTCGTCGCTCGACTGCGTACCGATCCATGTACGCATTCACGATGCGTTCGGCGTAGTCGCGGTTGAAGCAGTCTTCATACTTCCCGCCGATGGAGGGGTCGAATTCGACCGCATCCTTCCAGTACGATCGCCAGATCTGGTACGGGCCGATCGCGTTCCCGTTGTCGCCGACGGCGTTATCGTTACCATTCGACTCTACCATACGAATTGCATTCAGCAGTCGCTCGGGAACATCAGCATTGGCGAGACTAGAGAAGAAAATACCAGCGGCGAGAAGTGAGAGAGAAGCCTTCATGTTCATCCAATCCAGAGGATTTCGGGGGAAGGAGTGTCCTTCCTCCAGTTTCGACGATCCCGCTTGGGATCGCGGTCCTTCGCGGACCAAGTTTTGGCTCTGTTCGCGGGTCGAGCCTTATCACCACGCCATCCCTTCTTCTGTTTTCTCTGCATCATCTCGCCTTTCGTTCGAGAACCTTGTCAACGGAGTCAAAAAACATCTTGAAAACGAACATCAAACCGAAGAGAAATCCAACGATGATGTACGGGGTGAGTTCTTCCATCAATGCATCCTTTGCCATGTCGGCGACGAGTGACTTAATCACGGGTTGAGTTCCTCAGAAGGGGCAGTCGGTGAGATCGAGTTCCGTCGGCGGGCCGAGCCACTCGTCTCCGTCCTCGTATGGGCACCAATCGTCATCACGATCGTCGCCCGTCCATCCATCGCTCCATCGTCCCACGCCATCTTCGTCCACAATCCAGTGGGCGATGTCCTGATCCGCACGGGGATCGGCGTCAAGGGAATCGGCTGCGTATTCGTCGGGGTTGTAGTATTGCATCAGTGAGGCCTTCCTTCATCCTCGTCCATCTCGTCGATTGCGACTCCACCGTAGAGATCGCAGAATCTGTCCATCAAGACCGTAGTATGCGGCGAGATCGACATCGGCTCGGTGTGTCCTGATCCGTCACCGAATGCCTCGATCTCTCTCTGTCGAACCTGCTCCATTTGCCGTTCGAGGAACCCTTGCAGGAATCGACCCTGCTCCTCCCGCGACCCGATGAATTCCTTCACGCAGTCGAGGTCGAAGTAGTCCACCTCGCCGTTTCCATCCGTGGCGAAGATCATGGTTTCGAGGGCGCGGCTGTTCTCCACGGAGGACACGCGCCAGAAACGATCATCGGAACCCTTCCAGTCGGTGACGAATCGTCGTCCACCGTCGAAGTCGTCATCGTGGACGAGATCGGTCATCGTGATTGTGAAAAATCGTTCGGTCATGTTCACCATCCCTCGTTGCAGTCGTGGCGGGACACGGCGTCCCAAGTCGGTTCGGGAGCATCGTACTCGATCTCGTAGGGGCTCGCGTCGGCCCAGTCCACGCAGGCGTCGAGGTATTCGCCGAGTTCTTCCTTCGTGCTGATCCCGTATTTCGCCCAGTGCTTGAGGCAGGTCGTCAGTTCAAACCCGCCCTTCGCCTTGGCGTTGAGATCCGCGATGTAGTCGATGAGTTCCCGTGCTTCCTTGGTGAATCGTGCTGGCATGTCATTTCACTCCATATGCGAATTCGGAAAATGCGAGGTGAGTCCAGTTATCGAGAGTCGGGTCTTCGTCTCGCCAAAGCGGGTTCTTGCTGCCCCGACTGTCTCCGAAATGTCCGTAGACACTGGTTCGCTTGTGATGCTGGCGGAGAAGAATCTCTGCCATTTCTCGGTCGGTCTCGATCGGTTCGTATCCGCAATCCGAAACCTGAATGTAGAATTCCACGGTATCGGGAGTCGAGTTCTCATCGCCGACCATATGCAGGTACATATTGCTTGCGAATTCGATGCTGTCGAGAATGCAATTCGGGAACCATCTCATGTTCAGTTGTCCTCCACGAAGACACCGCGAGCGGTGCAGAAGTCTTCCCAGTTCTCCATCGTGATCGTGGAGTCGGGATTGATGCAGATCGCAAGAGCAGCGTACTCGGAGATCTCCTCTTCGATCCCCGAATCGGTGTTGACGATGACGAACACCCGATGACCGTCGTCGTCGCAGACGCAGACTTCGAGATGGTTGTTGATCGGGTAGTTGTTGACGATGTTGTCCATGTTCGGTTTCCGTTCGGAACCAGAGAAGGTGTCCCCCGCTGGGACTCCCCTATTATACCATATATCGTCCAGAAGGCAACCCATCTGAACGCTAAATCGGGGATTTTCCCAAATTTTTACCCTTGATTCCGGTGCGAAACCGCAGATTTCTTATCGGTCGCTCCCATCCTGATTTATCGGAACCTTATACTGGATCGGGATCCCGTTTCCGTTGACGCCCTCCGCCCACCGATACCGCGCCTCCTTCGCCACCTGGCGCCGCAGACTGGACAGCATCGCCATCCCATCGCGGTAGGTCTGCATCATGACATCGATCTGGTCGAGGATGTCATGCGGCTCGGTCTGAGCCCAGTTCACGCCCGCACTGGGATCCATGTTCTTCGGATTCGCGGGCCGAATGATCTTCTCATCCCGCTCACGCGCCACATCGCCGCTTTCGTAACGACACCAATCATCCATCGATTCGGTACTCATCAAGATCTCCTTCTTCGAGTTCGTCGCATTCGCTGATCAGGTTGTCGATCACCATCTCCTGATCCCAGTAGCAGTTCTGATAGTTCTCGCGTGCCCGCCGAATTGCTTCTTCGCGTGTCAGATCAGACATTCCCGCACCTCCAGTATTCGTCCGCCAGTTCGTATTGCAGTTGGTTCGCTTCTCGTTCGCCTTCACCCTTCC
>Ga0213858_10001564_pt1 | contig 10935 bp, 31 predicted proteins | sample PICome_FD_160122 | JGI IMG/M metagenome (GOLD analysis project Ga0213858, IMG submission 160122) | Coastal seawater microbial communities near Pivers Island, North Carolina, United States - PICO245 | ecosystem: Environmental > Aquatic > Marine > Coastal | place: USA: North Carolina | collected... | reverse complement strand
CCTCTGCTATCTCACTCATTGGTCTTGCGACCGGTTGTTGAGGAGCAGGATTGCTATTTGCACTTTGGTAATTTCCTGTTGAGGCATTAGTGCCGTCACCGGAATAATTTACACCACCAACTGTTTGATAATCTAAGCATACACTTACATTATTTGCGTTTAGGTAGAATTTAGACCTGTTCTGTCCTGTGTTTGGGTCTTCCCATGTATCTTTTTTGAGAGTTCCCTCAACCATGACACGCATAGTCTTTTTATCTGTTGGAAATGAATTAGCAATATTGTTTGCTAGATTTTCCCATGCTTGAACATCAACCCACATGTCTTCAGCAGTTTCGCCATAACCTTTGACGACCATACTTGCAGACATAACAGTTTTACCTGTTTTGGTTGTTTTTAATTCCGGTTGTAACATATTACCGGTTAATTGTACATAATTAATAGCCATATACTTTACCCTCCTACGGAGCTACTATAATTCGTCCCATGACATATCTTTTGCGTCAGAGGATATAAACTCGGACTTTCCGAGCTTTTGTGAACTAACCATGTATGTTTCCTTAGCTTTAGACCAATCCATTTTCCATGAATCGTACGCTTTAGGGTCTTCATACTTAGCCAATTTACTATACTTTGCTCTTTCTTGCGTAGCTAAATAACACGCATGAGCAAAACTTTCTGCACCAATTGTTTTAAGATAGTCTTCTAAGCTACCTCTTGGAGCAGGTAATGGTTTATTATACTCTGCTAAACGATTAGCGAGGTGTGTACCACGCCACTCCATTACTTGTTTAGAGAGTTCTGCAAATGTAGGTGGAAAATCTCCACCTTTAGACAAAGAGTATTGTAAACCTCCGTCTAATTCTTCTTTACACCAAAATCTTGCGTCTTCAAATAAAACTGTATCATCTTCCCAACTAGTTCTACCCCACCTAGCACGAATCCAATCACATGCGTTTTTCCAATCAATTGGCTTTATAGGTAGTAGTGACTGTGGAAGTGTATCTAAGTTGACATCATTCATTTTCTTCTCCTAATTTTTCCTGTGACATTCAAACTAGTATCAAATTCAATAATAGTATGTTCTGTGTGTAATTGCAAATTTGTAGGTGTAATTACTAGCTTCTGTACTAAATCCCAATCGTCATCAGTAATACCTTGTGTTACTCGTTCTTCATTTTCTTTTAATAACATATCTTGTATTCCTTTTACTGACTGTAAAAAATCTACAAACTTAGTTCTATTGTCCATACTTATTCTCTAATTCAACCCACTTACCCTCTTGTGTAGCGTTCTTCTGTAATTGTTCTAATTGCTTTTTAGTAAGTTTAGGTTGATTAGTTTGAAGTTTAGTCCACATAGAAGTTATTGACTGTGGTTGGGGGTGGAAGCCATAAGCCATAACAAAGTTCTTTGCCCTTAACTGTATGTCTTCGGGAGTAGCGTCAATATCTTTTAATTGCTTGACTGCTTTGTTAAGACGACCTCTTTCATCTTTAGTCATTACACCTTTCCAATCATAACCACATACTTCAGCAAGAGTTTCAAATACTAAATCTCTATTACTAGATACTTCGTCTTGCGTAGCAAGACCACTAATACTCTCTTCTACTCTTATCTTATCTTCTCTTATCTTATCTTCTCTTAGTCCTTGACCGTCAACTTTTGTCAAATCATTGTCAAAAGATGTCAAATTATCTAAATGTTCTTGTTTTTCTTGTATTTTTTCCCTAGATTCTTGTTTTTTAATGCGATTATAGAGTTTTTTCTCATAAAATGCACCGGAATAGTCTAACCAATCGTGAATAATATATTTTTCACCGATTTTGTCAATAAATTCGTACTTAATTAATGCTTCTATGAACTTTTGTGGGTCATCTTCCCACTCACAAGCGTCCGGAAGTAAGTCTAAATACTTTAACTCTCCGTCATCTGCATATTCAAGCACCCAATACCACAATAAATGCAAGTGACCTAGTGCTTTTACTTTTGTTATACCAAGTTCTCTAGCTAATAAAATCAGCTTAGGGTGATTTGCTAGACTTTGGTCTGATTTAATCCACGCCATAAGTTATTCTCCTTTTTCATATTCTTCCCAATTCTTTAAAATACCTTTTACTACATTTTCAAGCTCTGATAGTCTGCAAATAAACAATCCGTCACCTGTACCATTCGGCATAGCAATCATTGAGAATGGCTTTCTCGTATCCCAAGAATCTTGAAATTCTTGGTTTTGGCTCTCTGCATTATAGAATCTAGTAGCAATAGGGTCAACTTGCTTACCGGATTTAACTTCAAATAACACATGAGAGTTCCAATCTTCTTCATCAGCAGGTATTCTTCCACCTTTGTTGTCCGGAACTTTTAAAAGTTTCCTAGCTAACTCTTGTTTAGACCTACCGTTATTTCTATTAAATGCGTTTGAACGCCTTACTTCTTCTTCACTCGGCATTGTTGCCCTCGCCTGTGTAAGATTTTAATAATTTAAACATAAGTTCTTCGTCTATAATATACACAATTCTTTCTCCGTCTGCAACTCTTACACGAGAATTATTTTTTTTGATAGTCTTCTTCCAAGTAAGGATTACATCACCACCGGCTTTTTCTTTTGCCTTAGCAAGAGTTTGGTGTACATTAAGATTCTGTCTGTGCTTTGCTTCTAATATAATTTTAGGATTAGGTATAAGACCGGAAAATGTGTTTTCACACTCAATGTCGCCTAAGTCTTTAGAGCCACCCTCTGCAAGTCTTCTAGCTTTAAAACCATACTCGTTAAGTTTATTAACAGTTAAAGTTTCAAATGCAGTTCCCTGTATTTTAGGTTTGTTTACCATTTTCAATCGCTTTCATAAACATTGTCCAAGTTTCCCTATCTTCATCAATAGGTTTACCTAGTTCAGTCCACAAAACAAAGTATCTTGTGAACTTATTCGGCTCTTCTATAAACTGAATTACATCTTCAGCAGTATTTAGTACTTTAGCATTTTTAAGAGCAACTGCAAGATTAGTGAAATCTCCCCACTTATCCATTACATCTTTTAACTTATCAGTAAAAATCTTTTTTTCAAATGTTTTCATAATCTTCCTACCAATTTTATGAGTTGCATACGCCATTTGTTCATCAATAAATTGATACATCTGTGGAGGAACAGGTACTCCTTGACAGGTATCGTAGCAATCTTCACCGGATAAAGCACCACAACTTGGGCAATCTTCGTCCATGTAATCCATAAAATTATAATCGTCCATGTATTAATTGTACTAGACGATATTAATTTGTTCTTCTTTGTCCCTCTTCTAAGTTGATAGCCCACTTTGGAGCAGAACTTAAACCTGTATCTATAACTTGTAATTTAGGGTCTGTGTCCCACTCTTTATCAGTAAAGGTATCTCTAGCTAACTGTTTATCCATACCTTTTTTACTTGCTACTGCGTCTAATCCACGCAACTTAGGAACAAAATTTGTACCTACAATAGCCATAAGGTTGTCTAATGCGTCATCAGATAGTTCTTTACCTGTAGCCCAATCAAGAAGTTTACGAACATCATGTGATACTGTTTTGTAGCTTTTACTAAAGTTATAAACCCTACCACCTAACTTCAATGCTCCATATTCTTCTACATTGTTTGCAATCTTTACATCTACAAACTTATTGATTTTACCTGTACTGTCTTTTGCTTCAAGTGATATACCACGAGCAACAACAAGTTCTTGTGGCTCATCAATTGATTGAAGTTCCGTATTACTTAGGTCTTCTTCTCCGGCTTTAGCTATCTCCCAAATTAAATCTCTCATTAGAAAATACTCTCCTCTTCTTTCTTCTCTAAGTTAATATATGCTCTCATATCAACTGCTAAATCAACTATTGCACTATATATCTTCTCTCCATTCCAATCTTCGTATGGATACCAAGCATTATCTTCTAGCCATTGATAAAACACTTCGTTGTCTATCTCGCCCTCTTTATTCCAATCTTTAGGCAAGTCAGCACATAAGAACTGTCCACTAACAAACTCTACATCTTTTTCAAACTGACTATCGTTTGTCATTTTTCTTCTCTCCGTATACCGGTAAACTGTGATTCCAATTTACCTCGTATGTCCATTCGTGTAATTCTTTACGAAATCTTCTCTTCATTCTTCCTCACTCACTTCTAAAGGATAAATTCCTACTGATTCCCAATTATGTTGTGCAGTATGTGGACTTACAGAAAACACTTGTGCTTTTAATGGATTAGCCATTCTGTTTAAATCAGATTCAGCTATCTCTTGTGCTTTGTCTAAGTTATCTGCATAATATATTTTTTCAGCAGTAAATATAACTTTAAATTTGTTCATATTGTACCTCCTCCAACTTTAAAATCTTCTTCCAACACTTCTACACCTTTAGGTGTAATTTCGTATGTAGGAAGTGCGTTTGCAAATCTTACAAACAACTCTTCTGTTTGGTCGTCTGATAAAGTATATTCATCTACCATACGATACACTTCATTTTCAATATGGTCAACTACACTCATGATTGTTTATCCCAATCGTTGTACCATTCCATATCTTGTTGATACTCTGTGTAGCCCTCTGCTTCATGATTCCATGCGTCTATAAGACCTTTAGTCATCACAAGCAAAAGCATTTCTTCATCATCTTTATATGCTTCTACCATTCTTTTAGCTACGACAGTAGCCAATGCTTTCTTAGGTTTAAATCCTAAATCGTAAAATTCAAACTCGTCTAATACTTTCATTCTTCCTCCTGTAAATGTTCTAGTAAGTCGCTACCACTTAAACTTAGTAAGTGGTCTTCTGCGTCCTCAATAGAATCTTCTTCCATTACTATTTCTACTTTGAACAACGGCATTCGTCCTCCTCTTTATATTCTTCTAAGTTCCAACCATAATGTTTAGTTTCATACAAATCACTTGCGTCCATGTGAAATATATCAACTGCTTCGTCAAAGTCATTGGTTTGTGGAATATCTATTATGTAGGTTTCAGTTACAAATAATTTCATTAGAAAGGTTTCTCCAATAGAGCTTCTTTAGTTCTCCACTCGCTTTTCTTTCCGTCAAATACGATTTGAAGTTCAAAGTTAATAATACCTACTACATCATCTTCAAACTGTGATAGAACATCTTCCCCTTTAGAAGTAAGTCCGTCTTCGTCTTCGTATTCATGTCTTTTATCTTCGTCATTTTCTACAACAATTGAGTACATCTTGTAAGCTAGTTCTTGAACTAACCTTATGTAATCATGTTGGTCTATGATTGTTTTGTGTGTAAATTTATATTCAGACATTTAAGTCAACCTCCTTTAAGTGTTTGTCAAATAATGTCTGTCCAATATAACCTGCCGAATTATTCTCGGGGTCAGATTGAATGCAGTACATCATTCTCTCGTCTGTATCCGGATTTTTAAATAACAAGATTGTGTTTGAACTTTCAGCATACATATCTAAGTCTGATTCATCAGAATTTCTAAAATATGTATTCTCATAAAAGATATCTACCAAAGTCCAACCTGTTATATCTTGCAATGTGCAGTATCCAACATTAGGAACTAGTGATTCGTTAGGGTCGCTAGTTCTACTAATCATGAACACTCTATCTACTTCATCAGTAGGTCTTATCTTGTATTGCTCTTTATGAACAATACTCTCTTTTAATTGATTAAATTTATGTCCAATCATTCTGTCGGCATTCCTGCTTGGTCACATTCAACTACTAATTGAGTCCAACCACCGGCTAGGTATTGTTCGTCATCAATTAAATTAGTTTCCTGTACTTCTCCGTCAGCAGTAAGCTCATCAATAATATCAATGTCATCATACTCTCCGTCAAGAACATGTTGTTTGCTCTCGGCTTCAACCATGATGATTCTTACGCCTGTAATATATTCTTTGTACTCTTCTTGTACTAGAAATGTCTTCATCTCTATTCCTTTCTCTAACATAATCTATTATTGCATATATGTAATTTTATGCAAACTTTTTATCAAAAATTTCTTCTGCTTCAATGAATGCTTTACATGTGTCTTCATCTAAATCGTTAGGGTCAAAGAAGATGTCATCATATAATCCGTTATTAACATATTTATAATAAGGGCTATTTTCATTTTCCATGACAGGTCTGACCTCGTACCAATTGTGATAATATTGAACTAACGCTCCACTCTCATCTGCTTTAACAAAATCCTCGTCTGTCATAATGTCGTCAACTTCACTAAGGCAACGATAATGTTCGTTTTCATATACAAACTCTACATCTCCAAATGGCTCAATCTGAAACTGTCTGCCGTTATACTCCACAACTCTAAGTGGAATGTGGTCAGTAGATTTGTAAAACATTGAATCTCTTCTATTCGGCTCTGTTCTATCACTAATAACTTTATAACTCATTCTTCCTCCAATTTCTCAAATTCTTCCCAACACTCATCATCTTCACACTCTTGTTTAGAATGAGCAGTACAAATAAATATCCAATCATGGTTGTTATCAATAGTTGCTTCCCAATCTTCTGCCCACTTCAGACCTAAACCTGCTTTGTAATTCATTTGCATAGCTTCTGATTTAGCTTCGTGTTCATCTTCTGCGTCAATTAGTTGACTACCAAGATAAACTGTTTGGTAAAAATCTACCTTATACTGATTCTTCTTCGCCATAAAGCACCTCTCCTATCTCGTCATTCTCTCCACATTCGTTACACCAAAAGTCGTCATAGACATCTCGTGTTTCAATTCTTTCGCCTGTGTTGATATTAATTACTACTCGTTCTCTGATGTCATCAGAGTCGCAGTTCCAACAAATGAACTTACCACTCTGCCTACCTACTCTCATATTACTCATGACACTCTCTGTCTTTTCAATATAAATAAGTTATCTTCTCCTATATTGCTATCCATATCTACCCATGTAAAAGTACACCAATAATTATTAGGCATATTTTCATTCTGATATTTAACTAACCAATATATTAATTTAGGTAAGTTGTACCATTTAACAAATGTGTCGTATGGTACGCCACAATTATCATCAGTTCTAATTATCCACCAATATTTACTCATTCTTCCTCCCAAAAGTAGTCGCCTACTTCTGCTTCATCAATAACTTCCCCCATAGTTGTATACTCCGGACTTCTAGCTAAGTCTTTGATTATGTCATAGTGGTCTGCAAATAATTCTTCTATTGCAAACTCTCTAAGCTCTTGTTCGTTGCGACCTTTAGACGCAATGCTGAACTTAAAGTCTACGAATCTATATTGCATTTCTTCGCTCATTATTCTTCTTCTCCTTGATAGCTACCCCATAGTTCATCTATAAGAGTTGCTTCTTCTCCTTTGTTGTAAGTTCTGACATGGAACTTACCACCTTTAATATTCTTGTCTGTAATATCTTTCCAAGTATCGTAACCAAGTTGAATGTTCTTATCAAACATCTTGTCATATACTTGTTTTGCTTTTGTGTAATCTTTTGCTTCAATAAAAAAGTCAACAGTAAATAATTCTGTGACTCTAAATTGTTGCAAATCTTCATTTACTTCTTTTGACATTTCTGTCCTTTCTCTATTCATATTTACTAGCTTACTATATACAAATATATATGCAAACTAAAATTAAAAAAAATTTAAGGTTTATACAAATTGTATTCTAAAGTAATTTCTTCGTCCGGCATAATATCTTTACTTGTAATCAAGTAATAGTACTTACCAATCTTTATTAACTCACAGTTTGGCTCTTCACTATGATTTATAAACCCACCCAACGGAGTTCTTATTCTGTTATCTTCTGCTTGCGAATCGTAAACATGTGTCATGCCTAAGTTTTTGCCTTTATTAATAATAAACTTTGCGAACAGACCCTTACCATGTATTTCAGAATCTCTTATGTCTACTTCTTCCGGTAATGGTCTATACATATCCTTTACTCTTTAAATAATCTTGATACTCCGGATTACATTTAGCACAAGTATCTATATCCCACATATCTTCTTCTGTTTGAAACTTTTCCATAAATTTTGTGTCACACATAGCACACTCAAACCAAGACCACATTTCCTTTTTGGTTTTATAAACTCTGTACACACTAGGATAATTCATTGTTTATCTCTAGGGTCTTCACGACCTCTAATACGAGGTTGCTTCATAGGTGCGTGTAAAAAACATTGTTTGTTTTCATTGTATTTACTCAACACTTGTTCGCAATTTTCATTGGAACAAACACGACCCTCGCCATGTTGTTTTGTCTTACGACCTTTTTTAGGTGTCGTAGTTCCATTCATATATAAATTACTCATAACTTATCTCCATATATACATTCATCACAAATTATGAGAACATCTGATTTTTTAAGTTCTTCTTTACATAACTTGCAAAAATATTTTTCAATCATTTTCTTCAAACCACTCTTTAGGAAATGAGTGTCTTCTTTGTTCAAGTTCCCACTCTTTTACTTCAACATAGTAATCCAAGCGAACAATAAACCAATTAGATATTTTATCTATGATTTTACTTGTAGACCTAGCTAATTCCATAATCATAACTTCTATTCGTTGAGCCATTTTTCTCTCCATTTCTCTTCATCACCCCAACACCATTCGCTTGATGACCAATCACGCCATTGTGTTCTGCCGTAAATGTCTTCTGCAAGTATTGAAGCGAACATTATATTGTAGTAAGGACTGAACTGAACTTTTGTTTGTTGAAATCCTATACTACTTCTTGAAACCTTATCTTCTGTATAAGGTCTTCCGTCTTTCATTATTACCCAGTCATTCCACATAGGCAAGTCATATTTCTCTGCAACCCAATTCCATGTCCAAGACACGAATTGCATGACACCCGAATCACCATTGTCATCACGATAAGCAGATTGTTTACCTCTACTCTCGCACCAACCTATCCTAACTGCCGTGTCAATGTTTTCTTTGTCAAAGTGTTCAACATAGTATTCTGCATACTGTTGCATTGATTTGGGTACATTATTATTGCATTGTAGATAATTGTTAATTACTTTTGACTCGTCAAAACCCATAGGCAATACACTAGCCAAAAAAATCATACATTCTGTAATCATCTGATACTCTCCATATTCAATTATTTATCTTAACTACATTACATTTAACTGTCAACAAATTCTATTAAGTCGTGGTGTACCGACAATAGTCTATTGTTTTCAATATCCCTTAACTTCACTTTATATAAGTAATAAGGATTTTCACATTTCAACCATTCTGTAATCTCACCAACCCTGTGTCTATCGTAGCCCCAAATGTGTGCGTTGTGACCATTTCCAATGTGTCTATAAGTGACTATCGTGCCTACTGGGTATTGCAATTTAAGACTATCAAAATACCAAATGCAATCTAAGTAGCTGAATCTCTTATTCTGCACATTAGTATTTTAGGGTATAAAAATCTAACTTGCAGAAAAAAACTACAAAAATATATCTAAAATTAACTTACTTGTGTTTCATCTTTAGGTATGATACCGGAGTATCCACCTATACTGTTTAGTGCTTGTTTCCTTGCACCATACTTAGAATCGTCCACAAACTTGCCTAATTCAATCATTCCACTTTGACTTTTAATATAAAGTCTTGCCTCAAATTGTGTCCAAAGAGGCAACCAATGGATAGCAATCAAGTAATTACCATACTCAAACTGCTCATGAATTGGCTCATCTATTAAGTCATTCATACGACAATTTTATCACAACTAATAGCAAAGCGAGGGTTATTTTGAGCTTTTATGTTTGCATTTTGCAATATATGTAGTAATATTTTTGCATGGTAGCAAATAATATAGAAAAAGGTGTAACTAACTGGGACAAAGATGACGACCCAGTTGGTATTTATGAAATCGCACGAATGTTAAATTTTAAAGAGTCTACTGTTAGTTCGTGGCGACAAAGACACCAGATGCCCAAGCCAGATAAGTTAGTCAACGGAGGTAAAACTCCGTTATGGAAGACAAAAACAATTCTAGATTGGGCTAGTAACACAAATCGTCTTAGAAATTTGCAAGAAGATAAGTTTGCATATAAACAAGAAGACGATAACATAGAGCTAAGTGAAACACTTCAAACATTTGAAGTGGGTGACTTAGAATGGAATGGTTAAAAGGAGATAAATTGGAAAGTAAAATAGGTACTACTGTTGAGCTGAATGATACTAAAAATCATGGTAGCTCAATATTTAGTAAATTTACCAATCAATGGAAATCATTAATGGACAATAATGTAGGTGAATGGACAATATTAGAGTATGATGATACTGATATTGCTCTTGCAACTAATCGTTTTACATCTAGGGCAACTAGATTAAACGGATATGAGTACGCTAATGGTTACCAATTCAGATGTATAAGGCGAACACCTTATTCATATTTTTTAGGTAGAAAAGAAGTATAAATGAATTTAGATACCGTAGTTGATTGGATTAGAGCATACGCTTTAATGCGAATGACATCAGAAGATAAAAATTATGTTGATGATTACATTAATGATGTATTTACTGAAAATGATGTAAAAAATGCAGACATAAGTTCTTTGTCCGGTATGTATGAAACTCTATGTGACTTATCGTCAGTTACTAATCGTATGAGAAGAGAAATTAGTAATATAGCAGGAGAAAAAATTCTCATTGAAGCTATGGACGAAGCAGATAGATTAGAAGAAATGGAGGAAGAATGAAGCAATTATATGAATTAAGTAGAAGATTTCCGGATAATTTTGTCCACGATAATCCAAGTGGATACGGAGATTACATTCAACATTCAGTAATTAGACAAAGGTTACTAAGTGTACTTGGTGCATACTCAACTGATATAGTTGAAACAATTTATGATGACGGAATTGTCACAGGTGTAATTCTTAAATTAACTTGTGTAGTTGACGGTAAAGAAGTTTCAGTTGTTGAAGCAGGAGATGTTGAAAAGCCAAGTAATTGGAAAAC
>Ga0213858_10001563_pt1 | contig 10939 bp, 4 predicted proteins | sample PICome_FD_160122 | JGI IMG/M metagenome (GOLD analysis project Ga0213858, IMG submission 160122) | Coastal seawater microbial communities near Pivers Island, North Carolina, United States - PICO245 | ecosystem: Environmental > Aquatic > Marine > Coastal | place: USA: North Carolina | collected... | reverse complement strand
TCCTCGCTGCGCTCATGGCGATCGGCACCGACCGCAGCGGAGGCCTCCAGCTCAATCAGCTGCTGCAGGCCGTAGCGGGCCAGCTCGGGGATCAGCTCCCCAGCACTGCTGCCGTCCAGTAGCGAGGCCAGTTCAGCTGAGGCAACATGGGTCGTGGGCATGGTTCGTCTGGTTGAGGTAGGACTCGAACCAGGGTCACGGGCCTGCCCACCCCTTGCAATGCCGGCTGTGGAGCCGATCGCCTGAGGTGCGCGGCCCACCCCGGCTACGCCGGGGTGGGGGTGCCGGGGGAATTACACCACTGCCGGGGACGTCAGCATCCTGAGTTGGTGGCCGCCGAGAAGCAGCAGTTCATCGATGACTAGCGCCAAAGAAATGCCGTTGTTGCAGAAGGCTTCTGCGAAGCAGTAGGCAAGATCGGACAAGGAAAGCGGCGCTTTGGACTGGGCCTGACTCGTGAGAAGCTCCCTGCAACACAGGGCTCAACCATTGCACTGAATGTTCTGGTGATGAACCTGGAGAAGCTACTGGAGCTTCTTTTTGTCTTTTTTGCGTACTGGCTCCAGATTCTCCTCGGCAATAAATTAGAGAAGGGTTCACGATTTGCGCAACTGAGTAATCAGGTGGCCCCCACATGAACGACAAGGCTCCAGGCCATTCGAGCTCAAGTCTTTGACCGATTGGGCTCGGGCTCACTTTCTCAGGAAGCCCTACCTGCTGGAGACCGAGCAGTTCGTGGCGACCTAAACCATGTCAGGGTGAATGGTCTGGACGCCGACGTCTGACTTGATCTGGAAAATCTCAAGGGACACTGCACGTACATCTCCGGGAAAGCCAGCTAGGGGAGCTGGCCAGCGAGGCCAACCGGTTCATGCAAGAGCCGGTCTGCCCGATTTCGAAAGAGCCGGATCCGAAGTAATCAGCTGTGCGACTGAAGAAAGCCTTGGAAGTTCCGATGTCATGGATAGGTTTATTCAAGACGCGGAGTACGTAAATGCAACGCAATGAAGCGATACGATTTCACAGGCCACAGGCTTTGCGAGAGAGTCTTAAAGTTTCTGTTGGCATGGCCAAATTGCCACGCTCCAGTATTAAGCCGCTGCCGCGAAGGAGTGGCTCCAATTCCCGGCAAGCATCAGCTTGAATCTTACGGGGCTGGATCGTAAGTAGATCGCCACGGTTCGTGCCGATCGCCAGACCTTTCCCGGGAAGGTATGCCAGGGCGGTAGCCGCCACGGTGCCACTGGCCTGGCCGAATGGTCTGGGAATGGGAATGGGTTGGCCTACCCAGACCTTCTGTGCCCGATCAAAGAGCTGAACGCTGGCTGCTTCCCCGGCCTGTTGGCCGCTGGCAATGATCAGATGCCGGCCACCGGGAAACACAGCCAGGGCACTGATCGCATCCAGGCCGGTGTCCACCCTTTCTTCGGCTTGGAGGGTGTTGTTGCCATGGGGGTACCAGTGCTGCAGGGAGCCGCCGATCGCTGCGGAGCTGAGGAGGTCGCCACGAGGGAGCTCAACGGCCCTGAACCAGCCGAGGGTTTCCATCGGCTCGGCGTTCTGGTCCCGCAGCTGGAGCGCCACTGGTGCGAGCTCAGGCTGCAGTGGATTCCAGCGCCAGAGCAGCGATCGACTTGGATCTGATTGCATGCTGCCGAGGCTCAATATCTCGCCATCACCAACGCTCAGCAGTTTCAGAATTGTGGACCAATCCCGCGGTGTCGGAAGCCGCTGGGCCATCCACGTGTTGGGATTTTTGCTTTCCCCCTGGTGCCAGTGCTGCACAACCACGGTGTTGTGGGGACCATCAGAAGTGGGATAGCGAGTGACGTTGGTGACGCTGAGCATCTCCCCTCCGGGGAGGGATGCAAGGAGCACTGCCCCGGGCTCGTGGTCTTTGGCGCCGGAACCTAGGTCACCCATCAGGCAATTGCTTCCACTGCGGCCCTGCTGCAGAGGCAGGCGTTCCAGCTGCCTGCCCGTAACCCAGAAGCACAGGCGGCCGTCCTCGCCGCCGCTGATCAACTGGGTTTCCGAGACGGCGAGCAGTGAATTCACAGCTGTCTTGCCACTGTTCACCAGTCCGGTGCGCTCGCCCTCCTCCATGCGGGGGTCGGGGTGCTGGAGCAGGCGAATCTTGTGGTTGGCGTCTGCTGCGAGCAGCCTTCCACCGCCGACATCCACCAGTTGCAGCAGTTCTCTGCTGTCAGCCTGACCAACGGCCTGCAGCTGCATCTCCCGTGGTCCGGCTGCGTTCTGCGCGCGGACCCACTGTCGCAGGGTGCCATCGCTGTGCACAGACAGCAGCGCTCTTCCTCCAGCCAGGACAACCAGCTTCTCCACATCGGGCCTGAGTCCCCGGCCGGGGAGCTCCAGGAGCTGGCTGGTGCCCCCTGTGGGTGTCAACTGCTCCACCCGGCCCTCGCTGCCCACGCTGAGCACCTGTTCCCCCCACAGCAGCAGCTGCCGGACCACGGTCTGTCCGGTGCGCAGTGGAGGGCCGATGGGGCGTCCCCTGCGCCACAACTGAAGAGAGGCCGTACCCAGCTCACTGTAGCGATCGGCACCGCCGCTGAGCAGGGCACCATCGGGCAAAGCCAGCAGCACGATGCGGGACACACCGGTGGCGATCGGCGCGGCCAGTGGTTCCAGACGCACACCCCCCCTTAGGCTCACGCTCCGCCAGCGACGCAGAGTGCCCTGCTCGTCACCGCTCACGATCTCACCATCGCTGAGCTCTACCAGGCTGTGAATGGCAACGGCAGCGCTCGCCGTGGGCTCAGAAACAGCCAGCGGCTTCAGAGACGGCTGCAACTGCCAGAGGCGGAGCCTGCCAGAGGCGCTCCCCGTCACGAGCTGACCGTTGGCCAGCTCCAGCAGCGCCTTCACCTCATCCTCATCGGTGGGGATGGGTTCGGTAAGGGGCACACGGCCTCGCCAACGCTGCAGGCAGGAGCGGCCCGCAGCTGGGCCGGGCCCGCAGCCGGCCGCTGTTATGGCGCTGCCGTCGCGCAGGCTCAGCATGGCGGTGATGGGTTGGTGGCCCATCCCCCCAGGATTGATCTCCCACTGCTCCAGCTCCCAGTTGCGCAGGGATGCCTGGGCAAGGGTGTAGGCCGCTCCGAGGGCTTCGGCGGGCTCCTGGGCCAATCGTTCCAGGGCAGCCAGGCTGTAGAGCATGCTCTGCAGGGGTCGTTGCTCCAGGGTGGAGGCCGCATTGGCGGCATAGGCGCGGGCACGGCTGAGGCGAGTGTTCTGCCACTGCCACCAGGAGAAGCCCCCCACCGCAGCGGCCAGGAGGGTGAAAGCCACCAGGCCGGCCATTGTTCGCCGTCGTCGCCATTCGAGCTGCCTCCGTTCGCCCTCGCGGGCCTCGCGACTGGCCTTGAGGAAGTCGAAGGCCTCGCCCTGGTTGGTGGCATAGCGCTGCGCCCAGGCCTCGGTGGGTTGCTCGCGCTGTTGCCAATCAAGGGCGAGCTCTAATTCGGGATCGCGCCATAGCGAGGCCTCTCCGCAGCCATGGCGAGCGGCGGCGTCAGCCAGGCGCAGGAACAGGGCCGCGGAGTCGGCCTCCTGATCAGCCCACTGGTCGAGGCGGCGCCACACCCGCATCAAGCTTTCATGGCTGATGTCCACCACTGAGCCGGGAGTGAGAGGGTCGCCTTCGGGTGGCATGAGAAAGGCACGATCCGACTGGCGGAAGTGATTGACAAGTCGATCTGTGGCAGCAGGCTCCCCACCGCAGATCGCCCGAAGCTCAGCGAGGGTGGTGGGGCGACGGATGCCGCGCGGATCGGTGGCCTTGTCGGTGAGGGCTCGGAAGAGACGGCTGGCAAGCAGCAGGCCTTCGTCACCATCAGCGTCGGTTGTTTCCGCCAGGGTCTGTTCGGCGTGGCTGTCCAGAGCTGTGGCCATGGTGCCGATCGCTTCGTAGTCGGCCAGGGTGAGGGGGCCCTGGCCTCCGCGCTGCTGCCAGTGGTGCCAGGTGCGACGAAGAGCGTGCTGCAGGATGGAAAGCTGATCGGGATCATCTCCCACATCGTTCACCAGCTGGGTGAGGAGCACCGGATCCACCTCGGATCCGCTCACCAGCGCGGGCAGGGCAATCGCCTCTCGCCGCTCCTGACGGCTGAGGCGCGGCATGAGATGGAGCGACGCGGTGATCGCTTCTGGGAGGCCGGGGAACTGGGCGCAATCGCCAAGGAAATCCGATCGCATGGTGAGCACCACGTGGATCGGACAGCTCGGCTGTGCCGCTGTGGCCAGTAATAGGTTGACCAAGACTTGTGCCTCGCCCTGCTCAACCGACCTCCCAGAAGAGGATTTCTGGCCTTCAGCCAGAGCCTGATAGCGGAAGATCTCCTCAAACTGATCCACCACCACCAACAGGTTGTTGTGGGGTGCGATGCCGGCCTGCTCCCCCACCTCCACCAGGCCAAGGCGGCTGAGCCGTAGCTGAGTGCCGATCACGTCCGCTCGCGAGAGCTCGGCGGCGGCGAGGGAGACGCTGGCGTCGCCATCGGGAGGGTTGAGGGTGATGGCGAGCGCCTGGGCCAGGGCATCGATCGGCCTCAGCCCCGGGCGGAAGCGCACCATTCGCCACGTTGTGCCGGCGCTCGCCATCAGGCCGCGCCGCAGAGCGGGTTGCAGGCCGCAGCTCACCAGGGACGATTTGCCGCTGCCCGACCCCCCCACCAACGCCAGGAAGCGCCGTTGGGACAGCAGATCCACCATGCGGTCGATCTGCCGCTCACGGCCGAAAAAGAGGTGCTCCTCCCACTCCTCGAAAGGGCGCAGGCCAGGGTAGGGATTGGAGGTGGCGGCCCGGTTCGGGTTCATGGCGAGGCCGCGAGCGCATCGAGTGTCTGGAGCAGGGGTTCGAGTAAAGCGGGCTCAAACCCTGCCCTCCCATCCACCAGGTTGGGCTCCTCCATCTCCACCATGTCGTCCTTGTCGTCGCTGGCGGGTTCTGAGAGATAGGTGAGGGGTGGTGGTAGGGGCACCCCATCGCGGTAGGCAGGGGCGCGGAGCAGGTCCATCAGCACGGTGCGGTGCCAGGCCTCGTCACCGGCCCCATAAAAGATCAGCGCAGCCCGGCAGTTGCGCAGCATCACCTCGTGGGTTTCGCGCAAAGCGGAGGCGTCGCCCTCGAAGGCGGGCAAGCTCACGTCCCAGCCCTGCGCTTTGAGCCACTTACGCATCGGCAGCGTAGCTTTGCGATCTTGCGCTACGCAGATCAGGTAGAGCATGCGGCCCGCTGCAGCGGCTTTGGTGGGCCCTGGAGGGGCAGCTGCCGGCGGTGGGGGTGCGGGGTTCTCCAACCGATCGAGGCTGGTGTGCAACACCGTGCGCAGCTCTTCTAGGGGTCCGCTGAGCAGATCGGCGCCCCGCTGGGGGGCAGCCTCACGCCGCATTGTTTCCAGGAACCGAATTTGATCAGGTTGTTCGCTGCTGGTGTCGTGCGGCAGCCAGATGAGCCTGGGCAAACCATGGCTGCCGCTGCGATCCGCTGCCATGGTGTTCTGAATCTCCACCACCGATTGATGGCTGGGACCATCGGGCACGGCGCCGTAGCGACTGCCGATCAGATGCAGGCTGAGGTGGGCCTGTTCGAGCACCGCAGCCACCGCCTGTCGGTGCTCTGCCTCGTCTTCGCCGGGCAGGCGCTGCTCCGGGAGCACCCGGTAGCCGTGGCTGCGCAGATCGGCTTCGATCAGCTCCCGCTGGTCACGCAGGTCAAAACTGCAGGAGGCGAGGAAAACCACTGTTTTTCTGGTCTCTGCGCTGGTGGCTACGGTTAGGGCACGAGCTACATCAGGCTCAGCCTCATGTTCAGGCTGCTCCGTTTCAACGCGTTGAATCAGCGGGGCGGCATTGTTGGCCAGGATGCAGACTTTGCGCAGATAGTCTTGCTTGAAATCTTCTCCAAATTCTGGATCCAACTCCATTGGGCCTTGTTCATCCTGCACGAAGAATTCGTAGCCGAGACTTTGGCGAACCACGGGAGGGAGAAGCCTTTCGGACGTGTCCCAGTCAACAGGCGTTTTGATGACCTTGAAAACACGCGACTTGTTTTCAAGGACAAGGCCTTCTGTCTTTTCGGCATACTGGCAAAACTCCTGAACTTCTCTCTTGCACCAATCAGAGCGAATGTAGCGGGGAGTGAGAATGGAGAAGAACAGTGCAGTATCGCGAAAGGCATCCACGATTTCATCGCCGAAGATATCGTTGCCCTGCAATTTCTGGTCACGCCAGATGCGCGCCTTGCCGCCGAGCCGTTGACTGAGGAAGACCTCCAATGTGTTGTGAAAGCGTGAAATCCAACCCTGCTGCTCTTCGCTCAGCGGTAGGTTGTCAATATGGGCATAGCTGATAAAAACGTGATGGGTTGGCATGACACGGTCAGCTCCAGTTTCCAAGCAGGGTGAAGGGCGCCCAGTAAAAGGGGTGGCCGTAGTCGTTGCTGTTGCGCAGGTCTGCTTGGGCGAGGCGCAGGGCTTCAGCCTTGCCGATCGGCCGGCCACTGGTGCCATCCTGGAGCCAGTGCCTGTAGAAGGCCTCCATGAACAGGGCCGTGGACTGGTCGTTGACCGACCAAAGACTGGCGAGTGTGCTGCTGGCACCGGAACGCAAGGCCACGGCTGCCAGGCCGAGATTGGCGTCGTTATCCCCCAGGGCACCCTGGCAGGCGCTGAGCACGAGCAGGTCGAGGGTGTTGCCGGTGCGGCGCTGGCTGGGTTGAAGGAGCACGGGGAGCTGGTCAACAGGGATCCGTTGACGCCGGCCGGTGAGCAGGAAGGTATGGCTCGGATCCGAGCTGAACTGGCCGTGGGTGGCCAGATGCACCACCGAGTAGTCGCCGGTTTGCAGAGCCTGCCGCAGGGCCTGGCTGGTGAACTGATCGTTGAGCAGGAGCGTGGCGCTCGTGCGTCGGCGCAGGTTTTCAAGCTCCTGCTCTACCGCAGGCAGGGGGGGGAAGGAGTCGCTGCCCTGGGGCAGGCCGGGCACCTGGCTGGTGGCCTGCGACAGGCCTGCGAGCAGCAGGCGGGGCCTGTTACCAGACGAATGGATAGAGGGAGAGAGCACTAACCCGGGGGCGAGGGCCAACGCATAGGACTCGCCAAGGAAGCGCTCGCCGTCATGAAGCACCGCCATCGGCAGATTGCGCAGGGCAGTGTCGGGCACAAAGACAAGCTGTGTCACGCCACTGGCCTTGAGACGAGCCTCCAGAGGAGCCAGCAGCCACTGGTGGAGTTGCTGGGCATGGAGCAAAAGCTGCTCGTTGGCAGCAGCGCTGCTGGAGGGATCGGGGGGAGTGTGGAGTTGCCGATCCAGGAGGGCCACGGTGCGCTCCAGCGCCCCCGCCGGCAAGGGTTGGCTGTGATGCAGAAGGGCGCCGTGGAGACCCGGCAGGCGCGCTATCACGACCAGTCGATCGGGCAGGAGGATGGGATAGATCACGGCCGTAGACCCAGCGTTAATCTGATCAATCGCTGTGGATTGAAAGCAGGGCTGGCGGAAATAGTCGTTGAGTTCCGCCACCTGGAGCTGCTCCAGGGCTTTGCGGGCGCGGTCGAGATCTTTGGGGCTGGGGGAGGAGGTCAGCAGGTCGATGTACTGGCGGCTGAGCGGTTCAACGCTGCGGCGGAAGGAGCTCGCCGCAGTGAGGGGGGAGCTGCTGAGGTCGAGCCGCAGAGAATTGAGTTCGTTCAGAGCCTGGCCATAGGCCTTGAGAGCCGCATCGCGGTGTCCTTGCTGGCGAGCAATGCGGCCGAGTTGCCACAGCCACCGGTAGGTGAGTTCTGGCGCATGAAGGGCCATTGCCTGGCGCAGGGCCTGCTGAGAGAGCGATTCGGCCTCGCCCCAGCGGCCGGCGGCTTCGGCCAGGGCTGCTCGTTCACCGCTGGCCAGGGAGGCAGCTCGGCCATTCCCCAGGCGAGCGGCATCAGCCTGGCAGCGCTCCAGCAGCTGGAGCAGGCTGGCTTCTGGAGGGGTGATGGTGGTGGACAGGGCGGGGCCCACCTGGCGGAGGCGGAAGAGGGTGCGGGCGAGATGGAGGCGCAGTTCCAGATTGTCAGCATTGGCGGGAAGTCCATTCACCTGAGCCAGAAGAGCCGGCCATCGTCGGCCGGCGGCTGCGTATTGGTTGGTGTCCACCAAGAGGGCTATTCGGCTTGACTCCGCCTGGAGGCTGCCCGCTGCAGCGGCCTGCTGGTATCGCTGCAACGCAGCAGCAGTAGCACCCTGGCTGGCGAGGTTGTCTGCCAGGCTGAGAAGAGCCTCATGGGTGGCTGCGGCGTTGCCGCTGGCCTGTGCTGCCTCCAGGCTGCGCTGTTGCAGGCTTTCAGCCTGCGATTCCTGCCCCTGGCGCTGGAGAACAACGCCAAGACTCGCTAGAGCAGCGGCTTCCAGGCGCGGCATGGTTTTCAGCGGGGGTTGGGTGAGCAGAGATTCGAGCAAGCGCCTGGCTTCGCTGAGATGGCCGAGGCTGCTTAGGGCTTCTGCCTGGTTGATCAATCCAGCGAATTCAGCATCGGTGGCCCCCACCTGGCGATGGATCCGGCCGGCTTGCCGCCAGGTGGAGAGTGCTGGCTGGAATTCGCCACGGTCGAACTGCAAGCGTGCCTGGGTATGAAGCGCCTGGGCGCGTGCCCGGAGCAGCGTGGAAGTGGAAGGCAGGCCAGAGCGATCCAGCAGGGCCAGGCTGTTCTCAATAGCGCGCTGGGCTTCGAACGGTTGGCCCAGCTGCTGCAGGGCGAGAGCGAGGTTGCTCACCATTCCGGCCTGCCGGAGGTTGTCGCCGTTGTTGCGATAGATCTCGGCGGCCTGCTGCCAGAGGCTGGCGGCAAGCGCAGCATCGCCGGCGGTGTAGGCATGGCGAGCTTGTGAGTCGAGATCAGCCGGAGATACCGCTGTGTGGGCTGGCCCAGGGGCAGCCTGCGCGGAAGGCTGGCTGGCCGCCAGCCAGGCAGGGGCGAAGGCGAGCAACACACCGATCAGAAGGGCGAGTGCCCGTTGCAGTGATCGGCTAACAAACCGCATCAGCGCAGGATCGTGCTGCTTGGACCCTGAATCAGGGGCGTGGTGGGAGGCGGGCCAAGATCGTCGATTGGCCTGCGGCGCAGGGGGCTGTCTCCAGGCAGGCTGGGTAACCCGCCGCGGCCGCAGGTCTGGAATGAGCTTTGTTCCGCACGAGGGGAGCAGCTCTGGTCGAGCTGCTCGGCCGGATCGAGTGGTTGCTCAATGGGAGTGATGCCACGATCCGGATCGAGAACGGGGGTAAAGATGGCGACAACGCCGTCACGGCCCAAGGCCGAAAATGTACTCGCTTCGCTGAAGGGCTGTCCGAAGGTATTGAGATTGAACCCGAACACACCCAGAGCACGGATATCGATCAACCCACCATTGCCTTTATCGGCGGTGGCGAGGATGTCATTGCCCCCGCCAATTTCAGGGAAAGCAGCCCGGATAAAACCGTTGGGAGCACGCAGGTAGATATTCCCACCGTTGGCGCGATCAAACGCCTTGGCGAGGATCGAACTGCCATCGGAGAGAAAGAGATCGCCGCCAACGCGGATGGTAATGTTGGCACCTCCATTGTTGCTTGTCGAAGCCTTTGTGCTGGCATCGAATGTGCTGCGATTGCTTAGCCTGAGATTTTTATCAACATAGAGCTTGATATTACCGGCTTGGCCCGTGCCCTTGCCGGCCACGCTGATGACGCTTTCGTCGCCAAGAGTGACGCGGCCTGAGCGAATGGTGATCGAGCCTCCCTGTGCGGCATTTGTTGACTCAGCGCTGATTCGGCTTTTGCCCTTCAGCTCCAGGGTGGGTGTATCAATCCGGATATGGCCAAGATCGCTCTCTCTGGTGAAGGGCTTGCTGGAATGCGTCACTGCAGTGATCGCACTACCGTTGAGGAGATGCAGGCTGTTGGGACCAGAGGCCGTGATCTTGATGCTGCCACTTGGGCCAGAAGAAGAGGGTGCTCCAGAGAGGCGATTGCCGGATTGAACGGAAACCTGGGAATCGTGATTCAGAACGATGGTTTGACCCTTCAGCTGAACGGATCCACCACGACCTGTGCCGGTGGTTTGGGTCGTTGCTCGGGAACCATTGGTGAGGGTGATGCTCGAACCCTTGAGATCTAGGTTGCCGCCATTGCCAGAGCCTTGTGTTTCAGCGGTGATGGAGCCAGGGCCAGAGATGTCGAGGGTGTTGTTGGCGGTGCCGATCAAGATGTCGCCGCCATTGCCGGATGCGTTGACATTGGATTGTGCATTGATCGTTGATTGTTGATCTCTCAAGCTAATGGTGAGATTCCGGGCTGTGCCCCTGTTGAGGTTGATGACACCAGCTTGACCTTGGCCAGAAGTTTCGGTAGTGAGCTCAGAACCGCCGCTGAGGATGAGTGAATTGGTATCGACCGCAATCAATCCACCTTCGCCGCTGCCGGAGGTTTCGGCGGTGGCAGCAGCACCTTGATTGAGTGTGATGGTGTTGGCGGAGAGGTTGATTTGGCCACCATCGCCAGTGCCGGAGGTTTCGGTGGTGGCCCGTACACCTTGATCAAGGGTGATGGTGGTGCCTTGTAGATCCAGCTTGCCGCCCTTCCCGGCGCCCTTGGTTTGAGCGGTGATGGAGCCAGGGCCAGAGATGTCGAGGGTGTTGTTGGCGGTGCCGATCAAGATGTCGCCGCCATTACCGGTTGCGTTGACATTGGATTGTGCATTGATCGTTGATTGTTGATCGCTCAAGCCAATGGTGAGATTCCGGGCTGTGCCCCTGTTGAGGTTGATGACACCAGCATTGCCTTGGCCAGAAGTTTCGGTAGTGAGCTCAGAACCGCCGCTGAGGATGAGTGAATTGGTATCGACCGCAATCAATCCACCTTCGCCGCTGCCGGAGGTTTCGGCGGTGGCAGCAGCACCTTGATTGA
>Ga0213858_10001561_pt1 | contig 10947 bp, 7 predicted proteins | sample PICome_FD_160122 | JGI IMG/M metagenome (GOLD analysis project Ga0213858, IMG submission 160122) | Coastal seawater microbial communities near Pivers Island, North Carolina, United States - PICO245 | ecosystem: Environmental > Aquatic > Marine > Coastal | place: USA: North Carolina | collected... | reverse complement strand
GAGGAAGGCATGCTTAACGAAGCTGCTCCTACAAATAACACTGCAAATGCGGCTAACTGGAATCCAGTATTGATCGCACTTGTAAGACGTGCAATGCCAAACCTAATGGCTTATGACATGTGTGGCGTTCAGCCAATGTCAGGTCCAACAGGCTTGATCTTTGCAATGAAATCAACATATGAAACAACCAAAGCTGGTGTTTCTGCTGGCGACGAAGCTCTATTCAGTGAAGCAGCTGTTGGTTTCTCTGGCGATTCTGCCACAACAGGTAACGGCACTGCAGGCCCTTCAGGCCTAGTAGGTGTAACAGATACAGACGGCGACTCAACCATTGCTGACTCTGCAGCTGCACCATATGCTGGTGATCCATATACAACAGCTGAGGCTGAAGCTCTTGGTTCACAAGGTTCTGAAAACTTTGCTGAAATGGGTTTCACCATTGAAAAAGCAACTGTTACTGCAAAATCACGTGCATTGAAAGCAGAATACAGCTTAGAATTAGCACAAGACTTGAAAGCAATTCATGGTCTTGATGCCGAAACTGAGTTGGCAAACATCCTTTCAACAGAGATCATGGCTGAAATTAACCGTGAGGTTATCCGTACAGTAAACGGTCAGGCTAAAATTGGTGCACTAACATCCAACACAGCAATCAATGGTATCTTCAATGTTAGCACAGATGCAGATGGCCGTTGGTCAGTTGAGAAGTTCAAAGGCTTGATCATGCAGATTGAGCGTGAAGCAAACGTAATTGCAAAAGAAACACGTAGAGGAAAAGGTAACTTCATGATCTGTTCTTCTGATGTTGCTTCTGCTCTTGCAGCTTCAGGAATGTTGGACTATGCTCCTGCAATGTCAACAAACCTACAAGTTGATGACACAGGCAATACATTTGCTGGTGTGCTTAACGGCCGTATGAGAGTCTATATTGACCCATATGCTGTTGGTGATTACATCAACGTTGGTTATAAGGGTACTAACCCATATGACGCAGGTCTATTCTACTGCCCATACGTACCACTAACTATGGTCCGTGCAGTTGGAGAAGACACATTCCAACCAAAAATTGGTTTCAAAACTCGTTACGGTATGGTATCAAACCCATTCGTAGGTTCAACACCAGCAAATGGTCTTGCAGCGAGCAAAACAAACCAATACTATCGTATCTTCCGTGTAGACGATATCATGGTATCATCATAAAAAATAATTTAATTTTTAACCTAAGAGGGCTTCGGCCCTCTTTTTTTTAGCCATTTTTTTGTATAAATAGTGATATGGCAGATTTAACAGAAAATTTTAATTACTTACAACCCACCGGTTTTAAACTTGTAATTGACAGAAAGAATTATCCTAACTTGGAATTCTTTTGTCAAACGGTTACGCATCCTGGGCTTTTAATACCAGCGGCTGAGATACCTGTCCGAAGAATGCAGTCAATACCAATGCCGGGTGAATCACTTACAATTAATGAATTATCTGTTGACATTTTATTGGATGAGAATATGGATAGTTATACAGAGATGTATAATTGGGTATTACGAAATCAAATCACTAACCTTGATACACATACTGCTATGCAAAGAGCACAAAAAGCTCCAACATATGCAGATATTACATTATCAATTTTATCAAGTCATAATAATACCACACAACAGGTCAGATATGTTGATGCAATGCCAACATCATTAGGTGATATTCTTTTCCAATCGAATGTACAACAAAATGAAATTACATTTAATGCAACATTTAGATTTAGTTATTTTGAATTAAAAACAGTAAACCAAACAACCGGTTCAATTACTGATTCTTTTAGTATTACAAGCACAATAGGACAATAATATGGTATCAAGAAATAGACAATTGGCATCATCAATTAAAGATTCCAGTGGTGCATTGGCCGTTGATAAATTTAATAATTTATTTGATAATACAATACCACCAGAAACATTAAATTTTGCAACTGATGTCCGTGGTGCTGGTCAGAATGCGCATTGGCTATGGAGTTGGAATCCAACAACATTACCATATGCAAGATCACCAATTACTTTATCCAATGAAAGTGAAATACCTTTATATAAAGCTGGTACATATCAACTGGATAACTTTGCAGCATTTAATACAAATGGAAGCTCTACACAAAATCACAAAATAAGATTAAAATGGATAGAGGAACCTGGTAATGCTAATTTAGTTGATTGGGTTACAATTGATAGTAGTAATACAATTGCATTTGAAGGTGTAACACAAACACCACAAAAAACTGAAAGATTATCTTGGCAGGTACCAGCATCATTTACGGTACCTACATTAAATACATCAACACAACAATATAATATTGGTGCAGAAACAGGGGCATATACCTTTTCTGGTATTGCCACCGGTAGTAATGCAACTCTTGGACCTCTGCGTAGAGGTAATACATATGAATTTTTATTAGACTCTACAACATCTGGTCACCCATTCTATTTGACAACAGATAGTAATGGAGAATGGTCACAAGGTTCATATGGTGGAGAATATACAAGTGGTGTAACAAATTCAAGAGCTGCTGGTAGTACAGGTGTAACAGCAACAATGACATTTGTGGTTCCTTCTGATGCACCCGACACATTAAATTATCAATGCGGTAACCATCAGGCAATGAATGGTACCTTAACAATAAAAGATATGGAAGTTGATTCAAGTGGTGATGGTGAATTATTTTTATATTTTCAACATTCGCAAGAACAACATAAAACAACTGTAAGAATTAAAGAACAACCAACCATTGTTCCACAGATGTGTTTAACATGGGATGGTACAAAAGCAAAATATGTACCACAAGATTTAAGAAATTATATGGACCTTACACCATCATTTGTAACTCGAGTAAGAGAAGAAATTGGTGATGAGGCCTTGGATTCAAACTATACGACATCCCTTATTGATTCTGCATATGTAAACGCAAGAGTAAGTGGTGTTGATTCTGCATCTGTTTCAGCAATTGTTGATTCAAATTATGTAAGTGCAAGAGTTGGTAGTACAGAACAACATACAACCCTTACCCAAAATGGAACACTATATGTTTTAAATGGTAGTGCAAGATGGTATGCACCAAGAGCAGTAACAATTCAAAGTATGGCGGCATATGTTCAGACTGCTCCTGTTGGATCAAGTTTGGAATTAAGGGTAAATAAAAATGGATCCTCAATTCAAACACCAACAATTACTACAGGTAATACTAGTGGTTCACTTACAGGGTTATCGGATACAATGAATGCAGGAGATTATTTAACAGTGGATATTACTGCAGTAGGTTCTAGCACAGCTGGATCTAATCTGAATTTAGTTATAGTATACAAATAGGAGATAAACATGCCAATAAGTGCAGAACAAAAATCAGCATTGGCGAGACAATTTGGTTATGACAGTAGCGAGAATATCGTTCTGTATAGAATTGAAAACGCCACACCCGAAAAGGTAGCAAACCGATTCACCAATTCTCATCTGAACCATCCAAGATCAGTTGGACAGTGGGTAGGCGATATCTTTACTGGTGTTGCTATATGGAATGATTCATCAGGAGAAATTCAACTTTCAGATGATTGCATAGAGGTAACAGAGTAATGTATTTTAAACTAGTAACTGACTCAACGACATTTGGTGGTTCACAAAATCTTAATTATGCATCATATAGAAGATATTTCTGGGAAGATGTTTATAACTTAATTTTGGGAAACATTACAGCCACTTCAGGTCTTAGTACCACAATATTTAATCGAGGTGCTTCTACAATAACAGGTAGTAGACCATCCACTGGCATTTATCATGCCACTGGTGCAAATAGAAATACAACATCATCAGCAACAAGTGATGATTATTTTATTCAATTCTTTAAAAGGCATCATGGATATCTTCAAGATAATACAAATGCTGACATGCAAAGAATGGTTCATATTAGATCCGATGGTAATTATAGTTGGACTCCTAGAATGGGAACAGATGGATCAAATTCTTCCACAGGCATTAATAATGATTTTCCAAATAGTTTAAATGGATTTTTGGATGGAAGTTCTACTTATGATCCTGCATCAGCATTGTTTACTCCTCAATATTGGCATTCAATCGAAGGTATTGTCAATGATAAAGTTTTGGTTCTCAGATTAAATATCAGTCAATATAGTTCTTCTTATAGTGATATGACCTTTATTATGGCAGATCAGGAATATCAATCAAATTATGATACAGCTCAAAGGGCAACACACCAATATCACTGCCCAACAGTTGCTATATATCATGCAGAAATGGATCTTGAAAATAATAATACTGTTGGTTCTACTAGCACAACAGGTAGAAGAGCAGGTAATCTCATTGGAAAGGTTCAATCCTTTGGTAAAAATGCTATAAATGGTGCTAATCCTAGTGATAGTTATAGCTCATCCTATCATATGGGTCAATATACCACTAACACAAGTTATGACAGTTATCAAAGTTTATTGCCACCACCTTGGTATGAGATACATGGAACATCTCCATTGGCCGATGGTAATAAAGGATTTATAATGCAACCATTATTACATGTACCTCATATCGGAATGGTTAATACAAATGGTGGTGATCATAAAGATTATAAGGAATTTGGAAGATTGATGGGTATTTGGAGAACTGGTGATGATACGTTCTATACAGGTGAACGTGTTACTGATGGTGATGGTAATGCTTATAGAGCATTTAGAGTTTATAAAACGGGTTCTCCAACCACTGGAGACACTGGTTATACTTACCAATGGGGTTATTCTTTAGAACATTCTCGTAGTGCCGTTTATCTATTCCCAGAGGGTGGAACCTAATAAATGCCTACACGTACTGGTTATACAGATTCAACATATCATATAGACACACCTTGGAGTCAAGATGGCAGATCCGCCAACGATTACATTTATGGTGATTCCTCTTCAATTTTAGAGAGACGAGATGGATTAATAAACATTGTGTATGATTATGAAACATTAGATTCGCAGTATTTTATAAATCCAATTCTTGATAGACTAAATTCAGGAGCAGCAGCACCAGTACAGGCATCACTAGATTCTGCAAATAGTTTAATCAGTACACTTAGAGTACAACTTGCCAATGCCGAAAGTGGTGGCGGTGGCGCAATACAAACTTGGAGTTCATGATGGCGACAAAGGCAAGATTACTAGCAAAAACATTTGAAACAACTGCAACAGGTGAATTAAAATTAAAGGGTGAATTTGCAGATAGTTCTGATCCTATTGTATTTCCTATTGAAGTTGTAGAAGGTACTGCAACACTTGCAGATTCAAATGAAGGTGCGATTAATACATTTGATGGCACATCTGTAAGAGCAGCACATTATCATATGATTTGTAATACCTCAGGCGACAGCGATCATCAGGCTCAACAAATATTTGTAACACATAATGGTGATAGTGCAACACTTGTTTCATATGGAACACTTTTACATGGCACATCAACAATTGTATCATATGATTGTAGCATTAATGATTCTGATACAGTAACACTATTAGCAGACCCTCAAGGGCATGATGGTCTTAAATTTTCATTTAAAAGAATTGACACACCAGTGACTACATAACTATATAAATATAAACAAATTAAAGAGGTTCCTATGGCAAAAGCGGCATTTAGAGTAGAAGATGGTTTAATCCCTGGTCACACCAATGCTGACCTTGGACATACATTAGCAAAATTTAGAGACATCCATATGTCAAATGATATGCATATTGATAATGATATACATGTTGGTAGGGATATTAATGTTACAAGAGATGTAAATGCAACACGAAATATAAATGTAACAAATGATTTAAATGTTACAGGAGATTTGGATGTTGATGGTGGTACAATTCTGCAAAACCTAAGTGCACTAGGACCTACAATTAATTTACCCAACTACGATGGTGGTGGCGGTGGTGGTGGCGGTGGTGGTGGAGTTACCGAAGCCGAAGCCATAGCATTTGCAATTGCGTTAGGATAAAAGAATGGCAAAAAAGATTATAGCAACAAATTATAGTATCAATTCTGATAGTGATACAATTACCGTAAAAGGCTTTTATCGCGCAGAACAATTTCAATTAATTACTGATGTGACACCAAATAGTGGTGGAACAATTATATTTAATTTTGCCGATGGTACCAAAGGGCACAAGGGTGCCGTATTTGATGAACTGGCTGAAACAACAACCTTATACTTGGAAACTGATTTATCTGCATATGCAATTGATTCAACATCAAATGTACAAATTATTGTTGATCACCCAGAGATGGAGATTGAGGTTTCGGATTCATTATTGGATCCGGTACACAAAATTCGTGTATCAACCCCAGAAAATCTAATTGATACAGACTTTGAATATGGGTTACAGCCAACAAAATGGGAAACATTAGAACTATCAAATAACGTACCGTCATTCTTTGTTGCTGATGGCGATACAGCACTGGCCATTGTTGATGATATTACAGCAGTTGAAGGTTCTGATGTTATTAAAGTTGCATGTGCAGACGCTCATAACCTTGTTGTTGGTACTCCAATTGATGTTTCAGGTTTGGATTTTAGAACTGCTGAAGGTAAATTCCTTATTGTTTCTGCAGATTCTAATAATTTCTACTATAGAGCAAATGCACCTCAAACAGTAACTGGTTCAATTGGTTCTCTTTATTCTGCAATTACACCAGGTTCATTTTACGCAGGTTCTCAAATTCCTTATAGCCAAGATTCTGGTTTGGAAACAGATGAACTTGATCCATCAACAATTACTGTTAACACACCTGACATTCATGGTTTTGTTGATAATTCGCAATTTTATTTGGTTAATACAATTGCATCTAAATCTCTGAAAGTTGAAGATAATTTAACAGCACCAGATGGTGATCCTTATATTGATAAAAGAAATACATTTACAAAAGATATTAGCTTAGATTTATCAAAAACAAAAACAAATGCATTAAGAGGTAGATATAGTAGATATTTTTCAGCAAGTGATGTTGATGTTGCGGCTAATTCAATATATTGGCCAAGTCATAATTTAAATACAAACTATACCCTTATTTACGTACCACCTGCAGGTGCTGCTCAAATTGGTGGATTGGATAGATTTGAAATTTATTATGTAATTAAAGTTGATAATAATAATATTAGACTTACATCATCATATGGTGGTTCTGCAATTTCATTCAGTAGTGCAGGCGACACAAGTGTTGCTCAACATTCGCTACACTTAATATATGAGTTAAGATATTCGTCTAAATCCTATAGAAACTCATACACATATCATTATACATGGGGTTATTGGTATGGGACATCCAATTATTCTGGTTATGATATGCGCCAATATTCCCAGTCTGATCCACAAACCGGACAAACTTTCTACGGACTAGGTTCTAAGAAAGAAGATGGCTTAATGGTTATGACTCGTAATTATAATTACCCTGGTAGTAGTGCCAGATGGCTAGATTATTATAGACCAGAGTATCAAAACAGTAGAAATAATTACGGTAATAATCATTACATATATACTGATTTTCCTGAATATGATAACCAAACACCATCACTACACCCATCGCGTTGGAATCCAATAGAGGATTTTGGTAGATGGGATGGTTATTCCTGGAATAGTTATACAAATACTTATAGTACTGGATATTTTAGATTCCAAACATATTATTATTCTGGTACTTATAACTATTATTGGTCAAATAGACGAGTCTTTATTTTCCCATTCATTTATGATGAAGAAGCAGATACATTCTTTAGTGAAGATCATGGTCTATCACAAGGGGATACCATTAATTGGGCTACAAAATCTGGTGACGCACCCACCATTAACAATGGATCTTCTATGAGTGACACGAGCACAAATACTGTATTAACCGACGGTAATTATTCAGTTGAAGTTGTTTCTCCAGACAGATTTAAGTTAAGTGGACAAAGAATTCAAACTGCAGTTGGTGATTCAAATGGTGCATATAAACTTGATGGCCTGGTCACTAATCCAAATGCCAATTCATTTTATGTTGAACAACATGGCCTCATTAATGGCGATGAAATGAGATTTGGTACTGTTGGTTCTCCAACAATTCCTAGCGTTCCTACCGGCTCATTAGCACCAAGATGGACATTAAATTCATTAGGGAATGCTCCGTTAATGGCAAATATTGTGAATGATGCAATTGATGACCATATCAATACATCATCTGATTTTTCTGCTCATAAGAACTTTAGAACATCAAATCACAGCGGTAATTCAATTAGATTAACAGAAGGTGGTGGTACTAGTTCTAATGGTATGAGTTATGTTAATCTACAATACTCATCACATAGATTAAGAGTTTATAAAGGTGGTTCTAGAATACTTAGCCATACTGGTAATTCTTCTGATACGAATGTAGGCAGATTTGATCTTACAACACCCCAAAATTTATTTGAAACTTCAGCCGGAAAACCATATGGTGTCTTTAGATTAGCCACACCTTGGCAACAAAATACATCAATACCATTTTATATGGATATTACATTTGGCTCTGATGCTGCTCACGGAAATCCGGATGGACAATTTAGTACAAGTAATTATTGGCAAATGTACAATTACACATACATGGGTCATCGTTATAATTATGTTTATACCGATTATTCATCAAGCAATTATGATGGTAGTTATACAGGACCAACATCAGGTCATTTATGGAGATATTCATTTTCTCATACATATACTGACTACAGCGATGGTTTTACTCAATGTATGATTACACTTGGTAAAGCTACACCCAACGAAGGATGGTCAGGGTATAACACATCAGGTTCAGGGTTAAATGCATATTCATATAGTCGTAATGCTAGAAGTTCATATTCATATGTATATGATGGTAGTTATAAATCAGATGAAATTAATATTCGTATATTCTTTGCTGGCACCAGTTCACTTAATTTCACATCAAGTGATATGGTAAGACTGACGGAAGCAATTATTACTGCCATTGATTCAGAATTTATTAATCCTTCATTTAATATTAATGATACTGTTAGTGCAAATGTTATTAATAATAATAGATTTAGTATTTCAAATGGTGGTGCAAATATTGATATATTAGATAGTGGTAGTGGAATTGATTCTGCAAACTATTTAAAATTTACACTTGATGATGTTCAAGGTGCTGCTGATGGTTCATACAGTGCTGAATCCGTTGGTGAAAGATTTATTAAATTAGATACACCATTTCTTATTGAAGGTAATACAGAGGTCATCAAAGCTGATAGTTCTGATAGTGGTGTTATGAGAATTATTGGTGGACATAATTTCCTATCAGGCACAAAAGTTGTATATACTACATCCGAGGATAGTTCTCTACAAAATCTATCAAATAATAATGAATATTATGTTCATGCGGTTGATAATGAATATTTCCAATTACATAATAACAGTGAAGATGCATTTGTAGGATTTAATCCTATTAATATTGGAACCGATTCCATAAATTCTAATCATACAATTAAAACAACATCAATTGCTGGTAGAAGTTTAGCTACAGGTGGTGTTAATACAACAGCAAATTCTAAAAAGATTGTTGGTGATCAAACTCTCTTTAAACGATTCTTTAAATCTGGTGATACAATTTTTATTAAAAATGATTCATCAACACCAGGTATTTTGGAGGAAAATGAGATTGCTGTTATATCGGATGATGAAAATATGGAATTGGTTAATCCAGTTTCATTCACAAAAACTAATGCACCTCATTTTGTAAAAACAAATATTTATGTAAAACCTGATGGATATTCTGTTCATAGGCCATTTGATGGTGGTGTTGAAATTGGTGCTGGTACTGCTCCACTTTCACAGATAACAAGACAAACCAGAAAATATTTCCGTTATCAATCTGGTAAAGGTATCCAAACATCACTTGCTATTAACTTTAATCCACCCGTGATTTTGGAAACAATTAACTCTAATGGCACAACCGTAAGATGTAAAACAAAGTATCCACATAGACTAACTACAGGTATGCAAATTACAGTGTCTGGAGCATCAGATGCTGATTATAATGGTGTTCAATCAATTGCAACTGTGGAAGATGATTACAACTTCACATACACTGCTGCAGCTGCACCAAACCAGTCTATCCCTTCAGGTATTGTGCAATATGTTGTTAACGGTTATTCTGGTTCATATGTTCGTGCCGGTATGTTTGACAATCAAAACGGATTCTTTTTTGAATGGGATGGTACAGTACTACACTGTGTAAGACGTTCATCAACAACACAGCTATCTGGAACTGTTACAGCAAATAAAGGCAGTGGTCTTATTACCGGTGTTAATACAAATTTCAGTGGACAACTTAATAGAAATGATAAAGTTGTTATTCGTGGACAAACATATAAAGTTGTAAAAATTGTTGGTAGAGACGAAATGTATGTTCAACCTCAGTATAGAGGTATATCTACTGATGGTATTATTCTAACAAAAACAATTGATGTTAGAATTGCTCAATCTGAATGGAATTTGGATAAATGCGATGGTTCAGGTCCTCAAGGATTTACACTGGATACATCCAAAATCCAAATGGCATATATGGATTATTCCTGGTATGGTGCTGGTAAAATTAGATTCGGATTTAAGGATCGTAAGGGTCATGTTAGATATGCACACGAATTTATTCACAACAACAGGTTGGATGAAGCATATATGAGATCTGGTAACCTACCAGCTAAATATGAAATTGAAAATGATGAGGAACCGACCTACGCACCAACTCTATTCCACTGGGGTACTTCGGTTATTATGGATGGTACATTTGATGATGATAAGGCATATCTCTTTACTGCCCCATCTAAAAACCTATCATTTACAAATGGTCAATCAAATAATGTTAATACCACACAAAATTCTGATTTCTACTATAGATATAATAGATCAAGAAGAACATATG
>Ga0213858_10001555_pt1 | contig 10974 bp, 12 predicted proteins | sample PICome_FD_160122 | JGI IMG/M metagenome (GOLD analysis project Ga0213858, IMG submission 160122) | Coastal seawater microbial communities near Pivers Island, North Carolina, United States - PICO245 | ecosystem: Environmental > Aquatic > Marine > Coastal | place: USA: North Carolina | collected... | reverse complement strand
ATAATCTTTATGGTCTTACCTGTGCCTCCTAAAAATAAAAATATAAAAATAATAATAAAAATAAAAAATAAATATTTATTATTATTTTGGGAGATTAGGGAGATTAGGGAGGGAAGGCTTAAAATATGAACTTTCATTTCTTATAGAGAATATATATATATCTATATCTATATATATTCTATCTATTTTATTTATACTAACCTACCTTAACTATACTAACTTCCCTAACTATATATAATATATGATATATATAATATATATAATTAAAAAAAAATTATAGAAGAATATGGCGGTTCATAGGAGGGGAAGGATGTTTAATTAATTTTTATTTATCGGTGTCTTTTTAATAACATCATATAAAATAAAAATTGTTTTTTTAATAATGTTTGGAAATTATTTCTCTGTGCTATTTCATCATTTATTTCATCTATTTGTCTTTGGTATTCATCTCTAAATCTCTCACTTCCTCTATAAAGTTGTTGATGAGCGTTTATATCAAACATTCTTCCATCACTTGTTCTTACTGCTTGTTGTAAATCCATTACACTTCTTGGCTCTACTTCATCCATCTGTCTTGCGTAAAAGTTTCTTTCATTTATTAGTCTTTGTCTTCGGTTTTGGAGAGATTCTATTTGTTGGTTTATATCAACTAATTCTGCTACTATGTTTTGTCCGTCTAACGCTTCTCTAAATATTAAATGTAATACATTATCAGGTAGGTTTCCAAAGTTTGTTTCATTTCCATCATTTGGTAAAGGGTCATTAGAACCTGATGCTTCATCGTTATTTGACATTTATATTTATAAATATATTATTTTTTTTATTATTACATTGACATCTTAAATGGTGCTGGTCCTGCTTTACTAAATAATGCTGGATTACAGAAGTCTCTTTGACGCTGTGGTGCTACATTTAATGGTTTTTGTGGTAAATATGCTAAACCTTTACTCTCACTTTTAAATGCCCCCTGTGGAACTACCATTCCTCCTGCTGGGTCAATTGCTTCTTTTCTCAATACACGACTTCCTGTTACTCCTGTTGCCTGAACTCCACAACACGGATTTACTCCACGAACACTACCATTTACCATTCCATCAATTGTTCTTAAAGGATTGTCTGTGCCTCTAATAGAACCATACATTTGATTACGTGTATCAGGATTAATAGAAGAATGGAATACACCATCTGCTCGTGGAAGTGACTGAACTAAAATAGGAACATCTTTTCCTAACATACCATAATTGAGTTGATGTGAAATCGCTGTCATCTTTAATATAATAATAGATATTATTTTTTTATTTATTATTATATTAATTTCATTTAATTTTTATTTGTTACTTTACTTAGACTACCACCGAGATGGACCGACCAGCAGAGATGTTGAGGATTTCAGTAGTTTCAGCGAAAATCATAAGATTGGGTGAAAGGCTGACACCAGCATTCTCAGTGCGGACAATACCTTGGAGGTTAGTAGCACGAGAATCAACACCAGTTAGAGAGCGTGAATACTCGCTATTTGGCATATTGAGACGGAAGCACTGGACGCAAAAGTTCTTGCGGTATTGGTCTAGTGTCATATGCTTGGCGTAGCGTCCGCCCTCAAGAGAGTTGCGGGTAATACCATAAAGTTCCTCAATGTTAGCAGAGAACTGGGGCATATAAGCACCGTTGAGCTGAAGCTGGGCTTTCCATTCGGTTGTTGGTGAAGACCAAGCAACTGGCTGAGAGAAGTTAAAGTAGCGACCTTTATATTTCTCATTGTTAGTGTCAAGAACACCACCTACATCATACTGAGGACGTCCTACATCAAGCTCAGTTGCTGTAGCGATTGGAGTATTGGTGACTGTGGATGTGAAAGCACCTTGGATTTTGTGACCCTGGACTGTAATTGGGTTATTAACAGTGTTGTAATCACTACCACGCCAAGCCAACCAAATGCGGTCAAGCGAGGAGGATGCTACAGAGAACTTGGATGAACCAGTGTGAGTATCGTTAAAGGTGTAATAAGCTTTGTATGGAACTTCTAGGTCACCCTGAGCCGACATCTGCGAAGCCAACATATTTTCATAAGTCATATCAGCAAGGTTGATACACTCAACAGTGGCGTGAATGTCAGTAAGTTCATACTTGGGTTTGGTGGCATTAGGAGCATCAGGAAGTGGCGCTCCAGTGGTTGCGTTTGTTCCAGCACTGTCAGCGAATGAACCTGAAGCTGTGCCTAGAACTACACCTGGGACATTTGAGAGGACGTTATCAGTCGCCATATACAATCTTACACGAATGTTTGGAACAATGGAAGTATCAAAAAGCATTGGGTCAGCTGTTCCAAGGAAACCCTCCCACTCGTCAATACAATGGTAGGTTGCTGTGTCGTTCTCGTTACCAGTTGTGGTGTAGGTGAGAGCTGGGTTGGTGTAAGATACAGCACGGATGTATTCAGGATGTCCTAAAACAGCATCACATTTGTCACCCATAAGAGCTTTCTTAGCCTCACTGAGAACATTGACAAAGTTAGTGCCTTGCGATAGAACAATTCCACCCATAGCTACTTCTACACGTTCTACGAGGTCCTTAACTGGAGGAAGACGACCACCAGCAGAGGCAATCTTATTCGCATTCGCACGGAAAAAGCACTTAAAAGACCGAAGATTAATGATACTGTTACTTGGGAGGTCAAATGCTACAATACTAGCAGATGTAGCAGAGGATTGATTGTTTGTCTCAATCTTAAAAGTGTTAGTGCTGAATCCCGACATTCGGGAAGCAAAATACATTAGGTCAGGAGATAGAGCAGACATTTGTTTATATAAAGTAAATATATTTTTTTTTAAAATAAAATTAAATTAATTATTTAATTTCATTTGATTTCTTAATTAATTCTTTTTCCAGAATAATTGTAAAAACCATCTCCGTAATATCCACTATTTGGTCCGTTAAGTCCCATACTCTGTAAATGCCCTATCATAGCACTTGGGGCGCTACTAAATCTTGGAGCAGTGGTTTCTTCAGTATTTGGATTGTTAATAGAATGTTGAGGATTAGCACCAAGAGATACTATATCAACACGAAGCACACAATTAAACCATCTATTTCCTAGAGTATCTTGATTAGGGCTTGTTAGTGGAAACTGACTACCGTTAGAGTCAGTAATTTGGATTTGTAATTGTGCTACTTGTTTTGCTAAAATATTAGTAAAAAATACCATTTCAGTTCCCGCTACATATCTTACATATTCAGTATCAATTGGCATTATTCCTAAAATCTTGGTTGATGACATCTCTGTCTTTTTAGTATCCTCATTAACTGTTGATAAACTGGATGTCGCAATATTAGTATTCTGTTCGTTGATTCTTAGATATACGTGTGTTTCAGTAGTGGTTTGTGCTGGATAAAACATTTTAAAAGTAATTTTAGTTGTGGTATCAGCACCGTTAGCATCTCCCAATGTAGCAGTCCAAGAAGAACTTGTGGTGTCTGCTGGGTCTACAATTCTTTTTGCTCCTAAAAGTTGATAAGATTTACCATCTGCTACATAACAGCGTAGAGTGGGTAATGTTGTTGTGTATCCGTGTGCTGATGAATATGTTGCTGTAATACTTGCTACATTAGTGCTGGACTCTACAGTATCTCCTGATAATGGATTATTTAATACTAGGGTTACTGTTTTACCACCTCCTACTAATGATTCTAATGCCGTTTTTAGTGGAGGAAGAAATCCTTGATTTAACATCTTTCTTGGTGTGGCATAATTACCAACTACTATATCTGTTGTTTGGACTCCACCTGCGTCTGCTACTCTAAATATACTATTACTAGAATTAACATTATTCCACGATTTATACATTGAGAACTCCTGTAGTGTTATACGGATAAACTCATTAGAGCCACAAGTAATTGGTGTCTGTCCTAGTGGAAGGTATATATTATCACCTGTAGAGTCTTGTGATAGGCAACGTTCTGTATCCACGAATAAATTGTAAGAATTAACAATAGACATTATTTAATAATATATAATATTTTATTTTTATTATTTATTTAATTAATGTTATTTTGCTCTAAATCTCTGTCTTCTACAAACCCTCCCGTATATGTTCCACCCTTTTGATAATTCTTTTCACTTGGTTTCTCCCACTCTTTATTGTCTATAATTTCACGGATGCGTTCTTTTGGTGTGCGATGACAAAAGTTCCAAATGAGGTCAGCCCATAATGGATTTAATTTAGGATACATCTTCATCATCTCATAGGTATCACGGTCACGCTGTTCTATTTCTTCCTGTGTTAGTCCCTTAGCATTAGTTGCGTGATTGGTTCTTTGGAACTCTTCATCAATTGATTTATTATAAATAATTTCGTGGTCGCTCATTTATAATAAATAAATATATTATTTTTTAAATTAAAACTCTTTTACATTCTTTCTTCAGGAGGGCTGTAACTGTATTCTTTAGTAGGCGCTCTAAACTCAGGACTTTCTAATTCTTCAGGTGTTAAAGTTCCTGTTTTAGGCATTACGCTACCTGTTGGACTGACATATGCTCTTGACAATTGAGAGAAATTAGATTGTCTTGGTTTTACACTTTTTGCTAAAAAAGACTCTTGGTTTTCACCAATTTTAACTACGGTATTTACATTTCTTAATTGTTCTAATTTTATTCTACGTGACTCTTCACGAAGCATTCCTAATACTTGTTCGTAAGGACTTCCTGTGGTTCGGGATAAATCAAATGCTACTCTTGATAATTCATATCCTCTTTGTGCTACTGGAAGGTCTTTTGGAAGTGGAACACCTGATAGTGTATTACGTTCATATGGAAACAACTGTTGAGCTACTCCAACTTTTAAAGGCATATTTTCTACACAATTCATTTGGTAATAAGCATCACTGAGAACACCCCGTTTCTTCATTTATTATAATAGAAGATTTTATTTTTTTATTATTTAATTGTATATTACATTTACCACAAAGTATATTCCTGAATTGTCCTGTTTCGTGGCAATGGTCTAAATGTCTTCTACCGATAAGTCCTTTACCACTTTTTATTTCATTATTACACTTTTCACAAATGTTTGTAGAAATGTATTTATCATATAATTCGTCAAAGTTGTCACTAATTACACCTCTTCGCTTCCAACCATTAATTATATTATTTTTTACATTATCAGGATTTTGGTAATATTCTTTTTGATATGCTTTTTTAGCCTCTTTGTTACATTTGTAGTAGTCTTTCTTTTGTAGAAGTATCTTCTCTCTGTTAATAAGGTAAGCTTCTCTAGCCTTCTGCTTAATAGCTTCTTTATTTTTTTGATAATAATTATCCATTTATAAATAAATGTGAATAATTTTTTTCCTAAAATAACGAATAATTATTTATCTTTTTTTTCACAAGAACAAGTCATATCGGGAAATATAATTAATTCATTTAAGTTTTTACGAAATGTCATTGTTTCACATTTTGGTTTAAAATCAATTGTAAGGTTACCATATTTCTTTCTTGTAGCGTATTCATATGCTTTATCAAACTTTTCTAATTCTACAACATTTGCTAATTCTTCTTTTATAGCATCTAGTTGCTTTTGCTGACGATTTAAAAATAAAGTCAAGAGAGATAAGTTTTCACGAAGAACACGTGATACTCCATTAGCCATCTTATATGTTTGTGAAAGTATCATTACTGCTAAACCACAAGCTGAACGTCCTTTATAACATTCTTTTAAAGGTGCTATGTGGCGATTTAACGTAGCAACCTTAGTTAGTCCCGATGATTGTAATATAGCTGGACTGTTTAAACAATCATCTAAAATTAAAAGACTTTTAGGTGGTTCTTCTTTTTGATATTTCCACTTAGGAATTAATCCATCAAAAAACCCAAATGTATCATACGTAATTAGGGAGTCTTCATCTATACTTTTTATAGGTTTTTTAGCATCTTTTTTATACATTTCATATATTTCTTTTTTTGCTAGGTATTCTTCCCATTCATCTCTGTCTGCCTCTACTGATTTTATTACTTCTGCTATACTTTCTCTCGTTGGTTCATAAACATCTTCTTCATCTACATACTTACCGAAATATGCTTTATTACTATTAAATGATGGTGTTACCATATAAATACGGTCAAATGTTTTCTCTCTTTGTGCCTGTGTTATTATCTTACTTGCTAAATAACTTTTTCCAGCAGTTCGCTGACCTACCAACATTTGGAGGCACGGCTGACGGAATGTTTTTTTAGATGTTGGATATTCATTATCAACACCGCAATCTACTTTATCGTTATAAACATTAATCAGTGATGACTTCATTTATTAATAAATAGATATATTTTTATTCTTATAATTTATTTAATTATTTCTATTAACAGTTACTGCTCTAACATCTATTGCTTCAGGTTGAGTATCAGGTAGTTGTCTCTCACATTCTATACCGCAACATTTAATCTTTACACATCTACTCCGTAATATACAAGTTAAAAATGCTCCACACATTCCAGCTAATGCTCCCACACAAGCTAATATTAAACTTTCACTAATAGGTAATCTTTCACTCATTATTATTATTATACAATAAAAATAAAATGTAATATAATAATAATAATAATGGATTTAACAGAACAAGAGAAGTATGCTCTATTTGCTAATATACCTTATTTAATTAATGAAGGTGTCCCTATTGATGTTATTGAGAGAGACCTAAAAGAGTATGATTTAGATTATAAAATTGATACTGAATTGAGTGATTCTATATCATCTACTATTGTGGGTCAAAATGATATAGTCCATTCTGTTAGAGGAACTGACATTAAATCTTTTAAAGACCTTATTAGTGATGCTGGTATTATTAGTAGTCATCCCGTTTTTATTCGTCTTTTTAATACAATAGTAGCTACTACTGGAGGCTTACCTTTACTTATGGGTGACCCTAAAATTAGTGAGGAAGTTAAAACTGCTCTTTATGGAATGTATAGTGGATATGACCTTTTAACACAATGGGATGACGGACCTGAGATGTCACCTCAAGAATGGGAGGAAGAATTAATAAGAATGGAAAATAGAATTAGGGCTATCCAGGCTAGAGAGGCGAGGGAACAGCGCAGAAAAACTGGTATCGGGACTACTGCTCTTTTAAGCTCTGCTTTAGCTCTTACAAGAACTAAAAGATTAATTACAGATAATATAAGAATAGAACCTGAGAGACGTAAATTAGAAGAAATAAAAAATAAATATCCCGATAAAAGTATTTCTTTAACAGGACATTCTCTTGGTTCAGTTGTTAATATTCTTGGTAGAAAAAGTAATATTAAATCTATTACTTTTAATCCTGCCCCTCAAGAAACCGAAAATGTAATAGAAGCACACCCTGATTCTAAAGCGTATGTAATTAAAAATGACCCAGTAAGTTTCTTTTTAACAAAAGATGATACTGAAGAAAGAATTACTGTTCCACAAAAAGTATCCAATCCTCATTCTTTAACTAATTTTTTACCTAAAAAAGTATTACAATTAAAAGAACTTAAAGAACCAAAGCCCGAAATGACGCCCGAAAAAATTAAAACACATCTCAAAGACTCTCGGGCAGAGTTTGACTATTGTAAATATTTTCCTGATAATCCTAGATGTAAAGTTGTTACTTTTACTTAATTTACAGGAACAGTTCTTAAAGCATTTTGATTAACAACAGGAGAACCATTCGCTCTTGTGCGTATTACTGGTGGTGTTAATGTAGTAATTGGTGTTACTCCAGTAGTTTTTATTTGTCCTGTTGCTAATTGCTGTTGGAATGATTGTATCTGTCCCTTTGTTAAATATCTTCCAACTGGAGCATTGATTGGTGTATTTGTAGCACGAGCATACATTATATTCGCCGATGCCGTATTTTGTTCTGTTACATCAATATTCTGTGCTAATTGCTGATTATAAGCATTCGCCTGTGTTTGATAACTCTTTAATTGTTCTTGATAAATTGTTTTTGCTCTTGCTTGGTCTTGTGCGTTAATATTATTAATTTGAGTATTAATGGAGTCAATAATACTTTGTTTAGTAGAAATGGAGTTTTGTATCGCTGTGAGTTGTTTTTTCTTATTATTAAGAGCATCTGTTAGTTGTGTCATCTGTGCTTGTTGTGCGGTGCTGAGTGTTGGTTTAGGAACTGGTGTTGGTTTATCAGGTATGTAACCATTGTTGTATTTAAACAAGTTTAATTCATAGGTTAAATATGCTTTTACTGCTGGGTCTTTTTCAGCACTAATAATTTGTGTTGCTTTTGCGATATAATTGTCATCCATCTGTTTCTTTTGTTTTGCGTCAGGAACAGCAAGAGTATCAATATTACTGTTAGAACTGAATGTTCCATCACGATTTTTAGCAGTATAAAAATCAGTCCAGTTACCACCTCCCGCTCCTGTGGTAAATGTAGCACCATCATTTGCTCTAATAGTTGGAATGTATCCAATGCTTGTTTTAGTAGCACCTGCTTCACCCTTAGCCATCTGTGGCGATAATCCCATAACTTCTAATTTAGTTGTATCCATTCCCTTGTAAGCATTAGGATTTTGCTGATATACTTTAATAGCAGTTGCTAATTGAGCTGTTGATAGTGGAACGGCAAGGTCAGCTTTGCCTTGTGCGTTTTTAAATGATACAACATCTGTATTATTTGTTTGTGCGTTGGTTAGAGTATTTTTTAAAGCAAGTAAGCTGTTGTATGTTGGTGTTCCTTGTGTTTCAGTTCCTAATTTAGTATTTACCTTTTTAATAGCACTCTTGACATCACTGCTAGACATTACCGCTGTTCCTGAAATATTTTTATACTTCGCAGGTTTTCCTCCACCAAAAAGACTTGCTATAGCAACACCGATAGTTCCAAATATAGCAGTAGCTCCAGCAACTACATCAGCGAAAGGGTCTTCAGGACCTCCACCAACTACTTCTTCACCACCAGCTACTTCACCAACTCCCGCCTCCATAGCTCCAAAACCACCTTCAGCACCTGATACTCCCGCTTCTGTTGCTCCTGATACACCCGCCTCAGCCCCTGCCTCTGCTCCTGCCTCAACAGCTATTCCTTCTGCTCCTAAAGTTGCTTCTTCACCAGCCTCTGCTCCTGCTTCAGCTTCTGCTGTTGCCTCCGCTCCTTCTGCTTCTGTAACAGCTTCTCCAGCAGTTCCTTCACCTTGTAATTCTTCTACTTGTTCTTCTGCTTGACTTACTGATGCCCGTTGTGCTTTTGCTTCATTTACAAGGTCATCTAAATCACTACGGAGTTGTGCTTCTCTTGCTTGTGCCTCAGTTAATTCTGTTTCACTTGCCTGAGTTGGTGCTGTAGTCAATCGTGTAGGCATTTTTGGTGCTTCCATTGATGGTGGTTTAGCACGAGGGAATCTAACTCTTGGTATTCTTGTCTGCCGAACTTGTGGTTCTTCCTGTAGTGGAACTTCTCTCATTGGTTCTTCTTGTAGTGGCGCTCTTGGTGCTGTTCTTGTCATCTCTACTTCTTCAGGAGGTTCTGTTGTTGGAACTCTTCGGTATCTAAGACCTCTTGATGAACGTGTTTCTAATCGTCTTCCTGTTCGTTCGTCAAATCTAGGTTCTTCTCTTAGAGGTTCATTGATATCCTCTCTGCCGAACTCTTCTTCACCTGGTGAAAATCTTGTAGTGCGAAATCTTGGTTCTCTTGCTCTTGGTCCTTGCTCGTCAAATCTTGCTCGTGCGGATGGTCTTGGCGCTCTTCTAGTTTCTCCCATTTCTATATCTCCTCCACGTGGCGCTCTTGTTGGAACTCTTCGGTATCCTCCTGGGCGTGTTGTCACTCCACGATACACTGCTCTTCCTGCTAATCCTGCTACACCTGCTCCTGCTATACCAGCAAATACTGCTTGTGCTGGAGTGATGCCTCCTTCTGCTGTTGGGGAGTAGTCAATATCTCCTGGTCTTTGGAATGAATAAGGAACACCTGGAGTTGGACCAAAAGAAGGAATACGTTTAGGACCTGGACCTGGACCTGGACCTGGACCTGGTGGTCTTGGTTTTGGATTAATAGCTCTTTCTTTTGATGCTTCCTTACGACATTCAGGATGATACAACTTTTGCGTGATTGAGAGGTCTTTACAATTTCGTTTGTCTAACACATACTGTTTGCGAGGGTCTCGTTGTAATGATGTCATATTTATTATAATAAAACATTTTTTTTATTTTAATAAAATTAAATTATTAGTTATAATGTGGATTTCTATTGGCTCTTGGAATTGACCTTAACATATTAGTAAATTGATTAAATTGATGTTCTCGGGGTGTCACATTCGGTATCGGTTGTGGTGTATCTACATTTATAGCAGGTGTAATTTCTTTTGGTAGTTCGGGCATCAGTTCTTTTGGTTTCTTCTTTCTCACAACCTTAACAACTTCTGCTTCACTTTCTGTTTCTGTTTCTTCATAAACAACTTTTTTGCGAGGTTTTCTTGCTGGTTTAATATCCTTTAGCTTTTCCTCTAAAAGTTCATTAATTTTATTTGTATTTAAATCATTCATTCTTTTTGCTAATTCTTCCTCAACCTTAGCATTAACAGCATCTCTAAACTTAGCATCGGCTTCCTCCTTATTTTTATTTGCTTTCTGTTTTGCTTCTTCACGGACTACTTTTTTACCTCTTGCCTCAGCATTAGCCTTACGAACCGCCATTGCCTTCTCTCTTGCTCTCGCTAACGCCTCTAACCTCTCAGCCGAAAGGGGTTTTTTTTCCTTGTGAGTGGGTGTTTTTTCCTTATTATTAGAGTTTTTTTCCTTAACTTCGGGTTCAGGAATATCAGTAATTACTTCTTCTGTGTCACTTGCGTCGCTCATTATTATAAATTAAATAAAGATTTTTTATTTTATTTTTATTTCGCATTAATTAATTCTAAATGTTTATTATTTCTTCTATGTCTTGTTAAACCAGCCCGATTAACTATACAACCACATTCACATTCTACCTTTTCATAAGTTT
>Ga0213858_10001554_pt1 | contig 10976 bp, 13 predicted proteins | sample PICome_FD_160122 | JGI IMG/M metagenome (GOLD analysis project Ga0213858, IMG submission 160122) | Coastal seawater microbial communities near Pivers Island, North Carolina, United States - PICO245 | ecosystem: Environmental > Aquatic > Marine > Coastal | place: USA: North Carolina | collected... | reverse complement strand
GGCGGGTGGGGCGTGAGATCGAGCTGCTCCACCCGCTCCAGTTGCACTCGGATCAAAGCGAGCAGGTCCGGCCTGGGGACACCATCAGGGATCTGGTCAGGCCAGGGCCCCTCCGGTTTGAAGGGCCCTCCTGGCTGGGGCCAGCCCCAGACCGCACGCCCCCGAGGCGTGAGCCGCTGCCAGTGCTGCTCAAGGGCCTCGTGATCCTGCTCGCCATCGATGACCCGGGCGAGGCCGCGCAGACGAAATTGCTCGCGGGCTTTGCGAAACAGCCAGCACAGTTCCACCCTGGGCTGATGCCGAAGGTCGTTGGGCTTCTCACTGCGCGCGTCGGTGAGCAACTCCAGCTCCCCTTGCGCACTCCAGCCTCGAAACACCAACGTCCTCACCCGAGGACAGCCCTCCGCGGACACCGTCGCCAGTTGCAGCCAACCACCGCCGGGGGCGCGACCCTCTCGCTGCAGAGCGGCACGCAGGAGAGGGCGCCAGGGAGGTAACGCCCCATGCGCCCCGTCGGCCATCTCAGGCTGCAGCATCAGCCTGCAACCAGGGATCCAGGAAAGCCAGGGGCCGATGCATGGTGGCCGAGAAGCCGAGGATCCCCCTGTCCCGGTGAACGTAGAGCGGGGAATCATCGGCAGCCAACAGAAACGTTCCGCCCCGTTGGGTGATGAAACGGTCATCGGGCACATAGGTGCGCCAATGACGCAGCACCTCATTCATGTTGCGCAAACGCACAGTGGCCAATTCGAACGGACGCTGAAAGCCATGGCCGCCAGCCCGTTGAAAGAGAGCCGCAGGAAACGCTGGCAACACCCCGGTTTCAACCACCGCCTCGTCATCGAAACACTGCGGTGCTCTGCGGTCGCCGGTGTAACCACGCACCACCTCAGCCAGCGTTCCGGGTGAACCGATGCCCGCGCACATCAGGAACAGCGCAGGCCAAGGGCCGCCTGGCAGCTGCAGACCGGGAGAGCACCCCAGGGCACGATGCAGAGAGGCATCCGGCTCAACCTGAAGCCGTTCCCGAGGAAAGCCGGTGAAAGCGCAGAAGCGATCGGCCCCGGCGCCATCGCCGATGGCGATCGCCAGCACCTGAATGCCGACCCGGTCAAGCTGGGGAAGAACCGGCACCAACGCCTGGGCGTATTCAAGCGAATCGAAGTCGCCCAGCTGGCTGAGCAGGAGCACGAGTCGGGGTGCCCCAGCCTGCATGCCAGGAACCGATGCCAGGCGCGACAGCAACGGCTGCAGATCGGTCATCCCAGGGGCGGCAGCAACTCAGGCTCAGCGATCGCCAGGGCTGCACAGGGTTCAACAGCAGCCACGTCAACCTGAAAAGCGAACTCCTGCAATTCCGCATCCAACTCCAGCAGCATCAGGGCCAACGACTGCGCCAGATCTCTGCTGAAGGATCGCGACATGCCAGGTCTCACGCGGGACTCATCTCTTGTAGAAGGCCGGCAGCCACCGCCGTGGCTGCCGTCGCAGCTCAAACACAAAACGTGCCGGAGCCGCGGATCGATCACTGGTGCTCCCGCTGCCAGCGGGTCAGGTTCGCTGGAGAAAACTTGTGACCGTGTCGGAGCGCCACCTTGGCGACACAGATGGTGTCGGTGCCGCAGCTCTCCACCTCACGACGAATCGTGTCGTTGCTCTGAGCCTTGGCGAGGAAGGTCTCCAGTTGTTTCATCGACATGGACAAACCGGCGATGGGACTCCCCACCGCTAGGCGCCAACCGATGGGTATGGAGCGACACATCGCTTTTTCTTCTGATCAGCGGCTCCCTGACAGCGCCGGTGACAACCGGCTGAGCTTCGCCTCGAGATAGGCGAGAAACGGCTCGGCCGACAGGGGACGTCCACTCACCTGCTCCACAAGCTGCTCCGCATTGAGGGCACGGCCGATCGGATGCACGTGCTCGCGCAGCCAGGCGAGCATGCCGCTGAGATCGCCTCGGGCGACATGGTCTTCCGGGGCGCCGATCGCCGCGGTCATCGCCTCGCTGAGCTGGGCACTGATCAGATGACCGAGCAGATAGGAAGGGAAGTAACCGAACAAGCCCTCGCTCCAGTGCACATCCTGGAGGCAACCCTCGGCGTCATCGGCGGGCTTGACCCCAAGCAGCTCGCCGTAGCGACGGTTCCATTCCTGCGGCAGAGCGTCCACCGCCAGCCCCTGCTCCAGCAGCGCCAGCTCCAGATCCGTGCGGATCAGGATGTGAAGGCCATAGCTGAGTTCATCCGCCTCCACGCGATTGCAGCCCGGCGCCATCGGATTCATCGCCCCCCAGAACTCCCTGGCGGAGCCCAGCGGGGCACCAGCCGCAGCGAACCGCTGCCACCAGCGTTCGGCGAAGGGCAGACTGCGGGCCACCCGGTTTTCCCAGAACAGCGACTGACTCTCGTGCACGGCCATCGACGTGGCCTGCCCCAGGGGCCAGGCGAACCACTGATGACTGGCGGTGGGGAGCCCCTGCTCATACAGCGAATGCCCCCATTCATGGGCCGTGGCCAGGAAACAGGAGAGGGGCTGACCAGCCACCACCCGGGTGGTGATCCGGAAATCCCTGGGGCCAAGGGTGATTGAAAAGGGATGGGGGGATGCGGCCACGCAGGTGATCGCCGGATCCCGGCCCCACTCCGCCAGCAACTGATCACAGAGCTGCTGCTGGGTGGCCGCGGGCAGATCCCAGCTGAGGGACGTGGGCCTCGGGCCGCTTCGCAGTTGCTCCAGAAGCTCAGGTAGCCGCTGACGCAGGGGCGCGAACAGCTGCCGAAGCCGTTGCAGGCTGAGATCGGGCTCGAAGGGCTGGGCCAGGGTCTCCCAGCAGCTCCGCGGTTCCGCCAGCTGCCGCGCCTGCTCCTGTCGCAAGACGACCATTCGGGCCAGAGCCGGCGCGAACAGGGCGAAATCGGCGCTGGCCTTGGCCTGCTGCCAGCGGTCGTAGCCTTCCGCCTTGGCTGTGGCCAGGGCACTCACCAGATCGGGATCGAAAGCCTGCTGGCGGCGCAGATCCTGCTCCAGCAGATCGAGATTGCGGCCACGGGCCACCAGATCGGGACTGGCCACAGCTCCCGCTGCCGCGATGGCGACACGCCAATCCTGCCGGGCTTCGGCAATCAGGTCGGCATAGGAGACAGCGCTCTGGCGGGCATGGAGCTGACGCGCCAGCAAGGCCAGCTGCTCACCACGCCAGGCAGCTCCCCCACTGGGCATGCGCGTGTTCTGATCCCAGTAGAGCGTGCTCTGAATCGAACCGAGCAGGTTGGTCTCCCTCAGATGGCGACCCAGTTGCTCCCAGGCCGTGTCTCCAGCGCCCATGCCATGCCTTTTAACGGGGCAGGTTACGGGTGCGGCGGCGGGCTTGCTGTTCGCTGGTCCAGGTGGCCCAATGGCGCCACTCCACTTCGCTGGCGGGTTGCACCGCAGCCACCAGAGCGTTGTCCGTCCAGTAATCGGGGGAATCCAGGGTGCCCAGATGGATTGGACAGGAGGGTCCGGCTTTCATGGCCGTTCTTTCGATTGCCTTAAGACTGGCTCAACCTGGGACGCATCGGCAAGGGGCGCAGCCCACCTCGACCCTCAGTCGATCACCTCACCGTCGACGGTGATCTCGAACTCGATCCCGAAGCGGTGGGCGGTGGCGCGAAAGCGCCGCGCCAGCTCAATGAACAGACGACGCACCAACGCATCATCGAAGTCGTAGATCTCGAGATTGGCCGTCTTGGCTACGGCCTGCAGAGCCTCGATCAGCTTCTCCACCCGTGGCGCAAACACCTTGCCGAAACGGGCGCGCTTCTCGGCGGCACTGTTGAAATCAGGCGTTGCCGCCATCGCACTCGGATTTCGGAGAGATCGGGGCAGTCTGGTGCACACCCTTCACCTCGACCGAGCCGCCGGTGCCCCTGCCGATCGTCTACCACCCGCGCTACTCGGCTCCACTGCCCAGCAGCCATCGCTTCCCGATGGCAAAATTCCGCCTCTTGCATGACCTGCTGCTGGAGCGCGGCTGGATCAGGCCCGATGCGATCAGACGGCCCGTGAGCATCGCCCGTCGCGACCTCGAACGCATTCATGAGCGCTCCTATCACCAGGCCTTCAGCCTGGGGCAGCTCGGCCGGGCTGAACAACGCCGGATCGGGCTTCCGAACAGTCATGCCCTGGTGCAACGCACCTGGTTGGCGGTGGGCGGCACCCTGCTGACGGCGCGGCTGGCCTTGCGTCATGGCATCGCCTCCCACCTGGCCGGAGGCACCCATCACGCCCATCCCGGCTATGGCAGCGGCTTCTGCATCTTCAACGACTGCGCTGTGACCGCCGCCGTTCTGCTGGCCGAGGGGGCCGTGAAGCGACTGATGGTGGTGGATCTGGATGTGCATCAGGGCGACGGCACCGCGGCCTGTTTCGCGACGGATCCCAGGGTGTTCACCCTCTCGGTGGATGCCCAGAGCAACTTTCCGCTCCGCAAGGGCCGCAGTGACCTGGATCTGCCCCTGGCCGATGGCACAGGCGATGCGATCTACCTCAGCACCATCGGCGATCGCCTTCCCGATCGGCTCGATACCGTCCGCCCCGATCTGGTGCTGTACAACGCCGGCGTCGATCCCCATAGAAACGACCGACTCGGGCGCCTGGCACTCAGCGATGAAGGACTGCTGCATCGCGATCGTCTCGTCCTCGACGCCTGCCTGCGCCGCAACATTGCAGTGGCGACGGTGATCGGTGGTGGATACGACGCACTTGAGCCATTGGTGCAACGGCATGCACTGATCATTCGCGCCGCGCTCGAGCAGGCCCGTTTATACGGACTCTGAAGGCTGCGGTCATTTTTTGCGGCAATAACCGCCTCCCACATTCATCCAGCCACTCGGGCAGGCTTTTCCGTTGGTGGGCTGCACCGTGTAGCTCATCACACCCAGGGTGCTGCACTTGCCGTTGAAGGTGTCGACATAGCCCATGGGGCAGATGTCGGCGATCTTGGGAACCACCCGCTGCGCCCGCGCCGGAGCAGAGACAGACGCCAGGCCGATGCCGACCAGCACAAGAGCGAGACTGCTTGATCTCTTCACACCAGGCTGGGCGCAACAACTTCAAGATTAAGCCTGAGATCCCGACAGACACAGCCATGCCTGCCACCCTGCTGAGCCCCGAGGAGCGTGCGGCCCTGCGCACGGAACTTCCTCTCTGGGCTGTGGTGGACGGACAGCTGGAACGGCGGTGGCAATTCAGGGATTTCAATGAAGCCTGGGGCTTCATGAGCCGGGTGGCCCTCCTGGCTGAAGCGATGAACCACCATCCCGACTGGAGCAATGTGTATGCCACAGTGACGATTCGGCTCCAGACCCACGACCTGGGCGGGCTGTCGAGCCTGGATCGCACGCTGGCACAGGCGATCGATCGACTCCAAAACGGCTGATACCTGGCAGCATGGAGTGCTGTGGCCCGGCTTCCGCGACGCGACCATGACAGTCTCAACGACCAACGGCGTTCCGGTGACCATCCTCACCGGTTTTCTGGGGGCCGGTAAAACCACCCTTCTGAACCATATCCTCAGCAATCAGGACGGCGTCAAGACCGCCGTTCTGGTGAATGAATTCGGCGAGATCGGCATCGACAACGACCTGGTGGTGAGCACAGGCGACGACATGGTGGAGCTGAGCAACGGCTGCATCTGCTGCTCGATCAACGGAGAACTCCTGGAAGCAGTGGATCGCATCCTGGAGCGTCCGGACCCCATCGACTACCTGGTCGTGGAAACCACTGGCCTGGCGGACCCACTCCCGGTGGCCATGACATTTCTGGGCAGCGAGCTGCGGGATCAGACCCGGCTCGACTCGATCATCACGCTCATCGACGCCGAGAATTTCGGTGCGGAAGTGCTCGAGACCGAGGTGGGCCGCTCGCAGGTGATCTATGGCGACATCCTGCTGCTCAACAAGACCGATCTGGTGAGCGAAGAACGGCTGCAGGCGATCGAAGCCAGCCTGAAAGAGGTGAAGCACGATGCCCGCATCCTGCGCGCTGTGAAAGGCGGTGTGCCGCTGCCCCTGCTCCTGAGCGTGGGGCTGTTCGAATCCGATCGGGTGGTGAAGGCTGCCGATGATCCAAGCCTCGATCACAACGACTGCGACCACGACCATGGCCACTGCAGCCATGACCATGACAACGATCATGGGCACAGCCATCACCATGGCCACAGCTATCACCATGAGCACAGCCATGACGCTGGTGACCATCTGGCGATCGAGGGGTTCACCTCCCTCTCCTTCAGCAGTGATGGCCCCTTCGCCCTGCGCAAATTTCAGAATTTCCTCGACAACCAGCTGCCGGCCTCCGTGTTCCGTGCCAAGGGCATCCTCTGGTTCAACGAAAGTGAACGCCGCCACGTGTTTCATCTGGCCGGCAAACGCTTCTCAATCGATGACAGTGACTGGCCTGGCGCCCGCAAGAATCAACTGGTGCTGATCGGCCGTGATCTGGATCACGCCACCCTGCGCCGGCAACTCCAGGCCTGCGTGGCCAAGGACGCCGGCAAGGGGTTCGCCTGAGATTCCGATGCAACAGTCACAGGCGAAAGGGCTCGGACGTGATTAGGGTGACGATTCAACGGGAGAGGGCATGGTTGAAGTTCTCACGGCAAGCACGCTTCTGACCGTGCTGGGGCTTGCCCTCTGGTTCCTGGCAGACTCCGATGATGACAACAGCGGCGGCGGCCTGATGGAACCGGCCCTAGTGCCCATCCCTGTTCGGCATCAGCGCCGCTCCTAAGCACCTCTTCATTGCTCCTGAACCCCGCGAAAGCGGGGTTTTTTCATGCCCACCCACAGATGGCGAGCTATTGCGTATCATTCTCACTCAGCCACCGTTCGCAAATGCGGATCACTCGCAAAAAAATCGGTCGAAAATCCGTCCTGATCGCCCTGCTCCTTGCATCGTCCGGCCTGCTCGCCTCATGCAACACACCGGGCCGCCAAGAGATCGGCGTCTACTCCGGACGTCACTACAACACCGATCAGAAGCTCTACGACCGCTTCACTGCCGAGACCGGCATCAAGGTGAAACTGCTGGAAGCGAAGGATGATGCCCTGATTCAGCGTCTCCGCTCCGAAGGCTCCGACTCCCCAGCCGATGTGCTGATCCTGGCCGACGCCGCCCGATTAGACCGCGCCGCCAATCTCGATCTGTTTCAGTCCGTGGATTCGGCCGCGCTTGAGGCCGCCGTTCCCGCCGATCTGCGCGATCCCAACAACCGCTGGTTCGGGCTGACGCGACGGCTGCGTGCACCGATGGTCAATCCAGCCCAGGTGCAACCCCCCGAGGTGAACAGCTACCGAAAGCTGGCCAATCCAGCCCTCAAGGGTCGGCTCTGCCTGCGCAATCGCCGCAGCGTCTACAACCAGTCCCTGGTGGCGTTCATGCTCGACCGGGAAGGGGAGGCAGCGACCGCGGCCTGGATCCGCGGCATGGTCGCCAACCTGGCCCAGCCCGTCTACGGCAGCGACACCCCGATGATCCGTGCGGTCGCCCAGGGCCGCTGCGGTGTGGCACTTGCCAACAGCTACTACCTCGGACGCCTGCAGGCCGGCGACCAAGGCGCCGATGACCAGAAGCTGTCCGCTGCGGTTCAGGTGGTCTGGCCCGACCCCGTCCACGTCAACATCACGGGCGGTGGCATCACCCGCCACAGCAAGCACCCCAAAGAAGCGCGTCGCTTTCTCGAGTTTCTCGCCTCCAACCAGGCCCAGGGTGGTTACGCGGCCGCCAACCATGAATACCCGATCCGCGGCTTCGGCAATGATCCGGTGTTGAGCGCCTGGGGGCCGTTCCGGCAAGCTGATGTGTCCGCCGCCCGGCTCGGCGAACTGAACGGCAAGGCCCTCGATCTGATGACAGCCAACGGCTGGCAATGAGTGTTTCCCCCCTGGCCGCCAGAGAGCGCCCGACCTGGCAACCGGGGCGCCGCCTGCTCAGCAGCGGCGCCCTGCTGCTCGCCCTGCTCGCTCTCTGGCCGATCGGAGGGCTTCTGGGCGAAGGCCTTCAGGGACTGCTGAACGGCTCTGCCCAACTGGGGCCTGACGGCGGCGCCCAGCTGCGCGGCACAACCCTGCTGCTGCTGGGCACCGCCCTGCTCGGTGGTGCACTCGGCACCGCCAACGGCTGGCTTCTGGCCAACTGCCGCTTCCCGGGCCGGCGCCTGCTCCGCGTTGCCCAGCTGCTGCCTCTGGCCAGTCCCTCCTATCTGCTGGCCGCGACACTGGTCGACCTCGGCAGCCGTCAGGGGCTGCGCGTTCACGGCCTGGGCTGGGGGGTGTTGGTGATGGCCCTGAGCACCTACCCCTATGTGTTCCTGTTGAGCACCGAAAGCTTCACCATCTGCGGCAGGCGGCAGCTTGAAGCGTGCCGCTGCCTCGGCGTGGGGCCCTGGAACAGCTTTCGGCGCATCGCCCTGCCCCTGGCTCTGCCGGCGATCGGTGCCGGCATCGCCCTGATGGGGATGGAGGTGGTGAATGAACTCGGCGCCGTGCAGTTGCTCGGCATCCCCAGCCTGTCGGCCGGCATCCTCCAGGCCTGGCAGGCCGAAGGCAATCCCGCCGGTGCCGTCGGCCTCGCCCTGATCACGCTGTGCATCGTGATGGTGCTGCTGGTGGGAGAACGCCGGTTACGCCGGCGCAGCAGGCGCTGGACCGAGGGCGTGGCCGGGGGTGAATCACCGGCCTGGCCCCTGCAGGGGCAACGGGCTCTTGGCGCCCAGATCCTTGGCCTCGTGCCGCCTCTGCTCAGCCTCGGCATTCCCCTGCTCTGGACCGCCGACAACCTGGACCAACTCCGGGCCGGATTCAGCGGAGAATTGCTGCAGCTCACCGGCCGCAGCCTCGGGCTCGGCCTGGCGGCCGCGGGGCTGGCCGTGGCCGCCGCACTCGTGCTGGCGATCGCCAAACGCTGGAGCAGCGCAGCCTGGTTGCGCAGCCTCACCTTTCTGGCCGGAATGGGCTATGCCGTTCCCGGCGCGGTGCTCGCCCTGGCCCTGCTCTTGCTCGGCTCCCCCTGGCGGCTGGCCCCCTTGTTCCTGCTGCTCTGGGGCTACAGCGATCGCTTCCTCGCCGTGGCCAAGGGGGGCTTGGACGCCGCGCTGGAGCGGTTGTCACCAAGCCTGGATGAGGCGGCCACCGGGCTGGGTTGCCGTTGGCCCGCCGTGCTGCAGCGCATCCACCTTCCCCTGCTGCGCGGCCCCCTGGCGGTGGGCGCCCTGCTGGTGTTCGTCGACACCGTGAAGGAACTGCCCCTCACCTTCGCCCTGCGTCCCTTCGACTTCGACACCCTGTCGGTGCGGGTGTTCCAGTACGCCAGTGATGAACGCCTGGCCGCCGCACTCTGGCCAGCGCTGATGATCCTGACGCTTGGACTCATCGCCGCCCTGGCCCTGATCCCTGGCCTGGAGCGACAGGGCCAGGATCAGGCACCCAGCAGGGGCTGACCATTGCGCCGCTGCACCGCCACCACACCCGGTCGTGGTGGCCGTCCTGGCGCCTGGGACGGCCAGTTCGACCCCAGCGGAACCCGACGCAATTGCTCGATTGTGCCGCCCTGCCGATCCTGCAGGCGATGGGCCTGAAACTCCTCCGAGCCCGGCTGGCGGCGGCCCTGCACCTCGCCGGGATGCTGCACCGCCAGGAACAGGGCCCGCTCCTGCTGATCGAGGCTCAAGCCGCAGAGCTCGCATTCCATTGGGCCGGTGGCAAAACAGGCGGCTGTCTCCCCATCGCCAGCACGGGGCACGAACCAGCAGCTGTTGTTGCCGAACTGGTCGCTGGCCGCTGACTTGGCGGAACGGTCCGTGACGATCCAGAGGTTGCCCTGCCGGTCGATCGCCAGGTTGTCGGGATTGGTGAAGCCAAGCCCTCCAGCCCAGGGTTCACCACCGGTGACAACCAGGCGCCAGCGAAAACCACGACCCGGGGCTGAATCGTCACTCAGGCGCATGACCCAGCCGTGCTCCCAGCTGGCTTCACCCGAAGGGCTACGGAAAATGGCCGGATCGGCTCCACCACGACTGCCGGGTGCCCCGGAGGTGAACGCCACCAAAAGGTCGCCGCTCACCGGATCAATCTCGGTGTCCTCCGGTCGGGCCGTGGGCGTCGCGCCAGCGGCGGAGGCCGCCAGATGGGCATCGATCAGGATCGCCCCCTGCAACGCTTCTCCGTCTCCCCGATACAGGGCCGCCAGGGTTGGAAAGCGCTTGGCGTAGGCCGACACGGCCGCATCGTCGCGAAACAGTTCTCCCCCCGCCTGGAGTCGATCGGAATGGGGCAAGTCCACCGGGCAGGTGAGCCCGGCCGCCTGGTAGCGGCCAGGACGGAACGGCTGCACGGGGGTCTCAGGACGCAGGGGCAACCACTCGCCCGTGCCATCGGCGGCGAAACGGGCCACCTGCAGTTCACCGGCTTCGAGCAGCCGGGAATTGGCGGGATCCTCCGGCCGGCTCACCCGGCCGGAACTGACGAATCGATAGAGATGGCCGCCGCGGCGATCGCAGCCGGAATACACCACGAGGGGCTCACCGGCGACCGCGCGCACAGCCACCGCCTCATGGCGAAAACGGCCGAGGGCGCTGTGCTTCCGCACCGGGGCCGCCGGATCCTTCGGATCGATTTCCACCATCCAGCCATATTTGTTCCCAGCCAGCCCATAGGGATTGCCCAGACCGGCCAGGGTCGTGGCCCTGCAAACGAAGGGCATGGTCGACGGTGGCGCAGCACTGCCATCGGCGAACACCGCCTCCGGCACCTGCGACTGGTAGTTCTCCTCGGCGCTGAGCACGGTGCCCCAGGGGGTGGTGCCGCCGGCACAGTTGGCGAATGTGCCCACCGCTGCCGCCCCCAGGCCATCGGCGTAGCCCAAACACTGCGGCGCCATGAACACCGCCGTGGCGGGGCCTGTGATCGGCAGACGCCCCCCCGCGCCGCGCCAACCG
>Ga0213858_10001547_pt1 | contig 11016 bp, 8 predicted proteins | sample PICome_FD_160122 | JGI IMG/M metagenome (GOLD analysis project Ga0213858, IMG submission 160122) | Coastal seawater microbial communities near Pivers Island, North Carolina, United States - PICO245 | ecosystem: Environmental > Aquatic > Marine > Coastal | place: USA: North Carolina | collected... | reverse complement strand
CTCGCCCGTCGGTTCACTGCGATGGTGCGGCGACTGGCGGCGAACCGACAGGAAAGGGCGACGATGCTGGCGGGGATTGCCCACGATTTGCGAGCGCCGATCACCCGACTGCAGTTCCGGCTCTCCCTGCCCGAGCTCAATGCCGATGAGCGCGAGCGCTGCGCCAACGACCTGCAGGCCCTGGAGCGGATCACCGGCCAGTTCCTGCTCTTTGCCGGTGGCAACGATGCGGAGGAGCCGGTGGATCTCCCCCTCGATCAGCTGCTGGCGGAGGTGTCGAGCAGCCATTCGTCGGAGTTGCTGCGTCTGGATCTTGAGCCGGTGCAGATCGTGGTGCGACCGGTCGCCCTCGGGCGGGCCGTGGCCAACCTGATCGACAACGCCTTCACCTACGGCGAGCCACCGGTGGTGTTGCGTCTGCGACGGCAACCGCAGCACTGCACCGTTGAGGTGTGGGACCAGGGCGCCGGCATGGCCTCGCCTCAATGGGAGCGGGCGCTGCAACCGTTTCAGAGGCTCGATGAAGCCCGAGGGCAGCAGGGACACTGCGGTTTGGGCCTGGCGATCGTTGCCCATGTGGCCCAGCTCCACGGCGGCTCGCTGCAACAGCTGCATGGCGAGCCGCCAACGGCTCCAGGGCGGTTCGGCATCGCCTTTGCGCTGCCCTGCCCGGGCAATGGTTGAGAAAAGCTTTGCTCTTCGGCGTCCTGGCGACGGATCGCGGCACCAATGGAGAGGGCAGCCCCGCGCACGATGGCCAAAGACAAACACAAGCACAAAAAGGTGAAAGGCAAGCTGCCCGACACCGTGCTTGAGGCCCTCGATGGCAGTGAAGCCGACATCGACCATCCATCTGAGCTGCTCGACGACCTGCTGGAAGGGCGCAACCACAACGGTGATCGGCTCAACAAGAAGCTGTATGAGTCGGAGCTGGTGCGTCTCCAGACCGATCTGGTCAAGATGCAGTACTGGATCAAGGCGACGGGGTATCGAATGATCGTGCTCTTCGAGGGGCGCGACGCAGCGGGCAAAGGCGGCACGATCAAGCGGTTGACCGAACCGATGAACCCCAGGGGCTGTCGGGTGGTGGCCCTGGGCACACCCTCGGATCAACAGAAAACCCAGTGGTATTTCCAGCGCTATGTGGAGCATTTCCCCAGCGCCGGCGAGATCGTGGTGTTCGACCGCAGCTGGTACAACCGCGCCGGCGTGGAGCGGGTGATGGGCTTCTGCAGCGACGACCAGGTCGATCAGTTCATGGAGGCATGCCCTCAGTTCGAGCGGATGCTGGTGCGCAGCGGCATTCTTTTGCTGAAGTACTGGTTCTCCGTGAGCGATAAGGAGCAGGAAGCACGATTTCAGTCGCGGATCGATGACCCGACCCGGCGCTGGAAGCTGAGCCCGATGGATCTGGAAGCGCGCAACCGCTGGGTGGAATTCTCAAGGGCTAAAGACGAGATGTTCGCCCACACCAACATTCCCGAGGCGCCCTGGTTCACCGTGGAGGCGGATGACAAGCGGCGGGCCCGACTCAACTGTCTGCGCCATGTGCTCAGCAAGGTGCCCTGGGACGACATGACACCACCGGCGATCGAGCTGCCTCCCCGCCCGGAGCAGGGCGACTACCTGCGGCCACCGATCAATGAACAGTTTTTTGTTCCCAATGCCTACCCCTACAGCTGAGCCCTCGAATCAGCAAAAATGAGTGGCGCTTCTTGAGCCTGGCGGTGGCCACGCAGCACCTGCAGAGCCCTGTAGCGGGCGACCAGCCAGGTGCCAGCAGTTCATGGCTGCTATCAGCGTGCGTGGCCTCGAAGCCCATCAACTTCAGGCTCTCAAGAACGAAGCCCAGCGGCAGGGCATCAGCCTGAACAAACCGGCTCTTCAGCGCCTCACGGGCAGCGGCGACAACGCCGCCGCTGCCCGTGACGACCTTGATGCCCTTGCGGGCACCTGGAGTCAGAACGAGGCCGATGCTTTCAAGGCGGCCATCGCCCCGCTGGAGCAGGTGGACCCAGAGCTGTGGGAATGAAGGATGCGAGCGATCGCCCTCGACACCAACACCTATGCCGGCTTCAAACGCGGTGATGCCGCCTGTGTGGAGGTGATACGCCATGCCGATCAGTTGCTTTTAATCAGCACCGTGGTGGGCGAGCTGCTTGCGGGCTTCGCCTGCGGCACCCAGGAGACGCGCAACCGCGAAGAGCTCAGCCGCTTTCTGGCCTGCCATGAGTCGCCTCGCGCATGCGATCGAGCTCCTCGGAGTTCTTGTGCAGCCGCAGGCCATGCTGCAGCCACGGCGGAAACCCGGCCTGTGCGGCAGAAGCATCATGGTGTGAAGTTCGCCCTGGCCTGCGGCGGGCCAGATCTCCACCGCCTAAGGATTGGCGGCGCAGACGGCAGCGAATTGCTCTGGGCTGAGGCGCAGATCCTCAGGGAACAGAAGCGGTGCCAGGGCGTCGGCATGGACCCCAACGGCAAGGGATGGCGGTGCAAGCGTCATGGCCCCAGCGAACCAATGCCATCACCCCAAACCACCACCCAAGTGCCATCGACGCAAACACCACCGCATCGCACCTGGACAACAGCACAGACCCTTGACTGCGGATTATCACCACTCACCCATCCCAGAGGACTGGCAGCACATCGCCCAGCAGTTTCGCCACTACAATGCATCACGCTGGAGTGATAGCGAGGACATCGCTGCAGACCTCAACAGAAGTTGGAAGCATCAATGCTGCTCTTGAGTGGTCATATCTCCGACCCAAATCGCAAAGTCATACCTCATTGAGCAGCAACAAACGTTGTTCTTGATTTGTTGGATCTGAGCATTGATTCACTCACCTGCAAAACCTTAGTGCTGCTGTAGAAACAGAAACGACAACCTGTGATGACGACTGGATGCAGACCACAGGTGCCAGACAATGACTAATACAATCCAATAAAAAAGGTCCCGAAGGACCTTATAAAACATGTAAGTCTTGGTTCTGGCGGAGGGGTTGATGCGCCGGAAATCAGGAGGGCCCTTGAGTAGTGAGTTCAGCGATGAAAGCTGACTTCCCTTCAGTCTCCTCGACTTCCATCAGCGAAAGCTGAGGAGCAACCCAGGATAACTTTTGAGAAGTTTCAGAGTTGTCGGGAGATCCACCGTTTAGGATGGTCATAGTGTTGAAAGTAACTACGGTCAAATTCTAAAGCGCGGCCCGCAAAACCTCGTCACCTCAGCACACCTGCGCAACTGTCACACCAAGACTCCAGAGAGCCCCAGACGCTTCTGCAGCGCACCAGACGCCACAACACCTCGTCCTGTCACCGCAGCACGTCTGTGAGCCTCAGCAATCCCTTGGAAAGAATGAGCACCATTGCGTCTCAGGGGTGCGACAGCTCGCTGGCTTCCAACACGTAACCAAAACGCTGCAACGTGTCGGCAAATGCAACCTCCAGGCGTTGGAGCTGCTCCGGCGTCAGCTGATCACGCCCTTCGCCGCTGCGGCCTGATCGGAAAAAACGCTCGCAGCCATCGGGCCTTTCACGGAAGCCACCTTCCCGCTCTTCCTTCGCCTTCAGCTTGTCAAAGCGTGTGTTGGCCACAGCCTGGGCAACGAGGGCTTCATCCGTGGGTAGATCCAGGAAGCTCGCCAGGCGACTGAAGTGCGCCTCAGGTTCACTCAGAAGGTCTTCGTAGCGGAGTAGCAGCACAGGGATTGCCTGCTGATCCACCCAGCTCTGCACATGCTTGGCCCAGCTGCCCGTGAACTGGCGCACCTGCTGGCCGCCGCGTTTGCTGGAGCGACACAAGGCAGCCTGGTCATTGAGAAGGAACTGCACGCAGCGCTCCAGATCCCAGGAAAGGAAATGGCTCATCGACACCGCCACATCCGCTGGATGGCGGATCACCACCACAGCCCCGCAACAGTGGTCAATCGGCACCACCGGTCGTCCGCCGGAATCGCTGCTGACAAAAGCATCATGCACCTTGTGGCAGCGCAGACATTCGGAATACAGCGCACGCTGGTGTCCCAAACGGCCGCGCACCTTGTCGAGCTCAGCCCACTGCAGGTCGCTGCTGTCGACACCGAGTTGATCATCCAGCCAGTGGCGACTACTCACGATGGAGCCAGTGGCAAGATCTCGATTCAGCCGTAGTTCGCGCTCACTTTCCTCCGCCGCAGCGGTGGCTTCCTCGGAGTCCAAGCCAGCGAGACGCCGTAATTCGGTGATGAACACGCGGCACCAGGTATTCCCCGACTTGGGGTAGCTGGCGAGATACCAATAGGGCTCGACACTGCTCATGGGCTCAACACCTGAGCAGCCGTCAACAAGTCTTGCTGCGCAAGCCAGCTCTGCATCGCTGGAATGCCGGAAGGCAGCGGCAGACTGGCAAGTGGCACGCTGCTCTGCAGCCGGGCCAGGGCCATGAAGTTGGGGCCTTCCTGGCCCAGCCCCCGCACAAACCGCGGCCGAAACGCCTGGTTGCGCAGACACAGGGCCGCAACTTTCTGGCTGTTGATCAGCGTGATGCTGGTGTCTTCAGGATCCTGCTCGTCGTTACGGCGTTGATGAATCAGATACAGCGCTGCCAGTGGCACAGCCTCCTCGGCTCGATGCACTGCTTCACCCATCAGCAGGTATTTGTGCATGCCCTGGCGAATCGGTGGCAGCGCCTCTGGGTCGAGCCCGAATGCCTTGGCAGCGTCATGCCACAGCTTGATCCGGGGAATACCAGGCAGCACACAGCCCTGGGGGGTGATCGCCACCAGATCGTCGGCGAGCAGCCGCCAGCCCTGTTGCATCAGGGCATAGGCCAACGTGGACTTGCCGGCGCCGGAGTGGCCCATGCACACGATCGCCTGGCCGTTCTTCTCCAGAGCATTGCCGTGAAGCACCAACAGGCCGCGCTGGATCAACAGCGCACCCACCGCTGAGCCCAGCAGAAAGGTGCGGATGTCTTGATCGCTGACGCTGTCATCCTCCCGCTGCCAGGCGATGCGATCACCATCGGTGATGCGGAATCGACCGATGTCATTCACGATGAGCCGCAGATCGCCGCGGGCCATCTGCAGAAACGGCGTGTCGTGGGGGCCTGCTGGCAGCTCCGGCCAGTCTGCGGCCATCTCCTCCTCGATCAGAGCAGGCGCGGTGAGTTCCGCTTCTTCAGTGGCCGGCAAAAGTGGCAATTCCGGAATCTGGAGATGGCCTGATTGCCAGGCCATGCCGAAGGCTTGATAGAGAGTCACTGTGCCTACGGCCATCAGTGAGGTACAGATGCAAACATTATCACCTACCGAGTGTGAAGCAGGCATGATCAGCGCAGCCAGCCTGCTCGCCACCAAGCAGCTGTTGCGCCTGGTGCTGCAACGGGAACGGGAAACCATCGCTGACGGCGCCCCACGCACCGTTGCTGCATCAGCGGAGCTGGTCGCCAGCCTCAAGGCTGTTCCCTCCGAAGACCTGCTCACCGCGATCCGGCGCCATCGGCTGGAGCTGATCCTGCAGGGCGACCCTCTCGTGAGTGACTTGCTACCGCAACTTGCCGCTCGTCTCAACGCGCTCGCCAAGGCGGAAACCATGGCTGCACTGGCTCTGGCCAGCTTCACGCGCGAGGTGGCCGACCTGTTTGAACAGACGGGCATCCCGATGCTGGTGATCAAAGGCGTGCCCCTCAGCCTGCAGACCACTGGATCGCTCACTGCCAGGGGGCGTGGTGATCTCGATCTGCTGGTGGATCCAGAGCAGGTGGGTGCGGCGATCGAGTTGCTCCAGCGCAAGGGTTTTGTGTTGCCGTATGGACCCACTTGCGTCGGAGATCCAAGCTTTCAGGGGCATTACAGCCGCTGGGTATCCATCGAGTTGACTCTGGGGCGCACCCATCGCCAGAAGCGGCAATGGATTGATCTGCATTGGCATCCAACGCATGTCAGGGGAGTCTTCCCACGTTTCAAGAACCTCTGGGAGCAACGAGCTGTTGTTGAGATCAACGGCCAGGCCGTTGTGACCCTGCCGAACCATTGGGCTTTCGTGCATGCCTGTTGTCACGCCATGGCGGATCGATGGATGTGCCTACGCAATTTGGCGGATGTGGAGCGACTCAGCCGATTCATAGAGCCAAATTTCTCCAAACTTAGGAACAGCAAGTTACGGAGTGTTGTAAAAACCTGCTGCGTTGCGGCAGAACTAACTGAAGCACCCAACCTACATTCGATCGCTCTTCAAGCCAGTGCCTTTCAAAAACACAAGGCATTGCGGCTAGCCGATGATGCTCAGAAGCGGGGCTGGAGAAGCCTTGGTGATGGCGAATGGACGTTTCGCAATCGCATCCGTTATTCCTTGCATCAACTCAATCTCAGCCATCATCCAATGCACTGGCTGTCGATGGCACTTCAGCTCGAGGTGCCACCTTCCTCCCTGTTGGATGTTCAACAAGGCCACTACCTCTCTGTTTGGTCAATCATGAAAAACCTTCTCCTCAAACACGCTTCTCGCCTCCGTGGTGGAGGTGAAGATCCACCGCCACCTCACGCCGCTCAGCGTGCAAGGGAATGACCTGATCGGCCAGACGTATCAGCTCGGGATCGTGAGTGCTGACCAGCACCAATTTGTGTTGCATCCGCTCCTGAATGATGGAGCGCACGATCTGAGCAGCCCCTTCATCCAGAAAGGCAGTTGGCTCATCCAGTACTTCCACAGGCTGATCGCGCAACCAGGCGCGTAGTAATCCCAAACGGTGGATTTCACCACCGGAAAATGGATCCATTGAAAGAGTCAGAGGATTATCAAGCCCCTCGTTTCGCTGCAGCAAATGATCGAAGCCAAGACGTTTGAACCACGCCTCAAGCGTGGCTGTGGAGGAGGTTCGGTCAAAACACAAGTTATGTCGCAGCGAGGCTTCAAACAACACAGCGTCCTGAGGCGCATAGGCGATGTGCTGACGCAGGAGCTTGGCCCCGTCAACTCCGCTGAATTGCCGCTGCTCCGTGGCTGTTTGCAACGTCCAACAACTCGCCTCTTCATCAAGCAAGCCGCAGATGCGATCGAGCAGGGTTGTTTTGCCACATCCAGACGGTCCCACCAAAGCGACAAGGCGCCCTGTCGACAACTGAACGGTGTGGCCCTCGTTCTCCGAATCAATGCTGGCCCAGCGCAGTGCTTTCCAGCTTGTGCTCGCCCGCTTCTGCGGAGGATCGTTGGCAACAACTCCGTTGGTGCGCTTCGGCAGGAGCAGCAGCCGTCGCTTGCAGAGTTCCTCGTAGCCCGGTAAGGCACCCATGCAGAGGCGTTGGCCATTGATCACCGCGCTCAAGGATCCAGCGGTGCGATAGGCCAGCAGCAGGGTGGTGGCAATGACCGCAGGCTGCAGATCGGATCGGCTCCAGATCAGCCAGACCCCAACCACCACCACCACCAGGCAGTCACGCAGTGATCCGAACACTGCCTGCCGTTGCACGCTTTGCCGCAGAACGCGCCGGAAGCGTTGATTGTCGTCGGCAAATCGAGCCAGCAACCATGGCTCTGCTGCCGCGGCTCGCACGGCCTTCAACCCATGCAGGCCATCGCCCACGGTGCGCTGCAAGGCACCGTTGAGATGGGTCCGCAGCCGCCCGAGTTGCCAGCTGCCGGAGCGTTGCAACAACGCCGCCGCGCCGGTGGCCCACAGGGCGAGCAGCAGGGGAACGGCCGCCGCCTGGCCCACCACCAGCACCCCGCTGGCATAAAGCACCAGAGCAAGCAGAGACCGAAGGGTTTGCACCCCTTGATCCAGAGCCAACACCGAGCGGCTGATGTCGGCCATCAGCAATCCCATCAGTTCACCCCGGCCGACCCGCGCCAGTTGGCGCGACGAGGCGTGCAGCACCAACGCGAGCAACTGCTGGCGCAGGCGATCGGTGAATCCCGAGCGCAGCCGCTCCTGGCCGATCGCCACCAGGGCCTGCAACCCACCCCGCAGAAGCATGAGCAGGATCAACACCACCAGGCCCTGCTCCAGGCTGAGCGGAAACGGCAGACTGAGGTTCGAACCGGTCCCAGTCCCCAGCAGCACCGACACACCGATCCCCAGGCCGGTGATCTCCAGCACACTGCTGAGGCTGCTGAGCACCCCCAGGCTGGCGAGATGGCGCCAGCCCGCTTCTCGCGCCAGGCGCTTCAAGGCAGTGGCGCGATCCCATCGCCGGAGAATCGCAGGCAATGGATTGAGGTTCGGCATGAAAGGTTGGAGGCAGCGCGGGCGACCTGGACCGAAGGCCAAAGGCGCGCTCGCTGTGCTGATGCTGGCTCTGACCCTAGGTGGAGCATGGCGGCTGGGGCCGAGGGTCTGGCAGCAGGTGGAACCAGCCCATGGGCAGCTGTTGTTGCCCCCATGGCCGTGGCAGCAACCCCTGATCTCTCCGGCTGCCAGCGACGGCTTCATCTCAGAACTCGGCCCCGGCTGGCGCGCCACCAACCTGGGCAATCCAGCGGCCAGCCACTACCAAACCTGCTGGCAGAGCCTGCCGCGCACCCCCTGGGATCTGGCACTGAGCGATGGGACGCTCTTCGTGGGGCTTGGCAATGCCAGCAACAGGGGACCTTCGGCCAATGCAGGCCCTGTGCCGCTGTTGGCCTACAGCCTCAACGATCAGCGCTGGCAGCAGCACGCCACCCTTCCGGAAGAAGAAGTCCATCGCTTCGTCAAACAGGGAGCGGACCTCTGGATTCCAGGTGCTGATGCCAGGGGCAGCTGGCGCTGGGGCAATCTCTACCGCCGGCACAACGTGAATGACAGCTGGTGGCAGGAGCGACGGCTGCCGCAGTTCATCCACGTGCACGACCTGGTCTGGCACCGCAACCAACTGGTGGTTGCCGGCAACGTGCCCGATGCCGTGAGCAGCGGCCCCCCTCAGGAGCGCCATGGCTCCGCCCTGGCCAGCTCCAGCGATGAGGGCAACACCTGGTCGGTCCATCGCCTGAAGGGCTGGCGCGCCACAGCCCTGTTGCCCGTGGATGATCAGCTGTATGCCGTTCAGGCCCTGCCGGGACCGGCGCTGCGGCGTTGGCTGACGCAATCGGGCCGGTTCAAGGGCTTCACGGCGGTGCAGCAATGGCAAGGCGATGGGGATTGGCTACCCAGACCCGATCTCACTGCGTCAGCCTTACTTCCAGACGTCGCAGGAGCTGGCGAGCGGTCTGCCTGGATCGAAGGCGCCAGCCCAAACGGCCATGCGGTCGCCTGGATTGCCAGCCTGGGGCCATGGGGGCCGGAGCGGCCCAGGCGTGCTGCGTTTCTGGCCCGAAGCCTCCGGCCGGGCGCTGTCGTGGTGCAACCCGTCGCCTTGCGGGCGGGGGAAGAGGCGATGGATTGGCAGATTGATGGGGATGGCGGCTGGCATCTGCTCAGCAGTGAAAAGCTGGGATCAGCCCGGTGGCGCAATCGCATCAGCAAGGTGAACATCAGCCAAGCCAAAACCCTCCATCCGCACACCTTGGTGTCGTTCGAGGCACCAATACCGGCCTGGTCGCTGGAGGGAGATCACCAACGCTGGTTCGTTGGCCTCGGCCATCCACCCTTTGAACCCGAGCCAGCTCCGGGCCACTGCCCTGCAGGAGCGGATCACAGCGGCACTGTGCTGCAGCTGCTGCGCCAATGAAGCTCTCGAATGACAGTGACCCGATTCTTTTTGGTGCGACTGCGAAGCAGGGTGATTGCTGTTCTCTTCCTTCATCCTTCCAAGGCTCTGAACCAGTGATCAATCGACCGCAGCGTCGTGATCGCTCGCGTCACACCCATCACATCCTTCAAGTCAGGTTGACTGGCTTCTGCCACATCCCGAACGCTTCGATTGATGGCGTCAAGACGCCAAAAACGCTGCACTTGAGGATGCCAGTCAGGTCGTTGCTCAAAGCTGTTCATCAGTTCCTGCCGGCGGGATTCCAGCAACTCTTGCCTCCACGGCCCGATGTCGGCTTCCGTCAACCGATCCTTCTTGGGGTTATCGCGCAACACAGGTGGCAGGAAAGGCGCAAAGGCCCTGCGATGCACCAGGCGCCCACGTCCGCTGCCTTCGCCGAAAACGGAGGGATCCTGGTGCAACAGGGTGCCGATCGAACGTTCATCCAGCAACGGGAAGGCTTTGTGGATCCCGTGGGCTGACGCCAGCCGCGTTTCTTCTTCGGAACGTACGGCGACCCAGTCGGCGAGAACCCGGTGGCGAATCGAGTCGTGTTGACGTAGAAGACTGTCGATTTCCCAGGGATAGCTTCTCTTCAGATCAGGCTGTAGCCAGCTGCGGCCTTCCTCAGTGAGGATCTCAATCAGCAAATCGCTCTGGAAGAAGTCGCGGCTGCGGCGAAGCACCCTGGCTTCAGCCCAGGTCCGGGAGCGAAGAGCCAGCATCCGCTCGCCAACAGTTTTCACAGCCCGCCGGCGGCCACCAACCCACTGCACAAGATCTCGCCAACGCCCCTGCGCCACCAGGTCGGTGGGCACATTGCTGGCGTTATGGCTGATGGCCTGATCGCCACCGAAGCCGCTGAACAAGACGGTGCAGCCCCGCTCCTGGAAAAGCTTGAGTGGCCAGGGCAGCCCTCCGATCTGGGCTGGGGCTCCGAACACCTTCAGCTGTTGCTGGTGAACAGTGGCGGCGTCATGTCGCCCCTTCGCTTCAAGGATGTTGCTGCTGATGCAGTTCTCGCTCAACAGCTGATGAAAGGGCCGGAACTGTTGCAACGGCTCGCGTTCTCCGCCGTTTTCATGGCTCCAGGTGTGGATCTGCTCCGCAGCAATGCCAAGGCCGTGGCGCAGCGCTCCCAGCACTGCATTGGAATCGAGGCCGCTGCTGTGCTCACAGCCGATCGGCCCTGAGTAGCCCGCCAGCGCGGCATCGACGTGATCCAGAAGTCCCTGACGCAGGAAGACATGCAATTCCTCCTCGGCCATCGGCCCAGCGCCTCCAGCCAGTGGATCGAAAGGGCTCACATGGATCGACCCGTCGTGGGCAACATGCACGTGATGGGCTCGGGGCAGGCGACGGATCCGCCGAT
>Ga0213858_10001545_pt1 | contig 11019 bp, 11 predicted proteins | sample PICome_FD_160122 | JGI IMG/M metagenome (GOLD analysis project Ga0213858, IMG submission 160122) | Coastal seawater microbial communities near Pivers Island, North Carolina, United States - PICO245 | ecosystem: Environmental > Aquatic > Marine > Coastal | place: USA: North Carolina | collected... | reverse complement strand
GTTCTTGTTCTTGAAAGAGTTCGTTCTTCAACTTCAGAACTCTAACCTTGATCTCATCTTTAGTCAACATGTTTCTAGGCACAATGGGAGGAGAATCACTCCCCCCTATTTAAGCAAAGATCAGAGTTTAAAACCACTAAATGTGTCCTTTTTCACATCTTGCTTGATACCACCAACCACGTAAGATTCAACCTCTGTCTCCTGTGGTGCAACCTGGAGACCCTTAGAAGAGATCCAGTGCTGCGTCCAAGGCAGTGGGTTGTTCTTGGCAGCAATATCATACTGAGGTGGTAGGCCAATTGCCTTAAGGCGACGATTAGCAACCCACTCAACATACTGCTGAAGCAGTTTATCATTCAGACCGATCATAGATCCATCCTTGAACAAGTAATCTGCCCAGCGTTTTTCTTCATTAACTGCTCGATCAAATGCTTTCAGAGTCCACTCTTCCTCTTCTTGCATGATCTCTTTCATTTCTTTGTCATCCCCTTCTTTCCATTTTTTAAGGATGTTTTGAGTAATTGCAAGATGCTGATTTTCGTCTCTTGCGATGAGAGAGATGATTTTAGCGGATCCTTCCATAAGTTTGAGTTCACCAAATGCAAACGAGCAAGCGAACGAGACATAAAACCTGATGCCTTCGAGAATATTGACATTGGCAACAGCCCTATAAAGTTTTCGTTTTAGATCCTTGATCTCCCACTGAGAGGAAGGTGACTGTCGGAAATCTTCTCTCCACATGTTTCCATTGCCCCAGGTTTGAGCACCATTGATAAAGTCATCATATGCTTCTGTGACACTGCTAGCACGTTCGAGAATGCGATCATCAGTCACGATCTTATCAAAGACCTCAGAGGGGTCTGAGTAGACGTTCTTGATGATGTATGTGTAGGAGCGACTATGGATCATCTCCATAAACCCCCAGACCTCCATACATGCCTCTAGTTCAGGTAGGCTGCAGTAAGGAATAAAAGCCATCCCAGGACCACGCCCTTGAATGGAGTCAAGCATAATCTGGTACTTGAGGTTAGAGGTATAGATATGCTTTTGTTCTGGACGAAGTGTTTGATAGTCCCCACGATCTTTTTGTAGTGAAACTTCCTCTGGTCTCCAAAAGTATCCTAATTGTTGAGTTGTAAGTTTATCAAAAATTGGATACTTATAAGAGTCATATCTTTGGACTCCTAGAGGTTTACCGAAAAACATCGGTTGTTTTTTCGTATTAACTTGTTCCGTGTTGAAGACGGTCATTCCTTTAACGTCTGCCATCTTCGCGTCCTCTGCTGACGAAATTTTAAACTGCACAGGATTCACACTCTCCCTCCTCTATTTGTTCTAGTTCTGATAATAAATTTTGAAGATCGGGTTTATCTTCTTCAACCTCGTCTGTCTTCATATCATGTGTGTTCTGATAGTAAGATGTCTTCCACCCGTACTTATATGTAGTCAAAAGGTCATTTGCCATTTGGGAAACTGGGACCTCATTATCATCAAAATGTTCGGGATTATACGACCAGTTACCACTGATTGCCTGATCAAAGAATTTTTGCATCACAGACACTACATTGATGTAACCTTTGTTGTCAGGCATATCCCACAGAAGAGTATAGTTATTCTTCAGGGTTTGATACGATGGAACAATCTGCTTAAGAGGCCCTTTCTTGGATTTCTTAATGGACAAGAAGTCACGAGGTGGTTCGATTCCATTGGTTGCGTTTGACACAACGGAACTGCTCTCTGAAGGCATTTGTGCGGACAACGTGCTGTGCCGTAGTCCATGTTCATTGATAGATGCCCTAAGACCCTCCCAATCATGCGCTAGCTCCTGACTAGAGATTTCATCGACATCCTTCTTGTATGTATCGATTGGCAGAATACCATCAGCATACTTGGTGCGACCAAAATCAGTACACCAACCTTTCTCTTTGGCAAGTTGATTGGATGACTTCAGAAGATAATATTGGAAGGACTCAGCAAGTCCATGTACAGCATCCCATGCCTCTTGAGATCCATAATTATATCCCAGTTTAGCAAGATAGTGTGCCAGACCAATAAAACCGATTCCAAGGGATCTACGTGCCTTCGTAGCACGTTCTGCTGCCACCACAGGATATTCCTGATAGTCAATCAGTTCTTCCAAACCACGAACAGAAAGATCACAAAGATCTTCAAGTTCTTTATCGGAGGAAACTTTTCCTACATTGATGGCAGACAGAATACACAGAGCAATCTCTCCGGTATGATCATCAATGTGCTGGAGAGGATAAGTTGGCAAAGTAATCTCTTGACAAAGATTAGACATCTCTACCTTATCTTTGAAAGAAGAGTGAGTATTACAGTGGTCGATATTCATGATATAGATACGACCGGTTTCTGCTCTCTCCTTCAGAAGATCCAGAATGAGTTTTTGTGCTCCAACAGTTTTTCGCGGAACAAACTCATCTCGTTCAAAAGCAACATATAGATCATCGAACCTATCAGTACCAAAAGCGTCATATAAACCTGGTACGTCGTGCGGTGAGAAGAGGCTAATCTCTCCATCCTGGATGAAACGTTCGTAGAAAATTTTTGAAAGTTGAATGGAGTAATCAAGTTTTCTTACGCGGTTGTCTTCTGTTCCTTTGTTGTTCTTGAGGACCAAGATGTCTTCGATTTCTTGATGCCAGATAGGAAAGTGGACTGTAGCTGAACCACCTCTGATACCGTTTTGTGTGCAGCATCTGACAGTGCTTTCAAACTTTTTAAGGAAGGGGACAACGCCTGTGTGTTGTACCTCTCCGCCTCTGATTTTACTGTTGATGCCACGGATTCTACCTGCGTTGATACCGATGCCCGCCCTTTGTGCAACGTATCTCCCAATAGCCATATCAGAGCTAAAGATAGAATCGAGGGTGTCATCAACATCAACAAGAACACAGCTAGCAAATTGTCGAAGTGGAGTTCGCACTCCTGCCATGATAGGTGTGGGAATGTTGATTCTGTGCTTCGAGATTGCGTCATAGTACCTCTTTACGTATGACATGCGAGTATCTTTTGGATACTCAGCAAAGATTGTTAGAGCGATCATGATATACATGAACTGTGGCGTTTCATACACGCCGCCACCGCTCCTGTCTTGTACTAGGTATTTATCTACAACCTGACGTAAACCAGCATAGGTAAAGAGAAAATCTCTACCATGATCAATCATAGAGTTTGCTTTTTCAATCTCTTCCTTTGAATACTTTGTGAAGATATCTTTGTCATAGACCTCCACGTTGGTACAACTATAGATATGCTCTTCAAGATGAGGCATTTCTCTCATCTTACCATACAAACTCTTTCTCACAGAAAAGAGAAGGAGTCGAGCAGCAACATACTGATAGTTGGGGTGATCAAGATCCACTAGATCACTAGCACTCTTGATAAGAATTTCTTGAATTTCTGCAGTGCTAATACCATCATAGAACTGGATACCTGACTGCATCTCAACCTGACTCGCAGACACCCCTGCAAGACCCTCACATGCCTCTTGAACCATGGTGTGCATCTTTTCCAGGTTCAGAGGTTCAATGGTGCCATTTCTCTTTTTTACCTTGATACCGTTACTCATATTTTCTTCCAGGTGTTGAATTTAAGTTTTGCCTCTAAACCAGAGTAAGTGTTAGATTCTATCACGGACTGTACATCCAGTCCAGACATTACCATATCATTTATGTCTTTATCATCTATGCTCTCAGGCCAGATGACTACCGACTGACCAAAATCGATTGTCTTGGATATTCGATTTGTGATTTCTCTGTTGCGGGGTTCATTATCATAAATCCACACAGGATTGCCAATCCCCCAACGACTGACATCAGCATCAGCTCCGCACATAGCAATCGAGTTGCGAATGAACGTGCTGTCGAATGGTCCTTCTGTAACATAGATTGGAGCATCTCTTCTGATGTTATCCAATCCGTAGATTTTTGGTGCGTCATCATCAAGCATCACAGTGATATATTTAACAGGGTTAGGATCTATAGATCTTCCCTGGAACCCAATTAAGTTCTTTTCATAATAAAGAGGGATGATGATCCTCTCTTCATCATGTGTTGTGTCATCAAACGTATGTTTTAAACTGTTAGCAAACTTCTTAAAGTTCTCAGCATAATAGAAATCATCAGGGTTGAGTTTCCTTGCTGTAAGATATCCTGCTGCCCTAGGGTTTTCAGATGCCTTGGGAAGTTTGAGTTTCTTCTTAAACTTTGGTGCCTCAAACTTAAACTCAGGTTCTTCTGCAACAAAGTTTCGACCGCCTGCAAATCCCTCTTTAAACTTCTCCATGGTGTATTGCTTATGGAGAACTGGATCAACTTCTTTGATAAAGTTGTTCAAAGACATTGATGCACCACAATTGTGGCATTTAAAGTTGGTATTTACCTTTACGGTATAAATGTATCCTCTTGTCTTGCTCTTATTCTTCTTAGAATCCCCACAGATGGGGCAACGAAAATTGTATAGGTTAGCCTTTACTCTTTTGAATTTTTGAAGACGAGAAGATAGTAATCCAATAAACTTGGAATCAATCAGATCCATTCACAACGGACACCACTGGTGCCACTATAGCACTATTTGACGAAGATAACAAGGGTCTCAACATTTTTATTGCCTGAGGATTGCTTATGAGTAATGCTGCTCCCAATGCTCCGATGCCAATCCAAAGTTTCCGTTCCAGTAATGATAATCGTTGAGTAACGCTGTCATGATCGCTGTCCATTTTATCACGGAGTTTGTCGATTTTATCAAACAGGATCTGGTCGATGTCCTCTTGTTTTGAAATTCTCTCTTCATGAACGGCAAGCATCCTACTCACATTGTTATTTACCTCCGCAATTTTTTCAATTGCAGCATCGAGTTTTGCAACAATGCCTTCAAAGGTTTCTAACCTTTGATCTAGAACAGCTAGTTTGACTTGCTCTTCCTTATCCATTTACCTTCCAGTTCTTTCTAAGTCCTTTCTGGTAGATATATCTCTTCTTCTTTCTTACCGGAGGATCATCTCCTGCCTCTGCAGTTCCAGCAATCTTACCTCCACCAACATTATTAGTAGGAGCAGCAGCCATCTCTTCCCTGATGAAAGAAATAATTTTATCGAGTTTACTCTTTTTCATTGTAAATTTTGTAGAGTTCCTCCATGCATATCAAATCCACTTGAATATCATGAATGTAACACTTAGGATGTTCAGGGAGTTTTCCTAAGAAGATAATAAAAGTTTTTACAACTGACCAAAGATCTTGTTCTATTTTGAAAAACAACATCGGGGTTGTTGCTTCACCAAAGATATTATATAAGATAATAAAATGATTTAAGAGGAGATGGGACTTTAACTCACCATCCCTCTTATATCTCTTTAGCAATCTTTTGATGTACTTGAAATGATTTAGATCACGATCAAAATCATCCCTAGTTACTGCCTGAGGATTTTCATAATTTTTAATAGCGAAGAGGAGGAAGTTATCCTCATTCAATTCATTAAAAAGCATTTAAAGATTACTCATTCAATCAACCAACATTAGTTGGATAAAGCAGTCCATTGCTGCCGGTGTGGATGCCGCTTGCTGCGACTAAGATTTCTGACTTGACTCTCAAGTTTCCAGCGTTATCAATGTAGGTTGTAACACCAACCCATCCAGCGCCTTGAGTGGTATACTGAACACCGCCAACGAAGTTAGATGTTCCTGCACCAACCGTCTGACCGATACCATAAACGGTACGATCATATCCACCAGACATTCTCTGGAAGTCAACAAAGGATCCGGTTGCAATACCAGCAGCAGAAATCGTGCTAGACAAACTGACAACGTTTTCAGCAAAGAAAACAATATCAGTACCAGCAGCAATTGCTCTAGTAGTGGTGCTAGCAACAGAAATAGTTGTAGCAGCCAATCCAGTAATGGTGAGGCGAGGTTGCAAGTTGGTAGGATCAACAGAACCAGGAGCAACTTCGACGATTTGATCGCCTACTCTGATACCATTAGGTGCAGTAGCAAAGATCAGGGTTGTGTTGATACCAGTTGGATTTGCGGCAGTAGCAGCAACCGTAGTGGTGTTAACACCAGAGATACTGATAGAAGAACCATCAGGATCGAGGATGGCATCACCCACTTTGATATCATTAGGAACACGTCTGGCACCGTGATGTCCTTCATGATGGAAGGTATTAACGGGAACAGTTTTGGTGTTGGGGGCAGCAAAACCAGTGGTGGGCAGGCTCAGATGTGTCTTGAAGCTGGCATTGTCGGATCTATCCTCATCAAAGGAAGAATCACCGACAGTGTAAACTGGCAGTTCAGAAACGTGATAGTCGGTAGAAGCAATGGCAACACCGTTCAACCCTGCGGTCGAACCAATGGTGACCTGTCTGAAACTGGTGACACCAACGATGATAGCGTCTCCCATGAAATCAGAGACACCACCTGCACCACCTTTAACACCAAATCTGATGATGTTACCTGTTCCACCATACCCAACGAAACCAAAACTTGCTCCAATAGAAGCAGTCACAGTGCCAGTGCTATAGTCAAGTGTTACTGTTCCAGGTGAAAGCAGATTATCGTTATTACCCCAAAGTGCCATGTCTTTGCCCTTGTAATTTTGTTTATGCTATAAGATATTTATAAAATACGATCACTCGCCATCGCGTTTGTTGATCGCTTTGGTGACAACCTCTAAAAGTTGATCATCCATATCAGTTTTTGTTAATTTAACTGCTTTGCCTAAAATTACCAGGCAAATTTCAATTAGTTTTTCGCCCAGTTCCTCGTTTTCAGGGATCTTGGCGACGGCATCTGTGATGATTTTAGATGCCAGTGGTAGTAGAAAACTCAACATAATAACTCCGCGTATACATTCTATATATCAGTCGGACTCACCTGCTCTTGCCTTATAAGGATTAGGTTTCTCTGCTCTCTTTTGAGCAAGTCGGTTTCTGATTCTATCAACAGGGGTTACACCCTGATAACCTTTTTTACCAGGAACTTTCTTCTTACCCTGAGGTTGAATTCCTTTTCCTCTAGCAGACATTACACCACCTGTCTTACGCATCTCACGACTTACTTTATCAAAAGTAGATGTGCCAGTTCTAGTGCCACCTTTCTCAGATGGTTTACCGGTGGTGAAATCTTTACCAGTTTCCTTTGCGTAGCGAGTGCGCTCATCGAGATTATCTGGACACTCTTTCACACCATGAACAGGACACTCCTCACCCTTATGGGTGTGAGCACATCCTTTCTTTTCATCAATTTTACGACCACCACGTTCTGCTGTTAGTTTAGCAGCGATGGCCATCTCTCTACGCTTTTCTTTTGATCTTCCTTTGAACTGGGGGGCGTCTGACTTGTAAAAGTCCTTGATAACGTCCCCCATATCATCCTTTTTTAGGTTGATCTTCTCCCCCAGATCTTGGACTTCCAGGAGTTCTCCTCCCAGATTCTCAACCGCCTCCCCTAATTTAGGGTTGATGGTAATTTTGTTTTTAATCTTTTTTTCTTTTACTTCCTTCTCATCTTCAACATCACTCATAACTTCGTTAAGATCGTTTCTCCAATTAGAGAAACTTTCTTTCATTTTCTTCTTCTTCTTTTGGTCAACATTCTTCTGTAGTTTCTGGAAGACCTTCATGCTCTCTTCATCACGAGGATCAGATGCCTCCGCCATTTTCTTGTACTGAGGATGGTCATCCATCTTCATACCACGCTTTTTCTCAAGACGTGCCTTACGCTCCGCAGTTCCCTTCTCAGGATCTACATCACGAATACCTTCATTCATCTTTGCTTTCTTTTCATTATCAATATTGTGGTCAACCCCACCGTGCGTGAGACGTTGCTTCAAGGTAGAAACACCATACTTATCTTGCTTATGGCGAACCATGCGCTTGTATCGATCAAACTTATCATTACCTTGCTTATCACGCATTTCTTCTTCAATCTTATCTTCTCTCACTGCCATTGCTTTCTTAATGGCCTTACGACGCTTGTGAAGATACTTATCGCTGCTATCTGTATCACCGTCGTTATCTAAATCCTGATCTTTTCTATTCTTATACTTCTTCTCCAGTGCCACTGGATTAACAGGATCAAGTGCTTCCATCGCTGCAGCACGTTTTGCCTTGGTCTTGGCAAGCAATCTCTCTTTAGCAGCCTTCTGCTCATCCTTAGGAATATTAAACATATTCCGATCCGTCTTCAACTTTTCATCAGGCTTATCATACCCTTCATTCGTAGCAATCTGCTCTAGATAAACCTTTGAAAGAGGATTCAGAGGATTAGGATAAATTCCAGACATGGTGATCTATGTTATTTTTTAATCTTATACTTATTTATGAATTGCTCAATATTAAAGTTCTTTATGGACTTCATACCAACGGCAGCCATAGCATTCTTTCTGTAACCACCAGTTCCCTCAAGAGTATTTGGTTTTCCAGGAACTCTCTTCCTTCTCTCCATCTTACGCTCGGTGTATTCCATAACATCACGAATCCAGGACTTAAACATGTAGTCCTCTTTTGTAACACAAATCAGATAGTTAGTTCCTCTACGGATAATTTTTCCTACCAGACCCGTGTTTAAGTTTTCCACGATGTCACCCATGCGGAACACCTTACCGCTAATATAATTTTCTCTCAGTCCCTGTTTATCAAACTTAGGAGCGATCTCCCACATCTCAGTAACTTCTTTCTTTTTCTTGATACCCATGCCTTGGCGAACAGCATCAAACAATGCTCTGGTATCACCATCATCGAGTTCCTTTGGAGTGCCGCGACGGAAGGAATCAAAGTCACCATCCACAACAGCCTTTCTCATCTTGGATGCTGACATGCCCTCAACACCATCAGCATCTGCATCTCTTACACCAGCAGAGATGACACGAATCTGATCAAAATCATATAGTTCACCGTTATATTTGGTTGCCAAACTTTCAAACTCAGATTGACGATCAGATCCAACAATGATGTTTACGTTTTTATATCCACCTTCACTGGCAGTCGTAAGAACATTGAAAATAGATCTCATTTCATCATCGTTAATAATGTTCTCCTCATACTCAGGGAACATTTTCTTCATATATGAAACCTTCATGTCTGGATCAAGAGGATTCTTCTTGGGATCCTGAGATCTAGATGGATATATTTTTAAATCTCCACCTGCTGCTGCTTTCTTTGCAGCAGACAGAAGTTTGCCGTGTCCCACAGTTGGCGGATTAAAACGACCAAATGCAACGGTCAATACTTCACTTTGACCCTCACCACCTTCTCCCGACTCACCATCAGATTTAGGAGCAGCTGCTTGTGTTGGTTGTGGTTTTTTCTTGGGTTGTTGGGTCTGCTGAGCAGTTGCCCTTTGTTTCGCCGGTCCTTCGTCTTCTTTCTTCTTACTCTTTCCTTTCAAAAACTTGAGTTTACCATCCTCTGTGGTTGCCACGAAGTTTCCACGAGAGTCCAACCAGGAACCATGTCCATCGCTTTTGAGGTTGAGCTTACGCGCTTGCATTGATGCTTGCGACTCTGCCTCATTTAGAAATTGGAATAAACTCTTCATTTATATTGAGTACCCTTATACATTATTTATTACAATGATTCTGCTAGTAAATCTCCAAGGAGAGATAGTTTCTCAATGTAGTTCCTTATATATGGACTTCCATCACTCTTAAACTCTTGCTTTACTCTAAATTGAATTAATGAATCACTACCACTTTTGATAGTTATGGTAGGCAATCCACTTGTTCCTGATTTTATTTCTGCAGTATATTGTCTTCCAGATATTACACTGTAAATATCATCAAACTTATAAACCTTTGCTTTACCTCCACCAACTTGAACAAGAGTCACATTCTCTTCATTTAAAGTTGCAAAATAGTTTATTGCCTTTGACAGTGACTGTAATACTTCATCGGGTTTACTTCTCAAATCACGTACAAGTAACTTGGTAACAGTAGAATAGACCAAAAATACTGCTTCCTCAGGTTTCTTATCAATAAACATCAGTTTGTCATACGCCTGTCTAAGGCGAGAAATACTATTCCTATATCCAAATAGTTGTTCCCAAAGTTCTTCCTGCTTTTCAAATTCAGCGCCAGAAACTTGTCCAAATTGTTTAACATCACCTGCCTTCAAAGATACCAAAATATCTACTGGTAAAAGTTCACCCTCATCATTTGTAATCTTTACAGAGACATCAACCTTTGTAGATCTCTGGCCACCAAGACCATCTGATAGAACTTCTATTTTATCATATCTATTGTTTTCATATACCAGTTTAGACCATTTTTTTACATTATTACTGTTAGCATACTTTACTGCAGAATCTACGTATTCCCTTAAAAGTTCTTTATTATTAGGTGATAGCAAAGCAAGCATATTTACTTCGGCAAGGGAGATGAAACATCTGACATCATCCATTATTTTTGGATTTTGATTAGCAGATTTAAATGTTTTTTCTACCTGCTTTCCTTTTTTACCTGGATAGTTTGTAGGTCCAGATTTTGCAAGAGCACTTAAAATACCGTAAACCAACTGTGCATTTACATTTCTGTTTTTATAAATGAATCTTGCAGTGATAGCGGCTCCAACGACACCTTCTGCCATATCACCAAGATTATATTTTACATTTGGTTTGTTTAAAGATCCAATATTAATGTATTGTTTCTTTCTATCAGTGGTTTCTAATGGGATCGTCAGAGCATCTTTTTGGAATGAAGATCCTTTCATTCCCAATTCTGCAAATTTTTTTATAGCATCATCATTAAACTCACCTTTCTTTAATGTGTAAGTTTTAGTTGCTGTGCTGACAGTTCCGCTTCTAATTATTTCTATCGTAGGGACAACGTACTTTCCAAGTTGCCCTGGAGAAGTACTTCTTAAAATAGCCATTTTGTTTGAAGTTAAGCGGACGTTATTTACTCTGCCATAATTTCAAGAATTCTTTCAATCTCCTCTGCAGTGAACTTACCGGTCATCTCCAGTTCTTCTTTCTTAGTGAGTTTATCATAGAACTTGA
>Ga0213858_10001544_pt1 | contig 11024 bp, 16 predicted proteins | sample PICome_FD_160122 | JGI IMG/M metagenome (GOLD analysis project Ga0213858, IMG submission 160122) | Coastal seawater microbial communities near Pivers Island, North Carolina, United States - PICO245 | ecosystem: Environmental > Aquatic > Marine > Coastal | place: USA: North Carolina | collected... | reverse complement strand
TCATCTCTTCCAACATACCGATAATCAATTTATCTGCCCTCTCGCTTTCATCTAATCTGTTTTCGTGGCGCTCTAAAATAACAGCAATCTTATTGCTGTTTTCCGAGATAGTCCCGACTGCTTTTTCTAATTTGTCAAGCATCTCTTTGGAGAGATCTTCATAAATATCCAGTTTTGATTCTAAAACTGCTAATCTACCAAGACCGAATGCCATTATCAGACATTCCTGATTGCAAAATCCAATGCAGATTGATAGGTCGAAGCGTCCTTGTTCAGCATGTATTGGAATTGCTGCTTGTGGGTATCATCCAACTGCGCGTAGCAAGCAGCAATACGCTTAGCAGAGAAGTTATCTAGGTTTTGTACACTACCATCAGAGAATTGTACCTTAGCAAAAGCACCTTCGCCCTGTGGGTTGAGTTCAGAGGTTGCAACATCGAGTGCAACTTGGATCACATCTTGGTTTTCAATAATCATATCACCTTCTAATTCAGTAGAATTTCTTTGTAGTTTTTTGGTTTGATCTCCTGCCTTCTTTTTGAAGTCAGCGAGACGTGCCTTCATCAGGGTGTCCATTTCCTTGGACTTGTCCATCATTTTGCCCTTTGCTTCTTTTTTCTTTTGTTGAAGCTCCTTGGCACGCTTGAGTTTTTTACTCTGAGCGATGGACTTTTGTGCTCTCTCGGTCTCAGTCGAGACAGCCTCAGTTACGTTTAGTTCTTCTTTCATCTTTCTTTTTTGGATACGGTTAAAGAGAGAGCGTGCGCCTTTAGATCTACCATCAACCTTATCTTCGTTGCCTTTCTTGTACTTACGATGCTGCCTAGGATTGACCATGACAAATGCAGGAGGTAGTGCTAGTCCAGCACCGCTACCTGCGGCGTTAATCATTTCATTCAAATTAGGTTCAGTTCTTTCAGACATTCTTGGTCAACTTCGATTTCTAACGTTGTCGGTAATCTATTTAGGAATAGCATAAATGCCTTGATAATAGGCCAATACGTTGCTTCTATCTTATGAAATAGCAGCGGTGTAGCAGCGTCATCAAAAACATTATACAAAATGATAATATGGTTCAAAAGCAAATGCTTTTTGAATTCACCCGTCGTCTCGTATCTCCTTAGCAGTCGTTTGATGTATTTGAAGCGTTTAATGTCTTCTTCAAAGTCAGCATAGGTAACGGACGACGGGTTATTATAATTTTGAATAGCAAAGAATAACCAGTTTTCGTGGTTCAGTTCACTTATATTCATTCATCAGCTTCCGAAGGTGATTGTTGCAGCACCATCAGAGATCACTTCTTCTGTACCACCTGCCGAGGTAATCTTGACGCGATACTTGTAGCCATCCAGAGTAGCACCAGTGATGCCACTGAGGCCAAGAGTTGCGGTCGTGAAGTTTGCATAGGTAACACCAGTGTCAAGGGAAGCAGTAATATTTACCCAACGCTTGCCAGATGCAGTCTGACGTTGCCAGACATAAGCAAGTGCTCCAGGTGTTCCTGTAGTAGAAGTAGAAAGGGTGAATGTTGCTGCGCCAGAGGATGTAGTTGCTGCAGCAGGTTGAGCAGTGATGCTAACGCTGGATGCAACGTCTGCGACTAGGGTGTCATCAGCGTCGTCACCAGATGTACCAGCAGCAACAGATAGAGCAGCGATGCACTCTGCCTTGTGGCGGGTGCTACCTGCATGATCTGTATAACTTCTGTAGTTCCACCAACCAGGACCACTTAGACCACGAGATTTGTTCTCATCAAGTCCTGCTTCAGTTGCGTCAACGAATAGAAGTTCGCCAACTGCGGTGTCACCACCACGCAATACATACTCAGCGACTGCTTTAGGAGCAGTTCTACGGACGGCACCTGCTAGTGCAGCATCAGTGCTTCCTGCATAGGTGGTGTGTAACTCGATAGCAGTGGTGCTAGTTACTTGTTCTACGAAATAAGCAACACCGCCTAATTCGATGATGTCGCCTTGATCGATTGTGTCTGCAGCATTCTTAGTAACTGTAGCATCTCCATTTGTGACGCCAACGTTATTTGAGAATGTAGATGCATCTAGTTTTCCAAAGATTGCCATTGTTCTCCTCTGGTTCGGGGGTAATATTCCTAACTTTTATTTATAAAAAAGGGGGCGCAAGCCCCCACCATCACGCTTCTTCGCGTTTCTGAATTGCCTGTTGGACGACAGCAAGGAGTTTATCATCCATGTCTGTCTTTGTCAATTTGACTGCCTTGCCAAGAATAACTAAGCAGATTTCAACCAACTTCTCACCAAGTTCCTCGTCGTCAGGAAGCTTAGCAACAGCGTCAGAAATAATTTTGGATGCGAGTGGGAGTAGAAAAGCTAACATGATCTTACAGCGATGTGCAAGAACTATTTATTTCTTCTCTTTCTTCTTCTCAGGAAGTCCTTTATGTTTCGTAGAAGCGAAGTCTTTTACGTCCTTCTTCTTCATGCTGGAAGCAACTTTGGCAACCTCAGGCGACGACGCGCCCTCACCCTTCTGAGCAGCTCTGACCATACCCATAAATTTTTGCTGCTTTTTGGACACTGCCTTCTCGGCAATGACGAGATCAGGATGTCTTGCATACAAAGGACCTTGATAGTTACCAGCAAATACAGACTCATTGGTTACTTTGGTGGTCATACCTTTTTGACCATCAGGAATGTTAGGCATTACCTCAACATTCCCTTTCTTCTTAGATTTGACCTTACGCTCCTTTTTCTCACAACCACACTCTTCGCGGAATTGTTTAAAGGATTTCATTTCTTTTTCTTCATTCCAATGATCTTCGAGACCTTCTTACGACGTGCAAGCAAATACTTGTCAGACTTATCGTGGTCACCGTCGTTGTCAACGTCTTTGTCTTCTTTACCAACTGGATCTAATTTCTTTTCTGCAAGTGCTTCACCATCGTGGGTCACTTCATCACCTGCCTTGACACAATTGTCAACAGTCTTGCCGCCCTTCTTCTTGGTGCCAGCGAGTTTGTATCCCTTCCAGCAAGCCTTACCATCGAGACCCTTTGCCTTTTCGATGACATAGGTTTCACCATCGATCTCATACTCTTCACGCTCAAGAACTTCTACTTCTTCCTTAGTAGCAAGTTGTGCCTTAGGAGATTCTTTCTTAGCACCTTTCTTTTTCTTGGTGGTGTCTTCAATCTCAGCACCGTGAGATTGTGGCATCATACCGTCGAATGGTGCTTCCTTGATAGTATTTGGTGTCTGGAAACAATCACCACTCATCCACTTACCATAGGATTCCATTAATCCAGAGGAAAAGTCGTCCGAATGCTTGACTGAGTTAATAGGATCTGGTTTCTTCATTTCTATAAACGGTCTTATCAGTTAGTATTTATAGCTCTAATGTTCTTCATCCATTCGCGGAACATTTTTCCGTCTTCTGTAATGACAATAGCGTAGTTACCACCGACTCTGTGGATACTTCCCCTATCACCCGTGCGAGATGACATAACAAAATCCCCTTCTTCAAACACACCATGCTGTCTTTGCTGTTGACGCAGTGCTTCTTCTCGTAGTTTCTTAAAGTCTTTCATTTATTTCCTGTAGGTAAAACCAACCCAGCACGAACATCATGCATCAGTTCTAGTTTTTGATCAATAGACAGAGTATTTGGTATGCCACTCATGAAAGCAGTTGTCTGCAAATCTTGTGCTGCCTTTCGCATCTTGGTTCCAGACATACCCTCTGCACCATCAGCATCAGGATCTCTAGCACCAGCAGAGATTACTTCAATACTCCTGAAACAAAATATAGTCTCGCCACTTTTATCTGGTTGACAATTGTATTGATTCAGTTTCTCTTTATAACTATCCACTCTATCAGATCCTGCAACCATATACAAGTGGGTGTAATCTTTCATATACAACCAAGTTGCAGCATGTAAGAATGTTACTACACTCTTATCAACCACAAAATTAGATGCATACTGAGGGAACATCTTTTTAAGATAGTCCATCTTCATATCATATAATAACGGATTGCAACTCTTATTGTCAAACTTTGTTTTCTTATGGGATTGACTAGCGAACATGTAAGCATCAGCGTTGTATGTTCTAGCAGCTCTAGCAACTGCATCAAACACTTTTGCGTGTCCAATGGTTGGTGGTTGAAATCTGCCGAAACAATACACTGCTGCTTTCATTGATCTCCTGCTACCCAATTCTTAGATACATTAAAGTTGGCGACACTGAATGACAAACGATCGACCAGTTTTACAGCGTTGGTTCCATCACTAATAGCAACATAACCTTCAGGTGCAGTGATCTTATATCCATCGTCGGATCTTAGATAAGTACCAAATCTTTCACCCTTCTCAAGTTTTCGGATGAATAGATGTTTTGCTGCCTGCAATGTAGTATATAGTGCAACAGTCTTTAAGAGAGCAGTTTTGTTTTCTCGTATAAAATCTAAACCAGCATAGGTCTTCATATGTTTCGTTGCTTTTGCCTTAGGTGTCTTCACTTTGGCAGCAGCTTTCATTCCCTCCTCCTCAAAATATTTTTCAAAATCACGTACAAAGTTAGCAGCACTATTAATTCGTCGTCCCTGTCTGACATACGTATTGAAGAAGATTTTTAATCTGGGTCCTACTGTAAGTTGATCGTTTGCTTCGATCTGTTCTGCTACCTTATCTAGGAATCCACCAGCAATACGAATGAGTGAAGCACTAGCAGTCTTCATCCTTTTTAATTTACTAACTTCCTGTGTAGTAAGCAGGGTGTCTTTTCCTAGAGTGTCAGTCTCTGCACTAAGAACTAGAACATTTTTACTAGTTTTTAATTTTGATATATCATATCCAAACCTAGCAGATAACTGATCTGGTGTAGATCCTGTGTATGTGGTATGAAAGACTACGCCTATCTTGGCGGTGTTTGCCTTGTCATACATTTCATTGTCTTCACTGACAGCATATGTAATCGTGTTTGGTTGGAATGTAATACACTGTTTGCCATCAATCTGTTCTCTTTTTTTATCAGTAGTGAAGAGCAAATCTCCTTGAGCAACACCAGTAATTCCAAGTGCAGGAAAATACTGGAGTGCTGCTTTCAGTTTTTCTACAAGTCCAGGAGCATGTCCATGGTTCCTGTCGATGTCTGCATCAGTAAAGTTTACCTTTGCTTCTTTGTTAAAGACTGACTTTGTACCAACAAAAAACTGATTGGTTCCAGGATAAATGCCACAGAATATAGCAGGTGCTCCATCCCACTTAGTGGTAATCTTGAAACTACTATTAGAAGATCCACTAAAGGTCTTGCCAAGCAAATCTAAGAACTTAAAAGCATCAGATGCTCCCTGCTTTCCATCCAAAAGGATGCTGTCTTCTAAGTGTTCTAGGTGTGTGTTCTTGCTCATCAGTATACCTTTCCAAATGGTCCGTATTCTCTACCTTCTTTCTTGGACAGGAATACTAGGTCTGTAGCAAATCTATTCAGATCTTTAGGAGAAAGCATCATGATTTTATGCAACCAAGTAATCTGCTGCAACTTGGAATTGGCAACCCATGGTTCTTCATTGAAGAGAAATAGTAGCGTGTCCAACATTTTGTCAACGTCTTCACCACGACCGAAGGTCACGCCCTTGCCCTGTAGATCTCTGATCATTCTAGCATACGTGTCCTTCTGTGCAAGGAACTCGGCAGGGGAATATGGGTAAGAGTCTGGTTCTTTATTGAATTTTACCTGATAAAAAGCCATCAAACTCAATACCTTCTCAACCGTTGCTTTTCCTAGTCTCGCTGCTGCTGCACCCTCTTGCGTTGCCTCATATTTAAGACCACTTTTCTTGGTACTAGTGTTTGCTTTGATTTGAAAGTTATACGTGGTTGCTCCGTCATGAACGAAGAATCTACTATCCTGTGTTTCAATAGTTACACCACCATCTTTAGTAGATTTAACACCCAAAGGACATTGTGCTTTACCTGCTTTATATTCTAGTGTAAATTTATTTCCTACTTGTCTTTGCTGTAAGAACTTTCCACTGACGTTAACTGCTTGGAACTTTGCCACTTTGCCAGATACTTTCTTAAGAGAGATACCAACAATATCTTTCCTCTTATACGCAGATCTAAGAATTGCATTCAACTGAAACAACTGAGTTTGCATACTAACAGATCCTTTAGGACCATCGTACTTACAAGTATCATCAATTGCTTTTCTATACTTTTCTTCGTTACGAATCATCCAGATATCAGCAGGATCCCAGTTATCTTTCTGAGCAATCCCATAGTTATCCTTCACAAAGTCAGTCACATATTCCATGAAGGTATCATTCTTTTTCATGCCAGGTAGTGTGTAGTTCTTACCTGCAGCAGTAACACTAGAATGAGAAGATCCACGGGTGAACTCATCAAACTTTCCATTCTTGATGTTTGCAAGGACTGCTCTACTTTGTGCATAGAAGTTTTCTACCCAGTCATCATCAGGTCCTTCTACATCACCAAGTTTTCTCCATATATCTCTGAGAACATCAAAAGTTTCTTTATCATTTTTAATTCCTTGCCAGTTACTAAACCCACCAGCTTTTTTAAATGCTCTATGAAACACCCACGCAGATCCAAGTTCTTGCATAGCTGTCATCGTGGCATCAGAAATTGACCTACCCTGAGAGTCTACTAACTTACCAGTCTTCTCAAACTTTACCTTCTGTGGTCTCGTATACGCCTGACCAATCTTAAAGACAATTGTAATATACTCACTCTCTTTGTAGGTATCAGTGTTTGGTTTGTTTTTATATTCTTTAATAATACTATTGATTGTAGATGCACTCGATTTAATTGTAATCTGCTTGGTGCCTCTACGGTTTTTGTCTGGAAGAGGGAACTGTGACATGTCCCAATCATCCTTATCAACTCTAAAGATCGCATTAGGACCAGCAGCTCTAAAAATATTCTGCATGGTAGTCCTCTGCGCCTTGGTCTTGATAGGATACAAGATGTCAGATGCTTTTACGTTTTGATATGCCATAAAAAATCCTCCCACTAATATTTAGAGGGAGGAATGCTTTTGAGATATTCTTTTTCTGTTTGATAGGGATGCTTTTGCTTTGTCCAGATTTCATATCCCTCCACAAGATCTGGAAGTAACCACTGATCTACCCGATAACAATACTTCCAATTAGTAGGTTGAATGCAGTTCATCACAACCACTTGAAAGAATGCTACTAGGTGAATCCAGAAACTATACACCGTACTTAGTCCACAACTTACGAATGTTCTGGGTGATAGGCATACCGCTGGAGTAGGTCTCTAGCAGTTCTTCGTTCTCATCAATAATGATTAGAACTGGAGTAGCAGTAACACCATACTTCTTGGCAAGAGCAAGGTTCTCTTCGGGGATTGGTTCATCACTGAAGTCTTCTAGTTGGACTTCTTCGATAAGTTTAGTGCGGTCATCATTCAATGCATTGAAGTAACGCTTTACCAGACCGCAAGGACCACAAGAGTCCTTGGTGAACAGGATAAATCTAGTCTTCATTCTTAGGTGCTTGTGATGGGACAACAGGATCTCGGGATCTGTTCTTGATTACAATGAACGCATCTTTGTTGTACTTACGAGTACCTTTGACAGGTGCCCACTTGGTGCCAGCACCATCAATCTCATAGACTGAGGTGCCACCAATCTCAACATGGATGTCATCGTTGACAACATCCCACCCAAGAGCAGCGACTGCTTGAACAAGTGCTTCTTCAGTATAGTTCATCTTCTTTTTCAGTTTCAATCACACAGTCAGATGTGGGATAGGATACACAGGTCAAGATAAATCCTGCAGCAATCTGGTCATCATCGAGGAAAGACTGATCCGACTGATCAACAGTTCCTTCTACGAGTTTACCAGCACAAGTAGAACATGCACCAGCACGGCAAGAGTAGGGAAGATCGATACCTGCTTCATCAGCAGCATCTAGAATATACTGATCATCAGCACAATCAAATGTCTGTTCTTCACCAGAGGGGGTTTTAATAGTAATGTTCATCGGTCGTTAGCAGCGCGGTTTTCAGAGTAATAAGAATCAAAAGTGCCAGCAGGATAACGCTTAGCGAGTTTTTTGATGTTAGTATCTAGCACTTCTTCCATACTGATACCCAGTGATTGTGTTGCTTGAGCAACATACCACATGATGTCACCCAGTTCAATGATCAGGTGCTCTCTGTTGTCTTCGTTCCAGGGTTTTCCTTGAAACACCATCTTCTTAATGATCTCAAGGAATTCACCACCTTCAGCGTTAATCCCAACGCCAGCAGTAAGGAGACGCTCAATATTGGCACCTTCTCTATCAAGTTCACCAATACGGTCAGCAAAATCAACAAAGTTTGTTGAAGCTTCTGACGTAACAGTAGAGACAAACTCTTCATACTTGTTAAAATTAATCGTCATACATTCCACTCAGCAAATTTAGATAAACGGTTTTGTGTGTCAGCGAACTGCGAGAGTTGATCTCCTGCGTCCTCTGTGTCGATGCTGATAGCGGAAGCATCGTCCGCTACATCATACAGCCTCATTTTGGATCTGTCAATTCCCACCATGAATTTTCTTGAGGTAGCGAGGTCTGAGTACCTGTTCTTAAGTTGTTTGACCATGAGGCGACCCTGTTGTTCAAGTTCATCAGTGCTGATAAGAGCGAACATGAAATCAGCAGTGGCAGGCAAACCAAAAGACTCGCTAGTATCGGTAAGGTCAGGGTCACTATTACCGTAGCCAGAGCGAGTAGTTTGAGTAGCTGAGACAATAGGTACATTACATTCCACAGCAAGACCACGCAGCTCCTCAGCAATCGCCTTGACATACGTGTAAGAGTTAACAATCGCACCTTTATACCTCGCAGACGCACAGATGTTTAAGTAATCAATGAAGATGATATCTGGTTTAAAATCTTTCTTCAGTTTCAAATCGCTAAGGAGTGCCTTGAAATGTCCTACATGTGCAGAGGCGGTTGGGTACTCCTTGATAATAAGTTTGCCCTTAGTTTTCCTAGAGATCTCCTGAACCTTACTAGTGAAGATAACTTCAGGTAGTTCTGTAATATCTTTGACAGGGACATTCAGAAGGTTTGCGTCAATTCGTTCAGCAATCTTTTCCTCTGCCATTTCACATGTAATATAGAGTACGTTGCGCCCCTCTGCGAGGGCGGCACCAGCGCAATGGCACATGAATAGAGACTTGCCGACGCCCGTTCCAGCAAGAGCGACATTGAGAGTCTTGTTAGAGAGACCACCTTTGGTAATGAAGTTAAACTTCTCAAGATCAAAGGGGATCTTTTCTTCTTTTCTGTGGTAGAAATCATATCTGTCTGATGCTTGTTCAATGTAATCGTGTCCTATGTGTTCGTCGAACGATACCGCCAGGGCTTCTTGGAGAATCGAGGGTATCGCATCTCTCGAAATCTTCTTATCGCCTCCGTCTGCAATCTTGATCGACTGCATAAGGGCGAGGTATATAGCTCTGTCTTGGCAGAACTTTTCTGTGGAATCGACGAGCCATTCATAATCGACCCACTCGTCTGTGAGTTCGGATACTGTCGATAGCGAATCTTTGTACGCATCGTCAGTAAGGTCATTACGATTCTGTATGTTAATCGCAAGGACTTCCTTAGTAGGGATCTTATCATACTTAGAAGCGAAGTCAGCGATCTCTTCAAAGACAATCCTTTCATGATATTCTTGGAAATAATCTGCTTTCAAAAAAGGAACTACCTTGCGGTAATACTCCTCAGTGAATAGGAGATTACGCAAGATAGTTTGTTCGATGCGTTCAGTTGCCATAGGTAAATTCTTGTCGCGCTGCCTCCTCCAGTTGTTGCATTATTTCTTCGGTGAAATACTTTTCAGGATTAGCGAGAACAGATTTAGGATAAACAGAAGATTCACCAAACTTATAGCGATTCCCCACCCGTTTGAAGATTCCGTACTGTTCACCCAATTCCAGTAGTCCGTAATACTTGTCAAGTCCCCGTTCGTCAAAAAATAAACGTGTCTCAATTTTGCTACCTTCCTTGGTTAGTCGCGATTTCTTTGCCTCACACTTGATAATGTTACCAACCAACTCAGTGCCATCTTTCTCTTTCTTCTTGCCAAGATAGATGATAGTAGATGCAGCATACTTAAGACCTGTACCACCTCCCATCTCCTTCTGAGGGATGTAGGAACCAATAACATCATATGTATGGTTGGTCACGATCATAGGGACTTGTGCTTGACCGAGTTTGAGGGTAAGCACACGAAACGCACCTTTGATCAGTTGGGATTTGGTCATGTCACGAACTTGTTTGTCGTTCGCAATGTCTTCCATCTCTTTGGTTGTGGAGAGCATACCCAAAGAGTCTAACACGAACATCATAGGCACTCGTTCTTCTTTAGGTTCTTTCATGTATTTGTCAAGAATCCTACATGCCTGGGTTCTAAACTCCTCAATCGTAGCGACAGGGAACAGCACCATGCGGTTAGAGTCAATGCCACGAGACTCAATCATGTCACGGGAAATGGCGGATTCAGTCTCAAAATAAATGACACCACCCGTAGGATTAGCAGCAAGGAAATTACGAACGACACTGAGAGCAAAAAAAGTCTTGCCCGTGCTTGATTCTCCTGCCAAGGCCGTAACCTTATTGGAAGGAAGACCTCCAAAAAGGGAACCACTAACCAAGGCGTTAAAGATATAACTGCCAGTATCAACATAATCAGTGATATCGCCAGCAGCGACTCCTTCGCTAACCAAACCAGCAAACTCGTTTCCACTTTCTTTAATTACGGTGTCTAAGAATCCCATTGATCTACTTGTTCCTCATAAAAGTTGACATAATTATAATCGTTCCGCATAAGTTTGGCAAATGCCATAGCGGTATTGTAGTCTTCAAAGCACTTGATGTCCTCGGATCCTACTTGACCCACGACATGATTAGTCCATGTGACTACAAAGATTTTCTTGCTCATGAAAAGAAACTCGAAATTGTAATGGTCTTCTCGTGGGTCCAACCAATACATTGTAGCACGTTTTTCAACG
>Ga0213858_10001543_pt1 | contig 11027 bp, 7 predicted proteins | sample PICome_FD_160122 | JGI IMG/M metagenome (GOLD analysis project Ga0213858, IMG submission 160122) | Coastal seawater microbial communities near Pivers Island, North Carolina, United States - PICO245 | ecosystem: Environmental > Aquatic > Marine > Coastal | place: USA: North Carolina | collected... | reverse complement strand
GTCAAGTAAAATATACATAAAGGTATTATAAATGAAAAAGAAAAAATATAATAAAAAATATTATACCGGTGGTAGAGTAGATATGTCTAAAGGTGGTAGAGTACAAGCTCAAAGAGGTGGTTTGAAAAAAGTTCCCGGAGAAAAAGAAGATAGACCTATGTCTATAGAAACAAAAGCACCTGTAAAGAAAAAAACTCAACCTACAGTTACACCTAAAAAAGCTCAAGTTGTTACAGAACCTAAACCTGTACAACCTCAAGCTCAACAACAAAATTTTGCTAAAGCTCCAACAATACCTGCAGAGAAACCAATTTCTATTGGTGGTGTTGGTGGTGGTAAAGAAGTACCTGATGAAACACCTGTACAACCTCCAGAAGATACTAGGGTAGGACAAACAACTCAAGAAACAACACCTGCAGAACCTACACCAGAACCAGCTTCTCCAGAAATAATGAGAGAGACTACTCCTGTTGGTACAATATTTACTACAACAGACGAGCAAGGTCAAGTAATTAATTTACCAAATATGGTTGATTGGGAAGAACAATATAGAAAAGATAATCCTCAACCTTCTATTAAACGTGGTTCAAGAGGTAAAGATGCTTATAATGATTGGCAAAAAGAATTTGATATAGCTAAACAACAGCATCAAGCTTTATTAGATAATTCAACTTCTACTTTACCTGACACAGCTACAGAAGCACAAAAATCTGCTTTTGAAAAAGCTAGAAGAGAAAGAATAAGAGAAACAGGATTACAAATAGAAGCTGCATCAACAGGAGAAGTTCCAGAAGGTGCTATAATTCCTGAAGCTGTTCGAGTCGGTATAGACCCTGAAACAGGTAAACCAATACCTGAACAAGAAATTACAACAATGGCAGAGCCTACAAAAGTAGGTTATCAAAGAGATGCTGAAGGTAATCTTATATTAGACGAACAAGGCGACCCGATACAAATACAAGCCGAACAAGTTGCTCCAGAGGCTGTTACAACTGGTAGAGTTACAACTGCACCAACTCCAGAAGGATTTGAAGCTGCAGAAATAACAAGAGATGAATTAGATATTGTTCCTTTAGATGCTCAAGTAGAAGCTGCAGAAGGTGAAGTATCTGACCAAGCTATTGCACAAGCTGCAGGAGTTGACAGAGTTGCACCTATAGAAGGAGCTGAAGTTGAAATACCAGAAGGTGCTTTAGCTGAAAGAGTTGTTGGTACTATTAGTGAAGGTGCTAAAGCTACAGCAGCTATGAATGCTGGTACAAGCTTGTCAAGAATTACAAGAGCTAAAAAACAATTAAGTAAAGCTGGATTGTCTGATGAAGATATATCAGAAATAGGTAACGACCCAGAAGCATTAGAAGATAGATTAGCAGACTTTAGTGAAGAACAAAGAGGAATTATAGAAGGATTACCTGAAGAAGCTTTAGTATCTACACAGATAAATGGTTTATTAGAAGGTATGGAAAATGGTGAAATACCTGTATGGGCTAGACCTGCTGTTGCACAAGTAGAACAGATGTTAGCTCAAAGAGGTATGTCAGCTTCTACAGTTGGTAGAGATAGTTTATTTAATGCTATTATTCAATCAGCTATGCCTATAGCTCAAAGTAATGCACAAGCTATTCAATCTAGTGTAGCTCAACAAAGAGATATAGAAGCAAGAGAGTCTGAAGCAAATGCACAAAGAATGCAACAAACAGCATTAACAAATGCTCAAAATGTATTTCAAATGGACATGGCTCAGTTTAGTGCTGACCAACAAACAGCATTATCAAACAGTAAATTTTTACAAACTGTTGGTTTAACAGAAGCTAATAACGAACAACAAGCAGTTATACAAGATGCATTGTTAATGTCTCAAGCTAATTTAGCTGAAGCTGATTTTTATCAGAAAACACAAATACAAAATGCACAAGCTTTTTTAAGCATGGATATGGCTAACTTAAATAATCAACAACAAGCTAATGTGTTAAAAGCTCAACAGAATCAACAAAGATTATTAAGTAATCAATCAGCTCAAAATGCTGCTGCTCAGTTTAATGCTGCTAGTGAAAATCAAACTAATCAGTTTATGGCTAATCTTAATGCACAAATGAATCAGTACAATGCTTCTCAGATGAATGCAATGGAACAGTTCAATGCTACTCAAGCTAATGCTGCAGAAGCTAGAAGAGCTAACAGAGAAGCTGATTTAAATAAATTTAATGCACAACTTATAACTCAAGTAGACCAGTTTAATTCTCAACAAGACTTTGCAAGGAATCAATGGAATGCTGCAAATGCTGCTGCTGTTGAAGCTTCTAATGTACAATGGAGAAGACAAGCAAACACAATTGATACTGCTGCACAGAATCAAATTAATATGCAGAATGCACAGAATGCTTTTAACATGAGTTCACAAGCTATGTCATTTTTATGGCAAGAGTTAAGAGACCAAGCTGATTTTGATTTTAGAGGTTATGAAAATGAAGAGAATAGAAAAGCTCAAATAATTGCTACAGCTATGGCTAATGAAGGTGAAGCTGGTGAAAGATATGATGATTACTTAACAAGTTTATTAAGTTCACTAAGTAGTTCGTATAAATCTGGATTATAAAAAGGAAACAATATGGGATTTTTAAGAAAAGTAGGTAGAAAAATAAAAAAAGGTGTAAAGAAACTTTTTAGTTCTAAAATAGGAAGTTTTATAGGAAGCATAGCTTTAAGTATGATTATGGGTCCTGTAATAAGTAAAGCCTTTAATGGGATAAAGGGTGCCTTTACCGGAGCAGCACAGAAAGGAACAGAAACTCTTGTTCAAGAAGGAGCTAAAAAAGTAGCTGAGGAAGGAGCTAAAGAAGTAGTTAAAGAAGGAGTAAAAGACGTAGCAGCACAAGGTGTTATAGATAACACTGTAACAGGTGTTATGGAAAAAACTATTCAAAACGATGCACTAACAAATGATTTACTTTTACAAGCTCAAGAAGGTTTGAAAGGACAAGCTGCAGAAGCTGCTAAAGTAACAGTTAGTGATATTACAATAGCAAAACCTTCTACTTCATTAGGTCAAGAAATAAGACAAAGCTTTGCAGACTTTGGAACAGGCGTAAAAGAATTTGCAGGAGACCCTTTAGGTAAAACTAAAGAATATATTGGTGATGAGTTTATACCTGATGTAACTAGGTCTGTAGGTACTTCTTTAGCTTTAGGAGCTATACAAGGTGAACCAGAGCAACCTTTTATAAGTGGAGGAGTAGCTCCTCAACCAGCAATGGAAGTTGCACAAAATGCATATATGTCAACAGTACAAACTCAAATACCAAACTTACCAGTTACAAACTTTCAACAGCTTAATCAAAGTTTATTATATGGAACTTTGTCTCCACAATATTTAATGGGACAAGCACAATACTCATAGGAAAACATTATGGCAGTTTCAGAAAAAGCAATTAATTTTATACAAGATGGATTAGCACGAGGTAAAGCTATACCCGGTCAAAGTCTTACTAACTCACCAGACCAACCTTACAACTGGGAAAGACCTTCAGAATATACCAACCCTAGAGAAGCTATGATGTATGTTTTTGAAAGTTTAACAGTTCCAGAAACTACAGAAAATATTTTGTTGTCTCTTAATAGTGGTGTAGGTGTTATAGATATTGCTTCTATAACTTTATATGCTGGTTTTTTAGAAGGTAAATGGAACCCAGATTTAATGTTATTGCTTATGGAACCAACTATGTATATGTTAATGGCTATTGCAGAAAAAGCTGATGTACCTTATTCATTAGAAGCTGGAGATAATGAGAAAATTGAAATGTCTCCTGAAAATCAAGTAGCAGAATTAAATGATAAAATATCTATACAAGATGTAAAATTAAAATCTGCTCAACAAGCAAGTCCACAATCAGTTCCACAAGATGTTAGAAAAGTTATAGAAGAAACAGAGTTATCTCCAAGTTTATTAGAGAGAGTTAAAGAACAAACACAATCAAAAAGTTTATTAGGTAGAGAGGAATAAAATGGCAGACAAAGATTACACAAGCTTATTAGGTAAAAGTGCTGGTACAAGTTGGGGAGAAATAGCTGGTGCTTATTTGACTCGTGGTAGAAAACAAGATAATAGAGCTAGAAATGTGTTGTTAGCTACATTGTTTTTCAATGCTAAAGAATCTCAAATGCAAAGTCAAGTATTAAAAAATCTACAAGAAAATGAAGAAAATAAAACTTATGATAAAATTAAACTTACAGAAACTTTAAATCAAAGAGAAAAATTACTATTAGATAATAAAGGTTATGAAGAAGATGGTAGAAATTATTTCTTTGTTAAAGCTAAAAATAAATTTAATGAAAAATATGATGGATTAGGAATTGATTTTAAAAATTATTCTAATGCACAAACTAAACTTGCTGATATAAATGAAATGGCAGATGAGTATGAGAAAAATCATTTAGCTAATATGAAAAATATTGAAAGGTCTGATGAGGGAAGAATTTTAACTAAAGAAGAATTATTAGGAGATATTGATAAATATTATGCTAATAAACAAAAAATGATAGCTTCACCCGACAACATAAGTTTAGTTCATAAAGGATTTAAAAAATTAAAAGGTGTTTTTGGTAAAGACAAATTAACAGAATATGAACTAAAAGATAAAGCTTACACAACTTCTTATAATAATATAATGAGTAAAATTAATGAAAGTTATTCTCCTGAAAAATATTATGATAAAGGAAAAGGAAAAGTATTTATGTTTCAAGGAAGTAAACCTTTTAGTCAAGATGATTTACAAAAACAAAAAGAAACTTTCAAAAATTTACAAGACCCTGACAAATCTCAGTTTATTACAAATCTAAGAAAAAGTGATTTTAGTATGCCTATTATGGGTGAAGATAATAAACCTACAAGTATAAATATTTTTGAAGATAATTTTAATAATATAAAAGTTTATAATGAAGATGGTAGTACTAGTCCATTATCTAAAACTACATTTATGGATGCTATAACTTTAACAAGTTTACAAATTCAAAAAACTAAGGAACGGTTAGGTGAGCAACCTTTATCAGATGAGCAACTATTCGTAGATAGTATAAGATTACTAAGTGAAACAGGACATCTAAAAATTAAAAAAGATAGATGGGGTACAGACGATATAGAGTTTATACCTCCCGGATTAAATTATGAAAATAAAGTTAAAAATAATACTGCTACAATAGCTGATGTTATTGCTCATCAACAACAAAACGGTAAAACTCCAGAGCAAGAAATAGCAGATAAATCATCTAATGAAATATTTGATGAGTATATTTCTAAGTCAATTTCAACTTTACAAAGTTCTAAAAGAGGTTTAAGTGTTTCTCAACGAAATAAATTAAGTAATTTAATTCAAGTTAGTAATGCTTTAGAACAAGGTGATGAAGAATTATATTCAAGAGAACTTATAAAATTTGTTGCTAATCCGCCTATAGGATTAGGAAACATTAAAGCTTCTTTTGATGATGTAAATAAAGCTTATGAAGCCCATATGGAAAACTTCGGAAGAAATAAAGAAGTAGAAGATATTTTATTTAGTAAATATACAGTATCTTTAAGAAGAGGTGCAAGAGATAAATTAGAAAAAAATAATATAAATACATATGCACAATTAATGAATTTAGAACCTTTGTTTTTAGCTCAAAACTAATTTAATATGTCAATTTTAAACGACCCAAGATTTCAAAATCTTTTACAACCTGTATCGCCTCTTGAAAAACAAGAACAGATTGTCCCGTCTTATAAAATTGATGAAGAATTAGTTCCGAATATAACTATACAAGAAGAGAAACCAGTAGTTGAAGAGGAAACTGAAACAAAACAAAGTATTTTAAATGACCCTAGGTTTCAAAATATTCTATTAAAAAAACCAACAGAAACTATAACTACCGATGAGGAGCCTACTACAGCTCGTAAAATGGCTTTTGGTAGAGAACAAGAAAAAACTATTTTAGGTAATATAGGAAGTTATATACAAGCTGGATTACGTTCTACTTTATTAGATGAAAATTTTGATGAGTCATTAAAACAAAACGAAGCTGTTAGGCAGTCTAAAATTTTACAAGAATATCCTGAATTTTATAATAGACCAGAAGATGCAGAAGTATTAGCAGGACGTATGCAGATAGCTATAGCAGACCCTGTTACTTGGCTTATACCTTGGACTAAAATAGCTAAAGCAGGAAAAATAGCTACGATAGGAACAGGTGCTGCAGTTTCAGCAGGAGATATAGCACTAAGAGAAAAAGTATTATACGGAGAAGTTAATCCTTATTCAGTAGGATTAGCTGCTGGATTAGGCGGTGCAATCTCAGGAGTATCTTCAATATTATCTTCAAAGTTTCAACCTATAGATGAAACTATTGAAGTGTTTGATGACAAAGGTAAAGTCATAAATAAAAAAGTAAAATTAAAAGGAGAAACAGAAGCTATCCCTGATAGTAAACAAGCACAAATTTTAGAAGATATAACTGAAGATAAAACTTTAATGCAAAAGATTGGATTTGTTCGAGAATCTAAAAATGAAGTTGGTATTTTACAAAATGAATCTACTAAATTATTAAAACAAATTAATGATTTAAAAGAAAAAATAGACCCTAAGTTAAAATTATCGGGTTTACCTGACTCTCCTGAGTTTGCAAAAAAAGTAAATGCTGTATCTAGGCAAGAAACTATAAAAAGTAAAATTAAAGATTTACAAAGACAAAGAAAAAATTTAAATGCTAAAATAAACAGGCTTGAAAAAAAGAATTTAGAAACTTATGTAGATACAGCTTCTGATACTTTAGTAAAAGGAATTAATGCTGGAATTACTGATAAAGGTTTAATTGATAAATTTATGTTTGAATTTACAAGACCTTTTTTTGGTGGATTAGCTGGGGGAACTTTCGGTGCATTTGTTTCTGATGATGATGATTATGGTTCTATGTATGCTTACATCACAGCCGGTGCTGCTTTAGGTTTATTACAAAAAAATATTCAAAATAGTACCTTTACTGTAAAAGGTGGGGATAAAATAAAAGAAGAAATCTTAGCAACTGGAGATGATTTAGCAAAAAGAAATTTTTATTCTTGGGCTAAACATTTATTTGCAGGAAGTCATGCTGCAAAAGTTGTAGCATGGGGTGGAGCTTCTGAAAAGTTTATTAAACAAATGACTAAATCTCAAGGAGCTGCTTTAAGATTAGGAGAAGTTGCTGAATTATCTGTTGAAGAGAGAAAATTTTTATTGACAGGTAAACTTAAAGAATATATAGGAAAACGTGTTTTTAAAGATGCTGATGAAGAAACTATTTTAGCAGCTAGTAGAATACAACAAGGTGGTAAATTTATCCAAGAGGGTGATTTAGCTAATGAAGGTGCAGTTGCTTTAGCTCAAAGAATTAATAAATTTCAAAACGAATTTGCACAATATGTTTCTGAAGTTGGTATAGATTATAAAGTGTTAGACAATTATGGTTTAACACAAATGATTAATTGGAACATTGTAAATAAAAATTCAAAAGCTTTCGATGATGCTTTATATAGAGCTTTTGAAATTCAAAATAAAGAACAAGGATTATCAACAAGTAAAAGATTTATAAATAAACAAGTTGCTTCTTATAAATTAGGAGCTTCTAATATGAGAAATAAAGGAGTATTTACTTTAGATGAATTAACATCTACTAATAAAGATGACATTTATAGAATAAATAATCCTGAAAATTTTGTTGTTTCTGCTGCAAGTCATTTTGAAAAAGAAAGAGTTATAGTTAGTCAAGCAGCTAGAGAAGAGATAAAAGATTTTTTAGTAAACGATGCACGTGTTACTTTAGACAGTTTAATTTCTCAAACAGTTCCTATTGTAGAATTCTCTAGAACTTTTGGAAGTAGAGGAGAATTATTAACTCAAAATGTTTTTAAAGAAATAAGAAAAAAATATGAACCTTATAGACCTAATTCTAAAACTGCTACAAAGTTAGAACAAAAAGAAATAAAAGATGTTAAACAAACTATAAATGCATATTTTGGTAAACATCATGCAGAAGCTGTGATTACTAATAATGATGTTGCAAGAACTTGGATAGCTGGTCTAGTTGGTTTAACTAATGCAACTCGTTTAACTAAAGTAGCTTTACCATCTTTAGGTGATTTAGTACAGCCAATACAAAATAGTGGAGTATCTGCAAGTATAAAAAGCTCAATTACTCAAATAAAAAGAATTATAGATAAAGATGGGTTTAGACCTTCAGAAAGTTTAGGTATTAAATATAACAGTCAACTTGAAAGAGAGTTACAAGGTTATATGATTGATATAAATACTTCTAGTTTATCACAAAGAAAAATTGCAGAATATAATTCTAAATTTTTTAAAATTGTACAACTAGGAAGAATTACAAACTTTGCTAGAGAATTTGCTTTTGATGCAGGTGTTGCTAGAAGTTTTACATTAGCTAATAAATTAAAAAGAAAAGGAAAATTAAGCAAATCAGAATTAAGAGAATTAAATGCTGCAGGACTAAAAACAGAAGATGCTAAATATATTGCTAGTTTTAAAAATGTAAAAGATGCGTATAAAGATACAAAAGGACGTTCACTGTTAGATACAGTAGGATTTAAAGCAGCAGATAGAGATGCTTTAATACCAACATTAGGAAATAGAAGGTTGTTTTCTCAATCTAAAGACCCAGCTATTAGATTACTTGGAACATTTTTATCTTGGTCACAAGCTAAAACAACACAAACTAATGCTTTAATTAAAAGAATTGAAGATGGTGATTTAGCTCTTGGTGTTAGAATGATGGGAGCTTTAAGTATCTATTCAGGTATTATGTATTTACAAAGAGGTCTTAGTACTTCAGATGAATTTAAAGAAGAGTATTTTTCAAGAGATGCTTTTGACCCTAAAACATTAGCAGAAGTTTATATGTTATCAGGTAACTTTCCATGGTATGCTGATAAAGCTACAAACTTAACTGCTGGTCCCGGGTCTAATGCACCTATAGAGTCTCTATATCCAGTTGCAGGTTATATGGATGATTTTATAAAAGTTCCTCAAAAGTTAGCAAAAGGAGAAATAGATAAAGCAACAGTTAATTTTATTAAAACACTTCCTTTTGGTAAGGATTTATTATACTACGGAGTACCCTTATTAGAAGGCACTCCTTTAGAACCAGTAGAAGAATTTTTAGATACAACAGAAGGACCTAGTGAAACTACAGGATACGCAACAGGCGGAATAATAAGACAACAATATTTTAAAGGTGAAGAAGTTTCAAAAAATTTTCCAGTTACAGATGTTAAAGAAATAGCAGCAGATAGGGTTGACCCTTTTACAGGTAGTCCTTACTCAGACCAGATGGCTAGACTTGGTTTAAGTAAAGGAGGAAACCCAGAAGGAGAAGTCATACTTTATGATGAGGACCAAGGAATAAGACCTGTATTTCCTCTTTTAGAACTTTTAATAGGAGGTCCACTTAGAGCTGCTAAAATTGGAAAAGAAGTTGTACAAGAAGTTGTAGAAAAACGTGCTATTCCTAAAGAAGTAGTACATGGTAGTTCTGAAAAAGGCTTGAAACAAATTAAATCTGCTGCAGCAAGGTCTCCAAAACCTAACGAAGGAATACAAGCTGGTATTTATACTTCTAAGCCGGGAGGAATAGCTGAACTGTACGCTAAAAATGGACAGTTATATACTGTTGATACTTCTAACATACCTAAAAATGCTATGAATGTTTTTAATCTTGGTAAGGATAAAGTTTTAAATACTAATAGAGTACCTTCTTCATTTTATAAAATGTTAGATAGTGAGATAGCTAACGCAGTTCCGGGGAGAGGAAGAGGTTCCCTAAAAAGATTTAAAGAAAACTTAGTTAAAGGTGAAGGAGTAACTTTTGTTTCTCCAGCAACACAAGATGTATTATTAAAAAATAATTATAAAGTAATTAACACTAATTTAGTTGGTGGAAAGAATAATAATCACTATATATTATTAGATGATATAGTAAATGTAAAAGGAAATTAGTATGGATATAGAACTTTGCAAAGCTGAAATAAAGCGACACGAAGGCGAAGTGTTAGAAATTTATATGGATAGTCTAGGTTATAAAACTCTAGGAGTTGGACACCTTTGCCAACCTAACGACCCTGAATATAACTGGGAAGTTGGCACACCTGTCACACAAGAAGTTGTAGATATGTATTACGAGGATGACTTTGAAAAGCACTACAAGGAAGCTATACATGTCTTTGGTAGCGAGGAAGACTTTGAAAAGTTACCAGAAGTTATACAAAGAGTATTAGTAAATATGTGTTTTAACCTAGGAGGTTCAAGACTTTCAAAGTTTCGTAACATGTTGAAAGCTTGTAGAGAACATGATTGGGAGAAGATGGCTGTTGAAATGGAAGATAGTCGTTGGTTTAAACAGGTAGGTAGAAGAAGTATTGAATTACAAAAAATGGTATTAGGAGCCTGAAATGAAGAACGTATTAAAGAACATAGTTGGAGCTGTTGCACCTACATTAGGTACTGCCTTGGGTGGACCAATGGGAGGAATGGCAGCAAACATGATAGCTGATGTATTGGGAGTACCTAATACACCTAAAGCTATAGAGAAAGCTGTAGCAGAAGCAACACCTGAACAAATGCTAGAACTTAAAAAAGCTGAACAAGCTTTTGAAGTTCAGATGAAAGAGTTAGAAGTAGATGTATTTAAGTTAGAAACACAAGATGCTCAAGATGCTAGAAAGAACTTTAGTAAAGATTGGACTGCACGTATTATGGGTATCGCAACAGTAGGCGGATTCTTAGGATATATATTCTTAGTTACTTTACAACCACCAGAGCAGAACTCTGAAGCTCTTATAAACCTTGTCCTAGGTTATCTTGGTGGTTTAGCAAGTGCTGTTATATCTTTTTACTTTGGAGCTTCTAACACTTCTAAAGACTAATGGAACAAGTAGTAGTCTTTATTCAAGAAGTTGGATTCCCTATAGCAGCAGCAATAGGTCTTGGTTGGTTTATTTATAAGTTAGT
>Ga0213858_10001541_pt1 | contig 11033 bp, 7 predicted proteins | sample PICome_FD_160122 | JGI IMG/M metagenome (GOLD analysis project Ga0213858, IMG submission 160122) | Coastal seawater microbial communities near Pivers Island, North Carolina, United States - PICO245 | ecosystem: Environmental > Aquatic > Marine > Coastal | place: USA: North Carolina | collected... | reverse complement strand
GCTTCAGCGCCCAAGGTAACACTAATTGGAGGAGCACTGGGAGTGGTCTATGTAACATCAATGATATTATTCGTGCCCAAGATTGGCGTTGCGAGTGCCCTGATTGCCGCGTTGTGCGGGCAGGTTATTTTATCGATTCTCCTGGATCATTTCGGCGTACTGGGTCTTCAAGCTAATGCTGCCAGCCCGTCAAGAATTGCTGGTGGGTTACTTATTATTCTGGGGCTGTTCCTTATTAACTATAAAAGCATCATCAGGCATATCAATTGACAGTTGAGACATTTCCGACAGATAGCATCCAACAAGGCGGTGGAGCACAACCTCATTCACTGCGCTCAATCATGAAACAAGCATATCACTTATCTGGATCGATAAATAGAAGAATCATTTCTTCGAACTCGAATACATAGACCACGATTCAGTTAATGGTTTTGCTAAGTAAATATCTGACATCTGTAAGCATCTTTGCATCCTTTTTCGCTCGATGGCTATTGTCATGTATCCATTTACACCCTTTATTGTTTCATCATGATAAAAATAACGAATAATATAAGTTCGGCGGAAAAGATGAGGCAAGAACGCGCAACTTTGCCTGAATAATGGTGTTTCCATGGACTATATGAAATCGCCCAACGGCACCTTCGCGACAGCCAGTCTTATCTTTGCGCTTCTTGCGATCTTCAGCGGACAAGCGCTTGCGCAAACGGCCGATCACGGTGCTCGCTTCAAGCGCCTCGACAAGAACGGCGATGGCAAGATATCCCGTGAGGAGACCAGAGGTACCGCTGCCGAAGCGCGATTTGATCTGCTGGACAAAAACAAGGATGGCTTCGTCGCGCCGGACGAGGTTCCGCGTAGACTCGGTGCACCCGAGTCGCCCGGCGACGCTGGCGAAACCGCGATGCTGGTCAGGCAGATGAACCTCTGCTATACCGAGGTGCCGTCCGGCGTGGATGCGAATCTGCTCTCGCTCGATATATATGCGCCGAAGGACGCGAAGAACCTGCCGGTGATGATTTACATCCACGGCGGGGGCTGGCGAACAGGGGACAAGAAAGGGGTGGCGGCAAAACCGGCCTACTTCACGAGCCGGGGATTCGTGTTCGTCAGCCTCAATTACCGGCTCGTCCCCGAGGTCGACCTCTTCACCCAGCTCCAAGACAGCGCGAATGCGATCGGCTGGGCTAAGGAAAAAATCACCAACTACGGCGGAGATCCCTCGCGACTGCACCTGATAGGGCACTCCGCGGGAGCGCATCACGTCGCGATCCTGTCGACGAACCACAGATTTCTCGAGAAGGCCGGTGTCTCCCTCGGTGATCTTAGAAGTGTGGTTGAACTCGATACGCAGGCGCTCGACGTCCCCGCGATGATGGAGGAGAGCGAGAACGAGGTGTATCGGCAGGCTTTCGGTTCGGAATCCGCCCGTTGGAAGGAGTTGTCTCCCCGCCATCATGTCGCCGAGGGAAAGCACATCCCGCCGTTCTTCCTCGTAGTGGCTGATGATCGGGCTCCCAAGCTCGCCCAAGCCGCGAAATTCAAGGAGGCGCTCGACGCAGCCGGGATCGATTGCGTCATTCACGAAGCCCCGCAGCACAATCACGGTTCGGTCAATCGCGCCGTCGGAGTTCCGGAAGAGCTGGTCACCAAGGCGATGGAGAGATTTCACGAAGCGATCCTTGGAAAGTCTGGTGGAGCCGGTTCTGATGAGGCCCCCGGGGAAGGCGGGCACGCCTTTCACTGGAAACCGTCCCTGGAATTCGACCTCGTTTCGGGAAAAGGCCCGCTTCCCGTGAATGCCATGCAACTCGTCGCCCACGACGGAATGCTCTTCTGCGGCATGGCGACCTCCTTCGAGCGCGATCGCTATTCCGGCGCTTCCTCCTACATCTACAAGAAAGCGGGAGCCGATGAATCCTGGCAACTGGAGGCCGATTTCGGTCCCGACACGTCGCGGGTCGGGCAGATGTTTTCCGCCCGGTTCGAGACCGATGGAGACGGCAAACCGATTCCCGGGGGACCGAAGGAAGTGCTGGTGGCCTTCACCATGAACATTGGGGGACGCAGCGGCACGGAGGCACTCCAGGTAAGGGTTCGCGATGATGAGACCGGGGTGTGGCGGACCCATGATCTTCCAACGCCGAGGGTCCCGAAAGCCAACGTCCGGGAAGTCTGGCTGCATCGCGATCGCGTCACCGGAGCGGATCTTCTCTTCGTCGCAGCCTCGCCCTCGCCCCTGGGTATCCTTATCGGTTCCTATGATGAGGAGGCGCCCGGTGGGATCCGCTGGCAGACTGAACCGGAGATCGTTTCGAAGGGACGGAGGGGAACCGGCAAATGGTTCGGGATGGCCACGGTCAACGGCGTCCTGCTCGCCGCGGACTTGGATACGGTCTACCGCCGACAAGACGGGCCGGAGCCGACGTGGACCGAGGTGGCTGCGTTCCCGAGAGGAGTGGGAGACGAAGGTGGCGCCGGCGTGCGGGGGCTCACCGCTGTGCCCAATCCCGGGGATCTTACCGACTGGCCCGAGGACGAGATGCTCTTCCTCGCCACGCGAATGAAGCTCTGGCGGCTGCGCGTTCCGGACGAAACGACGATGGAGCACGAGCGTACCGTCGAACTCGATCTCTGTCCGTGGCTGAGCGTGGAACTGGACGACACCGTGGTGTTCGCCGAAGCGGCCTTCAATCGGCTTGAGCCCTTTGTCCCGGAGACAGGTGCTTCTCCAGTGTGGCCGGTTGGGTTCCAAGTGGTCTACGAGGTGCCGGGCAAGACGCTCTCGAACCAGGATCCCGACAGTTTCCGGCTCAAGGATCACGCTCCGTTCCTGCTTCGCGACGACCGGGGTTGTTACACCCTCGATCGGATCGACAGCGAGAAGCGCCTCTTTCTTGTCCGGGATTTTCATCCATCGCCCTTCCCGGCGAATCCGAACACGCTCTATGGCTGCGGCTACAATGGCTCCTACTTCAAGGGGTCTCTCGGAACCGCTTGGATATTCCGCGGGAGGCTGCCATAGGCATGCCCGAACGAATGCCGAACAAGGCGAGGATACCAAGCCCGATCACGGTCCGAGTTGATGCAGTTCCCTAACTCCCGTAGTATCTCTGTATTCGACTGCCGCCCCCATCGGGCTGGCATCTCTAAGACGTTCTGCAAAAAGAAGATGGAAAAAAGCATGACTTCTTTCATGATTCAGGTATTCGCTTTGGTGGCCGGCTTCTCGACCGCCGTGTTCACGGCTAGTGCCGAGAAACCGAACATCGTGCTTATTATCGCGGATGATCTTGGCTACGGTGAACTTGGCTTTCAGGGGTGCACTGAGATCCCGACCCCGCAGATCGACTCCATCGCCAAGAACGGTATACGATTCACGGATGGCTATGTGACCTGCTCGATGTGTTACCCATCGCGCGCAGGGATGATGACCGGGCGGCACCAGGTGCGTTTCGGAATCGAGGGCAACCCACCTATCAAGGAACGCAACTACGGTGTCACGACGACCGAACCCATGCTCGCGGAGCGCCTCAAGAAGCTGGGCTACACCACCGGTCTTATGGGCAAGTGGCACCTCGGGCCCACCCACGAACTCACACCGCTGCGCCGCGGATTTGATGAGTTTTACGGTATCCACCACGGCGGCCACTCGTTCCTGCCGACTTCCAAGCAGCGCACTAAGGGTCCCCTTATGCGCGGAGACCAGGAGATCACCGAGGAAACGTATCTCACCACCGCACTCGGGCGGGAAGCTGTCACTTTTGTGGATCGACACCATCGCACACCCTTCTTCCTATGCCTGTCGTTCACGGCGGTGCACAAACCACTCGAAGCCACTGAGGCCGACTTGCAACGGTTCCCCGAAATGAAGCCTGGTAAACGCAAGACCCACGCCGCCATGACTGTCTCCATGGATGACGCGGTCGGCAAGGTACTTGCCAGCCTGCACGCCCATGACCTCGAGAAGAAAACACTGATCATCTTCATCAGCGACAACGGTGGTTTCCGGGCAATCGCGTCCAGGAACACGCCGCTGCGCGGTGCCAAGTGGAACCTCTTCGAGGGCGGTAATCGCGTCCCCTTCGCGATGCAATGGAGCGGACGCATTCCTGCCGGCAAGGTCTACGAGAAGCCGGTCAGCGCCTTGGATATCCTACCCACCTCCGTCGTGGCCGCAGGTGGTATCGTCGATCCCGCGTGGAAGCTCGACGGCGTCAACCTCATGCCCTTCCTCAACGGCACCGACAAGGGGTACCCGCACGAGACCCTCTACTGGCGGATCGGCGAGCGCCAGGCGATTCGCCACGGCAATTGGAAGATGATCCACGACCGCGGCCTGAAGCGACCGGCCCTCTTTGACCTCTCGCAGGATATCGGCGAAAGTACAGACCTCGCCGGCAAGAACCCGAAGAAGTTGGCCGAACTCAAAACCCTCTACGAACGCTGGGCCAAGGAACTACCACCGGCCCAGCTCGACACCAAGTACGGACGGCTGTAGCCGTCCAAAGGTGAGTGTAGCCCCATCCCTGGCAAACTCCTGGCCCGTTGATTTCGGTAGCGTTTGTCTCAACGATTGCACTTTGCACACAGTCAACTGCGGGGAAAGTAATACTGAAAATCTTAAGTCGATTCTTGAGGAAGAGATGATAAAGTAATTAGTTCAATCATGAAACAAGCACATATGTTATCCAAAATATTACTTCTTTTTTTTGCAGTTCTTGCATTCCTCACTGGATGCTCTTCAGAATCGACTTCTACAATTGAAATTCCCAGTGATGGGACTACCAGCATCTCAATCAATGGTAATCAATTTCAGGTTCGCGGAGGCAATGTGACCTACAATGGGCAAAAGATTGCAGTACCTGAAAATTCCTCACTCAAGATTACTCACAAAAACAAATCTGTGTTCATTTATGCAGATGACGAGCTTGTGTATGAAGAATAGTGAAGTCGTCCATCAAGCCACATCAACTGCACTGGAGTTGGCTGAATAGACCAGATTAGAGATTCGTTACTTGAAAAAAGCCACAATCGTCTCAGTTGTTTTTATGATTGCAGTGGGGAGTGTCTCCACCGGTTCGAACTATCCCCATTTGCCATTAACCCACAAACACCTTACCGCCCTGTCCGATGAGACGCGTGGTATTAGCGAGTTCGCTCGAGGCACCAACCCCGAGAACAAAAGGTTTTGTGTTGAGGATACGGCTCGTGCGCTCGTTGCGGTACTCAAAATGCATAAGATCCTTCCAGACCAGGGCACCGCTCGTCTTTCACGCCAATACCTGGACTCGATTGTCGGACTTCAACGAAAAGACGGAAGCATCCATTTTGGATATGATAAAGAAGGGAAACCACTTCCTGACCTTGCGAAGGGTGATCAAGTCGGGCGTGTTCTATGGGGACTCGGGCATGCCAGTATTTATGGATTAGATCAAGGAATGCGTGAACAGGCACAGGATATTTTTATCGAGTTGCTTCCACATCTAAAACGGAAATCGAACGGACCTTTGCCTCAAAGCTATGCCATTCAAGGATAGCATCTCTTTCTGAAAGCCAAGCCGAAATCTTCCGTTGCCAATCAGGCAGTCATTGATTGTGCCAATCATCTGTTATCAAGGATACCAAACGAGCTAAATGGATCGTGGAAATGGCCAAATCGTGTAGTTACCTATGACAGTGCTCGATTCCCTCTTGCTCTCTTACTCGCCTTTGAAACTACCGGTAACCTGCCTTATCGAGATGCGGGATTGAGTGTATTGAATTTCCTGACAAAGATCAATTTTCCCAACGATGGTAGGACGCTGCATATCATCGGCAACCAGGGATGGTATAGACAAGGAAAGCCTCCAGCCCAATTTGACCAGCAACCGGTGGACGCATCTTCATTGGTGGAAGCCTCACTTGCCGCCTGGCGGATCACGAAGGACGAATCTTGGAAAGATCGTGCCCTCACTGCTTTCTCATGGTTTACCGGAAATAATGTTCTTAATATGGCTATTTATGATGCCAAGAGTGGTGGCTGCCGGGATGGACTAAGTCGCGGTAGTGTAAACCAAAACCAGGGTGCAGAATCAACCATCTCCTTCTGGATCGCACGGTGCGAGATTGAGACCATAGGTATTCAATAAACTTTTGGTGATGATCGGTAAAAGTCAGGAAAAGCGCCGTAGTGATGTTCAGTAAATAAATGAAGATATTAGAAATAAAAATGAGAAACTTGATATTTGTTTTTGTCGGAATGGCATTCTCTTGCCTGAGTGCGACTGGTGATCTCAGTGAGGGTGCACCAGAAGGGGAACTCTACTCCTATAAGAAGGAAGGTGGCGTTGCTCATGAAATAGAGATTCATTTTCCAAAGGATCATGACCGCAGCAACCCGGTGCCTGGAATCATCATGTTCCACGGCGGTGGTTGGAGCAAAGGAGATCGCATCTCATTTCGCTATCTTTGCCACTACTTTGCGAGTCGTGGGCTCGTGGCCGCCACAGCAAACTACAGGTTGGGCAAGGGGAAACGCCTCTGTATCACTGATGCCAAGAGTGCAATTCGGTGGTACAAACAGAACGCAGCCAAACTGGGCGTAGACCCAAAACGCATTATCGCCGGCGGAGGCTCGGCAGGCGGGCATATCGCTTTGTTGGCAACCACAAACCCCGGTCTGAATGATCCCAATGATTCCAAAGAGTACGATACATCTGTTGTTGCTTACCTGCTGTTCAATCCGGCGCTCAAACCCAAAAAGGATATGGAGGTCACCTTTGAAAAGCACATCAAAGCGTCCATGCCCCCCATGATTGCTTTCTGGGGCACGAAGGATAACTGGCTGACAGGCTGGAAGAGTGCCTGCGAGAAGATGCAATCACTCGAGAACGAGTCCATTGAGTGGTGGACCGCCCAGGGGCAGAGCCACGCATTCTTCAATAAGCAGCCATGGAAAGATCTGACAATTATTGCCGCTGACCAGTTTTTGAAGAAACATGGACTCATCGAGGGTGAAGTCACTTTGCTTGCACCGGAAAATGGAGTGAAACTGATCAAGACTCTCTAACTACGGTTGGAAGGATGGTGATTCTCCGACGGCAAAGGCATTTCTACTTAATGAATGATCATAAGACTATGAACAAATCGACCTCCTTACTCAAAAAAGCAAGAAATCAACTTCTCCTTATTGCATGGGCTATTCTCTTCCTTGGCGAATTATCCTACGCTAATCCCAAAACCGAAAAAACATCGGACATTATTTATTCAAAGTCTGTGATCTTTAAGAAATTTCACGATCCGGGTCGCTTGATTTCGGCAAATGGAAACGAATACTGGTTTCATTACGAGGGTTTCACTTTTGACAACATCAAGACTTGGGAAGAAGGAAGAAAGCTTAATCTCACATACAGCAACACGAAAGGCTCGCAACTGCATGACCCTATTTCGGGCACATCGGCCAGAGTTGAAATCCCTGGATCTCATCTTATTGAAGAGATCACCCGAAAATGCATATCGGAGAATGGTTCAACCATGGGCATCTCTGGTTGTTATCTGCAAGAATACAAGCTTTGGGATGCTATGATCACTCGGCTTCTCAAAGAGTTGAAAGCATCCCGCACAGCAGATACCTACAAGGATATTGAGGACATGCATAACTTATGGCTAAAATACAAAGAGATGCGATTTAAAGTTGGACGGTCTGTATTCGGTAACCAAACAGGGACGATTACCATCATTGAAAGCAATGCTCGTGCTGTGAAAGCGATAAAACATCAAGCATTATTCTTGAGGTCATTAGTCGGAAAGCACGAATAAACCAAGTTTCAAAGGACACTGAAACATTATTTGAAAATCAACTTATGAATACCTCAAAAAGAATCCGACCACTTTTCTTTATCCTAAGCTGCATCACTTTTGGGAGCACTGCAGTCATTGCGAATACCAACGAGGAGAGGGCAAGTAATATCATTATGCTCTGGCCCAAAGATGCATCGAGTGAAGGTACCGAAGGTATGGGGACGCCCAGGCCCGATCGGGGGGATGGACACATACGCCTCACCGATGTTACCAAGCCTTCAATGCACTACTTCCCGGTTCCCGCTTCGAAGAAGCCTGGGCCCGCAGTCATTTTATGTCCCGGGGGAGGATATAACTATCTCGTCACAACGAAAATGGAGCCGATTGCCAAGTGGCTCAATCAACACGGAGTCTCTGCCTTTATCCTGATATACCGGACCCCCAAGAAACGCAAAGATGCCTTTCAGGATATTCAGCGAGCGGTTCGGATTGTCCGCTCGCGGGCTTCTGAGTGGAACATCGACCCAAAGCGGATTGGCGTAATGGGGTCTTCCGCGGGAGGACACCTTGCTGCCCGGGTCAGTACCAGTTACGATGTTCTAAGCTATCAGACAGTGGATGAGCATGACGGTGTCAGTTGCAAACCGGACTTTACAGTTTTACTTTACCCCGCCTACATGAACAAGGGGAAGGAGTTGAGTAAGGACTTTACAGTTTCCAGTGAAATCAGCCCGACCCTGATTATAACGGCCAAAGACGACAAGGGTTTCTTCCCCGGAAGTCCAATCTATGCCAATGCACTGAAAGAAGCGGGTGCATCCGTACGTACCCACTTTTTTGAGAAGGGCGGTCACGGATTTTCCCTTCGGCCCAAACAGTACCCACTTTCCACCTGGCCGGACCTTTGTTTGCAATGGTTGAGAGACAAGGACATTATTCAAGAAGAAGCCGAGGAAACTTATCTGAAATCATTACCTCCGATCCAGTTTGCTGAAGGCGAGAAGCATTTCACTGCGGCTAATCAAGAACGCGTCGACATTGTTAAGCAAATACCTGGGTTGGTCGCTTTGTGGGATTTTGTGCAACGGCGCGATTCGTGGAAGACGAAAAATCCATTCATTTCCATCCCCGGAGAGTCTGGGGGACAGACTTATGAACTTGAACCGAGAAACATATCGCTCGATTTTTGGCATGAGGGAAAAGAAGCGACGCTTGATGATTTCGAGTTATATGGTCGGGGACCCTTTGGACAAGCCGTCCGCTTTTCGAGTCCTCGCAGTACAACGGATTTACCGGTCCTGACCGTACCACGGAAGAATCTTCATGACTCACCTTTGGATATCAAAGGAAAAGGGAAGTCTGTATCTATGGTGGTATGGTTGCTTTACGAAAGAGGCAATCATGCCATCGCAGGAATGTGGCACGAGGGTACGGTTACGCCGAGGGGCGAACCTCCCGTAGTAAAGGAGTCTGGCAAACGGCAGTTCGGCCTCTTTGCCGGTCTGCAGGCAAACAAGGGCGGAATCGGTGCTCACATTTCGGAAAATGGTGGTTCATCTTTTGGCAATATCTATGCCCGGCACCTAGCTTCTGAACCATCGAAAATGAAACAGATCAAGCCGGATATGAAACCCGGTCAGACCGATAAATACTGGAATGCAGTTGGTTTGGTTTTTAACAACGAAGAAAATCGAGTGACCGCCTACGTCAATGGTTCGGCCAATGAAGTCTGGGTGGATAATCCAAAAGAGTCTCGTTTCTTTGAGCATGCCTATCGTGCCTGGCAACAGGGTCAGTTGGCTGATATTGACGGAATCCAACCCGGAGAGGATGTCAATTTTCCGAAGGATCAGTATTATCGACTTCCCGAGTATGAACCCATTGAAACGAAAATTATCGAACGGACATCCGATCGCGTCGTACGGCTGGAAACCTATCCGTTCTCCAAGATTGAGGCCACCTATCAGGTGAAGCCGGACGGGAAGTTAGGGAAACCATTGAAGCGTGATTTGGTTGCCCTGAAATCCAACCCTTACTATTTCGGTTATGATATCTATGCTCCAAAGACAACGGAGCAAGGCGGGCCGTTTACCATAGGTCGCGTCATCCACAGCAACCGACACGCAACCCTTTCCGCTTGGATCGGCGGGGTCGCCGTTTTTGATCGTGCCCTTTCCGATGAAGAAATGAAAAAGCTCGCAACCATTGGGAATTGCTCAGACACGGCTAAGTAAATTCTCAAATCAACTCAGACAATCAATGACGCTTCGTTATCATCCTCATTTAAAAAGAGTGAGTAGATTCTATACGCTCTTAAACGCACTGTTATCTGTCTGCGTTGTAGTCCTATTTTTCAGTAGCTTTTCGTTTGCTGCCGAACCTGATGAGTTTTTTGCACTGCCAAAACATGAGCATCCGGGAATACTTGCCGTTCACGATACTCTGGCTGTCTACAAGGGGACTGAAACCATGCCCGAAAACATTTGGCCGAGGGTCTCCGTGCCCTTTGCAGTCTTCACCATCACTGACTACCTGAACTATGAAATTCGGGGTAAATATGGCAGAGAGAAACAGAAAAGCTTGAATAAGTTTCTGCCGGCAAAGCACCAAAAGCCAACACCATTACAGGAAAAATTATTGGCACTCAAAGAAGGGCAAGTAGTCCTGCTTTGCTGGGAACACCGGGGCGGTGGACAAGAGGGGCAGGTGGTTAATCGATTGGAGGTGATTACAACGGAGCAGGCGAAACGGTTTAGGGAAGAGGCAGTGATTGCCAAGAGTGCTAGGGAAGATCAACGCAAACAGGGACTGCACCTCACAAGAGAAGCATTTTTGCAACGCCTCCGCACCTTGGACCCCAAACAATTCTCCGGCGTCAAGCCGGAGGAACTTGCCGTGCGCACGGAGCTTTATTTACGGAGACCCCATTTAACCGATGATGATTTTCTTCGGATCGTGAAATGGATGCCTGCTCTCGAGAATCTGCACCTGCGTAGTGCTGTTTTTCCAAAAGCATCACTTCAGCACCTCACTGCTTTGAAAAACCTGACTTCGTTATCCCTACCGTTTACCGGTTACCAGAATGAGGGACTCAAGAATGCCGATATGCCTCTCTTATCTAAGCTGAACTCACTCAAGTCCCTGGATCTTATGGGTACGGAAATTAGGGATGATGGATTGAAATCTATCGGCGAACTCAAGAGTCTTGAGCGCTTGAATTTGAAGAGCTGTTGGATTGAGGGATACGGTCTTCA
>Ga0213858_10001539_pt1 | contig 11046 bp, 7 predicted proteins | sample PICome_FD_160122 | JGI IMG/M metagenome (GOLD analysis project Ga0213858, IMG submission 160122) | Coastal seawater microbial communities near Pivers Island, North Carolina, United States - PICO245 | ecosystem: Environmental > Aquatic > Marine > Coastal | place: USA: North Carolina | collected... | reverse complement strand
AGGAACTGCTGATGGAATTACAGTTGATGAGACGGGATGTGAAGTTGACAGCGATGGAGATGGAGTTGTAGATTCACAAGATGAGTGCCCAGATACTGCAGCTAACGCAACTGTTGAAGAAAACGGCTGTGTTCTTGATGTTGGTCCTATAGACGATGATGATGATCAAAACAACCAATCGGGAGATGGCGGGGATGATACAAATACAGGAAGCGATGGAACCGAATCAGGTATCTCTAATCAGGCTTTCATCTTTGGAGGAATTGGATTGCTGGTAGTTGTGCTCATTCTTGGCGGAATATTGGTTTTCCGTGGTGGAAAGGGAGCAGGTTCACAACAAGATGCGTTCGTAAACGCGGCATTTGACCAAGGCTTTGGACAAGTTCAAGGGGAAATCTCAGCCGAACAAACTGCCTACGAGCAGCAAATGATTGCAATGGGTTATACCCCAGAACAAGCAAGACAATACGCTGATCCACACTTCAGACCTTGGCTATATCAATGATTCAAGCATACTGCAGTATTGCACTGGCAATATTCGGCTAAAGTGTTAAGTGAGCAGTGAATTAGGTTTGATCTATGGATGAGTTCTGGGAACTGGAGAATGAGATTCTCAGCCCAGACGAGGGACAAAGAGTAGATGATTTGTCAATTCAATCTGAGGAATCTTACACTGATGGAATTTACACGGTCAAAATTCTTGAAAATAACATAAATCCAACGACTAAGAAATTGAATTATTTGCGAAATGAAAATGGATTAAATTACCTTAAATCCCATTTGGCTGAAGTAATTGAAGAAAATGTAATCATTGATTTTGAAGATAGAGGCATTGTAGTCCACACAGAAAAGTTAACACCACCTTCGCCAATACTCTACTTTTTACCGCTAATCGGGTTTGGTTTGTTCATATTTGGACCTGCAGGTATAGCAATAGGCATGATGGTTTGCTTTGTTGGCTTCATTCCGTTTGTACTGGCTATATTGTCCACCGGAAAAAGTTCTGATGATTACAGAAATGAAATCAACGAAGAAATAGATAAAGGCGGCGGAACATATCGATTTGGCGGTATTGAGGGCGTGATTCATGGACTTGATACTTACTTTTCTCTAGAAATCAAACATGACGATATTACAGTATTAGATGCTTGGGAAATACCCGAGAACCATCCACTAATTGTTAGATCGAACATTTACACTGTTGGATCTGGTGATGATTCTTACACAACAGCAAAATTTTATCCAACATTCAATCCACCTAACAATGGAATTCCTATCCATTTAAATTCAATCAAAAGAACCGGATATAACCAAAACTCACGCTCAATAGGAAAAACATGCTCAGACGCAATAGCATTTGCTGAAGAATTGAATGAAATTTGGAATGGGGGATTATATCTTCATTCAATACCTCAAAATTACAAGATGGTGGAAAAGCCAATTCCCTTAACAAAAAGAGAGGAAAAAATCTTCAATAAAGTGGTCAATAGCATAAGCACTGAAACAAAATCAAAGCTAAGAGAGGCATATTCTGAAGTTCGGTTCCTCTCACCAAAAGCATAGATTATTCTTCTTCATTTGAGACGGATTTTCCAATGGCTGGGAGCAAGAACCACATGATTGGTAATATGAATAAAGAATCTAAATTTTTACCATATTGAATCGAAAATACTGCTTCAAAGGCAATGAATGATTTCGCATCTTCACTGCCATTCTCCGGAACAGACTCCATCACCGATGTGCGATTCTCGGGCTCTACAAGACCCAAGTCGTAGCCAGAAAAACCAGTCTCAAGTTGAAAACCTAACCAGACTAAACCGGTGTCCGCATAATCGGATGTATGTGCAAATTGAGCGACCTCAAGGTCGTTGCCGGGAGTGTTTTCAGCAACTGTTGGCGAACCCTCATCTTCTTGGCTATCGCTTGATTCAGCCAGTCCTAAATCAAGCATGTAACATGTTGGAAAAGCGATAAAAAAGGCAAATATTACCAGAGAAAATGAAGCTAACCTAAACCAGGATAACCCTCTTTTTTTACTCAGCAGAGATAACTCTGACAAAACCAATATCACAAGAGAAATTTGAATTAATGATCTCCCAATTTCTAACCAGTCTCTATTCTTGCTTTGAGAGTCGCTTGATGCTTGAGAACCATCATTAGATTGAGTAGTATTTTGTGGTATGGAATCATTTGATTGATTTTCAATCACGACATCATCCCTTGACAAAGTGTAGAGTAATAGAGAAGTTGCTCTTTCGATTTCAACATCGATTAGCGTCTGATCTTTATCGATAGCAATTATCGAATTTATCTCGGTTGGAGAAGGTCTTCCTTCAGTATAGGCTGCATCGACTGTGGCAACCAGCCAAGCGGAAATGAATACGTGCACAGCAATCAATAGCGTCACTGCTATTCGCAGCACTGCAAACGCAGGGTGGGCTTTGGGACGCTTGAGCACGAACTCAGCCCCGAATCGCAATTATTCAATCTTCTTGCTTAGATCTTGGAATTACAAACGCTGCCATTGCTAGCATTGCAAGAACGTAAATCGGTGAGATAAATGGTAGCAAACCATCGCTATCTGCGACTTCTTCTGCCGATTCTTCTCCTTCATTTGTTCCCTCATTTCCAGTTTCTTGCTCTAAGTCGAATTCTAAGTCTCCTGTATCTGCACCTGCTTCTTCAAGTGCTTCTTCAAGAATAGACAAGTCGTGGCTTTCTGTGTCAACAATATCTTCGATTGAATCTGTTTCAGCCATTACCTCTTGTGCTTCCTGAGCAGGAACGCCAGTAATGTAGTTGATACTTGCAAAGACAAGTGGAGGATAGTTGCTGTATCCTTCTGTGCTTGGACCTGCAATAACATAGCCGTTATCTTGCTCATCCCAAGCATAGACACTCACACCAACAATTGTTGCGTGCTCGTTACTCCATAGAGGAGCCCACAATCCCTCTGTGTAAGGAATCTCTTGGACTTCTTGTTCCTCTAGCTGCTCGAAGGTCTCTTCAAGATTCTGCCCAAATGCCTCGAACACATTCTCCAAGCTTGATTCTGCGAAAGCCTCTGCAATCGTCATCAACTTATCACTTGGTTCAGGACCCTCTTCGATAGTCATGCACTCATCATATGAGTCGAAAGGAATGGTTGATCCGTCTTGAATTAGAACGAATTCTACACAGTAATCTCCGTTGCCTGATGGAGTAAAGAAGTAATCGTAGTCAACTTCAGATGCACCGTTGAATGGAATATCTTCTTGGTGAATCAATGTAGTCTGTCCATCGACATCTTTGTTGATTGTAACTCCTAGTGTAGCGTCATCATATGTATCGGACCAGTGTCCAGCCCATCCATAGACGTGAACCTCATCTTCGCCTCCAGATAATCCGGATTCCCATTCTCTAATCTCAGGTCCAACGTACTCACTACCACAGAGTGTCGGGCTTTCCATGTATTCATCTCCGTCCAGGCTTGCCGACGCGCACATGGTGTTCTCACCGTATGACGGAGTTGTTGCTTCAGTGTCAGACATGAAACCAAAGTTACCACTTTGAACATCTATTCCGATATCACATCTCCAAGTAGCACATAACATTAGGTCATCTTCTTCAAACAAGAGATTACCATTTTCGTCCTCTAGTCTAACATCCATCATGTAGTAGTTCACACTTCCCTCATCAGTTCCTTCTGCGCAGTCCAGATTACCGTCGTTCACGAGATCAAATGAGATTTCTTCACCATTTTCGCAGTCAAACATGGTCGCAGATGGGAAAGGAGGATCCGCTTCATCGGACCCGTCATCACACTGCTCAGTACCGTCGTTGATCCATTGCCAGGGCACGACGCCACTGTAATCAGAACAGGTGTACCAGTCACCCTCGTTGTCAACTGGCTCATCTGAACCATCTGCACAATCATAAATTCCATCATTTACATTCTCAAAGGAAATCATTGATCCATCATAGCAGAAGTAATCTGGATTCGACCAAAAGTCATACTCATCTGCTTCATTTTCGCAATCCTGAATTCCGTCATTAGCTGAAGATATATCTAAATCATAATAATCCCCCCAGGAACTTTCACATTCTATTGTTGGAGAAGGTGTGTAACCTAAGTCCGATGATTCCACTGTTCCACTGATGCCATAAACGTCCATCTCGGTACCATAATCATACATCACTGAGCCTCTAACAAAGAAATCCATTTCATCCGATCCGTCCATGCAGTCTTCTTCTCCGTCATTGACATCCCATTCATAGACCATCTCGCCATTATCGCACATCCACATGTTGGATGAGTCGTCATAATCGTCATTCTCACCAGCCCATAGATCTCCAAAGATTTCACCCAGTGAATCCTCGATTTCTGCTTCGAAGTCTTCAGCAACTGCTTCTCCGAAAGATTCGCTGGAGTAAGCGAGTGCATTACCTATCATTACAAACATAACTGGGTTCCCTGGAGGGCAGGATTGACAAGCAACTGCATTGACAACTTCGCCATCGCCCAAGTCAACTTCGAATACCTCGTCAGTCATTGAGAATTCCATAGTTTCGATATTCATGGAATCCGAGTAGTCTCCGGTTTGACTGAAAACATCAGATAAACTGATATCGAATTCACCAGCATCAAATCCAAATTCTTCTGTTGGAATACCGTTTATGAAGACGTTGTAATCAGCTGTTCCAGAGTATGTTCCTTCGATATCTCCACAGTCATCAATAACCTCAGAGCCGCCTCCCCAGTCGTAATCATAAACTCCAACATCATATTCATCGCAACTCCAAACAGTTTCCTGGTTTTGTGCTGCTTCTGTGTAAATTGGGCTGGCTTGTCCAAGTCTCCAAATTGCATCTGTATCAATGGAATAACTGAACTCAATACCTGTGTTAAAGTCAACTATCAACTCTTCACCATCACCTTCTGCACTGATGTCAATTCCTAGGTCAGCATCATTGCTAATCATCATATCAAGGGAAATGTCACTGCCTACAAGTTCATAGGCATCATTCAAGTATTCAGTGTAAAGAACATCTACAGTCAATACATTCTCAGCAGTTGCCTGAACGGAAATGTCGAAGCCAGTTGGTTGGCTTCCGAATGTTGTCTCAGACCAATCTGTCATGATAACAGCGTTAGATAGAAGACCGTGTCTCAATACAACATCGCTGCTTCTGCTCCAAACGTCTACATCATTTCCATCTGCATCTTGAATGGTTTGAGGGCTGATGTCTTCGGTTTGGTGAACATAAACATTGGATGAACCAGTGGTTAATTGTCCAAGGTCTAGGTTGAAACCTGCATCATCAGCATCTTGCATTATCTCGGTAAGTAGCTCCTGAATATCCAATCCAGTAACGTTTCTTAGGTCGCTATCTAGGCTTGACCAGTCATATTCTACTCCATAATAATACTCTGATTCTTCAGACGGTGTTGCTTGAACAGCCAATGGGCTAACGGCGGTAATTATCATCAGTAAAGCTACGAAACCAGTCAGCGATGTTCTTCTTGACATGGTTTCTGCTTAAATGGTAAGTATATAATTGTGGTTACGAACTTGGTACCGTCTAATTTCACGTCACCTAAGACTCAAAGAGTAGGCATGAATAGAGCCCACTGCGAACCCTCTGATTGGGTCATAACGAATCACTGGGTTTGTAAATGAACTCTATTTCACCAAATTTAGGCACATATGTACATCACTAGGAGAGATGTCCGAGCTTTCAATTGTCATGTTGACCATTGTTCATCGCCCACTCAAACATGCCTTCCACTCTCGGCATGAGAGAAAAACCTGCATCTGTAAATCGGTAAATGACTGTCATGGGGACGGTTTGAAGTTCTGTTCGAGACACGAGACCAAATTCCTCCAGTTCACCAAGACGACGAGAGAGGGTGGTTGACGACGTATCCACATTAGTTTTCAGTTCTGTGAATCGAATTCCTTCACCGTGTTGTTTAAGCACATGCATAACCTTGAGCATTTTTGAGCGGCCAAGCAATCCCAGAAGTTCATCCATGGCAACCCCTCCTTCTTCAAATACAGAAGTGAATTGGTGTTCTTCCTTTTTTGATACAGCTACTGTACCAAGCAGGATTACGAGTAAGACTACTAAAGAAATGAGTCCGCCTATTGCTATGTTGCGGTCTTCAAATGACGGATCTTCGGTTTCAGTCTGGGCGTTATCAGTTGTTCCTGTTTTGGTGATGCCTTCGTCTTCGCGCTCGTCAACCACTATAGGTGCGTCCTCCGACTCCAGTTCTGTCGAGTTTTCGCTTTCTTCAGCGACTTGTTCTTCAGACACTTCAGAGCTGTTCTCTTCCTCAACAAATGAGGTGTATTCATCGGTTCCGTCCGGACAGTCGAAGTTGCCGTCATCAACCAGGTCAACCGTGATCAACGTTCCGTCCATGCACTCCCATTCAGCAGGTGCCTGTTCTTCTCCGTCACCGTTTTCTTCTTCTTGAGTATTGGTTTCGTCATCTTCAGCGGTTTGGTTTTCATTGACTTGATTCTCGTTTCCTTCAGGGTTTTCCTCCTCGTCATCGGTTGAGGACGAGTCGTCTTCATCAACATCCCAACCGAATTCAAACAGGACATCGGGTTGACGGTACTGGACCGGGATAAGCAAGGTATCGACGACCTGAATCATTCCATTGTCCTCAGCAATTGCCCAGCCACGTGGAAGTTGATCGTTGTAAGGGTAGCCATCGACCCCGTTGTATTCATAACCATATACTCGATTGTCAGCATCGATGACCGTCGACTCGCTGTTCACGAGGATGTCTTGGCAATCGTTCTCAACCAGGACCGTTTGATTCCAAGTACTGTAATCGTTAGGATCTTCGTAGCCTCCGTTTGCCATCTGCAACCAACCGCCTGAATAGGGGCATGAGAGCGCAAGGGCATAAGGCCCAGAAAATGTTACATGATATAGTAAGATATCTCGCAGTGTAGCGATTTCTTCTTCCGTATTAAAGAAGTCAATGTCAAAGCCTGCTGCTTCAAATGCATCATTAGTCGGAGCGAAAATAGTCCAACCCATTTGTGGTGTGTTATCAGGGCTCAAGTCATCTTCTAGTCCTGTAATATTCAATGCCTCCACAAGGATGGAAAAATCTTCAAAGTTTTCGAAGTTTTCCAATACCGACAAATCTTCATCGAACTGATAAAGGCTGTCATCAATAATATCCTCTTCCTCAGATTCATTGTCACCTTCATCATTACTATCTTCGTCAAGCACATACCACAAATCGCCTGATCTGGTTTCGTACTTGGTAAACGTCAAACACTCGTTAGTATCTACGGTTGCGTTTCGCCACTCCAATTCATCGTTTGCGTCAAGGACAGTGTACATCGCACTGCCCATGCATACCTCAGGGCTGTTTGATTGATAGAAGAACGATGTGAGCGTGCCGTTGCTTCCTGCAGGGATATGGTAAATTCCCTGGGTTCCGTAATAGTATCCTGTAGTCAAACACCCAGCATACAAGATGCTGACAAACAGGTTATAATCTTCAGAAAGTCCACCGGATCCATTGATGTCACAATAGACTGCACCACTTTCCCAACTCATTACGACCTGGTAGCTGTATACGTCCACGGAGGTGTCCATGGTGAAAGACAATGTGTCGTTGGTTACGTTTCCAAATCCGATGGTGACTTCGGGAGTCATACCTGAGGAATTGTTAGTGGTGTTCCCATCGTCGGCAGACACGGAATGAGGTAAGGCTGTTCCCAGTACAAGGATGATGGTCAATACGAGTGTTCTCAAATTGTTCATACCACGACCATCACAGTTTCATACTTAAAGAGCGGTTTTGGAAGTTACAGGGGTGAAACCTAAGGGTAACAGAAGTGTAACTGTGAATTTTAGGGTAAGAAATTCACCATTTTTTTATTCACAATTCCATGTTGTCAATAAATTATTCAAATGGTACCATCAGCTCTATTGAGTACCCATTCAAACATTGATTCAAGGCTGGGTTGAAGACTGACTGCGTCTTGGGTCAACTCGTAATATACGGTCGCAGGAACTGTTGCATATGCCGTGCGGGTGACGAGGCCTTGGTCCATAAGTTCTCCCAACCGTCTTGCAACTGTCGTTGAAGAAGATGAAACCCTATTCTTGATTTCAGAAAAACGCATCGGTCCTGGATCACAGTTCATAGTGTATAGAATACTAAGCATCTTTGATTTTGAAAGCAAGACGAGCAAATCATCAACATGAGCTTTCGCAGACTCACACATGGATTGCATACGCTGAGATTGTTCTTGAGACATGATTAATCCTGGTATCATTTTGTTATTAGGGCACAGGTTACAACATTGTTACAAAAGAACATCCTTGCCACTCTTCAGTTTATGTTACGGTGGACGACGCCATATCTATGACGGCACATCCATACGGCAAAACAATGAATTCCATCTCTTTCTCAAAATACGGTAAACCTTCTGAATTGAAGAAAACAAATGTGGCTTATCCACATGGCTTTGATGCTTCAAACAACATCGTCATCAAAGTCCACGCAGCGGCCGTCAATCCTGTTGACAAAGGACTGCTGTCTGGTGATTTCAAGATGGTCATTCCCGTGGCGAGCTTTCCTCACATAATCTCTTATGATGTGGCTGGCGTTGTTGAGGAAGCAGACCTTGAGGGGAAATTCTCTGTCGGACAACCCGTTTTTGCTCGGCTGTTTGGAAGCCCCCAAGATGGAAAGAAAACCCCTTGGTACAGAGGTGCAATGGCGGAATATTGCGTTGCGGATACGTCCAACGTTGTGCTCAAACCAGAAAACCTCAACTTCGAGGAGGCAGCGTCCATTCCACTAGTTAGTTTGACGGCCCTCCAAGTGCTAAAATCCTCCGGGCTCAAGGAAGGTGATTCGATTTTCATTTCAGGAGGAGCAGGGGGTGTTGGAACCATGGCCATCCAACTTGCAAAGCATGTCTTCAAGGCAGGACGGATTGTCACTACGGCATCGAAAGGCGAGAAAGCAAATTTGTGTATGGCGCTTGGAGCAGATGAGGTTATCGATTACAAATCTACGAAATTTGACGAAGTTCTTGGCAAATCTGACGAGTCAAAGTTTGATGTTTGTTTTGATACAACTGGTGAGAGTCTTCAGATGTCGGAAGTCGTTAACGATGGTGGACGTATCGTGACCATTGCTGGTATGGCAACCCTCGAGGAACTACGCCGTATAGGTGGGACTGCTTGGATACTCAAACTGTTCGTCAAGAAGAGAATGAAGCGGAAGGAGTACAAAGCAGCTCACTCTAAGAATGCTGACTGGAGTTACCTTTTCCTTTCACCAAGTCAAGACGATCTTTCAACGCTAGCAAAACATCTCGAGAGTGGTGCAATCAAACCAGTTCTCGATGGTGTTTGGGATTTCCATTCTGAAGATGTTGAAGACGGTTGGCAAGGAGCATTCAATCGATCTTTCTCTGGTCGTGCAAAAGGGAAATGCGTTGTAAAGATAGTTTGAATATCGTTAATACCCTCTGTATACCCTTTGATCATGCGTTTATTGAAAGGTTAGGCATGAATATAGCCCACTGCGAACCCATGTATTCGTTTACAATGTTCACAAGGGTGTTATGGCGGGACCCTTTGATTCGCTCAATTCCAATTCAAACGCGTCATTGTTACAAAAATGACCTTTTGCACTGTATTGCACACAATACATCATCGTTTTGAAGTGCCTTTGCATTACTTCCCCCGCTTATGGAGTCAATAATTCGAGGTGCCCGAAACGTGAAAAGAAAGCCTGGGCGTAGCGTTGGCGTCGTTATCATCATTGGATTCTCACTTGCAATTTTTCTTACGTCAAGTATCGTTGCATCAAGCATTGAGGCACAAGCGGAAAATCTCGAAGATAGTCTGGGAAGAACAATTGTCGTCACCGCCTCGGATGCGAGTTTCGATAGTTCCGCAACCATTAGTGAAGACATCCTCAACCTTACCAACAACATGAGCCAAGTAGAATCGGTTCAAACATTCGTCACTGAAGTCGATCGATCCGGCATCAGTGCAATTCTTGCCCAAGGAGGACCGCCCAATCCAGATGCTTTGAGGGCAGCAGTTAGATTCATCTCAGGTCAAAACTTGAGTGCAGAACTTGAAGGATTTGTTTCAGAGGAATTGGTACTAGTTGATGGCAGGATGCTCAATGAGTCCGATTCTGGCTCATACAACGTGCTTCTTGGCGTGGAGGCTGCATTCTCCAGCGAAATAGGTGTTGGCGATTCTCTTGAACTCGAGGGGTTTTCTTTCAACATTGTTGGCCTGATCTCCGGCGAGGTTTTCCAAACGAATGCGACTATTTTGATGAGCATTGACATCGCTCAGGCTATAACCGAAACCACAGGTTTCGACAAAGTGGTTATCACGATAGATTCGATTGAATTGGTCGATGATACGATGAATTTCTTGCGTTCTGAATACGGTGATGAGGCAACCGTTCAGACCGCATCGGACCAACAAGGTGACGACATCGCTCAATCAATCGATACGATTGGTGGCAATGCAGATTTTAGCGCCATGGCTGCACTCTTTGCATCGTTGCTCGTGGTTGGTTTCATCATGGTGATCATCACCAAGGAGAGAGTAAATGAAATCGGTGTTCTCAAAGCCATTGGCTTGCCAAATTCGAAAATCGTCACTCAATTTTTGAGCGAATCAATTTTCATGGCGTCATTAGGTTTTGTCGTTTGCATTCTCATCACGTTAGTTGCCGGTCCAATGATGCAGACAATGTTCATTGAATCAGGTTCAAATGATGCATCATCATCAGAAGAAGAATCAACGCAACAACAGTTTCAACCTGGCCAAATTCTCAATCCTACGCCAGAGTCCTCTTCTATGGATTCAATCACATCGTTGGAGTTTTCTGTCGACGGAAAGAGTATTCTTACGAGTTTTGGATTAACGATTTTGATTGGAATAATTGGAGCGCTCTATCCCATATTGGGGGCATTGAGAATGCAACCAGCGCAAGCATTGAGGTACGAATGAGGTGAGAGTGATGAAGGATGGAGAGAACGA
>Ga0213858_10001538_pt1 | contig 11046 bp, 8 predicted proteins | sample PICome_FD_160122 | JGI IMG/M metagenome (GOLD analysis project Ga0213858, IMG submission 160122) | Coastal seawater microbial communities near Pivers Island, North Carolina, United States - PICO245 | ecosystem: Environmental > Aquatic > Marine > Coastal | place: USA: North Carolina | collected... | reverse complement strand
GTTCAGCGTCCCGATCGTATCAAAGTCGCACTGGACAAATTCCCGGTAACGTCCTCGCGCCGGTCGTTCGCCTCGCCAGACCGTACCAATGTGGTAACGGCGGAATGGTGTGCCCAGTTCCTGTGCATGCTGAGCGGCAAAGCGGGCGAGAGGAACGGTAAGGTCGAACCGCATCGCCACATCCCGGTCGCCCTGGTCCTGAAATCGAAAGACCTGCTTGTCGGATTCGTCGCCGCCCTTGCCAAGCAGAACTTCAGCATACTCCAGAGCCGGTGTGTCAATCGGGGCAAAACCGTAACTGCGGTAAACGGTGCGAGCCACATCGATCAGCCGCTCCCGGGCCATCATCTGATCGGGAAGAAAATCACGAAAGCCGCGAAGAGTCTGTGGCTTAATGCGTCGAACCCTGGCGTCGGTCACTGAAGTACTCCGATGTTCTTAAAGACAATGAATCGCATCACCGGCCACCGTTGCTGTCTGGCGGAACGGAACAGTCTGGCGATCCAGCGATACCCAGTCCACAGGATACGCCTGCACGGAAACGCCCGGACGACCACCGGTTCCCGTGTTCCACCGTAGTGCCGTTGGTTTCGGCTGGATGACCGGGGGGATGGCGAATCACGAATTCAGCACGGGTAGACTGACAGGATCAGTCGCCCGGCGACGAGGCTCCGGCGGCAAAACAGCCTGAGCATATTCATAGATTTGTTCCGGGGTTTCAAAGAACTGGTCATAGACGCCCGGATTGTCGTATTCGCAATTATCGGTCGTGTAATCGCGGCAAATCTGCGGACGAATATCATAAATCCCGCAACGGTTATCCGGAAGGATGTGCTTGCAGTCGCCGGGGATTAACAGATACCAGTCACCTTCATCCACAAACACGGCGAACGGTCCGTGCAGGAGGTACCAGCGGATATTGTCAAACTCGTGACGGGTGTCCGGCGCATCGATCTGCAACGCAAAATACCGGCAACATCGAGCATTGCAGTAGCTGCACAGCACCTCGCCGGCAGGCAGCCGGTCGCGGGTCATCTGGTCTTTCGGCATGTGTTCTTCCTATGAGTCTTCGTCCCTGCGGGATTCTCGCAGACTGAGTTCCGGCTGCAACCGAATCCACTGACATTCCCGAGCTCTCCAACTCCGGGGAGCCAAAGACGGTTCGAATTCCGCTCCCTGCCGGCCGACCGGCCGCATTGCCGCAACAACAGGTGACCAGTGAAATCCGGCAGCTTATGCCGAAGGAAGCAGTTTGGACGCAGGCAGACCGGGCAGATTCTGCCGGGTCGACCAGGCGCTTGCTGCGATTGCCGAACAGATCCGGGTCGGTACAAAGTCCTGGCCGCCTGGCCGCCAAACCACGCAGTTTCAGTGTTGAGGCAATGAGAGATCTTCAGCCAATATCCCGAGTTCGCGTGATTCCATGCGGGGAATTGTGGTGCCGGATTCGAACGGCATCGCTTCACTCGTGCGGCTCACAGTAATGGATGCGTAACTCGGACCTCAGGAGGCGGTCAACGTGCTGAAGGATCTCAGGCCGTATACAGCGGCGATCCTGCTGATCACTCTGCTGGCACAGGGATGTGCTGCACCTGGACGCGTTGTGCAGTATCTGCTGCGGGACGAGGATCAGGCTGCGGTCTACTATCGCAATTATGCGACCTCACTGGATTATCCGTCACCCGCGGATGAAGACCATCAGACCGATGCGGATCTGTTTGTGGCCCCGCGCAGCGTGACATCTCTGGATGACGTGGAAGAGCGATCAATCACTCTGGAAGAATGTCTCCGGATGGCGCTCTCAAATTCCGCGATTGTTCGCGAGGATACTTCCTTTCTTTCCCCGGCCAATCCGTTGCTGGCGAATCCGGAACGTGTTCCCTCCGTCTTCGACAACGCGATTCAGGAGACTGGTTTCCTGATCGGTAATCGTGGTGCAGAGGCTGCATTGTCGGACTTTGATCCGGTGCTCAGCAGTAATCTGCAGGCGGGGCGTTCTGAGGACGTGCAGAACACTGCAAATATTGGCCTGAATCAGGGAGATGTTCTGCAGGAAAACAGCGGGCAGTGGATTACCCGGCTGGAAAAGAGCTTTGCGCATTCGGGTTCATTCGCTGTTGAAAGCAACTGGAGCTATTCCCGGAACAATCAAAGTCGGCTGTTTGATTCGGCCTACAATGCGTTTCTGCAGGCTGAATATCGACAGCCACTGCTGGCCGCGTCCGGTACCGAATTCACTCGAATTGCCGGGCCGGCTTCGCAGACGCTGCGGGGGGTGAGCGGTGTTTCGCAGGGGGTTCTGATTTCTCGTATCAACAGTGACATTTCACTGCTGGATTTTGAACAGTCCGTGCAGAGCATGGTGCGGGACGTTGAGTCACTCTACTGGGATTTGTACCTGGCATTGCATCTGTATCATTCGGAAGTGATGACATTCAAAGACATCGTCAAGTACAGCGATCTGCTGGCGACACGACTGGAAGCCAGAGATACGGTTTACCAGGCCCAAAACCGACTCTATGAGGCGGACGCCCGAATCAAGGGTTCACTGGCCGATGTTCTGCAGGCCGAAAGTCGCCTGCGTCGACTGCTGGGGCTGCCCCTGAACGACGGCAAGTTCCTGGTTCCAGTTGATCAGCCTCAGGAAGCTCGCTTCATGCCGAACTGGGAAGCGACTCTCATGGATGCTCTAAGCCATCGTACTGAGATTCGACGCCAAAAATGGCAGGTGCGGAGTCTGCAGCTGCAGCTGCGAGCCGCCCAGAATCTCAATCGCCCACGACTTGATCTGGTCACGCAGTATCGGGTGAATGGTTTTGGTGATTCGATCTACAATGGTGGAAATGATGATGATTCACTGACGGACGAAGGCTATGCCGGGGCACTGGAAAGTCTGGCTCAGGGAAATCAGAGCGGCTGGGCGGCTGGTGTCCAGTTTTCTCTGCCTCTCGGATTACGAATCGCCCGTGCTCAGGTTCGAAATTACGAACTTCGTTTGCGTAAGGCAAAACGTGTTCTGCACTTTCAGGAGGAAGAAATTTCTCGTGAGTTGAATCATGCTCAACTGGAAATGGAACGCTGGTATTTGCTGGCTGAAACAGGGGCCAAGCGAGCCGACGTTGCGGTGAACTATGCCGAGACGGCAGAAGAACGTGTCGCCAGTGACAATGCACGGGATCCGTCGTCCATCGGCCGAGTGCTGGATGCGAAGATCACCAGTCGGGATGCGGACCAGTCGTATCTGCGAAGCATTGTGGAATACAACAAGGCCATCGCAGAAATGCACTTTCGATCAGGAACGCTGTTGCGTGAGAATTCGATCAAACTGGCTGAGGGCGAATGGAATGATGAAGCCTATCATCAGGCCCTCGAACGAGGAGATGCGATTTCCAACGGGCTCGATAACGACCACCTGACAACTGTTCCGGCCGAATTCTCCGGCGGTCCCGCACCAAACAGCTGGGAGGCCACAGGCAGCTTCAACCGTCCTCACAGACCCGGCGCCGTCGATGAAGCTTTTGGCAGTGAAGGGGCCGATGAAACGATGGGCGACGCTGCTGTCCCCGGCGACTCTGATGCAACCGGCGCCGCCGACAATACGGGCGCCACCGAGAGTGCCGGCGCCGCTGCCGGCACAAGCAATCAGTCCGGCAAATTACAGTCTGAAGACGCTGTCCTGTTCGATGACGTCAACGGTGCCAGCTCCAGAAAGCAACCCGTCCCGAATGTTCCTCGCAAAGCGGCTCCCGCAAACAAACCGGCGACTGTCGTCCCTTCTCGACCCGTCGTACCGGCAGTTCCCGATGCGGCGACGCTGAAGCAGGCTCGAAAACAGTATCTGCAGCCGGCAAAGCCAGTGTCGTCCGGGAGTGCAACGCAGTCGACGACAAATCAGGCCAAACATGGCGGCCGGGTTTTCCTGGACGATTCACTGCCGACCGGGAACACCGCGGAGACTGACACTGCAGGACGTGTGCGTCTGTGACATGTTCAAAGGTCAGTTCAGAGCTTCAGCGACGATGAGTCCTGGTGGGCAAAACGCTCAGCGTATTCTGACGCACCCGATTCAGCTCGTTTAGTCCAGGGACATGTGTTACCAGCCCAGCAGCGTGGCGAACACGAGCGGAGCGACGATTGTGGCATCCGACTCAATGATGTACTTGGGTGTCTCAGTTCCCAGTTTTCCCCATGTGATCTTTTCATTGGGGACTGCGCCGGAATAGCTGCCATAACTGGTGGTGGAGTCACTGATTTGGCAAAAGTATCCCCACAGCGGAACGCTGGTGCGTTCCAGATCCTGGTGCAGCATGGGGACCACACAGATCGGAAAGTCCCCGGCAATGCCGCCGCCAATCTGGAACATGCCCAGTGAGCTGTCCGCAGTAATTCCTGTGTAAAATTCTGCCAGCCACGTCATGTATTCAATGCCGGTGCGAACCGTGTGCACATTCCTGACGTCTCCGCGAATCACTGCGGCAGCAAACATATTCCCCAGTGTTGAGTCTTCCCACCCGGGCACGACAATCGGGAGATTCTTTTCTGCTGCAGCAAGCATCCAGGAGTTGCGCGGGTCGATCTGATAGAACTCCTCATATTTGCCGCTGAGCAGTACCTGATAAAAAAATTCGTGAGGGAAATACTGTTCTCCGGCGGCATCGGCTTTGGTCCAGAATTCCAGCATCGCCGCTTCCATCCGTCGCATTGCTTCGGCTTCGGGAATGCATGTGTCCGTCACACGGTTCATGTGGCGGTCCAGTAAACCCTGCTCATCCTGCGGGCTCAACTGGCGATAATGCGGGACACGTTCGTAATGGTCGTGGGCAACCAGATTGAACACATCTTCTTCCAGGTTGGCACCGGTGCAGGAGATCAGGTGGATCTTGTCCTGGCGAATCATCTCGGCCAGCGAGAGACCCAGTTCTGCGGTGCTCATGGCTCCTGCCAGAGTGACCATCATTTTTCCGCCACTGGCGAGATGTGTCCGATAACCATCGGCCGCATCGACGAGTGCCGCCGCATTGAAGTGACGGAAATGGTGGCGAATAAAGTCACTAACGGGTTGAGTTGCCGGAGGTGTGGACATCAGGTGTGGCTTCTTTTCAGGCGTAGTCCGGAATGAAGGTCGACAGCGACTGGCGGTTGGTCCGACCGAGTTGCGAATTCTGACAAAAATCGGAGGAACGCGATCGGGTTTGCGGGCGGAATCCTGCAAGTGGGATTCTGGAGAGACTGCCTCAGCGGCGGGCATTGACGGATGGGTCACTGCTGTTTGGGTGTGCGCCGAATCATGTCCGGCCCGGTTCCGCCCGTTTTTCGATAGCCCTCACTGGTCTTTTCGTATCGTGTCAGCCCGCGTTTCGTGAGGTTTTCATTGGAAAGCAGGTTCCTGGCCTTCAGCGGTGACCACGTTCCGGCGATGAATGACGGGCACAACAATCGCTCGACCGGGACCCCGGTTTCGGGATGCACCTGTAACGGCTTGTCACTGATTTGCTGCTCGATCTCAAAGATCTCGCTGTACGATTCGCTGTCGCCCTCTGCACTGACGACCCCGTAAACATAAACTGGCATCGATAGGTTCCGAAGGGGTGATAGAAAGACCCGGCCGGCTCTGCGAAGTCAGATTCTGAGCGGAAGCAATGCTGCCGGCTTCACATCGCTGCTCCGACAGCGTCGTTCAGGATTCCAACGTACAGCATTGCCAGTCGCAGGATGAAGAAAACGATCAGGCCTGCCGTCATGAACCAAACAAGCCCCGTAAAGACGGATGTGAGTCGGGCCATGCTGCGTTGAGCCTGCTCTTCAAAGAGATGACTCAGCCGGTCAAGCTGTTCCGGTACCGTGCCCGTTTCTTCAGCCGTAGCAACAAACTGGATGAATTCTGTGGAAAACAGCCTGCTGCCTGCAAGTGCGTCCGTCAGTGTTTCCCCCTCGGACAAGTCTCTCCAGATCCATGCCCCGGCTTTTGTGAATGCACCGTTCTCAGCGGCTTTCAGACTGCACTCAAGGGACGGCTGTATCGACATGCCGGATTTCTGTGTCAGAGCAAAACACCACGCGAATCTCGAAACGGCGAAATCACGCAGGCAGGCTCCGATCACCGGAACCTGCAGCAGTAGGGGGTCGACTGCTTCACGACTGACAAGATTGTTGCGAGTATATTTCCAGAAAACCCAACCGCCGATTGCCAGTGCCGCCCATGTGCCAATCCAGGTCAATGCACCGGATGTTCCGGAAAGTCCCAATCCAGTCACGTCAAAGGGCTTACCGTCGGGGCCGGCGGGAGGAAGCAGGCCAAGAATAAAAATCAGCAGCCCAATAATGCAAACGGCAGCCACAAGCTGGATCACAGGCCAGGTAATGGCAGACCGAAGGCTCTGCAACTGCTTGATGCGAGTCTCGTAATAACGAGCGAGCGACTGGAAAACTTCGGGCATATTCCCCGTCAGTTCGCCGACATGGACGAGATCGCGGAACAGCGGTGGGAACAGGGGGGCGGTTTCCGCCAGGGAATCTGCCAGGGAATTCCCGTCGCTCACCGACCGACGAATTCGATCCAAAGCCGCAGTCAGACGGCTGTCTCCCGCCCGGGTGGAGGACGACTTGAGCGCCTTACGAATGTCGACCCCGGCTTCCAGCATCCGTGACATCGTGCGTGCGAAGCCCGCCAGCGTCTTCCACGGCAAATCGGGGTTACGCATCATGACGCTGCCTCTCTGAATCTGTGCACGCAGCAGAGCTGAATCAAAAGAACCGGGGAGTGATTGCAGCCAGTAGTGCCGGCTGTACGCGAAGAGTCACGAATCCGCAGCGTTCTCCAGCGTGACACAGATCATCCCATCTTCAACCGTTGCGGGCCAGCGTGCGGCACAGATTTCACTGCTCAGACAGTGTTGGCCGGTCTCGACATCGAACTGCCAGCCATGCCAGGGGCAGGTGACAATGCCAGACTGCAGAGTCCCTTTGCCAAGTGGTCCGCCAGCATGCGGGCAGATGCCATCAAGCACATGAAATTCCTCATCCTGCCGATAGACCGCGAAAATGCGACCTTCAGCCACGACCTCGCGTCCCGTTCCGCTGGCGATCTCACTGGCTGCAATGAGTGCGATTTTGGGCATAAGAATCCTCCTTCGTCCAACGTTCCGCAGATGATCAGATTGTGTCTGTTCCAAGCGAACCGCGAAGCTCTTCAAGATATGCCGCTGAGGAAACATGGTCGAGCCGACGTTTGGCCATTTCCAGTCTGTCGGCGATGCCCATGGATTCCTTTTCTTCATGGAATTCATTGCAATTCAGAAAAGTGTCCAGCGATTTGACATGCCGCTTCCAGAGTGACTGTTGCTGCTGCTGCCGGCGGTCAAGTCGCTCAGTGTACCAGTCTGCTGCAAGCAGCGATTCGCGGGTAAACAACTTCCGGACCTCCGGTGAATCTGCTGTGTGCCCCTGCCAGGTCCCGTCGCGCATGATATGCAGCAGCGCTTTCAGCGGTGGGCAGGCGAGTTCGATGGAACCATCTTCAAAGTAGTGTGAGGCAGTTCGCTGCTGAGCTTCGACGATGTACAGAATCCCATCTGCAAAAGCATCAACACCCTGAGATTCGGGACACAGAATCGACTCATCAAATACCTTGCGGGGGTTGTCGAAGACGCGCCCTGCAAAGCGACGGATAAACCGCGTATTGATTCGCCAGCCAAGTCGACTGGCGGGGATCTGCTGTCCGTTGTGTGTGAAATCTTCCAGACGCTCAAGCAGTCCTTCGCTGATCATAAATTCTGCGGACCGTTCTTCCGCAGTCAGGCGGCACCAGATCTCGGGAATCAACAGACTGATGTCATGGTCAACTCGTACGTCAGAACCGATGTACCCGGCCGGAGTAGAGAATCCGTCGAGTCCGGTGAGCAGAAAGCTGACCAGCGCGTTGTTCAGGTCTGTAATCGGACGCAGGCAGTTGAACGGTCCCTTGGTGAGTGCACCCTCGCTGCCGGCCCCGGTCGTGGAAGGGCTCTTGCCAGTCAGGGCACTGATAAAGTCCATGAACAGTTCCGGCAACTCCTGGTAATGGATCGGGTTATAAACGGACAGGGGGCGGATTCCGCGGGACGGTTCGGGAGGGTTATTGCGGCGTCCGCACAGGACTGCCTGAACAGGATTGTGCACCGGCTGGTCCGCCGGCACAGCCCGCTGCAGACGAGTTCCCATTTCGGCGATGTAACTGTTCACCGGGTCCGTCAGATCGGGGCGGGGCTGCAGGTAACGCGGATTCTTGCTGGGAACACCGTTGACAAGTCGAGGCGTATTGGAACACACCACATAACTGTCCCTGGCCATTTCCATATCCCGCAGCAGCGATTGCATTGGTGGAGTAAACTGGCTCAGATCGACGGGACGATCAAGGATTTCCAGGACGTCCGGGCGCGCGAGCGGCTGGAAGTTTACGATGAAGTTGTCACTACGGGACAAATCCGACTCGGTCTGATGGTCCAGTCCGCGGTGCACAGCGTCATCCGGCCTTTGAAACAGGCGATATTCACAGTTCCGGACAAATTTCCATGCTTCCGTCTTCGGGCTGTCGCTGCTCAGATGCGTCAGGAATCGCGCAGGCACAACCACTGATGCGCTGATGTCATCCTCTGTCTGTACTTTCTGAGCCGGTGCGAAGTCCTGCCGCAGTTTGTAGGTCCGCCAGGTGTTTTCCGTCAGCAGCCCAACGCGAAGATAAGTCCCGACCAGTTTGCGGTCGCCGAATTTCAGTTCGTGGCCATGATGCCCGTTCACGATGTCCACTCGGAAGAGACTCCGCCAGTCGAAATCTTCGCTGGTCTGCATCCGCTTGATAACGAACACAAGTGCGTAAATGTGATCCGGAATACTCTGCAGCCATTCATTGTATTCGTCCGTATAGTCCACCGACGGCGTCAGTAGCTTAATCACACTGCCGAGAGATCGTGTTGCAGACAGGATGGAACGGCTGGCTGTGCGGTTGTAGTCCGGCTGAACGGTTCCTTCAGGGTGCCAACGATCGGAGTAATCCCGATTGAAGATGTTGTGTACCCGTTGCATGTCGTCTTCGAAGTCTGCAACAAACACCGGACCGTGCAGCAGATAGTCCGCAATCGACTTGCTGATCTCACTCTTTCCACCGCCGCTGACCGTGCACGGTTTGTGACAAAAAATTCCTTCCGAAACAGTACCGATCAGACGCCATGAGGGAGCTGCGGGGTGTTTTTCGAGCCTGACCTTGTAGCCTGATGGAGTGAGGTAGAAATAGTCGGGGCGTAATGGGATATGCTGCGGTTGATTGTTGTGGAACCACGAAACCCGCTGATCACTCACTGTGAAGCGGGCATTTTCGGACACATAAACCACGTTGGAATAACGTCGGTCGATTGCGTATCCCTCAGGACGCACGTCAATCAGTTCGGCGTAGTCATTTGCTACATCTGCGAATGTGCGATTGTTGTAACGCCGGCTGTCGGCGTTGAACTCTTCGCCCAGACTGAAGCTGGCATAGGCAACCGCTCCGCCTGCATGCTCTTCCTCGACCATTCCTGAAAGATTCGCGGCATAGCTGATTTGCGTTTTCACTTCCTTCTTGCAGTAACCGTAGTAGTTGTCTGCAATCAGCGTCACGATTACGCCCTGCTCGTCGCGACACGTCAGCTTGAATGGCGTGCCATCGTTGTATTTTTCATCTTCCGACTGCCAGCACATGCCGTCGCGTCGCTGACGCTCTGTCGCGTCGTCAAAGTGCGGAAGCCCGACCTGCTTCTTGGTCATATTCACCAGGTGTGGGGCGAGAATTACGCAGCCGGTATGTCCCGTCCAGTGCTCCACGTCAAGCGCCGCATCGTGTTCAGGCAGGAACGGATCTCCGGCGTTGCCAAAGATTGACTCCACAAAGTCAAGATTGCTGACCAGCCCCCCGGGCGCAAAAAATCGCACCTCCATGGATTGCTTGCTGCAGTATCCCTGGACTTCCGGACATACCAGTGGACGCAGCAGCAGTGATACAAAAGCCCTGGCGGGCTGCGCTTCATTGGAAGAAAATGGCAGCTGCAGAAGATCCTCGGGGGGATTCATTGCCTGTGCAAATAAGGCTGTGAAGGTCTGGCGGGGAACAATCTTCTTGTCGTCCGGGACCGCCAGCCCACCTTCGACAACGTGAAACGTTCCACTGGTTGTGCGGCGGTCGTTCGTCGGGTTATGCAGGACGCCGTTGCGAACTCGATAGGACTCCCCATGCCGATTGGAGAAGTGATCTGCGTTGTGAGGAAGCGACAATTCGCGAGCGATGCCGTGGCGATCGAGAATCAGTGTCAGATCGGGCAGATTCAGCGAACTGCAACCCCGGACTCGATCAAAATAACGTCGCAGAAAGTTTTCGATTCGAGCATCTGCTGGACAGTGCAGCGAATCCAGCCGCTTCAGACGATGATGATAGGTGCTGAGGAGGCGGAATGGGCCGAGGCGATCCGCGTCTTCCTGACCGGCAGGAACGGGAAGACCATTGGCCAGAAGTTTCATTACAATGTAACGTCGGATTGTCTCGCGGCTTGTCACCACGTCATCCTCATTGCGTGTCATTACGAAACCAATTGTCTCTTCAGCGTCGCGGTTTTCCACGATCAATTCCTTTATCTCTGATTGGCTGGACCAGCCTGTATGGCCGGCGAAAACCAGGTGCGCAGCGACTGCACACCGTTGCTGAACACCTCGATGAATACAGGGCTGCTGCATACGCCGATGGCTCAACCACCACTGCCGCGTCCGGGGAGTGACCGCTCGGATCTGATCAGTCGCTCCGGGACTACCTGTCAAGCCCGCCGAATCAGACCATCGTCGGGGCAGCAGGAACGGTTTGACCGGTCCATCAGCGCGCCGCCCACGGGAACCGGTCGATGACCGTCCAGCAGGTCAATCGACCTGAACGCCAGTCTGTTCAGTGGACTCGCCTGTCCCCTGTTCTTCCTGTGATTCGCCAACCCGCAAGAGCTCATCAACTTCCAGCGGGCCATGGAACACGGTTGGTCCCCACGTGAGTGGGTC
>Ga0213858_10001537_pt1 | contig 11046 bp, 9 predicted proteins | sample PICome_FD_160122 | JGI IMG/M metagenome (GOLD analysis project Ga0213858, IMG submission 160122) | Coastal seawater microbial communities near Pivers Island, North Carolina, United States - PICO245 | ecosystem: Environmental > Aquatic > Marine > Coastal | place: USA: North Carolina | collected... | reverse complement strand
AGAAAATGCTGGTGTTATTGATATTGAAGATGATGATGCCATTGTATTTAAAATTGAAAGCCATAACCATCCATCGTTTATTGAGCCCTATCAAGGTGCAGCAACTGGTGTTGGTGGGATTATGAGAGATGTGTTCACAATGGGCGCAAGACCTATTGCTAACTTAAACTCAATTCATTTTGGTTCGCCTCAGCACAAAAAGACAAAAAATCTACTAAGAGGTGTTGTTCATGGAATTGGAGGATATGGAAATTGTATGGGTGTTCCAACAGTTGCAGGGCAAACTAGTTTTGATAGCTCATATAATGGAAATATCTTAGTTAATGCAATGACTCTTGGGTTGGTTAAAAAAGATAAGATTTTTTACTCAAAAGCAGCAGGTTTAAATAAACCAGTTATCTATGTTGGCTCAAAAACTGGAAGAGATGGAATTCATGGTGCCAGTATGGCTTCAGCAAGTTTTGATGACAAAATAGAAGAAAAGAAACCAACTGTTCAAGTTGGAGATCCATTTACTGAAAAACTGTTACTTGAAGCTTGCTTAGAATTAATGGCTGGGGACTCGATTATTGCAATACAAGATATGGGAGCAGCAGGATTAACCTCATCAAGCATTGAAATGGCTTCTAAGGGAAATCTTGGAATTGAAATAAATCTCAACAAAGTTCCATGTAGAGAAGCTAAAATGACTCCTTATGAAATTATGCTCTCAGAAAGCCAAGAGAGAATGTTGATTGTTTTAGAAAATGGAAAAGAAAAACAGGCAAAAAAAATATTTGATAAATGGAATTTAGATTTTGCTGTGATTGGTAAAACAACTAACTCAAAAAAAATACAACTTTACTTTGATGATGAAATGGTAGCTGACATCCCTGTAAATACATTAGTTGAAAATTCCCCAATGTATGATCGAAAATGGAAAAAAGCAAAGCTTCCTAAAAAAAATAAAATCAAAAAAGAAGATTTAAAAAATTTAAAAATTATTGATGTTCTTAAAAAAGTTTTAGCAAACCCGAATATTTGTAGCAAAGAATGGATTTGGCAACAATACGATCATACGGTTATGGGAGATACTGTTCAAAAACCAGGTGGTGATGCTGGGGTTGTGAGAGTACATGGAACGAATAAAGCTGTAGCTGCATCAGTAGACAGTTCTGCAGTTTATTGTTGGGCCCACCCTCTTACTGGTGGAAAACAAGTTGTATGTGAAAGTTTTAGAAATTTAATTGCTGTTGGAGCAAAACCTATTGCTATTACCAATTGCTTAAATTTTGGAAGTCCAGAAAATGAGGAGAATATGGGTGAATTTGTTGAATGTGTTCAAGGAATTGGTGAGGCAAGTGAATATTTAAAATTCCCAGTAGTTTCAGGAAATGTTTCTTTTTACAATCAAACTAAGGATGAAGGTATCAAGCCGACCCCTGCTATTGGAGGTGTCGGTTTAATAAAGGACTATAATAAAATGATCACTATGGATTTTAAAGAAATTGATAATGTGATTTTAGTTATTGGAAAAACAGAAGGTCATTTGGATCAAAGTTTATTTGCAAGAAACATTTTAAATGAAAAAAATGGTCCACCACCAGAAATAAATTTGTTTAATGAAAAAAATAATGGAGAAACTTTGTTAAAACTCATTGAGAGTAATCTCATTAAAAGTGCACACGATGTTTCTTTGGGGGGTATTATTACTGCAGTTGCTAAAATGTGTATCAAAGGTAAAAAAGGAGTTAATCTAAATAAACCAAAATATTTAATTAATGAAATGGAGTATTTCTTTGGTGAAGATCAAGGACGTTACATTATTGAAGTTAATAAAAAAGATTTAAAAAAAGTCACAGATATATTGAATAAAAATGCAGTTCATTTTGATGAACTTGGTACAATCAATGAAAATGAGCTATTTATTAACGATAAGACAAAAGTTACAATTGACGAACTTACAAGTTCAAATACAAAGTGGCTTTCAGATTATATGAGTAACTAATGGCAATGGATTTAAAAGAAATTGAGAGTTTAATTAAAGAGGCAATGCCTGATGCAATTGTTGAAATTCAAGATTTAGCAGGTGATGGAAATCATTACTCAGCGACTGTGACCTCTTCTCAATTTTCAGGAAAAAGTAAAATTGAACAACACAAAATGGTATATAATTCTCTAAAAGGACGAATGGGAAATGAATTACATGCCCTAGCAATTAAAACAAAGGAGCAATAATGGACGAAAATACAAAAAATACAATTCAAGATCATATAGACAATAATGATGTTTGCTTATTTATGAAAGGAACTCCAGATGCTCCCCAATGTGGTTTTTCAATGGCTGTATCAAACATGTTAAAAATTCTTGAAGTAAATTTTAAAGGAGTAAATGTTTTAGAAGATCAAAATATTAGAGAAGGTATTAAAGTCTACAGTGACTGGCCAACTATCCCTCAACTATATATTAAAAAAGAATTTGTAGGTGGATGCGATATCGTTAAAGAAATGTACGAAAATGGAGAACTAAAAAAGGTTCTTGAAGACAAAGGGATAAGTTTCAAAAACTAATTTTTAAAATTTTTTATTAAGAAAATTATCTAGAATAATATTCAATAACTAGATTCGGTTCCATAATTACTGGATAAGGAACTTCTTCAAATTTAGGAACTCTTACAAATTTCAACTTTTTGTTCTTTTCATCCATTTGGATGTATTCTGGTGTTTCTCTCTCTTTATTCGCTAAAGCGATATCAATGATTGCTAGTTGCTTAGATTTGTCTCTAATTTCGATTGTATCTTCTTCTTTAACTAAATAACTTCCAATATTAACTTTTTTACCGTTCACTCTTACATGTCCATGGTTAATTAATTGTCTAGCCGAGAAAATAGTAGTTGCAAATTTTGCTCTATAAATCACGGCATCTAATCTTCTCTCTAAAAGACCAATTAGATTTTCACTAGTATCTCCTTTAAGCATAACTGCTTTTTTGTAGATATTTCTGAACTGTTTTTCATTAATATTTCCGTAGTAAGCTTTTAGTTTTTGTTTAGCTTGTAACTGAATTCCATAATCTGAAGGTTTCGATGTTTTTGTTTGACCGTGTTGACCAGGTCCGTAAGCTCTAGTGTTAAAAGGACTTTTCGGTCTACCCCAAAGGTTAACCTTTAATCTTCTATCTACTTTATGTTTAGAGTTTAATCTTTTTGTCATTTAATAGTGGGCTTTATAAACTTACTCTTACTTTTGTCAATCAACGTTTTTTACCTAAACTCGCAAATACACCAGATAAAATGCGCGTTTCTTTAGTTGATAATTCCATCCGGTAAAAAATATTTCTTAAGTTTTCAAGCATTATTGGCTTCTTCTCTTTTGATTTGAAGAAATTAATCTCCTCCAGATTCTGGATACATAAATTTGCCATCGCAACTATCTCTTTTTTAGAGGCTGATTTAACTTTGTTTGATTTATTAAAAGAGCTTACTTTTGAATTAATGATACTTGATACATATTGAGCAATAATTATCAAACTATGAGATAGGTTTAACGACTTAAAATCAGGATTTGTTGGTATTTGAAGTGTGTAATTAGCATAACTAATTTCATTATTAGATAAACCTGATGCCTCCGACCCAAATAAGAAGGCGACTTTTTTTTTATAATTAATTTTTTTTAAATCTTCTAATTGAATGTGCTTTATATTTTTATTTCTAAATCTTGCAGATGTTGCGATAACAGTGTCTATATTCTTTAAAGACTTTTCTAAATTTTCATAACTCTTTGCTTTGTTAATAATATTTTTAGCACCAACAGAGGTTGCTAAAATTTTATCATTTGGAAATATTGGTTTAGGATCAACAACAATTAATTTTTTAAAATTGAAATTTTTCATTCCTCTGGCGCAAGCTCCAATATTTTCTGAAAGCTGAGGTTTGTGTAAAATAAAAGAAATATTTTTAACAGACATTAATCAATGCCATGATTTCTGTTATAACTAGAAATAGCAGAAGGTTTGATATTGTTTAAATATTTAGGATCTACTGACCAAATAGAAACTTTTAAAGGATAACATTTAGCAACATCAGAGGAATGTTCAGATCCACAATCTCCTCCTGGACAAGCAGAAAGAGCTCCTAAAATATCTGTTTCAGCAAAAAACTCTAGATAATCCCCTGGTCTAACTGGACTAGCTTTCATAAAGTATTGTTTAGTATCATTAGTAAAACCAGTAAGCATAAATACATTTAATACATCATGAACTATTTTTTCAGCATGATCTAATTGAACATTTTTTTCTTTAACTAGTGCTCTTGTTAGATTTGAATGACAACAATAGTGGTAATCATTATCGCTTAAAAGTTTTGAAGTATAAGGATCACATCTAGTACCAATTACATCATGGACAGAGCCACCATCTTTATCATAATCATACCAATCCAAAGTATCCCAAGTTATTGTCGCTAAAGATCTAAGGTATGGAAAGCTGCTAAACATTTTGTCTCCAACTGATAGATGTGTCCCATATAAAGCTCTTGTTTTTCCTGAATAAAATTTTTCCTCTAAATTATTTAAATTAAATAAATTTAGATCTCCTACTTGTGGACCATCTACACTTTCAATTCTAAAAAACTCACCAAATTTTACCTCAAACGTTTTTGCATCTCTTGGAGGAATAATTACTTCATCTTTTTTAACCAAATGCTCTCTTGCAGAATGTAAAATACTTAAATTTTTATCTTCAATTGTGGTATTTGGATAACAAACGATAGGCTTTGCCCCTATTCTACTATCGATATCTGTTGGTTTTTCTGAAAATTTTTTAATTTTCATTTTTATAAACTTCCAGGCGCTTTATCCTTAAATAATTTATAATCTAAACTATCCACTAATGCTTTAAATGAAGCATCAATTATATTAGGTGATACTCCGATTGTGAACCAGTTCACTCCTTTAGAGTCTGTACTTTCAATACTAACTCTTGTTACTGCTTCTGTACCTGTATTTAAAATTCTAACTTTATAGTCAACAAGCCTTAAATCTTTCAAATACTCAGAATATTTTGCAAGCTTATTTACATTCTTTCTAATTGCATTATCTAAAGCATTAACAGGTCCGTTTCCTTGTCCTTCACATAAAATTTTGTCCCCGTCCACTTCTAATTGAGCTTTAGCATATGATATTATCTCTCCAGTTTTATCTTTCTTTACAGAAACATCGTATTCATTAATTGAAATATATCTTGGTATCTCTCCCATTAGTCTTCTAGCTAACAATTCAAAAGAAGCGTCAGCACCATCGTAACTATAACCAATAAACTCTCTATCTTTCACTTCATCTAAGAGTTTTTTAATTTTTGGGTCACTTTTTTCAACATTGATACCAATTGAATTTAATCTAGACATTATGTTTGATTGTCCTGATTGATCTGAAACTACAATATTTCTAGAGTTTCCTACCTCTTCAGGGTTAATGTGTTCATAAGTTTTAGGATCTTTTTGAACAGCAGATACATGCATACCACCTTTATGTGAGAAAGCTGAGGCACCAACATAAGGCAAATGTTTATTAGGTTTTCTATTTAATATTTCATCTAGCAATCTTGAGCATTGAGTTAAATTTTTTAAATTTTCTCTTTTAATACTAAGTTCAAATTTGTCTGAAAAATCTTTCTTTAAAAAAAATGAAGGTATCAAAGACATTAAATTTGCATTACCACATCTTTCTCCTAATCCGTTTATAGTTCCTTGAACTTGTCTTGCTCCTGCTTGAACTGCAGCAAGACTATTCGCTACTGCATTTTCGGTATCATTATGAGCATGTATTCCTAAGTTATTTCCTGGAATATGCTTGCTTACTTCGGTTACAATTTTAGAAATTTCATGTGGAAGTGTTCCACCGTTAGTATCACACAATACAATCCATCTAGCTCCATTATCATAAGCAGCTTTCAAACAAGACAATGCGTATTCTGGATTAGATTTATAACCATCAAAGAAATGCTCTGCATCAAACATAAATTCTTTACCTGATTTAACAATATGCTTGGTGCTTTCACTTATGTTAGTTAAATTTTGTTCATTAGTAATTCCTAAGGCAACTTTAACTTGGAAATCCCATGATTTTCCAAATAAACAAACTGCTGTGCTTTTTGAATTAATTAATGATGATAACATTGGATCATTTTCAGCACTATGTTCTGATTTTTTTGTCATGCCAAATGCAGTTAATTTAGCTGATTTAAAATTATGATCTTTATTAAAAAATTCTGTATCTGTTGGATTAGCGCCTGGCCAACCTCCTTCTACATAATCAACTCCCAACATATCTAATGCTGATGAAATTTTCTCCTTATCATCAATTGAAAAATCAACACCTTGCGTCTGTGCACCATCACGTAATGTTGTATCAAAAATATAAAGTTGTTCTTTACTCATTTAAATTTCCAAGTCGTTTTACCATTTTTATCTTCTATTAAAACACCTTTGTCTAAAAGCTCATTTCTAATTTTGTCAGCTTCCTCGTAATTTTTGTTCTCTCTAGCTTCGTTTCTTTCGTCAATTTTATGTAAAATTTCTTTTTCTGAAATAGAAGCTTTGCTCATTTTAAAGCTTAACCACTCATCTTTACTTTGGTTTAAAAGTCCAACAAACTGACAAGCAGAAACAAATACAGCTTTGTCATTGTCATTACCTTTTTGAGCCTTTTCATATAAATGGTGCAAATTAGCTATGTAACCTGGTGTATTTAAATCATCATAAAGTGGTTTAAGAACTTCGTGAGAAATATTTTTAATGTCATTATTATCTACATAAACGTTGTACCATTTGTTGATTGTATTTTGGCAATCTTCTAAAAGTTTATCATTCCAATCTAAAGGTTGTTTGTAATGAGCACTCATTAAAGCTAATCTTAAAACCTGACCACTGATCTTATTTCTAAAATCTTTTATTTTTAGAATATTACCTTGAGATTTGGCCATCTTTTCATTGGACATAGTAATAAAAGCATTATGTAGCCAAAAATTAGCAAATACTTTTGTGTCATTGGCACATCTAGATTGAGCTATTTCATTTTCATGATGTGGAAATATTAAATCAATACCTCCTCCATGAACATCAAATTCATCTCCCAAAAATTTTTTTGACATCGCTGAGCATTCTAAATGCCATCCAGGTCGACCTTTTCCCCATGGAGACTCCCAAGAAGGTTCATCACTTTCTGATGGTTTCCATAAAACAAAATCTTCTGAGTTTTTTTTATTTTCACTGACCTCAATTCTAGATCCAGCAATTAAATCTTCTAATTTCTTATTAGAGAGTTGACCATAATCCTTAAACTTTTTAACTTCAAAATAAACATGGTTGTTATTTTCATAAGCAAAACCTTTTTTGATTAATTCAGAAACCATTTCGATCATCAAATCAATGTTTTCTGTTGCTTTAGGTTGATGTGTTGGTGTTTCACAATTTAGATATCTACAATCTTCACCAAAACTTTCAGTTACTTTGTTTGTTAATTCTGAAATTGAAATATTATTTTCTTTTGAAGATTTAATAATTTTATCATCTACATCCGTAATATTTCTAACATAAGTAACCTTGGAATAATTTTTTTTAAAAATTTTATACAAAATATCAAAAACAACTATTGGTCTTGCATTACCAATGTGAGGATCATCATAGACCGTTGGTCCACAAACATACATTCTTATATTTTGTTCATCTATTGGAACAAATTTTTCTTTTTTGTTTGTTAGGTTATTTGTTAAAAAAATATCGTTACTCATAATTTTAGAAATATACTTAAAATCTAGATTTGTGAATCTATTTGATTAATTTGGAATTTTGCATACTGGAATAGGCTCCATTTTATGCAAATTTTGTTTTCTAATGGTTTCGTATTTTGTTCTATTAGGAGATTTTGGATTGTCCATAGCTTCTTCAAGCTCTTTATATTTTAATCCAAGTTGACCCTCATCTGTTCTACCATCATCCCATAATCCATCGGTAGGTGCGGCTTCAATTATTTCATTTAATATTCCAAGCTCTTTTCCAAGTTCCCACACTTGAGTTTTATTGCAATCCGCTATTGGTGAAATATCCACTCCACCGTCTCCATATTTTGTATAAAACCCAACACCAAAGTCTTCCACTTTGTTTCCAGTTCCAACTACTATTCCTTTGTTGGCAGCAGCTACTTGGTAAAGAGTAGTCATTCTTAATCTTGCTCTTGAGTTTGCCATTCCAAGTTCATTATCAAATTTAGATAAACTTGCACTGAAAGCTAAAAATAATTCATCCAAATTAATCGTATGTGCTTCAACATTTTTAAAATTTTTAACCAACCATTCTTGATGTTTTAAGCTTAGATCGTGTTGATGTGATTTTTGCTTAATTGGCATTGATAACACAATTGTTTTCAAACCAGTCATCGCACTCAAGGTACTAGAAACAGAAGAATCTATCCCACCAGATATTCCTATAACAAGGGACTGAGCCTTAGAAGGCATATTGTCTACATAATTTTTAATCCAATCAGATATAAACTTTGCTTTTTCTGAAACGTTCATAACTTACAAAATATTTTATTATTAAGATTTTACAATGTCTTAAGATGCCGCTCTATCTGCATTTTTAGAATACGAGCTATTCTTTTTAATCTCATCAGAAATCATAAAAGCTAATTCTAAAGCTTGATTAGCATTTAATCTTGGATCACAATGAGTGTGGTATCTTGAAGAAAGATCTTTTTCAGAAATTTTTTGTGCACCACCAATACATTCTGTTACATCTTGACCAGTAAGCTCAATATGAAGGCCACCCGCATAACTGCCTTCGCTTTGGTGACACGCAAAAACATTTTTTACTTCTTTTAAAACACTATTGAAAGGTCTAGTTTTAAAACCTGTTGCAGCCTTAATTGTATTTCCATGGCATGGATCGCAAGACCAAATTACGTTTAAACCTTCTTTTTTAATTGCTCTAATTAATTTTGGTAAAAATTTGGAAACATTGTCTGCTCCAAATCTTGATATTAATGTAATTTTACCTTTTTCATTTTTTGGATTAATCCGATTGCAAAGGTTTATTAAATCATCTGCTTTTAGAGTTGGACCGCATTTAATTCCTATAGGATTTTCTATTCCTCTACAGAATTCAACGTGACCACCATCAAGTTGTCTTGTTCTATCACCAATCCATACAAAGTGTGCAGATGTGTCATGATTTTCTCCAGTTGTTGAATCTGTTCTAGTCATTGTTTCTTCAAAAGGTAATAATAAAGCTTCATGTGAGGTCCAAAAATTAACTGTTTTTAATCTTCTGTTAAAATCTGAATTAATCCCACATGCATCCATAAATGCTAATGCATTAGCAATATTATCTTCTAACTCTTTAAATCTTTTTAATTCTGGTGAATTTTTAATAAATCCAAGGTTCCAATTATGAACATTTTTAAGGTCTGCAAAACCACCATGACAAAAAGCTCTAATTAAATTTAATGTAGCAGCTGATTGAGAATAAGCTTTAAATAATCTCTTTGGATCTGGAACTCTTGCTTTGTCTGTAAATTCCATTCCATTAATATTGTCTCCCAAATAACTTGGTAACTCAATACCGTCTTTATTTTCTGTTGGAGCACTTCTTGGTTTAGAAAATTGTCCAGCAATTCTTCCAACTTTTACAACTGGTAATGATGCTGAATAAGTTAAAACCAATGACATTTGCAACATTAGTTTGAAAGTATCTCTAATATTATCAGGATTAAATTCAGCAAAACTTTCAGCGCAATCACCACCCTGAAGTAAAAAAGCTTTACCATCAACAACGTCTGCTAACTGACTTTTTAAATGTCTTGTTTCTCCTGCAAAAACTAAGGGTGGGAAAGTTCCAATTTTATCCAAAACCTTATCCAATTCTTTTTTATCTGGATATTCTGGTATGTGTTTAACCGGATATTTTCTCCAACTATTTTTTTTCCAATTTTTCATATTCAACCTAGAGGTGTTTTAACAGAGTTTAGACTTTATTCAACTGTGACTGATTTAGCTAAATTCCTTGGCTTATCTATATCGTAACCCATTTTTAAAGCGGAATAATAAGCAAGTTTTTGAAGTGGAATTGTTAAAAGAAAAGGTAGCAAATCATCATTTGTATTTTCAACTTCTATAGTTTCCCAAATATTCTCTGAAACAATTTCATCTTTGCTTTTATTTGTAATTAAAAGAACTTTGGCTCCTCTTGCTATAACTTCCTGCATATTAGAAATTGTTTTTTTGTAATAACTGTCTCTAGGTGCCAAAACTACAACTGGCATACCCTCTTCTATTAAAGCAAGTGGTCCATGTTTCATTTCACCTGCTGGATACCCCTCAGCATGAACATAAGATAATTCTTTTAATTTTAATGCTCCTTCCAAAGCTATTGGGTATGAAAAACCTCTTCCAAGAAACATAGATCCTTTAGCTTCATTGAATGTTGAAGAGATGGCTTGAATATCATTATCTATCAATAAAGTTTTTTCTATCAAACTTGGTAAGTTTTTAAGATCTTTAATTTTTTCTTGATAATCTTTTTTATCAATCTGATTAGATAATGATCCAATTTTTAAAGCTAAAATATATAAAATAAGTATTTGACCTAAAAATGCTTTAGTAGAGGCCACTCCTATTTCGGGTCCACAATGAATTGGTAATACAAAATTTGAATCTCTTGCAATAGAGCTTTCAATCACATTTACCACTGCACATGTTTTCATATTATTTTTGTTACAAAGATCTAATGCTGCATAAGTATCTGCGGTTTCACCTGATTGGGAAACGAAAATATATAAACTATCTTCCTTAAATCTATTTTTTCTGTATCTAAACTCTGAAGCTATATCGATATTAACATCTAGTGCTGTTAATTCTTCAAACCAATATTTAGCCATTAAACAAGAGTGATAAGCGGTACCACAACCAATTAAAGTAATTGATTTAATTTCATTGATTTTCCAAGGAAAATTAAAAATGTTTATCTCATTATTTACACTATCTACATATTCTTTAATTCCAGTTTTTATTGTTAC
>Ga0213858_10001536_pt1 | contig 11056 bp, 8 predicted proteins | sample PICome_FD_160122 | JGI IMG/M metagenome (GOLD analysis project Ga0213858, IMG submission 160122) | Coastal seawater microbial communities near Pivers Island, North Carolina, United States - PICO245 | ecosystem: Environmental > Aquatic > Marine > Coastal | place: USA: North Carolina | collected... | reverse complement strand
CGAAAGGTACAACAGAAGGTGGAAGCACTTGATCCTCCTGCAGAGGTTGCACCCAAAACTGCCACAACTATTGTTAGTAGGAGAACTGGTCTGCAACAAAATGTTCAGTGGAGGAATGATTTAGCGTACAAAGCAGATACAGGCGATCGATACAAAAGTGCTTACAAGGAAGCTATCACTGAAAATAGCAAAGTGGAGTGAAGTGAAATGAGATTAGATGACACTTTGCTGGCCCTCGGGGCGCGTCTCTGTCTGTATTCATGGAAGCTTATATGTTTAATGATGTATCTCATAACTCATTATTTTGATTAGTAAAGAAGTTAGTACTCTGTGATCTATAAGGTTGCTTCGCAAAGGGTTTTCGGTTCAATCACAATGTTTCTATTCAGCATTAATCATTCAAAACAATATTATGATTTCACCTATTATACAAGTTCATGTAAATGATAGTAGCTATATGCAATGTAACTTTCATATGATTGACAAATAACTTTTGATTTATGTTTTACTTTTTTAACCTCATTCTCACAATTTCATTTCTGTTTTACTAAAATCTCTAGTCTCCATCAATCTCACACTTAAGTCACAATTCCATTTCACTTTTTTTTTATTCTTCTTCTTCTTTGTAATCTTCATCCTCATCCTTACCATACTCTTCAGGTTCACCGTCACTACTGTCTTCATTAGTATCTTTTACTTCATTGTTATTTAGATCTGCTAAGTCCATAAACGCGTCATCTAAAATCGCTACGTGTTCCTCATCATCCCCTTTTTCAATATCCATCGCGCTCTCATCTAAATTGTTGTCCTTTTTATTAATGTCATCATCTCCAATCGACTCCAATAAGATGTAACCGTTGCTTCCATTCACTTCAGTCACCATTAATTTGATATCATCCGGTTGAAACACGAGTTGGTTGAACAGATGTACCCTACTCGATATAAATTTGTGAGACAACTGAAATGTCTTCATTATTTCTTCCTTTTTTGTAGGATTTAAACCTCTTGATGTTGGAGTATCAAATATAGTCTCCTTTAACAACGCATTAATAATAACAACATCAACTTTGTTTGGGATTTTGTACACCAAGTACTTGTGTTTATGTAGTACAAAGTCGCCCAATGATAATGATGCATATTCCTTCTGTAAGTTGCACAATTCATTTAACTGTTCGCATTCAACTGAAATGTCGTTGGTATTCTTTAAATCCCATAAACCAACTAAGATTCCTGCATTCTCCAATACATGTTCCTGCTTCTTTTGATGTAAATCTGGCGATACGAAATTAAAGGCTTTCTTCTTCTTGTTGGGACTCATAATCTTCATTGGCAACTTTCGTTTCGAACTTACTGCTTTTGGCTCTACAATGGTCGTAACATTTTCTGTGGATGGATTTGTTGGATCTGTACCATTCTTGTTCTTTTTCAATTCGTCTTCCTTCGTCATTTGTCTTGTCTTTACCTGAAGTCGTTTCATCTCCTCTTTCTCATTCTCTTGTTGCTTTGAATTATTGTTAACATTATTAGAACCAGTTGATTTTGTTTTATCTTGTTTTTTTGTAACACTATCCTCTTCCTTATCAGTTGGTTCTGCTTTGTCTTGCTTTTTCTTATTACCACGTTTCTTTCTAGGAGTGCCACGATTTCTAAATAATTTGGTCATTTTTTCTGTTGCCTCCTTTTGGCAGTCTTCTAGACTCTTCGATGAATCTGATTGAACTGTCAAGCCACCATTATCACCTCCCATTACTACTGCACCAATAGTAGTAGCTGTTGGTTCTGTTTGTTTCTTGGTTACTGGCTCATCATCCTGCTTATTGTTATTACTCAACTCCATACAAACATCAATTTCCTTTAAGCTGCCACCCTTAATCATATTCTCGATATTTTTTTTATCTTCATTTGCCTTTTCATCATTGTTTCCAAGAGACATTAATGGATTCAATAAAATCATACAATACTCCGTCCAACTTAATATACCATCACTTTTAGAACTCTTTGGAAGAGCAAAAGCTCCAATAGTCATGGCATTGCCGCAATTCGACATATTCAAACATTTTCTTGGTGTTTTTCCACTTTTAGCACTTTTATCAATTGAAGCCGCTCCTCCTGCTAAATTATAGTCCTCATCACTGGTGTGGTAGTTCAAATAAGTGATATAATAGATGAAGATTAAATGATACAGACTGTTTCCACCGATGACGTTTTTAACACCATACCAAGCTCTAGCAGTGGAATGAAATTTCATACAAACTGCTAATTTTTTTTTCATATTTTCGCTCTGTCGTGAAGTTTTCGTCGCTTCCCAACTCTCAATGATGGACTCACAATACCTATTAGCCATTTCTTTGTTCAAAGTTGGATTGATTCCATGTCGTCGCAAGACTTCCATATGATCATTCATTAAATTCATAAAAATCATGAATGCTGAAACAGTCCCACTGTTACCTTTCTCCCTTTCTGCAAGTTCACTGAACACCTTCTTCTTGATCATACTTGTTAGTGTGACTATATCACACAGTTGATATCCTGGAATCATAAATTACGAATCACAATCAATTTGTGAGTGTTGAAAAAGAGATGTCATTGTTAATTGTTTTCTTGTTATCTCAGGGGGATTATTACAATTTGTAATTATCCCCTAAGATAAAAATATAGAAATAACAAATATCCCAATCGTCACTCACCAAAGCACGTGAGAAGCTTTTTATCTGTTACTGTCTGATTCAATTTCATCTGCGAAAATGTCAAAATTGCTCTGTTAAGGTCCTTGTCAAAGCATAAGATTGCTTGTAAACTCATGACAATGAACATGCTACCTCCCAAGTACGCATTAGTTTCATTCAATATATGATGTAGTTCATCCATGCCATAAATGTATTTAGCTGCATCGTTATAATCCAACCTCGTGATGCTGTTTAGAGTTCCATGATATTTGATCATATACTTCATCACCTCTTTGTAATGACTTGGCAATGTGCTCGTCATACCATTTTCGAACGTACCAATACATTTGCCCATTACCAATGGGTACATTACTGCACTATTAACTTCAAATGTTGATGCCAGCTGTTTTCCCTTCGTTTCTTTCCCAGGATCAACACATAAGCTGTCGAAATTGTGCTGGAAGGGTGGCCTCATCATCCCTTCTTCACTAATATCGTCTTCATGGCTATGACGGGAATCAAACGTGATTTTGTAAATATTCTCCCTCGAATACCCATCTTTTTCTTCAACTGGTAATGTTGTAAAGTGATATGCCGCGGTTCGAAAGTTGTCTTCGGTTGGGTTTGACATATATTCTTCCATCCCTTCCCTTTTCATTGTATCGTTGTACTCATTATATTCTTCCGGGTTCTCCTTCACGCTGTTCTTAACTTTCTTTCTAGGTGTATATACCTCTAGTCTTTCAACTGGAACCTTTGTAATATCTACACCTTCCCTATTAGCAATATCACAGTCAACCAATCGATTAAAATCCGGATTGTAATCAGTAGCGGTTGGGTTATTAATTCTGCCATTGAAAGCTTTGATTTGAATATGACTCAAGGAATCCAGCAACCCCATAGAACTACAATGAGTCTTTTCTCTCCGTGCCCCCTCACTCAATGATTTCAATCCCGCCAGTAAGATTTTCACATCAATTTTATCACTCTTTACGTATCTGATTTTCACTGTATAACTTTTATTTAACGTAGACCCCTCCTCATTCTTAACGTCGGTTTCTCTCAGGTCATCTACGACATCCAATTTGAAGGATTTATGGTCCAATTGCTCATGCCATTCATCTGATTCATTGATATTATTCTTCTTTAGACAATTCTTGATCCAATCTTCTGTCAATGAACCATGCTGCAACGTGGGCGTCATACCGGTGAAATTACTTGCAGTCCACCGACACATTTCTGCAACAGCTCTGTGTTGTCCTTCTCCAAAGTATAAAAGATGATCTATCTTCCGCTTGTGTGTCCCATCTCGATCCATTGCATTATCCCACCGCATCTTATACATTTGAGCACAGTAATATGTTACACCCTTCGTACCCCCATCCTTGGGGTCTTCAACCTTCTTCCATTGGTCACCAAAACCAAAGAATTCTGCAACTGCCTGTCGACTTTCTGGAGTCTTGAGATTGGCCGAATCCGTCTTGAGAAAGGCGACTAGATTGTCTACATCTTCTACTTTACGACTGATATTTTCGTATGGATCGAAGTACAGGTTGTTCTCCTTAGTCCCTGTGATACAATATTTGAGTGGACTTAGCTTGACTGCGTTGTTGATATTCTTCTACATATATTTGAATGCAACAGTGAGATCATTTATTAACCTATAGGGGATTATTACAAATTGTAAATATCCCCAAACAAAAATCAAGAAATATAAGGCAATAGTCCAACTTACCTTGCTTTTGTCCATTCCACCTGGGGTAAAAGAAAAGATAAAGCCTTGCATTTTGTCTGTAGTTACATCTTTCCCAGGGTGATCATTCAAATCAACTTGTAAAGGATTACCTAAAATCCTATTCAAGACTTCCCCTACTAACCCTTCTTTAAGGGTGTTATGATTTATATCAGGCTTCAAAAGTTCACCGGTTCCATTCTGTGGAATTAATAAACCGTACATAGATCCATGAATATACAATTCACTCTCCTTTGTTCCTGACCTGATACAGTTCAAATCATTCTTTCCTCTGGCGGTATTAATGGACATAGGCGAACCAACAACATCATTATTATTTATAGCCACCTCTACCTCGCTATTTATAAGTGGGTCTGTTGGCTGAATTCCATCACCTCTTTTATTATCGTCTTCACCTAATAGGATTAGAATAAGTATTATTCTTAGTTCATATCACCAATATCTTAATTAATCTATAAGGCTTACTGTTTTGACACTCACCGGAATGGTGTGCACTATCGTTGTCGGACTTCTTACCCATGTTACACTCTTCTCTTTTCTCTGTAAGGTTTGGCATCTCAATGTCTGCCGTGCCACTTGTTTCTTCACATTTACCATTGTTAGAGGTCTCTCCCTTCCTTACAATGTCTGCGATGTTAGGGAGAGGTTGAATGTTTGTTAGTCGGTTCAATTTATACACTTTCTTGTATACATAGGTGAATAATTTTAATTATACTCACCCTGTTTAGCATCTTCTGCATCCCGTGTGTATGCTGTTAACACATTTACATCATCGGCTTCACCGCTATCATTTACAACTTCTTTACCGCTATCATTTGCAACTTCTTCTGTCTTATTATCCTGTGTGTTTCCATCCAACACATCTTCATTATTTACATCATCGGTTTTATCGGTTGAAACTTTTGATGGCGTAGGCATTTTCGATTAAAGATGGGCAGTTGAATTTTATGAAAGATAGAATGCCGACGAAGATTCTACACCTACTGACGTTGGGTCGATGGTATCTAATATAATACGTTGATTCTACGAAGAATGAGAATTCGTGTGATTGGACGACGAGACCAAATATGACGTTATATATAGCCGCTAGACGGTTGATACGATGGATTAGAGCCCAGTCGACGACGGACGAGTGGACGGCCTTATACGTCGTGATAGATAATTAGAATGGATTGGCAACGTTGTTATGTTTGGCGTCTGTTTTGTTTTATGAGCTGAACAAATGTACTATCAATATTTGTTTGGGCAGTTATGATTTGTTTGGTTCATCATGGTGATGTTCGGAATTTGATAGGCGTGAAAGGCTGATCGTGCTTGGATGACGCACTTGTAAATCTACGTACGTAGGAACTTTATTATATTCTTTAGAATTGCCCTTTTTGTTACATAGGAATCAGTATAAATTTTTGTCATCAATCTATAATTGCCTTCAACAGCCCGTGTTGGGCAATACTATAGGACTGTATAAAATACAGTCGTCACACATTAAATATGATATCCCTACACATGCGAGAAGATTTACTATTTTTTAGAAGTTTATATACACACAAACAAAATTTACATATTTCTCTTTTTGTTTATAATTGCCCTTTATCTCCGCCAAAGATCGAATCTACCTTCACCCCCTTTTTACAATCGCCCAACCCTGCCTCAGGATTGTACCACCAATCTAACAATAACTTTATTTGCGCCTCTTGCCATTTCCAAATAAAACTGACTATCCCCGCCTAGGCAATTATGACATTTTATCAGGCAATTTTAGATATATATATAATTACTCTTGTGATCGACCATTGTCTTTTTGATATATACCCTCCTCGTGCTTATATCTATGCCTTTAACTGCCTCGATGATTGATCTCTGCCTATTGTGATGTACCTAGGATGAGGATATAAAACCGCCTATAACTAACAATTACTAAGGTCTTTAATGCCTTGATGTATGATCCCTGCCTCTTGGGATTTACCCAGGCTGAGGATTTAAAATTGCCATCAACTAACAGTTACATGGCACGCGCTCCAAAGTACATGGCACGCGCTCCAAAGATATCAAATTTAACTGTATATTGGAGTTTTATAACTGCCATCATCTAGAACATGGCAGTTTTATTTTATGCTTCTCAGCCCATATCGCATAATTCTATTAGAACTGCCTACAGGGTGGCATTTCAATGATAGATTATTCCATTATACTCATAAATAATCCAACTTCCAATTATACAAGACGTTTTTAACTTCTAAGTAATACTCACTATGAACTCATCCGTTTCTTCCAATATCATTAATGCAATGCTACCTTCTCCCTCTACTCCACCGAAAGCAATTATGGAAACTATCGCTTTAGAGGCAAATGCTACGAAAGCACGTGTTGACTCATCGGTCTTGGTCTCTCCTGATGGTACCACTACATCCGAATCTTTGAAGCGTTCAGCATCTCGTGAACCAGGCGAACGTATCAATAGTAAACGTACTACTACATCGATTAATGGTACACCTTCGAAACGAGATAATGTATCTGCTCTGACCACTCCAACTCCCAAGGCAAAGGAACTCATCCCTCTTGAAAATATCGATTGGACTGATGCAGTAGCATTTAAGGATGCAGGGATCAAGGCTTTACTCAATTCAGGAGATCAAATTACTGGTCGTGAAACTGATGAAGATTTAATTACTGCCATTCTCAATAAACGATCAAATGATGAACTCAAGAAGGAAGTCATCAGAATGACCCCAGTTAACAAGGTTCCCACTAAGAAAAAGGAGCTCCTATCCACTCTTAAGAAGCACCTTTTATCTTTGGTTCGCGTTGGAGAGGAAGGCATTGGAGAGGAGAACGTAGAGGAGACCAGGTAAGTTATCTCTACTTTTTAAGGAGGATATTTTATTTACAAATTTGGGATTTTATCGAATTTTGATCTGGGGGATAATTTCATTTTGTAAAAATCCCCTAATATTTTTTCGTAAATTTGACAATTTATTCCGGGGGAAATTACAAAATGTAATTTTCCCCTAAACATATTTCTCAATAATTTTACCTTTTAATATTATTTTTCCTTTCTCTATTTCTGATATTATAATTTCCTACCTCTTCCATGTTCATAGTGATAAAGATCTTAGTGCGTACACGCTTATTGGATCGTTTATTCGCAAACTGTTTGGTGATGGAAAATATTACTACGGCAAAATCTTATCTTATAATCCCAGAAATGCCCATTACCGTATTATTTATTCGGATGGCGATTCTGAAGATGTTCCGGTACCTGAAACGAAATTGTTGCTTATCAATAGTCTACCATTACTGAAGGAAGCAGCAAAGATTAAGTTTGCAACTCCTGATGATAATGGTTTCGTGGTAGTAGATTCATCGGATAATCTTGAATCTGAATATGTGAAAGTTGATGTACCCACAACTAGCAAAGGTGGAAATAATGAGGTGTCGTCTGGAATGAATGAAAGTTCTGGATGCTGCCAGATTGACCAACCAGCGTATCACATTAAGACCTTGTCCAATCCATATAATAAAGGTAATGTCAGTAAAGAAGTTACCAAAGGCCAAGGTAGTATCAGTGATGTCAACGAGGGTGGTGGTTTCGGACAAGAGAAAGATAATCTGCTTGACAAAACAAAAGGTACGTCATTTTCCATTGGAGGATCGATTGATTTGACTAGCTTCAAAGCGAAAGTAAGGGAACGGGGTGCGATTGGTGTCAAGTATCATGTCAGTCATCCATTTACAAATCCAGTTGATGGATCAGTTCATTACATGATTGTTATCCAACTACCTCAAGCATTATGGTACCTTCGCGGTGATTTCTTCAACATCATGTTTGACATGGTATATAAGGACATATCCCATGAATGGATGAAAAGTTTTATGGTGTTTAATATCCGTAGAAGTCCTTATGGACCTGATGAATTGAGTCGTCGGACCAAGCCAGATGGATCGTTAGGATACGCGAAACAAATGATTGCCTATACTCTTTCTTTGAGCAAATCTGCAGCTTCTATCTCTGCAAAGTCCATTACTGATTCCTTCTGTAAAATCGAAATGATTTTCACACGGATTAGTAATGTCGCGGATGCTTATTTCTCATGGATGAGTATGAATTCACCCGGGCTCATTGTTCACTTTGAAAAGAAACAAAAAGATCATGGTAAAATCATTGAAATGATCAAAAAGGACTTCAATTCCATCTTCGGTAAAGGACGTTCTACTTACTACCAGACACCCTTGGATAAGTACTTTCTCGATTGGGATATCAAGCAATTCTTACAGAACAAACTTGGTTTGAATGATTGGCCTGAAGATCATTTAAACCAAGTGTTTGCTCGATACCCTAACAAACCTCCTCCAAACTTCAACAAAATTCAAGAGCTCAAGTTGACTGAATATTGAATTATTTAAGCTTGTATTTCGTTGTTTATGGAGCTACCAGTCGTTGTAAAAGCTTTGTTGTTAGAGAGTTATCCATCAGAAATTTAACTTAATGTTTTGTTATCAAATCTCAAACTTTTTTATTCACTCCATTTCTCATTCAATTATAGGTCAAGAATGTCATATAATGAAAGATTTCCTATACACAACAAGCCCAAACTGTACACCTGCACCTACGATCAAAACATTGGATGACGATGCCATCAACCTTATCTTCAGATATCTTTCTCCTAGGGATCTATTAAAGTTAGCCATGACGGGAAAAACTATAAAACAAATGATCTCCATGGACAGAATACTATGGTCTATTTTATACAGTAACAAGAGTAATATGGTGTCTATGGCTAACTTATACCAATTGATGACAAAAAGAGCTATCTATCCACCGGATGAAATGCGAATCCTTCGTATAGCATGTGGAAGACGATGTGAATTATGTAACAAAAATGTGGTTGCAGTATTGAGACCCCAATGGGGGGTGTTTGTGTGTTGGTCATGTGTGACTAGTACAGACTTTTTCGCGGTAAAGGATAGGAAGAGGTGCAATGTAACCACTTGTTGGCATAGAGCTTTTTGGAGAGGCAACAAGTGTCATATCAAACACTACTACCTCAGGCACAGAGAGGCATTGTTTAAAATATTCGAACATGATCGTTGCTTGGCTTACCCATACGGTTACATGGACTGGTCGGAAAATCCACACAATATGAACAGTTATATAACACGAAAGGATAGATATGAATTGGTCTGGAATAAAGACTTGACGGATAAAGAAGGGAATAAGATCGGTCCTTTATTTCATTACAATCATATAAAGGCCTTGGTACAATACTTAGAGGATGATGAATCACACACAGTCGATAAATTCTTCCTGATGAACCTTCACCAATACCCAAATGAGATAAGATACGTGGCATTCATTGATGCCTACAATAAGATCTATCCTACAGCAAATGAATATTATAAAAAGAAATCTATCCAGGAGAAGGAAAAGGAGTTTTATAATCGCTGTTTGAAAATAAATCGAGTAATTTCAGCCATTGAGAAAATATCAGTGAACCTCATTCATTCAAATTTTCGAGAGGGAGATAGAGAATACATTGGTTACCCATCACATTTCCAGTTAAAAGCATTACGTCGAGTCCTCTTCTGTTATCACGAAGAATACCATACATCCATGAAGTATTGTCTAACATATGACACAGGAAACCATCAATTGAATAGACGACTTAATTATATCATGAAACCAATCATGAAAGCTCCAAGTACTGTGACAAATAAAAAAGCCAGGGGTATAGCGTGGACCCTTTTTTATGAATTGTCTTCATTTTTGTGTGCGAGTAGATTGGACTTAATCAGGAGGTCTACTAATGACAATATTATTGGCGAAGGATATTTACCATGTGTATATGACCAAGGAGATATCCGACAAGATTTTAATTTCCGGAACATTCCACGTGCTAAATTATTGTCTAATCGATTTCAACCGTGGAGAGACACATCACATCGCAGAAAGTATTAAAATAAATCTCTAAAATCATACGTTTGATAATCATATTTTAAACAATCAGACCTGAAAGGATTAAATGAAACGATGGAGTACCTCATAACATACACTCTTGAATCCAATATATCATCAATATACAATAGGGTAAAATAGCAATTTGTAATAATCCCCCTTCAGTACCGTACCGGTCTTGGAAAGACTTGTATGTGTATCGTTTTAGTACCGTACCTGTACCGGTCTTGGAAAGACTTGTATGTGTATCGCTTTCGTACTGTACCTGTAATGAAAGGCCTCTTCCATGAAAAAAGAAGATTCTGCGGGACCTCGTTGATACCTCTACATTTATTCTTCAACGTCAACATATGAGACACGTGTTGAGTACCAAGCGGTATGCTACATGGGAACTCGTGTGGAATCAGTACTAAATTAAGACGCTTTCTTGAAATGTATTGATTCCTCTCGTGGGATTATTACGTGGCTGGTATGGTCTACACAACTCTACGGGTTCACCAGACACTGACATTGTCGTTTTTAAAGATATCCACATAGGAATTAGTACGTACCGATTAAAATACCGGTTAACAACCGATTAACATATCTAGCCCAAAGCTAGGAGGCCCAGGGCCGGACAGATGAATGAAGGACATGGTGGATGTGATGCAGGGCGCCCCGAGGGCCACATCATTGACGTCCTTA
>Ga0213858_10001529_pt1 | contig 11066 bp, 13 predicted proteins | sample PICome_FD_160122 | JGI IMG/M metagenome (GOLD analysis project Ga0213858, IMG submission 160122) | Coastal seawater microbial communities near Pivers Island, North Carolina, United States - PICO245 | ecosystem: Environmental > Aquatic > Marine > Coastal | place: USA: North Carolina | collected... | reverse complement strand
GCTGATGGCGCAGATGGTGCCGATGGTGCAACCGGCCCACAAGGACCTGCCGGACCAGCCGGTGCTAATGGCTCAGATGGTGCTGATGGCGCAACCGTATTAAACGGAAGTATCGACCCAACAACGGAAGGGGTAGACGGTGATTTCTATATAAATACATCTAACAACACTATTTTCGGCCCGAAAACAGGTGGATCATGGGGAAGTGGTACCTCATTAGTAGGCCCGACCCACCACAAATTATCGTGTCAGCTTATAGCTGCCGGCACAGATGTAGCAGCAGCCGAGGAAGCAGACGGAAAAGGGTTGATATTAATCCCTCACGGAATCACGGGAGACATCACCCATATAGGAGCAAAAGTGGGCACAGATGGAATTGGCACAACAGGAACAATAGATGTAGAGATAGAAAGAGAGCGAAACGGCACAACCGTTGCTATCCTCTCTACAATCTTAACTATTGATGCGAATGAAGCACATTCTGGGACAGCGTCTACACCAGCAGTGATAAATACATCAAATGATGATGTACAGGAATGGGATTTATTAAAACTTAATCTTACTGGCACTCCTACAGGCGGAACAGCACCCCAGGGCTTGACAGTTTATGTTGTAATTAGTTAATATGGCACACGTAGCAAACATAACCATTCAGTCATCCAAGGTGCCTGGGGATCTTACGGACTTTGTTGTGAACGTTGACCTGTCAGATTTAGGCGCTCCTTTCTGGAATACCGTTGCCAATGGTGGTGGGGATATTCGTGTATATAAAGATGATGGAGTGACGGAGTTACCGAGAGAAGTGGTGTTCTGTGATACGGCTACTGATACGGGTGAACTTCACTTAAGTACACAGGGACACTCTCAAGCTCATCTGATACCATCGTAAAGATACATGCCGATGGTGTTAGTAGTGATTATGCACCTTCAGCTACCTATGGAAGAGAAAATGTGTGGACTAATAATGTGATTGGAGCGTGGCATCATGAAGAAACAAGCGGAAATATTGTAGACTCGTCATTCAATGGCATAAGCTTGACCAGGACTGGCCCAACAAGTGTTTCGGGGGCATTATCTGGCAATGGCTCTGATTTTGATGGGACAGATGATTACTTCAATTCAGGCACAGGCGTTAGTGTTCTTAACAACCTGACGGGAGACTTTACTTTTAGCTTTTGGTTAAAAAGGAATAATAGTAGCACACTGTCTTCTGACGAATTTATTTTTGCAAAAAGGACTGTTACCGGGGGAAACAACGAACAATGGTCTATGAGGTTGGACAAGGGGGCTACTGCCAGCCATGCAGAGTTAGTGTTTAATTGCTATTCGGGGGGCTGGAGGAACGTGCCGTTAGGACCAACTATTACGGATACAAATTGGCATCATATTGTATTAAAACATGATGACACTTCAACCCTGGAATGTTATAAGGATGGGGTAAGCAGTGGTACAGTAGGCTACACACACGGAATAACCTCTTTTACTAACTCAATGTTTAAAGGCAGGGATGGTGCCAATGGGAATCCGAGGTATGCGGATATTGAACTTGATGAGTTTCGGATTTTTGACACATTATTAAGCGACGACTATATTGTTGCTGATTACAACAACCAAAACGACACATCCACATTTTACACTGTAACAGATATAAGTGGTGCAACCCTGAGCACAACGAAGCCTATGCAACCAATCTGGTTTTTTTAAAGTATTTTTTTATCTTGTCTACCACGTCAGCAAAATATTTCATTGAGCTGAGCTTGTCTATAAAGAACCCTAGATGCGTCCAACATCTAGGGTTCTTTTGTCATCAACAAATTTTTGTCTTAGATTTGACATATCGTAAAACAAATGACAACTCCAATTAAAATTTTATCTCCATTTAGATATAGCCAAGAATTCCAGGCTATGTGTGTGCTGTATGCGAAAGCACCACAAACCGGCAGTCACCGGTTACGAGCACTAAGGCCTGGTGCTTTTTTTCTTTATATCGTAAAAAAAATGACACATGAAAGCATTCAAAATTATTGCCACCGGGATCACCGGAGGCTTCGCTAAGTCGCCCGACTTAGAGGCTCGCTTTTGGGCTTGGTTCGTATTCACCCTACTTCTTATTGGTGCATTCACTTTTGATAGTTGGATTAGCTTCTCCGTTTTTGCAGACTATCTTTCGTATATAGGGTCTGCAGGAGATGTGCCTGGGCTGATATTATCAGTTTCGTTTGCGATGGCAGCGACAGTATCAGTTGGTGTGATCGCCTATGCTTTTGTCGCATATAGAAAAAGCATCAACAGCCCAGAGCAGCTTTCTGATAGCCTACGCTTTGCTGGCTATATCGCAGCAGGGCTTTATCTATGTTTTGCTGGGATCTCCATCCTCGCAAACATCCAGGGCGCCCAGCAAGCAGCTGAAAGACATGCCGATTCTCAAATCATAGTTGATGATGCTCCATTGGTTAGCACAACAGCTGAGTGGACTGCAGAAAAAGAAAAAACCACCCTGAAGTATGATAATGAAATCGCCAAGCTAGAGGCGCGCCTTGCAGCTGCTGAAAATGGAACGACTACTGAACAGGGGAGATATAATGGAAAGAGAGGAAATGCCTATTGGAAGGGAAAGAGGACTCCTTATGGCAGGGCATTGATCGCAGATCTCCTGCAAAAAAAGGAGCAAAAGGAAGCAGATAGAGAACTAGCCATCGCTGCTTTGGATGCAACTTACCAGACAAGGCTGAACACACAGACAGCAAGTTTCAACAGGAAATCAAAGAAACATGCACACAAAAAGGAAAAAGCGACCACAGCAATTAGGCTGATAGTTTTTCTCATTTATCCAATCGGGCTGGGGATATCAATTTTCAATGCTCACTTTCTCTATGATGTTCAATTGTTCCTGGGAAGGAAGGTGAATAAGCCTTCGCATAGTAGCCAAAATCATTCAGTAGGATTTGGAGCTCTGCCTAAAACTGCCATTGGCTTCCATCAACAAAGGGGAGAGAATCCCAATGACCTCTCAAAAATCACTGCTGAAATGAGAGCTGAAATCAGAGAAGAATTGAGAGCTGAAATGGAGAAAGAAATGAGAGGTGAAACTCTCAAAAATACGGGAAAGATTGAGAGTTTTGAGAGGCCTGAGGCATCTCATTCCAGCTCCACAATTTACCTCTCAAATAACACTCCTTATAACCTGGGGAAGAAATATGATATGAGTAAGGCTGAGAAGCGTCAACTCACAAAGGTCACAAAGGCCAGAAAAAAGATAATTGAAGAAACTGGTAAGGAGCCTAGTGCCAATGCCATCGCCAAGGCGACCGATATGAGCTGGGCAACAGCAAAAAAGTATTTGGAAATGATAAGGAAAGAATCATAAATTCTTGTTAGGTGTGTTGTTTATCAGGTGTCCTACTTTTAAGTAAGTAGGACACTTTTTTTTGTTCTTACAACAAATAACTGTCCTACAATTAAAATATAAACAAATATAATTTAGGACATGGATTGGACACATCTCATATCAGGACTGCTTGGATTAGTTCCTTTGGTCGTAAATCTTTTGCTAAATAAGCGAAAGAGGAAAACTGAACAGGTAAAAAAAGAAGTTGAAAGTACTGACATATTAAAAGAATCTAATGATAATTGTTACAAAGAACTTACAGAACTGAGGAAGCAATTTGTACAACAAGAACGGAAGCTCATGGAGTTTGAACTTTTGACAATCCGTTATGAAGCAATATTAAAAAATGATTACTTACCCGACACAAGAAATGTCAACGGAAATGAAGAGGCTGGTCTTGAAAAATGATGAACGTATTAAAAGTCTTTTTAAGACATTATCGGCAAAATTTGAAAAAGGCCAGATGGTTACTTACATGGACATGAATACTTTTCCAATTCTATTGAGAAGTATGTTGTCAGAAGGTATTCATACTAAAAGACTGCCTCTTCCTCCAGGCGCTGGATTATACTTTAAAGTAGACTTTAAAAAGGAGTCTGAGCTTGGGGTCCATCAGCATGACTGCCATGAGCACATCACTGTAGACAGAGGGGCTTTTATTGATCTGACATCAGGCAAAATATATGAAGAAGGGGATGAACTTATAATCAAGCCCGGCCAAATGCACAACATCAAGTCCCTAGATCACTATACAATTTTATATATTCTTTTTACGCGAAATGACCCCTATTAAAATAGGAAAATACAGACTAGGAATCCCTAATAATCAAGAGGAGACAGCTTTAAATTTATACAAAAGCATATCACCCCTTGTCATGCAACAAGATTCTGAGGAATTGCGTGGACAAATCATCTTTAGCCTTATAAAAGCACAGATGAACAAAAAACAACAAAGAATATTCAAAACAGGGAAGATAGATGCTTTTGCTGTCCTAAAACTATCAGAACTGATAGGCTGGATATGGAAGCGATATGAGATAGAAGGACAATCTCATATCTCCCCTTGGATACAGGAATTCAAATACAAAAAAACGACCTATATACTTCCTTTACCTAATATGGATGATGTGACAGTAAATGAATTTGCATACATCAATATGTATTTGGATATGGTGGCAGAAGGAGACGCTGAAGCTATATATGGTTTGACTGCTTTGATATGCAGGCCATTAAAATCAAAAAAAGAACGAACTCAAATTAATTATAATGGGCAACCTCGAATACAATTTAATCCAGACTTAATTGATGTTGAGAAGTTTAAAAAAGCACCAGAATGGATACTTTGGAATGTGTATGACTTTTGCCTGCGAGCTCAGTTAATGATTCACAAACGCTATGAAATAATATTTTCAGGAGAAAAAAGTAAAGGGCCTAATTTTGGGTGGCTGGGTATGGTCATGAATATCGCTGAGACTGGAACCTATGGTAAGGCAAAAGAAGTAGAGCAAGAAAGCTTACATACCATCTGTATCTATACTACTCGAAAGATACTGGAGCAAAAGAGACATCAGGAAGAATTAGAAAATATTAAGAAAAAACATGCTTAATCTTAAATCATATCAATCCATCAGAGGATATGTCACCAATTATGTGAAAGGTGATGCACGAATAGCTAACGAAGGCTATATCTGGGGAGAAAGTAAAAGAGTAATAGATAAAGCCGTCAGTAAACCTATCTATCCATTTTTTTGGGTAAGAGAAGCTGAATGGCTAGGAAGTTCAAACACTGGACACAATAACATCCAATTTAATTGGAGCCTCCATATTGAGATAGCTGGAAATGCTGACAGAGGAGCTACCGACAAGGAAGAGACTCAACTAAATGAAGCCCATCAGATCATGATGGACTTTATTAGATTTTTGATAGAAGAACACAGGGAAAATAGAATACGCTTTGAATTTCCTCGACTTAGCGCCACTCAGACACAGGTAGGAGAAGGTGAGAATGCCTGGGGATGGTCATTTATTGTATATATCAGCGTATTTGCTGATAGCTTTTGTCTTGCTGACCATGCCACCAGATACCATGTATCTACCTGGATGCCTGAATTTGTGACTGGCGAAACCAGGATCAGTATTACCATAGATGGGACTGAATACCATTATGATTGGACCGACACAAGTCAGCAATCACACATGCTGATAGGAATTGCCAACCAAATTAATCAAGACAGCGCTGCTAATGTCACAGCCACAACTGATGAACAATATCTGTACATCAGGTCAAAGGCTCTTAATGATCCTCCAGTCATTAGTATTTTGACCGACCAACATGAATTCAATCAACTGTATAAATAATGCCATTAATACAAATAAATATTCCCCCAACAATGTCTGCAAGCAGAAACCCAATCGGATGGAAGTTTGCTGCCACCGGAAACTGGCGCACAGACTCTGCCTACAAGGTGACATGCAAAATATTTGAAGAGACTTATCACCACTCTAATGTATATACACATTTTTTGACATTGGAGAAAAGGCCAGATGATGACAATATCATATCATTTGACATATCCGACATACTGGCTACGCTTGTGCCAAAAACTGAAAAGCCATCTACAACCACAGCCAGAACTGTTACAGATATCAACAAAAGATACAGCATTTCATTTCAGGAAAGCGGCAACAATATATATCAGCTGGCCACCACTTATTCAGGCTATCATGTAATTAAGGCAGGAATGAGCGAACAAAAAGGGCAGAGCATTGAAGACCAGATTAATAGTCAACTCTTCCTCACCAATCAGCCGCGAATCAAACAAACCACAGCACACGCTCCGGAGTACCTTACATTAGGCATACCAACCACAGCCACTGCTGCTACAGCACAAATGAAGGCTGTCGTCATCTATACAGATGACACAGAAAGCAGTGTTTTTTCAGGTCCACAGATTGCATATCAACCAGGTGACATGATTCAATTTCATGCTGGATACAATATGCTAGGGCTGCAAAATATAACGCCTCCTACAGATGAAAGTGTGGTAGGCTACAAAATATGGATTGAAGAGACGACTGGGAATACGGATATATCAGATCTGATGGAATATAGATTTGATGATTGTGAATGCACACCATTGACAAGATATTTTTGTTTTGAAAATACATATGGGGGCATTGATACGATCATCACATCAGGGAAAAGTGAAACCAAAATGATGATCACCGGACAGCAGGCACAGCGCATATCTGACCCATTTAGAATCAGTCCGGAGAGAACAATTATGGACTATAGTATCAGGCACCAAGAGCAAGTAACTCAACCTATTGGACATCAATCAGAAGAAAGTCAGCTGTGGCTGCGGGAGCTACTCAGAACCACAGTTGCCTGGAGAGTAGGAAACTCCCCAACGCCAAACATAGAAGCAGAAGGAGAATGGGTTCCTATTTCTATCAAAAAAGGGGAAAGCCTTATATTAAAAGACAATGAGTTTTTAAATTCACTTAGCTTCTCTTATAAAGAAGCATACTATCAGCATGGCACATGATATCATTTAGAATAGGCACCGATTATTTAGATGTAGAAGTCGGAATGCAGATTAGCCTAACTTTGGTCAACCCTCTTTTTAGCAGGGAGATTGGATATGGTTCTCACAGTCTTTCATTTTCTGTGCCTTTAAATCCCAAAAATAGGCGTCTACTTGGATTCAGGGATCATCTCTCTATCACATCTTATTCTAATGAGGTAGAAGTAGAAGTGCTTTTAGGTGGTGTATTTTGGAAAACCGGGACCCTCAAGGTTATCAGTGTATCACCTTCAAGTGAAAAAATATCAGTCGCCTTCAATTTAGATACCAGTTGGCTTTCTGATAAGGTAAATACTATACAATTAGCAGGAATGAACCTGGGAGGCACACGTACAATATCCACAGTAGGCACTGTTGGTGGCACATTTGAAATCAGAGTAGATGCAGGGCCTACTCAAGTGATCGCCATCCAGATAAACGAAACTTTATATACCTATACCAGTGTATTGGGAAACACCAAGCAAGAATTGGTAGATGAACTAAAAGACCAGATAAATGCTGATTCAAACATCAATGCCACAGCCACCACACAGGCAAATGGCTCGCATTGGCAACTGGTGATAAGTCCGATTGACCCAGATGATGACTTTCAGGTGATTTATGATATTGGCGCCACTGACATTCAGTGGTACAAGATGAGCTATTTGAGCAGCCATCAAAATAAGCAGAATGCTATGCTGAATCACATGGATACAGTAAGTGCAGCAAGTGTAGGCACCTATGATTATACTTTCCCAGTTATATATAATCCTTTATTTTTTGGTGACGTACTAGGTGATGAATATTGTGGCTTTATAAATTCTTACGAGCCAGGGAATGGGCATCAGGGACCTTTCCCAGGAGTTGATGGTGCCTACTATAGTGTATGCATACCATTTGTATCAGTGAAATACTTAGTATCTCAGGGACTGTCTCAACTAGGACTCCGAGATGTCAGCTCATTCACAAGCACTGCCAAATATGAGGCAATGCATATTTCAAACAATGTGCCTCTCATAAATGAGGGATTATTTGAGGGGATTGTAGGATCATCAGCAACAGGATTAGTAGGATATTATGACAACTCATTTACATTAAATAATCATCTACCCTCGGAGATGACTTTGCTTGATTTATTTAAGGATTTATCAGAAATATTTAATCTTGCCATCATTGTAGATCCGGTATTGGAGACCATTGATTTTGTAGAAAGGAAAGACTCTATTACTGCTACAAAAAATGATTGGACTAATAAAAGCCTAGTTACTTATACAATCACTTATGCAGACAGCCAATCTGTCAAATACAGCTACGCTAAAGACGACAAAGATAAATTTTTTGATGATGGCGCAGCATTTGAAGACATAGATCCCGGTAATACAAAGCATCATATAGAAGTACAAAGAGGGCCACTTTTTGAAAAGATTACCAGGGATCCTGAGCATGACACAAATTGGCTCACACCAACCATCAAGCAGCAGGGGCATACTACTGTGGGAGGGCTTGAGCCGGTTACTGCCAATGCAAGGTATTTATATTTCCACGGCTTGCAGGACAATGACAATGGCGATGAATATCCATTGGGAAGCAGCAAAGGCAAAGACTATGGAGGCACACAGCTAATCACTCCTTCTTTGGAATGGACAGGAACAAAGGGCCTTTATGCTCAACAGCATGAAGACTTTGAGCCATTGCTCTATCCGACACGCCATATTAATCAGGAATTTATAATAGATCTGGTTGATATTTTAAAACTAGATTGGACATCAGTATATGAATTTAGAGACCGCCACAGTCACCACCAGGCTGTCCTTAAAAAGCTGGTACTTCCTCTTAGGATAGGGGAAAGATTCCCTATCAAAGCTGCTGCAGAAAACAACTTGACATGATTAGCATTGCAGAACAAAATAAGTTTATAAAGCACGAAATCTCTCGCTGGATCAGAGAAGATGTAGATCCCACACTTAGGGCTGCTATTTCTAAAAGAATAAAACATATCCCTGAGGGTACTGCTGATGATCTAAGACATGACATATATCAAGCAGCCGGTTCTGCTTTTTCTGGTTACAAACTTAGCTTTAATGATGCCAGTCGGATGGTAGACATCAAACCCAGATCTATGAACTGGACCAAAAGACCTATTACAACTTCAGATAACTTCATAAATAGATGGGCAAAGGGGCGAGGGAGAAAATACATGAAAAAAGTACCTGGATATAAGGATGGAAAGGCAAAACACCTTACAGAAGACCAGAAGCTTGATAGATTTGCTTCAGCTATCATAGCTGCTACACCATCACCTAAATATAAGCGTAGAAGGCGAGGAGCTTGGTACAATCGAACTATATATAAGCTAGTCAATAGATTGATAGAAAGGCTATCTAAAAATCAAGCTGCATATTTTGCGGAAAAATTAGGGCCCGAAATTAAGGCGAACGCTTTTGGAGGAGACATGCATCTGTAAACAAAAAAACCCTGGCCTGTCACAGCCAGAGTCAATACGTGCTTTATGTCGTTAAACATAAGAGCCCCTAAACATAAGTTTTTTTTCAAATCAAAAAGAAAAAAGGGAAAAAAATGTAATTGGAATTTACGTCCCTCTTCTTTTTATTCCGCAGTTATATTTTTTTTCTATCAAAATTTAATTCATTTACAATGCAAAACGAGAACCAAGCATTCGATTCTATTGTCCAACAGTTAGAAGATCATCTTTTTATACAACAAAAAAAGCTAGAAATAGTAAGCTTGAAGTTTTTGATCTTATCTGATTTTTTGGAAGTAACAATGAAGAAAAAACGTTATGAAACATTAATGCATAATATTTCAAAAAGAGCAAAAGCATTACACATGTCAAATTTTGATATAAATACCAAAATTTGTAATTTCAAAGAATAGTAAGTGTATCGATTCTCAATAATGATTATTAGAGCAATGCCTGCCTTTATGGGTGGGCTTTTTTTATTTATAAATATTTCAATTATTGATTTTTGTATTAAATTTTGATACATTGATTATCAAGAAAGAAAGTAGCTTAAGAGGTTTTGAAATTTGGTAGAAGCCGGTGATAAACATCACCGGTTTTTTTGTGTCCTATATTTTGGGGCTTAATCCATTGATTTTTGTTTCATGGCAGGAATAGTAAGAAAAGATAAGGTACAGATTGAGATAGAAATCAACGGTGAACCGGTAAAAAGGACACTGGGTGACATGGAAAAGGCTTACCGAAAGCTAAGGGGCGAGATTAAGCACCTTGAGCAAGGGAGTGATGCCTTCAATAAAAAGGCAAAAGAGATAAAACTGCTAGAGAAAGAATTAGGGAAAACTCGAAAAGCAGCCAGAGGGCTCGGGGATGAGCAGGGCAATATGTTTTCAAAAGGCTTTGCTGGATTCAGTAAAATGAAGGGAGCAATGGGTTCTTTACCTGGCCTCTTTCAGACAATAGGAGCCGGGGTGACAACTGCACTAGGGCCCATTGGACTTTTGATAGGTGCGATCACAGCAATAGTAAACGCTGGAGCTGCTTTGTTTAAAATTACAGAGGAGTTTCAGAAAATGAGGGAGGAAGTCAACAAGTTTACCGGCCTTACAGGGCAGGCACTTAGTGACGTAAATTCTCAGATCACAGCGATCAGCAAAACATTTGATCAGGAGTTTAATACAGTACTACAGACAGGGGCAGCAAATGCAAAGGTATTTGGGTCTGAAATGACTGAGACACTTGATCTGATAGAAAAGGGGCTGATAGCTACAGGAAGTCAGGGGGATGAGTTCCTTGAGCAGATTAAGGAATATGGACCTGTACTAAAACAGGCAGGACTCGACCAGGAAGAAGCCTATGCTGTTATCAGCTCCGGGATTGTGGATGGGGCATTTCAGGATAAGATTCCTGACGCGATCAAAGAGTTTAATATAAGGATCAAAGACCTAAGCAAGGGACAAAGGGAAGCACTAGAGCAGACACTAGGGACTGATTTTACCGATAAGATCGTCTCAGGCATAAAGACAGGCGAGACAACAAGCATAGAAGCACTCAATCAAATAGGGGGAAAGCTGGGAGAGCTGGGAGCAGATAGTTCAGAAGCTCAGGTGATCATCAGTAACTTATTTGGAGG
>Ga0213858_10001528_pt1 | contig 11072 bp, 11 predicted proteins | sample PICome_FD_160122 | JGI IMG/M metagenome (GOLD analysis project Ga0213858, IMG submission 160122) | Coastal seawater microbial communities near Pivers Island, North Carolina, United States - PICO245 | ecosystem: Environmental > Aquatic > Marine > Coastal | place: USA: North Carolina | collected... | reverse complement strand
TCTCTTCGGCACGCTCCGTGATGATGGTTTGCGGCAGTATCGCCAAGCGTACATCGAGGTACCTCGGAAGAACGGCAAGAGCAATCTTTGTGCTGCCATCGCCCTTTACATGCTATTCGCTGACGGAGAGCCAGGCGCTGAGATTATCTCAGCAGCGGGTGACCGGAACCAAGCCCGTATCGTCTTTGAAATCGCATCAGCCATGTGCGCGAATCACAAGAGCCTTACCGCGCACGGTAAAGTCTTGCGCAACACCATCGAGTACAAGAACAGCTTTTACAAAGCCATATCTGCCGAGGCTAACACGAAACACGGATTCAACGCCCATGCCGTCATTTACGATGAGCTGCACACAGCGCCGTCGCCTGATCTATGGGAAGTGTTGAAGACCTCGACCGGTGCTAGGACTCAACCGCTAATCATCGCCATCACCACCGCGGGCCACGACACTTCCTCTATATGTTGGGAGGTCCATGAGTACGCGCAGAAGGTCAAGGAGGGCAGCATACAGGACGAGACATTCTTGCCGGTCATATATGCGGCTGATAAGGATGATGACTGGACAAGCCCGGCGACGTGGGCGAAAGCGAATCCGGGATTCGGTACAATTTGCAAGGCGGATTATTTCGAGCAAGAAGTAAAACGGTGCAAAGAGAACCCGCGACAGATAAACACGTTCCTGCGTCTGCACCTGAACATCTGGACGGCCAGCGAAGAGCGGTGGGTTACCGACGATGAGTTTATGCGCGGTGCCGATGAGGTTGACGAAGCCCACCTTCGCACGCTACCGTGCTACGCGGGCATGGACCTGTCCAGCACCAAAGACCTTACCGCGGTTGCTCTGATTTTCCGCGACGATGACAACGACTGCTTTTACCTGAAGTGCCACCACTTCGTAAACGAAGACAAAGCGAAGAGCAAAAGCCTAAGCGGTGGCGTGGACTACTACCACTTCGAACGTCAGGGCCTCGTGACCATTACCGACGGCAACGTAACGGACATGCTTGCCGTGCGCCACTTCATCCAAGACATGGCGCAGGAGTACGATCTAAGGGCGCTGGCTTATGATAGGTACATAGCTCACTTGGTGGTGCCATTCCTCGATGGCATCGACTGCCAACCGTTCGGGCAAGGCTACGCTTCGATGTCGTACCCAACTAAGCAGTTCGAGGTGCTATTGTGCAAGGGACAGGTAAAGCATGGCGGCCATGAGGTGTTGCGCTGGCAGATGGGCTGCGTACACCTGGCCCGCGATGAAGCCGACAACATTAAGGTGACCAAGAAAAAGAACAGCGAGAGTCAGAAAGTGGATGGCATTGTGGCTTCCATCATGGCCATGGGTTGTTACTTTAACAACGCCCAAGAGGATGAGCCACTGTTGCAAGTGATCAGCCTCTGAGTGCGGGTTCATATTTGGTTAAGAGTGAGGGCGGGTCGCGACGGTGACTCGCCCTTGTTAAATTGCACGTATGCCCAATCGTCTACAACGATTCGTCAGGGAAGCCCGCATGCGCGTAGGCCTCGACCGACCGCAGGACATTGTTGCCGCGGTGGGTCTGTACGGCCCAACGGCCAGCGGTGCCAACATCACCCACGACACCGGTATCCGCTTGAGTACCGTGTATGCATGTGTATACAAGATTGCAAGCACGTTGGCCAGCCTCGGCCTCAACCTGTACAGCACTGACGGCACGCGGCGCGACATCGTTACCGGCCACCCGGCCATCGACGTTTGCACGTTCCGCCCGAATCAGTACGAGACACCGTTCTACTTTTGGGAGAGCATCATCGCCAATGCGGTACTAAAGGGCGTTGGCTATGCCATCATCACCCGCGGTGCTGGCGGTGTGCCCATCGCGCTGCAGTGTGTCGACACCGACCTTGTCGAACGCCGTATCATCAATGACACGACCGTAGTTTATAAGCTGCACGACGGTACGGTAGTACAACAGGAAGACATGCTCGAGGTGTGCAACCTGCACAGGAAGTCACCGATACAGCTGCACCGTGAGAATCTTGGACTTGCGCAAGCCGCCCAGGATTACGGTAGCCAATACTTCGGTAACGGTGGGCAGATGACCGGCGTACTGTCGTCCGATCAGCCGCTGAAGTCGGAGCAGATGCAGATGTTGCAAAAGAGCTGGAACGGCTCGATGACCTCGGCCGGCACCAAGCTCCTGCCATTCGGGTTCAAGTACAACCGCATCAGCATTGCACCCGAGGAAGCGCAATTCATCGAGACGCGCAAGTTCCAAGCCGAAGAGATCTGCCGCATTTTCTCGGTTCCGCCTGCCTTGGTCCAGCTGGAATCGCAGACGACATACAACAACGTCGAACAGCAAAACCTGATGTTCGCCCGCCATACGGTGTTGCCGTGGGCCAAGCGCATCGAGCAGGAGTTGGCCGTTAAGCTGCTAACCCTGCAGGAAGCGCGGTCCCATTATTTCAAGTTCAGTCTAAACGACCTGTTCCGCGGCGACATGCAGGCGCGTGCCAACTTCTTTACGCAGATGCTGCAGAACGGCGTTATGACAATCAACGAGGTCCGGGCACAGGAAGAGCTGAACCCGGCACCCGGTGCCGATGCTCACCTTGTCCAGGTCAATCAAATTGCCCTTGATCGCATGGGCGCGTATTCAGATAAGATTAGTAGCGATGCCAATAACGGATAATCATTTGCCCGGCTATGTACGCCGGGCGTTGCACAACATCAGCCGCCGAACCAAGAAGGCAACATACATGCAGCTGGTGGCCATCTACACCAACACGCCAGGCGTAGACAAGGAACGCATTGCCGAGGTGCGCAAGTTCATCAACGGCGTTGCGGCACGGAAGCAGACGAAAGCCGAGAACCGCGGCGTTCAGTTCCGCCAAGCTGAGATGCGTGCGACGACGGACGAAATGGTGGTGGAAGGTTATGCAGCGGTATTCGATAGCGTCACCGACATCGGACCGTTCCAAGAGCGCATCGCACAAGGCGCGTTCAGCAATGTTCTGGACGACGACGTGCGACTGCTCATCAACCACGATGGTGTCCCGCTGGCACGCACCAGTAACGGAACGCTGGAGCTGACGCAGGACGACAAAGGATTGTACTACCGCGGCACCTTGAGCAACACCCAAGCCGGCCGTGATCTGTACGAGATGATTAAGCGCGGCGACATCTCACAAAGCAGCTTCGCCTTTACCATCGGCAAAGAATCGGTAGACGAAGACAACGTTCGTGTTATCGAAGAGGTGGCTTCGCTCATTGACGTAAGCCCAGTAACTTACCCAGCATATCAAGCCGCATCGGTTTCGGCGCGTGCTGAAGAGAGACAAGAAAATGACTGACCTTCCAATTAAAGATCTGCAGGCACTTCGCCAGCAGTACGTTGACCAGCGGGAAGACGTGAAAAAAGCCGCTGAACTTGAAGAGCGCGATTTGAACGAGACGGACGTTACCGAGATGGAGCGCCTGGCCTCTGAGATTCGTAAAGTGGATGTCCAACTCAAGGTGAAGCGGGAAGATGCCCGTATCGCTGAGTCTGCTGTCATGGCGGGCGAGATGGGAAAAGGTGCCGGCCGGGAGCTGCAGCGCATGAACAAGCGTTTCGACCTTGGCGGTGCTGTTCGCGATCTGGCGCAGGGCAAGCGCCTTACCGGTGTCGCTGCCGAGTACACCGAGGAAGCCGTTAAGGAAGCCCGTGCCGCTGGCATCAACATCAAGGGCCAACTGTCCATCCCGGACGTTGCTTTGCGTGCCTTGGGTGACGCTGGTGAGTTCGGTGCCGGATCGGCACTCTCCAACTCTCCTGGCTTCGTTGGGACCAACGTTGCTGCCGGTGTTGCTGCCTTGGCTAGCCCGACCCTGTGGCAGTCCATGGGTGGCCGCACGCTGACGGGCCTTACGTCTAATGTGAGCATCCCGAAGGTTGCTACCGCTGCTACCATCGCCAGCGCGGCTGAGGGTGCCGATGTTTCGAACGCATCCACGGCTATCGATAACGTCAGCCTGACACCGACACGCTACGGCGCTTTCGTTACCGTTACCGAGCAACTCATGTTGCAGGGTGGTGCCGCTGTTGAGGCGCTGATCACTCAGGACATGGTGACCCAGCTGAACCGTGAGATTGACAAGGCTGTGTTTGATGCCATCATCGGAACCGGTGACGGTGATACCGATGTCGCTGTATCTGCTGCCGCAATGTTGACCGGTGAGGCTGCTTTGGCCGCTGCCGGTGTCGACCTTAACCGTGTCCAAGTTGTTGTGAACGGTACGGCCCACGCCCTGCTTGCTGATGATGACATCGTCACCAGCGTCAGCGCAGCCATCGACCGCAGCACTGCCGGCCGGTTCTCCTGCTTGGGCTATCCCTACTACGTGACCGACCTCGTGCCGGACAACGGACAGGCCGCAGATGGTACCTGCATCATGATGGATCCGAACATGGCCGGCGTCCTTGGTCTATTCGGCGGAATAGATTTGGTAATTAACCCTTACGTTTTGGATTTGAGCCACGAAGTCCGCATCTCAATTCATAGGTACGCCGCGGCTGCTGCACTGCACGCGAACGCAGCTTACACGTTCCACGACAACGTGGCGTGATAGCTACCGCATAAGAATGGGAAGCCCGGCCACGTGTCGGGCTTTCCTATTTTTAGGGCATGCAAGTAGACATCACAGGTGCTGCAGTAGATCAGGATACCATCATCACGGTAAGCGATCTAAAGGCACACATGCGCGTCACCCATTCGCAGGAAGACACGCTGATCGCGGCACTGCGTTCGGCGGCCATCGCATGGGTCGAAGAGCATTGCAACATCAAGCTGGGCAGCTACACCGCACGCGGGTACTTGCCCGGCTTCTACAACAGCTACATTCCGATCGGGCCGGTGACCGCGATCAGCGAGGTCAAGTATCAGACGACGGAAAACACCGACTACGATACCGACCTTACGACGTTGGCAGCTACGTACTGGTTTACGGACCTTATCAGCCAGCCGGCACGCATCGCGTTCCGCGACTACCCGCACGTCTACGACTACGCACTTACGCCCGTGGTGGTTTCGTTTACGGCAGGATATACCACTATGCCCGCGCCGGTGCTCCAGGCTATCCGCTTGCTTGTGGCTCACATGTACGAGAACCGGCAAGAGGAGGTTACCGGAACAATCACGACCCGATTGAAGTTCGGCCTTGAGGCGTTGTTGAATCCGTACCGCATCATCTACCAGCCATGAAGAACGCCGGACGACGTGACAGGTATATAACGCACCGCGCTGAGACGCTAACTCAGGACGACTATGGGCAACCGACGGTTAGCACCACGACCGACACCGCGATGTGGGCGGAGGTGGTGTACGCTGGCAGTGCTGGCGAAAGCAAGAAGGCATACCAGATTTTTCCGCAGCGGGACGTGGCGTTTGTTGTTCGGCATCCGAACCCGACGGACGACCCTGCGGGTGTCTCCATTTCTCAGGATGACTCCATCATCTTCGAGAGCAGGGAGTACGATATACTGGGTTTTGAAGAAATAGGAAGGCGCGACGGGCTGCGCATCTTCTGCAAAGAGAAGGGAACGGATGGCCGGTAGATTTACAGGCCGCGACGCGATGAGCGGCACCCACTTTGTCAACCCACGCGGGCTTGAGGGTTTCAGCGAATTGATGAGACAAATTGAGCAAATCGAAAACTGGGGCCATAGCAAGGATCGGAGGAAAGTAAAGAGCATCCACAAAAAGGTGGCAGCTATTGCACGTAAGGCGATACGCCGTCAGATTACCAACCACCCGAAGACTATTAAAGTGCGTCGTAACGGGCGGCTCGGTGGTAAGCGCGGGCCTAACTACGACATTTTGCCGGGCACGCTCAAGAGGTCAATCAAAACCTTTGATGCAAAGGGCAGTAAGACAAGTGTAATGGTAGGCCCTCGATCGGGCATTATTGAAAAGACCGGACCAGGCGCAGGCACAATTCGCAATGATGGATACTTCGCCCACATGATCCATGAAGGCGACCTGCCCGAACACATGGGCGGGCAAGGTTCGTACAACGGACCGAACCGGAACTTCTACGACCGTGCTATGACACCGGCGGTGTTCAATCAAATGGTGCAAAAGCTCGTAAGCCTGTACAGGGATGCTTTTGATTCGTTTATGCGTAAACAGTAATGGAAATAGGAAAAGCCATATACAAGCTCCTGAAGGATAGCGCCGACGTTGGTGCTATCTGCGCTGACCGTATCTATCCGGAGATGGCGCAGCAGGACGTTGATGTGCCGTTCATTGTCTACACGGTTACCGACACTACACCGAGCGCAACGAAGAACGCTACGTCCAAGCTGGACACCGGCCGCGTAGAACTGTACGTTGTCAGCGACGACTACGAACAGGCGATGAATCTGGGCATTGCTGTCCGCACGGCTCTTGACAGGCAGTCGGGTACGATCAGTGCGGTGGAGGTGCAAAGCATCGACTTCGACACCAGTGATGTGCAGTACGACCCGGACCAACGTGTGTACGTGCTGGAGCAGACCTACGACGTGCGCATCCAGCGCACCGGCACGGCGCAGGTGGTAAGCCAGTTTCCGGGCAACACCTTTACCGTCGAAGAGGTCGACGGCGACCCATCGGGCGCAGTGAACAAGCTGGTGTTTAGCAACGGCACGGTAACGATTGTCGGCAACACAGCCACCATCGAAAGCGGTGCCGGCGGTACGCTGACGGTCCGCGAGGATGACGGCGGCAACAGTGCCGAAACCAGCATCCTGGAATTCCCTGTCGACAGCATCACGCATAGCGCGGGTACGGCAACGCTTGACGCGCTGCAGATGCTTGCGTCAGCTATCGGCGACGATGCAAACGTTACCGGCGCATACTTCGCTAACGGGCTGGTGGGCGACTTTGATCAGGATGGTTACGTCGGTTCTGCTGACCTGGTCATCTTCTTGAGCTGGTTCGGCTACAGCGTAGAGGATATACAGCTTGCCGTTGATCGCGGAACAGCGTTGCAGACGAACAACGATTCACCGTTTTTCGCTAACGCGCAGCACAGTTCCGCTGTCGCTACCAAGACCGCGCTAGAGAACGCCGGCCACGTCGTCGAATACTTCGAAGGCATCAACACTGCCTTGGGCGGTGGCTACGTGCCGGATTGGGAAGCCGATACGGTAACGGACTACACCGTGCGCCGAACGCTGTACATCTCAAGCACCAGCTTTCCAACGTCGCTGAGTCAATTCCAAGTCTACCCGCTTGGGCCGTATGACGACACCGCACGCGCTACCGTGCAAGCTGTCATCGACGCATTTATGTCAGGCAGCACAGGCAACGTTAGTATTGTCTGCATCCGCACGCTAGTTAGCGCCACGCCTGACAAGCTGCTGGACACCTACAGCGGCAGCGCGTTTGCCGTATCAGTGAGGCTCTTAGACAAAGACTACACCGGCAACTGCATGCGCATCCGGCGCGACAGCGACGATGCCGAAACAGATATTGGCTTCGACAGCTCAGGCGACCTCGATACCGCGTCCATAGCTTCGCATTGCGGCAGCGCCAACGGCTACGTAGTTACGTGGTACGATCAGAGCGGCAACGGCAACAACGCCACGCAAAGCACGGCAGGCAGCCAGCCGCAGATATACAACGGTACGGCGGTCATCACAGAGAACGGCAAGCCGGCTCTCGATTTCCTTTCTACGATAACCTATCTACGGAACACTTCAATAAGCATGACGCAACCATTCAGTGGTTTTGTTGCCGTTTCAGGTCTTAACACCAGTACGGCGTATGTGCATGGCGGTACTAACAGCGGAAACAGAATTATCTGCTCTACTGTGATTGCAGGTAATTATATAAATATTAACGCTGGGACGGCGTTAGGTAGCACGACTTTAGGAGATAGCGGGGTACAACTTCTATCCACATTGTACAATAGTACGAACAGTGAAATTTGGAAAAATGGAAGCTCAATAGCTTCAGGAAATGCAGGCACGACGAATTGCAGCGGTTTTACTATTGGAACTCGGTACAGTGCAGCCACATATCAACTCGAAGGGAAAATGCAGGAGTTCATTTATTATGATTCTGACCAAGACACGGCAGGCAACCGCACCGGCATTGAATCTGACATCAACACCTACTTCAGCATTTACTAATGGCTACCGTATACCTCCCAGTCACCGCCCGCCTAAACCTCACCAGCGAGCAACGCGCCAAGGGCATTAGCCGCGAGCTGTACAACCTGAAGTTGCCGAAGGTGTTGCATGAGCCAGGGCGGACTACCACCATGCTGCTGGCCACCATCCAGCACCCGACGACGGGGCAGTGGGCGTGCGTAGGTGATACGGATCTAACGATTACGGTGCATCCACAGCGCGACCTTCATGCGCTTATCGCATTGTTCCCACAGCTGACGCAGGAAGAGCGCGACGCGATGACGTATTACATCAGCACCAATGCGGTGGTGGCGTTCCAGTATCTGATGCCGTCAGACAGCGAGATACTGACGCAGGAACAGGCAGAGGCGGCAGGGTGGTTCGGCGATACCGATATACCCTAAATTGCCTACATGGATTTGATTCTTGAGAACTGGGCAGCCCTTGCCCTTGCAGTCTTAGCGGCCCTCGATGTCTACGTTTCGCTGACTCCCAGCAAGCGTGACGATCAGGTGGTGGGCTACCTTCGCATCATCATCCAGACCATCAGCGGCAAAAGCAAAAAAGCACAGAAATAATGGCCATCCTAAACGGAACAGTTTTCTTGTTGTCGATCGGCGGTACGGCATTGCCCGACCAGACCGAGGGCAGCATCTCCATTAACATGGAAACCCGTGACATCACGACCAAGGACAGCAGCGGATACCGCGAGCTGTTGGAGGGTCTGCGCAGCGGCTCCATCAGCGTCAGCGGATTGATTGACGACGACGGTGCCGGTGGTGCCGGTGGTACGTTGTTCAGCGACCTTGACGGGCGCACGGCGCAGACCATCGTATTCGGTTTCGACGATGCATCCGACGACTACAACTACAGCTGCAGTGCTTTCTGCACCAGCCTGGAGGTGAGCGCAGGTACCGAGGACAACGTTACCTATTCCGCTACGTTTGAAATCACCGGAGCCATCACGCAGAACGTCGCTTAATGAAAATTGAATTGAGCGGCAAGCAGTTCACACTGCGTTGCGACATGCGGGCACTGGCTAACGCCAAGAAAGAGGCCGGCATTGAACTTGGTAAGCTGTCCGATGATGTGGTGGAGATCGGGACGTTGGTGTACTACATGGCCCAGTCCGGTGCCAAGCATGCCGACGTACCGTTCAAATACACTGCCGACGATTTCCTTGGGCTGATTGACATCAGCGATCTGGAGAAACTTGGCAACGCCGTAACCGAAATGATGGGTGGCGGCACGCAAAAAAAAAGATGAGGGCAAACCGCTAACGTTTGCTGATTGTGTTAGGGTAGGGTTGGGCCAATTGCGGCTCGACCCTACTGCGTTTTATGACATGACGTTGGACGACTTCCTGTTGGCCGCTGATGGGTTCCACCGCCTGGAGGAGGTCAGGCAGCAGCAGGACTGGGAGCGCACCCGGTGGTTGGCTACGCTGACCCTATCGCCACACACCAAGAAGGGCCACCGGCTCAAGCCTACCGACCTGTGTATCTTCCCTTGGGAGAAGCAGAAGAAAAAGAAGGGCAGCAACAAGCTGATTGAAAACGCAATAAAGAGGATGAGCAATGGCAAAGCTTAAGGATCTAAAAGTCACAATCGGCCTATCGAAAAAGGGCCTAACCAAGCTGAATGGTGACATCAGGCGCATGAAGGGCAACTTTCGGCGCAACTTCGGCGAGATCAGTGCCATGGCATCGCGGCTTGGCGGCATGCTGGTCAGTGCCGTTGGCGCTGGTCTGACTGCTGTCATTAAGTCGGGTGCCAAGCTGCAGACGCTGGAAGTGGGCTTCCGCTCGATTATGGGTGGAGCCGAGGAAGCCAGCAAGATGGTTGCCAAGCTCAACGACTTTACGGCGAGCACACCGTTCCAGTTGGAAGAGGTCGCACGCAGTGCCCGCCAGCTGCTTGCCGTCGGTACCGCTGCCGATGATGTCAACGGCCGCCTGCGGATGCTTGGCGACATCGCAGCCGCTTCAGGCAACAGCATTAGTGACATTGCCGCTGCATTTGCGAAGGTGCAAGCCAAGGGCAAGGTGGAGCTAGAGAACCTGAACCAACTTGCAGAACGCGGCATTCCAATCTTTGACGAACTGCGCAAGGTCACCGGTGACGCAAACATGGAGTTCGGCGCGGGTTCTGTCAGCGTTGATGAATACAACCAAGCGTTGGCGAACATGGCAGCCGAGGGCGGATTCGCAAATGAGGCCATGGCAAACCTGTCCGAGACGGTAGATGGAAAACTGTCTACGGCACTGGACAATGTGACGCTAGCCCTAGGAAAGTTTGCCGAAGAGTCAGGTTTGCTGGAGGCCGTCACAAACATTTTGGATGATTTCACAGCAGGCATCCAGCACATGGCGCTGTCGACCGACGACCTGCAGAAATCACGAGAGGACATATACGAGCTGCGCCAAGCCTTTAAGGAAGCGACCAAGGACAATGTGCAGGGCTTGCGCGATCAAGTGCGAGAGGCCGAAATCTTTGCCACTACACTTCAAACCAAGTTCGGCAAGGAAGCTGTGGCGGGTCACCTTGCCGGCATCCGTGCGCTAAAAGCTGAGATTGACGAAGCCATGGCGTTCGGCACGTTGCCGGCAGGTGCGCCAGCTACGGCGACACCAACAGGTGCAGCGACTCAAGAAAAGAAGGTAAAGGAAGAGCTGCTGGCTGTCGAGAAGTCGCGCCTGTTGACGCTGGGCATGGTTGACGAAATGCAATCAAAGACAGCTGTCGACATCTTGGCAGCCGCGAAAGCACAGCACCACCTAAAGGGCAGCATCGAAGCGGTACAAGCTGCGGTAATCCCTGCCAAAGATGCATTGGTAGCCATGGGCGAATATGCTGCCGTTCAGCTACCGGCATTCTTCGATAGGGCCTTTAGCGTATTGATGGAGGGAACGAAGACCTTTGGTCAATCCATGG
>Ga0213858_10001527_pt1 | contig 11079 bp, 6 predicted proteins | sample PICome_FD_160122 | JGI IMG/M metagenome (GOLD analysis project Ga0213858, IMG submission 160122) | Coastal seawater microbial communities near Pivers Island, North Carolina, United States - PICO245 | ecosystem: Environmental > Aquatic > Marine > Coastal | place: USA: North Carolina | collected... | reverse complement strand
CAATAGAATGTCTAGAATATCAGATTTAGCTGGTTTTACTACCGCATTATCAACAACTCAAGATTTGAGCGTTGGTGTTATTACTGCCACCAGCTTTTCTGGTGATGGTTCTGGACTGACTGGTGTTGCTAGTACAGATAATATACAAACTGCAACTGATGCTAAGTTTTTAGCAAATGTTAATATTACTGGCATTACTACAGCAAGTGGTGGTTTTGTAGGTGATTTAACAGGTGACGTTACTGGTAATACCTCAGGAACTGCTGGTGGACTTACTGGAACACCAAATATAACAGTTGGTTCGGTAACAGCAGCTTCTGGTTCATTCAGCGGCAATGTAACTATCGGCGGAACTTTAACATATCAAGATGTCACCAATATTGATTCTGTTGGTATCATCACTGCACAACAGGGTATTCAAGTTCTTGCCAATGGTGTTGATGTAACAGGTATTGGAACCTTTGAGGATAGATTAACTTATGATGGTTCTCTCGGACAAGCAGGTGGTGGTACAGTTACTTACACGGTAACAGTAGCAAGTAAAGACTCTACACACAGATATAATGGACAGGGAAGTGGAAATGCATATATTATTGATAACTTACAAGCACCAGTTTTAACATTAACTCCTGGTAGAACATATAGATTTACGAATGATAATACTGGAAGTCATCCCCTTAAGTTCTACTATGATGCAAACAAGACAACATTATATACAACAGGCGTAACCTTTGATAACGCTTACACTGAAATTACAGTAACTGATACAACACCAGCGGTTCTTCATTATCAGTGTACTTCTCACTCACTGATGGGTAACTCTGTTATTACTCAATCAAACCCCATCGTTGGTGCTGGTATCACTCTTAATGCCCTTGGTGGTGGTGTTCATGTAACTGGAATTGTTACTGCAACAACTGTTAAAGTAGGAACTGCTGTTTCAATAACAGATGGTGCTGTTTCTGCCACAACTTATCACGGTGATGGCGGTAATCTTACCAATGTTGGTGGTGTTTGGGTTTTAATCGATAAACAAACGGTTACTTCTTCTGTTGGTTATGGAGTTACAGTAAGTTTGGGGGCAAATCTGGGTGTCACTACTTCTTATTCTCAATTTAAAGTATGGTATGACGTATGGTTAAACAGTGGAAGTAGTATGAGAATGAGAACTGGGTATGGTTTTGGTGGGAATCATCCCAAAGATAATATTAAATCAGACGGTTATTATTATTACTCTGGTAGTTATAATAGAGCAGGTGATCCTGCCTTACAAACTTGGCGTGGTGAAAACGTAGGATATGCAATGATAAGTGCAAATAATGCTAAAACACATCACTGGGGAGAAATTATATTCTTCAACTCCGCTGGAAGAATTCCTACAAATGGATCTGCAGGTTGGCCATCAATGTCTTATCGATGCGCTGGATATATGGGAGGAGATACAGACTCAATCAATTATAATGTAGCAGGACACTATGATGATGGTGCTCAAAATCCTCTATCCTGTTTTCAAATATATGCTTCCGAGAATATAGTGGCAGGTGAAGTGAGGACATATGGTTTAACCGCATAATATCACCAAAGCATAATCTATTACCCGCCAAGTTACACCTGGCGGGTTTTTTATAAATAACTAAAAAAATAGTGGTATAATGTCACAGAAGAAGGTACAACTATTAAATCCACTGAGTGGCAATATAAATGTGGCGGGTGTGATTACCGCATCTTCTTTTGTGGGAAGTGGAGAGGGTTTAACGGGTGTTGCAGCAACCGATAATATACAGACTGCTACTGAAGCAACATTTTTAAGTGGCGTCAAAATAACTGGTGTTACCACTGCATCCGGTGGTGTTGTTGGCAATCTTACTGGAAATGTTACTGGTAATGCTACTGGTTTAAGTGGAACACCAAATATAACAGTTGGTTCTGTAACAGCAGCATCTGGTTCTTTCAGTGGTAATGTAACCATTGGCGGAACTTTAACTTATCAAGATGTAGAACATATTGACTCTGTTGGTATCATTACTGCCCAACAGGGTATTCAAGTCCTAGCAAATGGACTTGATATAACTGGAGTATCTACATTTAAGAGCAATGTATCGATAGCAGAAAAAATTATTCACACTGGAGACACTGATACTTCTTTTGGGTTCCCTGGTGCTGATGCATTCACTGTAGAAACTGGTGGTAGTGAAAGGCTTCGTGTAGACTCTACTGGAGATGTGGGTATTGGAACCAATAATCCAGGGAATGCACTTCACGTCTTAAAAAATGGCGATGGACAAACTCCTGTCTTTTTTGAAACTACTAATGGATCTCAGGGTGAATTACGTTTTTACAATGATAGTAATGGATGGTCGCTTGACTCTGGAGGCAATTTAAGGTTCGTAACGGGCAGAACTGGTAATGGAGCACCAACAAGATTTTCAATAGACTCAGATGGAATTGCTGCCTTTACTAATAATGTATCGATAGCAGATACGATTTTCCACACTGGTGATACCAACACAGCAATTAGATTTCCTGCCGCTGATACCTTTACAGTTGAAACTGCTGGTAGTGAAAGATTTCGTATCAGCTCAACAGGTGGTGCTCACTTTAACAATGGTGAACTGATCGAAAGAGTTAATATTACCGCTGGTAAGTTAAGCGATAATACTAATATTGATCTTGAAGATGGAATGGCACATCTGTTTACTACAACAGAGACGACAACAGCAACACCGAATATTAGAGTTAACTCATCTACTACATTAAACTCTGTGATGGCAACTGGTGATGTTATATCAGTTTCCATAATCACCACTGCTGCAGCAGCAGGTTATTCTGCTCAACTAACTATTGATGGATCTGCTGTTACTGAAAAGTGGAATGGTGGTAGTGCTCCCTCTGCAGGTGGTGCAAGTGGAAACGATTTATACTCTTACACTATAATTAAAACAGGTGATGCTGCGTATACAGTTCTTGCCAATGTTGCCAACTTTGCTTAATAGGAGATAAAAATGAATTTAAATAATTACTTTAAAAAGGAATCACCATTACTTGATATGCTTGGACTGGGTGGTGGTGTTGGAAGTAGTTTATTATCTCGTGTTGCTGGAACCACTGTTGACGAACTATTTTCAACAAAGTTATATTCAGGTAATGGCGGCACTCAGACAATAACTAACGATATTGATTTGTCTGGTGAAGGTGGATTAGTTTGGACAAAATGCCGAAGTGCATCACAGTATCACCGTCTTGTTGACACTGCTCGTGGTGTTAATAGGGACTTAATTACAAACGGAACTTTTAGTGAGCAGAACCAAGATAGTTCTAATTCTGTATCAGCATTTAATAGTGATGGATATAATCTTGGACCTGATGGAGCTGTAAATACAAGCGGTGAAGACTATGTTTCTTGGACTTTTCGTAAGACTGAAAAATTTTTCGATGTAGTAACATATACTGGTGATGGACAAACTAACCGAAATATACCCCACAATCTTGGTAGTGTTCCTGGGTTTATCGTAGTGAAGGGACTTAATTTTGGTAGTGATCCTTGGTATTCATATCATCGATATACTGGAAATCAAGGTGAACTAAGATTGTCTGAGACTGATTCTGGTGTCACTGGATCTTCCCGTTGGGCAAGTTTTACTCCAACATCTACTTACTTTAGAGGAGATACTGCTGCAATTAACGTAAATGGCAGAACCTACGTTGCCTACTTGTTTGCTCATGATGAACAAGAGTTTGGAGCTAGTGGTAACGAATCGATTATTAAGTGCGGTGGTTTTACCATGGGAGCAAACACAACTATATCCCATACACTTGGATTTCAACCTCAGTGGATTCTATTTAAGAGATCCAGCGCACAATCTCCTTGGTGGATAGTTGATACTACTCGTGGAGTGTCAAGTTCAAGTTATAAAGTGTTGTTTCCCAACTCCGAGACTGCAGAAGAAACTAAAAACTACACCGGTTTATACCCTACATCAACAGGTTTTACTTTTGATAATACCAACAATGGTAATTGGAATGCTGGAGGAACATTTATCTACATCGCAATCAGTGATGGTTCATAATATCATAAATAAGAAAAAGTAGTGGTATAGAGCACTGTGGCGATTCAATTTCCAAATAGTCCCGGTATTGGAAGCGTTTTTACTGATACTGATGCTGGATTTTCATATGAATGGACGGGAGTCGTTTGGAAGAGTTTTACTCCTGCAGCAGCAAATAATATTAAAGAATTAGATGATATAAGTTCTAGTTTTGATAATTCAACTACAACATTTAATTTAACCATTGATGGTGTTGCATATGAACCAAGAAATGCTGCGATGTTGCAGATTTCTTTGGGTGGTGTCATTCAAGAACCAAGCACTGATTATACAGTCTCCACTTCTACAATTACATTCACCACTGCACCTAATGCAGGGTTAGACTTCTTTGGTGTTGTAAGAGGAACTGCTGTTGCCATTGATTATGCAAACAATGGTAATGTTCAAACAAAGCAAGAATTCACTGCTACTCTTGGACAAACATCATTTACAGTAACAAATGGATATACACAAGGATATGTTGATGTATTCCGAAATGGTATCAGATTAGGATCTGATGATTTTACTGATACTAGTGGAACAGCGATTGTATTAACAGTTCCTGCACAGGCAGATGACTTAATTGAAGTTGTAAAATATAATGTTGCCTCTATCGTAGTTACTCAGGGCAACTTCACTAACTTAAACATCAGTGGTGTTGCAACAGTTGGTGTATTAACTGGTGCTACATCTATTCAATCGGGTGTATATTATGGTGATGGTAGTGCATTAACAGGCATTGACGCTACCTCACTGAAAGATAGTGGTGGTAATATTAAGGCACAGGCAAATCCTGGTGGTGTAGTAATTACCGGTATTGCCACTGCAACTGAACTTCACGTTGGAGTTGATACTGGATTCTTTACGGAGGAACTAGTTGTCAATGGTGATGCTAGAATTACGGGAATTCTTTCAGTCGGAACAGCAACAATTACTTTAGATCCGACTGCAAATAAAATTCAGATTGGAACTGGAATTACACTTGATGCAAATACAAATTCTATTGAAGTTAATGGTAGTAAAATTGCTGATACCAGCGGAAATGCAAATTATTCTGGTATTGTAACTGCTTCTACTTTTGTAGGTGATTTAACAGGTGATGTTACCGGTAATACTTCAGGAACTTCTGGTGGGCTCACTGGAACTCCAAACATTACTGTTGGTTCTATAACAGCAGCGTCTGGCTCCTTTAGTGGTAATGTTTCTCTTGGTGGCACATTAACTTATCAAGATGTAACTAATGTTGATTCTATTGGAATAATCACTGCAAGAACTGGAATCATTGTTACAGCAGGTGTTTCTACATTTGGTGGCAATGTCATTCCTGATGGCAATGGCACAAGAGATTTAGGTGCAACAGCAAAGCGTTGGGCAAACCTTTACACCTCTGACTTAGACTTAAGTAATGAAGCAAGAGGTGGCAACGAAGTTGATGGAACTTGGGGTTCTTATACGATTCAAGAGGGTGAGAATGATCTCTTCTTAATAAACAGGCGAACAGGTAAAACGTTTAAGTTTGTTTTAGAAGAAATAAACTGAGGTTAGAAAAATGCCAATATTCGTAGGTTCAAATAGTGATGACTCTAGGATTAGATCCAATAGAGTTGGTTTTGCAGTAAGTACAGCAAACCCCGGAAGTGCATCAGAAGGTGACGTATATTTCAATAGTTCTGATGGTGGTTTAAGAGCATATGACGGTAGTGCCTGGAGTGCTGTAGGTGCTGGTGGTGGCACATTCAGTGGTATTGCATCAGGAACTTTAGCGAACGGACAGACGGTTATTATTCAGACTGATGGAACTGTTACTGGTGTTGCTTCAACAGCTGTACCTCAGGGATTTGGTTCTGCTACAGAATTTGAATCTGGTACTGCTTCTGAAATGTCCACAGCATATGACTCTACTAATGGTAAAGTAGTAATTGCTTATAAGGATGGTGGAAACTCTAATTATGGAACAGCAATTGTAGGAACCGTTAGTGGAACTAGTATTAGTTTTGGCACACCCGTAGTATTTGCTTCCACCACTGTCAAATATCCGTCAGCAACATTTGATTCCACTAATGGTAAAGTGGTAATAGCTTATGAAGATGATGATGCCTCTGATCACGGAAAAGCAGTTGTTGGTACTGTCAGTGGAACTTCAATTAGTTTTGGGAGTGCTGTTACATTTGAATCTGCTGCTGTTAGTTACGTAGGATCAACTTTTGACTCCACCAATGGTAAAGTAGTGATTGTTTATCAGGATGATGCAAATAGTGAATATGGAACTGCAATTGTAGGAACCGTAAGTGGCACTAGTATCAGTTTTGGATCTCCTACTGTTTATGAATCTGCTGAAGCTTTAGAAAATGTAGCAACATTCGACTCTACTAATGGTAAAGTGGTTGTTGTGTATCGAGATTCTGGAAACTCTAATTATGGAACAGCAATTGTTGGAACTGTAAGTGGAACTAGTATTAGTTTTGGAAGTGCTACTGTATTTAACTCTGCTAACTCACCCAGTCTTTCAGCAACATTTGACTCTACTAATGGTAAAGTAGTCATTGCTTATAGAGATTATGGAAGTTCTCAGTATGGAAAGGCAATTGTTGGAACTGTCAGTGGCACTAGTATCAGTTTTGGTTCTGAGGTTCAATTTAACTCTGGCATCACCAACCAGAATTCACTGACATTTGACTCAACCAATGGTAAAATAGTTCTTGCTTATAGAGATTATGGAAATACTGATCAGGTTAATGCTGGAACAGCAATTGTTGGAACTGTAAGTGGAACTAGTATTAGTTTTGGAAGTGCTACTGTATTTAATGGTGCTAGCCAAACTACTGATATTTCAGCAATATATGACTCTACTAATGGTAAAGTAGTAATTGCTTATAGGGAACAAGATGGTAACACTGGACAAGCGATTGTATATAATGTAACAAATAGCTCCAACCTCACATCAACTAACTTCATTGGTTTCTCTGATGCTGCATATTCTGATGGCGCTACTGCAACAATTCAGATTGCGGGTGCCGTTGATGATGCTCAAAGTGGTTTAACGACTGGTTCATTACATTATGTACAAACTGATGGAACTTTAAGCACAACAGCAGATTCACCATCAGTTGAAGCAGGAACTGCACTTTCTGCAACTAAAATAAAAGTCAAAAAATAAATACATCTAAAGGTATATAAGACATGGCACCAATTTTTGTAGGATCAAATAGCGACGACACTAGAATAAGATCAAACAGAGTTGGTTTAGCTGCTAGTACCTCTGATCCTGGAACTGCATCAGAAGGTGATATTTACTATGATAGCACTAATAATCAGATAAAAACTTATGATGGAAGTTCCTGGAGTGCTATTCAAGGTTCTGGCACAGTAGAATTAGTAGCGTCTGGGGGCATATCTAACGGACAACCTGTTATTGTTTCAAAGCGTGGGAAGGCAGTAGGTGTTGGCACTACTTCAGAATCTCTTGGATCAATAGTAAGTTTTGATACAGGTAATACCAGAAGACATAATGCTGTATTTGATCCAGATACTAATCAGGTGGCACTTGTTTATGCTAAAGATACTCCTGGATATGTTGTCATGGGATCTATCTCTGGAAATACTGTTACCTACGGAACACCAGTTGAATTTAATTCTGGCAACACTCAACATAACTCAATTACTTATGATACAACCAATAATAGACTTGTAGTTGCTTTTCAGGATAGTGGTGATTCGCAAAAAGGAAAAGTGATTGTAGGAACTGTTACTGGAACTGCAGTAACCTTCGGATCTGAACAACAATTTGAAAATGGTAATACTCAACTAACTTCAATAGTATTTGATGATAGCAACGATAAAGTCGTAATAACTTATCAAGATACTGGAGATTATTATTATGGAAAATCTGTTGTAGGAACGGTAAGTGGAAATTCAATTAGTGTTGGATCTGTAGTGGAATGGAATAGTACAACCACTGAATATATTACATCTACGTTTGACTCTACCAATAAAAAAGTTATCGTAGCGTATACTCAATCTAGTAATGCATATATGAGAGTAGGAACTGTATCTGGAAATACTATTTCTTTTGGTAGTGCAGTGCAGTTTAATTCGGGAGGAGCACAATATAATAATGGAACACCGATGATTTATGTTCCATCCATTGATAAAGTCCTTATAGCATATAGAGATGGTGGTAATAGTAACTATGGAACTATTATAGCGGGCACAGTCAGTGGAAACTCAATATCTTTTGGATCTGAAACCGTATTTGAAACTTCAAACACATGGGATCCTTCACTCGCATATAACACACAGACAAAAAACATAGTGGTTGCATATAGAGACGCTGGTGATAATGATTATTGTAAATATTCTGTTGGAACCATTAGTGGTACTACCATCACTATGGGCACTCCAGTTACAGCGTCTACTGATTCGATCTCTGAGGCTAATGCCACATATGATTCTTTCAATAATAGAGTTTTACTTCACTGGGCTAAGGATGATTCGCCAGAAAGAGGTGACTCAAAAGTACTTCGTAATGAAGGAAGTAACCTCACATCAGAAAACTTTATTGGATTTTCCGATGCTGCTTATACTGATGGACAAACAGCAAACATTCAAATTATCTCCTCAATTGATGATGCACAATCTGGTTTAACAACGGGTTCAAAATTCTATGTGCAGAATGATGGAACTTTAAGCACAACAGCAGGAGATCCATCAGTATTAGCAGGAACAGCAGTATCAGGTACTGAAATACTCATCAAGCAATAAATAGGAAAAAATAGATAAATTCTGCAGGGTATAATAGATGGCACCTTTATTTGTAGGATCAAATAGTGATGATTCTAGAATAAGATCAGACAGAGTAGGTTTAGCAGCGAGTACATCTAACCCTGCATCTGCTGATACTGGTGATGCGTATTATAATAGCACTGATAATAAACTAACTGTATATAATGGAAGTGCCTGGAGTGCTTTAGGTGGTGATGGTGCAAGTGTAGAATTAACGGTATCAGGTTCAATATCTGATGGACAACCTGTTATTATCAACACTGACGGAACTGTGGGTGTCATTACTCAAACTCCAGGTGATACCCCTAGTATTGGTGCCGTTACTACTTATAATGCAGACAAAGATTATGGTGGGTCTTGTTATCTAGCATCGCAAAATACGGTACTTTTAATATATAACGACGAAGACAATAGCGAATATTTTTCTATTGCAGCTGCTACTATTTCAGGTTCTACGGTGACTATTGGTTCCCCAACAGTAGTTGAATCTGAATCTTGTTTTTATATGTCTATTGCAGCGCATCCTTCTCAGAACCACGGTGTAATAACGTATAGAAAAAATAGTTCTACAAATTTAACTTATAAACCTTTTAGTTATAACGGATCATCATTTAGCTTTGGTTCATCCTATCAACCACATAGTAGTAGCGTTGTTCACTCAAAAGTTGTCTACATGTCAGGAATCGGTGTGTTTTTTGTGCAATTTAGAGGAGGCAGCGGTAGTCGTGGAAGATGTTATGCCATTGAGGTAGATTCATCAGATTTAAGCAGTAGCTATGGTAGTGAATATACTTTTGATCAGGGATCTGCCTGCTATTCTCCTGATATTGCTTACGATCCAGACACAGATACTGTTGTAATGGTTTATTTTGATAATAACAATGATGGAAATGCTATCCGCGCCGCTGTAACTAGTACTAATAACCTTAATGTCTCATTAGGTAGTAATGCTTCTTTTGCAAGTGGTGATGTCCAGGGAAATGCAATTGTATATGACACAAATGCAAACAAATTTGTGGCATTTTATAAACACAATACTTCAAAAACTTGGATTGCCCAAATTGTATCAGTTTCAGGCAGTCAATCAACTTCTTTAACTTGGCCTTCTGGTGAGACTACAGCATCATCTACTGAAGTACAAAATCAGCAAAAAAATGCAGTTGTATTTGATTCTTTTAGAAACAAAATAATCTTTGTTTTTAAAAGCAATGGATTATCCTATCTCGTCGTGGGAACTGTTTCTGGATCATCTATAACTTTTGGATCTACTATAAACTGGTTATCAACAGATTTCAACCAGAACGCTAATCTTGATTTTGATACTAGTCAAAATAAAGCCCTTTTAAGTTACGGAGGATCTTCCTCAGTTCAAAGAGAAGCTAGAACAATAGATACCAACCCACTGGTTACAAATCTTACAGTAGATAACTTTATTGGTTTCTCAAATGCTGCTTATACTAATGGACAAACAGCAACAATTCAAATTGAAGGTGCTGTTGATGATGCTCAAACTGGACTTACAACCGCTAGAAAGTTCTATGTGCAAGGTGATGGTACTTTAGGCATATCAACAGATGATCCAGTTGTTCCAGCAGGAACAGCAATATCTGCAACAAAAATTATCATTGAAACATAGTTGTGACAGTTGAATAAGTGGCACATACCCGTCAGGTTTACGCTTGACGGGTTTTATAATATGTGCATACAGACGGAGGAGGATGACTGCCACTGAAAAACTTGTGTTCATTGCTTCATTCTTCTGGTTGATGAACTGGGGAACTCGTGTAACTTCTGCTGCGATCAATGCTCTATCTTGACATCACTGGAAAGGCATCTAGAAGACGCTGTAAGGACATTATTGAGTGGTTTAAGGCAAAGTATCTGCCTAATCATCATCTAGACATTACAGTCGCTCACAGAGGACTTAAGCGTGAAGGTGCTCAAGGATTCTGCACTGTGATGGATTGTGATCATCGTCCTCGTGAGCTTCTGATTGATATGGAAACAACACTGGATGATCAAACTTATACAATCGTTCTTCTTCATGAATTGTGGCATGTTTATCAACATGTTTCTGGTTCACTCCGTGACAAACGTGGTGTGCGACACTGGAAAAATGTAAATGCTGATGATCTTGATTATGCAGATCAACCCTGGGAACATGAAGCAGTAGAGATGGAAATGAAACTCTACAATTCTTATCTGGGTTTAG
>Ga0213858_10001526_pt1 | contig 11080 bp, 7 predicted proteins | sample PICome_FD_160122 | JGI IMG/M metagenome (GOLD analysis project Ga0213858, IMG submission 160122) | Coastal seawater microbial communities near Pivers Island, North Carolina, United States - PICO245 | ecosystem: Environmental > Aquatic > Marine > Coastal | place: USA: North Carolina | collected... | reverse complement strand
TGATGTGGATCCGGACAGATTGGGGCCTCGTTGTCCATCTCAGCAACTTCAGGCAGAACTTCGGCAGAGGTGCATGGAATTTTCTCTCGCCGACGGGCGCGCACTTTCCAGGCCCTGAAGAAATACCGTTGGATTGAGTGGGTGGCGTAGGTGCTGAATCTGTAGCCGCGCGAATAGTCAAAACGATCGATTGCTCCCAGAAGAATCATGCAGCCATCACTGCTGCAATCATCGACCTCCGCGAATCCGGCAGAGAATTTCCTTGCGATCGCTCCGACAAGTCGGAGGTTTGAGCGAACCAGTTGTCCTCGCACAGCCTCGGAAAGTTCCAGCAGCTTCTCAGCCAGACGCACTTTCGCTGCGGAGGGTCTTTCTTCAGACAGGCGTGATCGAATGCAGTTCGCCCTGTAACGCAGCAGGTTCATCGAGCGGAACAGGAACTGTTCCTGTTCGAATGTCAGCAGCGGATCATCAGCCTGCCATTCGCGGTCGGCCTGCTGTACGGCATCGCTGCTGACGGAAGATGCCTGTTCAGCACCTGTTTGTCTGAGGGTTTCCAGGAGTTCTTCCAGAGCGACGAGGGGCAGGTCGTCATCGTCAAGTCCTTCGAATTCTTCGACGTAGACGAATCGAACTTCCGTTTTGAGGAGTTTCCCAGCACGCTCTCTCAGCGAACTGTCGACCTTGGCTTCTGGTGCTGTGGGGCAGCGGAAATCTTCAGTTACCACATCTTCAATTACCGTAGACATCACACCGACCTTTCTCGGGATAATTTTCACTGGCTGGTTGCGATCATGGCTGAAACGTTCAAAAGAATCAAGAGATAACGTTCATCCAATCCTGCAAATCGTGCACTTAAACCCGCCGTAAACGTTCCCTTGATAACTCGGAAACTCAGTTTTTGTTGGAATTATCGTTTTTTTGGTGTGGATACTGAAGCTGGATGCGGCTTTACGTTGAGAAAACGTTCATTTCGTGTATGCTCTGAACGTTTGCGGTTGTGGTTTGTGGGTGGGTGTGGACGTTTTTGGCGATGATGGGTGTTGTCGGATCTTTTTGAGGTGTTTTTCCAGCAGGAGCTTGAAGATGGTGGGAGCGAGCAATTTGGTTCCTGGAGCACGTATCCGTCGTTTGAATAACGCTCCGGTTCGGCACGACGGCGAGTATGTTCTGTACTGGATGACGGCTTACCGCCGTTTACAGGATAATTATTCACTCGACCGAGCAATTGAGCTGGCGGCCGAGTTGGGGCGCCCGCTGTTGATCTTCGAGGCTCTCCGTTGTGACTACCCGTGGGCCAGTCGCCGTTTGCATCAGTTTGTCATTGAGGGGATGCGTGAGAATCAGAGCCAGGCTGCGGCAGCGGGGCTGAATTATGTTGCCTGGGTGGAACCCGGCACAGGTGCGGGGCGCGGGCTGATTGAAAAGTTGTGCGAGCGTGCTGCAGCTGTTATTTCGGACGATTTTCCGGCATTTTTTCTGCCACGGATGCTCCGTGCGGTCGCTCGCCGGATTGATGTGGCCATGGAAGTTGTGGACTCGAACGGTCTTTTTCCCAATTCGCAGGCTGACCGGGTTTTCACCACAGCCCACTCGTTTCGCCGTTTTCTGCAGAAGAATCTGTTGCCATACCTGCAGGAGGCACCTGCTGGCGGTCCCGCAGTTGCGTCGCAACTGCCGCGTCTTGCATCGCTGCCCGATTTCCTGCGGGGGAAGTGGGCGCCATTGTCTGTCGAGGTGGCCACGTCTCCTGGTGAATTCTTGAGTTCGCTTCCGATCGATCAGACTGTTCGTGAGGTTTCGCTGCCCGGGGGGAGTGCAGCCGCCGCAGTGCGTTGGCGGGGATTTCTTGCCAGTGGTCTGGACGATTACGGAACCGACAGGAATCACCCGGATTCCGAGTGCGCCAGTGGGTTGTCGCCGTATCTTCACTTCGGCCATATCTCGGTGCATGGCCTGTTTCGGGACCTGGCTACCCGCGAGAACTGGTCAACAGACTCACTGGGTGATCCGAAGCAAACCCGTGGAGGTCGGTCCGGATGGTGGGGGATGACTGAGCCTGCGGAGTCATTTCTTGATGAACTCATCACCTGGCGCGAGCTGGGATTCAACATGTGTTTTCGAGACAGGAAATACGACCGTTGGGAGTCACTTCCGGAATGGGCACGTAACACGCTGGCTGATCATGCAGCGGACCCTCGCCCTGTAGTTTACGATCGCGATACAATGTTACGCAGCGAGACTCATGATGAGATCTGGAATGCTGCACAGAACGAACTTGTGAGCAGCGGGCGAATGCACAACTACCTCCGGATGTTATGGGGCAAAAAAGTTCTGGAGTGGTCCGCAACTCCTCAGGAAGCATTGTTGACATTGATTGAGTTCAACAATCGGTTCGCGCTGGATGGACGAGATCCGAACTCGTGGTCGGGGATCTTCTGGGTGTTCGGTCGCTATGACCGTGCCTGGGGACCGGAGCGGAAAATCTTCGGCAAGATTCGTTATATGACGTCCGACAGTACACGTCGCAAATTGAAGTTGACCGAGTATTTGAAGAAGTGGAGTATTGCCGATCGCTGAGATTGACCCGGGGGCGAGGGGCGGATTCTGCCGAAACCGGGGGCCGCGGGAGTCTCAAAGATTCTGATATTGTGGTTCTTGAGTGAATCCTGAGGGATTCCGAACTTGGCTCTCAATTTAGTCGTGTTCTCTTCCGATATCGAAAGTATCGAAAGCGGGGCTGCCTGTTTGGGGGTGGATTTCATTGAACTGCTTCGCCAACTCCTCCGGAAGTCATGAACGTGAAGGACGTATTCGCACAACTGCCCAAAGGAACGCTTGCGTGTCTAAAGCTGCCGGGTGAGCGGCGGCAATTGCCTTTTCGGCCGCTTGCGGAGGGCACTGCCTCGGTTGGCAGCGGGATTGGCTGCGTCATTCGACTTGGCCAGCCTGGCATTCCCGAGCTTCATTCCGTGCTGGAGATTTCACTGCTGGCGACGACCATTCGTGTTGTCTGTGAAGACCCACCGTTGTACAGGAATGGTGAGCCATGTGCATCGGCTGTCCTGTTACATGGTGACTTGCTTGAGATCGGTGATTTTCGGGCGGTATTCCTTTCCCGACAGCCGGATCTCATCACCACGAGAAACAGTTTCTCGAGCGGGAGAGCCGAGAGTGAGCAGCAGAGTCCCAGCCCGGCCGGAAAATCGGCATCGGAGTCCGCACTGACCAGCCAAACTTCAGCCTGTGACCACGATCTCGTTCGACTGCAGCATTACCTTGAGCAGCAGCAAGCAGCGGAACAGGAGTCGTCTGAGATTCGTTCTCGGCGTTACCCGGCCTGACGTTGTGTGACGCTGTTGTGGGCTGGGATGCGAAAGGGAACCGAGCGACCGTGGGTGCATCTGTTCAGGTTGAAATCGAGTTGCGAATCCAAAATCAGGGTCAGATACGCTCAAACCGGTGACGTGATCCGACGATTGACAGACTACAACGGTTGCAGTGCACGGGTACTGCAATGAGGCCACGAGTTTTTTGGGGCATCCTGCCCAGATTCACGCGGTTCTCGTTTGATGATTCAGGATCGGGAGCGAATAATTAGTTGCTCCGTATTGTCCAGCCAGTGAAACTCATCCCGGAGGTTTGAATGTTGACCGTGAAGAACACAGTACGCGTTGTCTGCTCGCTCGCTTTGGTTGCCGCATTTGTCATTTCAAGCGGCTCAAATGCGATCGCACGTCCGAAGTACAAAGATGCAATGTCGACGCTGTATCCGAAGCTTGCTGAGAAGCACGGCAAAAATGGCAAGCTCAGCTGTGCCGTTTGCCACCCCGGTAAGAGCAAGAAAGACCGTAACAACTACGGGGTTGCTGTGGGGAATGCCTTGTCAAAGAAAAATGAAACCGATGCTGCCAAGCTGAAGGAAGCTCTGGAGACGGCCGCAAAAGAGAAGAGTGCGACCGAGGGCAAGACGTTCGGTGATCTGATCGAGGCGCTGGAGTTGCCCGGAACCGATGAAAAGGCCAACTGACGCCTAAGCGTCCGTCGGTTTTTCGAAAATGAGGCCCTGGATAACGATCCGGGGCCTTTTTTCGTTTCTGAACGCGGTTGGCTGGTGATTCATTGGATTTCACGATTGAAGTCCGTGAATCTGGCTGATATTTTCCTGCTCCAGGAATTCCCGGTCTTGTGAAACAAGGCGATGGGCGGCTGGATATGTTGCTGTGCGGTTCGCGAAAACTACAATCTGCGGTTTCCGCTGAGCTTGCGTCTCGGAATCTGCCGATTTTCCACGATGAGTGAATGGCGGATGACAGAATGAGAGTCGCGGGATGTCCGCTCAGGTCTTGCAAAAGATTGTCGAGAGGCACGTCAACGGCATTCGGTTCTTGAGTTGGGTTCGACTGAGTCTTGGGACGCGGGGATTGAAGCCGCGGGGAATAACAAAGTCATGAGTACTCTGAAGAAAAACAAGCGGATTAAAAGAGCGGCCCGGATTGCACTCTACGGGGATTTGAAGCCGGGACGCGGTAACAAGAAGACCGAGCGTGGCAAGGCAAAATATTTGGGCGGTAACGGTCGTAAGACCACAGGCATTTGCAGACGCGTTTATCGCCGCAACCTGAAGAAGATCCGGGTTCTGGAGAACGGTTCTGCGGTTACTCGTCGCGTACCAGTGAGTCTGATTCGATCGGGCGCAGTGACCAAGCCGATCGCTCAGGACCCATTCTCACTGCCGACAGAGTGAAGTTGTTCCCGGAGACTCGGTACCGCTCGTAAAGATCAGTCACTGCTGCCGGGGAACACAACTCATTGGAACAGCGTCGTACGGTAACGTGCGACAGGGTGATCTGCCCGCGGCCAGTCCGGCACGCGGGTTTTTTATTTTGCGGGATTCCAGTTTACAGGTAAGCGCTGTAATTCCCGCGAATTGAGACCAGACTTTCCAGTCATCGCATTGATCTGATCGCCTCACTTCCTACGATGCGATCGGGCGCAGGAACGTGTTTGTTCGTTCAGTCCGGGGCCGCTGTAGATCGGTGGCTGCCGTGGCGGAAACCGCATTCGCTGCAGAGCGGCGAATGAAGAAACATCGTCTGGCTCGCCGCCCCTCGAATTCGTTTTCTTGACGGCCTCACTTCCCCCTTTAACGTCCTCGGGTTCATTCAATGCCAACAGCGGAACAGCTACAGACCCTGGTCTCAAATGTGACGGAGCCTTTCACTGGTCGCTCTTTGGGCGAACTGGGGATGATCCGGGATACTTTCGTGAACGGGACGGATGCCCGCGTCCGTATCTCTCTGCCTACGCCTGCTTACCCCAGCCAGAAGGAACTGGAGGAGCGACTTCGTGAGCGGATTAAAATGGCAGCGGCCGAACTGGAACCGCGGATCGAACTGCATTCCACGGTCCGAGGAAAAAACACCGGTGGACGAGTCGGTCTGAATGTTGCCAATGTGATCGCTGTAGGAAGTGGTAAAGGCGGAGTTGGCAAGAGTACAGTCGCAGCGTCGCTGGCCTGCGGCCTTCATTCATTCGGCTGCCGTGTCGGCTTGATGGATGCTGACGTCTACGGCCCGAGCATTCCGCACATGATGAATGCTGAGGGAAGACCAGCAGCGGAAGAGAGTACTGACGCACAGGGCAATCGCGTCATGCGAATGGAGCCAATTGATGCCGGGGGCGTCAAACTGATGTCGATGGGATTCTTCATTGACCCGGCTCAGTCTGTGGTCTGGCGTGGCCCGATGCTGCACAAGGCGCTGACACAGTTTCTTTCCGATACCCAATGGGGGGAGTTGGATTACCTGATCATTGATCTGCCGCCAGGTACGGGCGATGTTTCATTAACGCTGTCCCAGCAGGTTGGACTTGCCGGGGCGGTGGTGGTCTGCACGCCTCAGCAGGTCGCGCTTTTGGACGCTGTGAAAGCGGTGGACATGTATCAGAAGGTCAATGTTCCCATTCTGGGGTTCGTCGAAAACATGTCGGGAGACATTTTTGGGCGTGGAGGAGTGCAGCAGGCTGCCGAGCAGATGAAGTTGCCATTCCTCGGAGAAATACCGCTCAACGCCTGCATCCGTGAGTACGCGGACAGTGGACGTATGCTGCAGTTGCTGATGGAAGAGAATCCGGCACGCGACGGGATTAGAGACGTTTGTCAGAACGTCGCGATGCAGGTCTTCAGTGAACTTGTACGTTCTCCCTCCGGACCCACACTGGAGATTCTGTAAATCTGCGGCTGTCGGATCCGGATACTTTGCCTGCTGAAAGTTGCGGGGGGCCGGTGCCAGACAGAATTCGGTTGTCGCCACGTACCTACGGGCATGCGTCCCCGAACTGACTTTGATACCTACTTTCCCGGCATGTCGAGCCATGACTTCCACTCTTGAAGAGATCTACGAGGAATTCGAGGACCTTGACCGCCAGGACCAGTCACTGTTTCTGCTGGAGTTGGGCGACGAGCTTGCGGATCTTCCTGACTCCGCACGAACAGATGAGAACCTCGTGCATGGCTGCCAGAGTCGGGTCTGGCTAACGGTCAGCTGTGACGGTGAGGGGCCCGACAGCTATTTGGAAATTATTGCGGACAGTGACTCCAGCATCGTGCGCGGGCTGATTGTGATTTTGCAATCGGCTTACCGCGGTATGTCTGCGAGGGACATCCTCAACTTCGACGTTCAGGCGGTTTTTCAGCGGTTACACCTGCAGCAGCACATCTCACCTCAACGCCGTAACGGCCTGCGCGGAATGGTCGAACGCATTCTGTTGCTTGCTGCCCGGGTCGCAGGGCAGGGTGCGGAAGATTCGAAAGTTGAAACCGTTGCTGTCAAGTCGACTCCACAGCTGCATCAGACGGCAGTTCCGTTTGACGCCGGCCTGATTCGAAAGCAGTTTCCGGTCCTGAATCACCCACTCGAAGACGGTTCGTTGCCAGTCTACCTCGACAGCGGTGCATCGGCTCAAAAGCCACAAGCTGTGATCGACAAGCAGCGAGAGGTGGAAGAGCGTTACTTTTCAAATGCTCATCGAGGAACTTACCAGCTGGGTGTTCGAATCGATGAAGAGCTGGAAGGGGCTCGAGCGAGCGCCGCAACGTTCATTGGTTCGGCGACTCCGGATCAGGTGATTTTTACTCCAGGCACAACGGCGGGATTGAATTACATTGCCGCGGGCTGGGGAAGGCGGCACGTCCAGGCTGGGGACCAAATTCTGACTACGATTTCAGAGCATCATGCCAATTTTGTGCCGTGGCAGCAGCTGGCCAGGGAGCGGCAGGCAAAGCTGGAGCTGATACCGTTAACGGAAGACGGTCGGATTGACATCGCCGGGTTCCAGAAGCTGCTGGAGCAAAAGCCTCGGGTTGTGGCGGTCTCGGGAATGAGCAACATGCTGGGCACCATCAACCCGGTGCGTGAGATTGTGCGTCTGGCCCATGACGCTGGTGCGTGTGTTGTGGTCGACGGGGCTCAGAGTGTGCCACACATGCCTGTCGACGTGGTATCTGATGATGTGGATTTTCTGGTATTCAGTGGGCACAAAGTTTACGGCCCGACCGGGGTCGGCGTGCTCTACGGTCGAGCGGACCGGCTGGAGGAGATGGATCCGATCATATTTGGCGGGCACATGATCGACCAGGTTGAAGCGAGTGGCTCCACCTGGGCGAAGGCGCCGGCCAAATTTGAGGCTGGGACGGCCCCCATCGTGCAGGCAATTGGCCTTGGCGAGGCGATTCGCTGGACGATGGATGTCGGCCTTGCTGCCATTCATGCCCACGAACGCGTGCTGGTACGACAGGTTCTGGAAGGGCTCTCCGATGTGCCCGGGTTAACGGTCTACGGCCCGGGACTGGAATATCGCGGCGGAATCGTCAGTTTCAGCGTTGATGGTGTGCATCCCGAAGATCTGGCGGCCCTGTTGGATGAACGCAGTATCTTCACTCGCCACGGGCATCACTGCACAATGCCGTTGCATACTTATCTGAAGCTGTCCGGCACAACTCGAGTTAGTTTTGCTGCCTACAATACGGAGGCAGACGTCACTGCCTTCCTGAGCGCGCTGCGGCGGGCAGTTTCTGTGCTTCGTCACTGAGACTGCTGGCGGGCAGGTCTGATCCGCTGTCGAGGATGTTTCTCTGCCCAAGGATGTTTCTCTACCCCTGGTTTTGAGGCAGAGAACGGCGGAACTGCGTCAGGCCTCGACTGCAGGAACTTCAAACCCTGATCGATACTCGCGTGTCAGCAGCGCATCTGCGGCGGTCATGCCTGTCGTCATTTTCTCGGCATCCCAATGGATCAGCTTTCCGGGCAGTCGAGCTGCGATGTTGCCCAGTTGCACTGTTTCGGTCAGTGGTCCTGCATAGTCAAAACCATCCGTGGTTTGTTCGCCGGCGAGAGCGGCGTCGACCCAGTCATGCCAGTGACTGCTTCCCGCAATTTCCGGCAATTGGAAGTCCGCAAACTTTGGTTGAGGATACAACTGCGGCATCCCCACATGTGGCAGGACCATGGTTCCTTTTTCTCCAATGAACAGTGACCCGCCTGAGGGAAGGTCGGTTCCTTCAGGCATCTGTGCGAGTTCTTTGGGAGGCTGGAGTCCGCCATCACGCCAGATCACCTTGATGCGGTCCGTCGTCTGGCTTGTGCCGCGAAATTCCCACGTAACAGTTTCGGGGCCTGGCCAGACTTCCTCGGTCGTACCGGCGTGTTCGGCCTGAACGGTCAGAGGATCTTTAATTCCCAGTGCTCCAAAGACCGGGTCGAGGATGTGGCAGCCAAAGTCGCCGAGTGCTCCCGACCCAAAGTCCTGCCAGTCCCGCCACTTAAACGGGTGGTAAACATCTGCAGCGAAAGGACGTTCCGGAGCAGCTCCCAGCCACAGATTCCAGTGGACGCCGGCGGGCACAGGAGCTGCCGCCGGGCGGTCAGTACGATTGCAGTACTGCCGACCCTGCACACGGACCCACGAGTGTACTTCGCTGACACGTCCGATCGCACCATCGCGGATGAGTTTGACTCCGGTGCGATACTCTCGATTGGAATGGATCTGATTTCCCATCTGCGTCGTGACGCCGGCTTTTTGGGCCAGCAAACGCATCTGCCGTGCTTCCCAGACTGTGTGAGTCAGTGGTTTTTGGCAGTACACGTGCTTACCAAGACTCATCGCCTGCATGGCAATCGGTGCATGCATGTGGTCGGGAGTGGAAACGATGACGGCATCAATTTCATTGGCGACGGCGTCAAACATCCGACGGTAATCCTGCCATTGCCGGACCCCTTCGAAAGCCCCGGCAGCCCGGTCAAAGCGATTCTCATCGATATCGCAGAATGCGGTGAACTTCACCGCATCGTGAGACCCGACGTTGGACAGGTCTGACCAGCCCATTCCATTGACGCCGACCGCTGCGACTCGCAGTTGATCCCGCAGAATTGGGCGTGTTGCAGCGGGGGCAACGGCCGTGCCGACCAACATGAGTGCTGAATTCTGGAGGAAGGATCGCCGGGTTGATCCGGGTGCAGACTGATTCATGGCGGAAATTCCTGCGCGTGATGAGTTGGGATACCGTTGGAGCCGCTCTTCATTTGTATGCAACATCCATTCGCAGTGCACGTGTACGACGGAAAAACTTTTGCACCGTCAGCACAGTGGGCGGTCCAGCCGGCTGGATTCTCGGCTCGCGTCCGCGATATGATCGCGTGGCAGAGGACACTCACTTCGAACAGGTGTGATGATGGAAAAGGGAGCCGTCTGAGTGGGATATCGCAGGGAACAAGACAGGATCCTGTTGCGGAAGTCAGCGGCATTATTGATTCCGCACAACTTATGTCGTGCTTCTGCGGCGGTCTTGCTGCTGGGGCCAGCGATACAGGCCGCCGAATTGAGTTTCTCGCGAGACATTCGTCCGCTGTTGAACTCCGCGTGTGTGCAGTGTCATGGCTTTGACACTCAGGCACGGCAGGCTGACCTGAGACTGGATCGTTTGTCGGAATCAGCGGCCGAGTTGGAACGCAGAGGAGTCGTGATTCCCGGAGATTCAGCGGCGAGTGCGTTGATTCAGCGGGTGACATCCTCCGACCCTGAGTTTGTAATGCCTCCTCCCGAATCCGAGCATCAATTGACTGCGGAGCAGGCAGAGTTGTTGCGACGCTGGGTTGATGAGGGGGCTGATTCTGAATTGCACTGGGCTTTTCAGTCCCCGCAGCCGCCTGCAATTCCAAACTCTGCGGACCAGTCCGAAGGCTCGACACCGGTCGATCGATTCATTCACCAGCGACTGCAGCAGGAGGGCCTGCAACCGGGGCCTCCGGCAGATCGCAATACACTGATCCGCAGAGTTGCTTTCGTTCTGACAGGACTTCCGCCTTCTCCTGAGCAACTGCATAACTATCTGAATGACCCGCATCCCGCCGCCTACGCCAGAATGGTTGATGTATTTCTTGAGTCTCCGCACTACGGAGAAGAGCGGGCTCGGCACTGGCTGGATCTCGCCAGATACGCAGACACTCACGGTCTGCATCTGGATAACGAGCGACAGATCTGGGTATATCGCGACTGGGTGATCTCTGCATTTAACAACAATCTGCCATTTGACCAGTTTACCACCTGGCAGCTGGCGGGGGACCTGCTGCCTGAGGCGACGCTGGAGCAGCAGACGGCAACGGGATTTCACCGCTGCAATGTGTCGACCAGCGAGGGCGGGTCCATTGCTGACGAGTGGTTATTTCGAAATGCGGTTGATCGCACCAGCACCGTAATGCAGACATGGATGGGACTGACAGCCGGCTGTGCTGTCTGTCATGATCACAAATACGATCCGATTTCCACGAAGGATTTTTATTCGCTTTACGCATTCTTCTATTCTGCCGCCGATCCGGGCCTTGACGGGAATGTTCGCGACACGAAGCCGTTTCTGAGTGTACCTGACGAGCACCTGCAGGGGATGCTGGAACTAAAACAAGCGAGGCTGCGGCAGGCCGAAGAGGCGTTTCTCAAGAGTTCGGGAAATGCGGACGGGATCGATCCTGAATCTGCAGCGGCCGATGTGCAGCAGGTTCTGATTGACGAGGTGTTTCCGCACGGC
>Ga0213858_10001524_pt1 | contig 11090 bp, 13 predicted proteins | sample PICome_FD_160122 | JGI IMG/M metagenome (GOLD analysis project Ga0213858, IMG submission 160122) | Coastal seawater microbial communities near Pivers Island, North Carolina, United States - PICO245 | ecosystem: Environmental > Aquatic > Marine > Coastal | place: USA: North Carolina | collected... | reverse complement strand
ATTTTACTGCTCTTCTGTAATCATTTCTTCTGAAAGGATATGTTTTAAATTGTGCTTCTTCGTGAAACTCAATTCCACTTCCGATTCCATCTTGTATGCCGTTTGTTTCAAAATGAAATTCTTGACCGTGTCTTTGTATTAAAAAATCACACCACAAAGGAATAATGTATCCTTGTGCAAAATAATCTACTACTGCTGGACATTTTTTAATAGTGTGTGAAGACCACTTCTTAAGTATTTTTCCTAACATTGGAAATGGTTTATGGTCGGGTCTTGGTAAATCCATATTTAAATTTTGAAACCATTCGGGTATTGCTTGTGCTGCAGGCACTGGTGGTTCTAAATCTAAAAGAGCAGGGTTTTGTGTTTTAAAAGTAATAGTTGGTGTTTTAAAAGATTTCACATTATACCTGCTGCTATTCTTTTATCTCTTGAGTTGAGTACAGGATGATTCCACCAATGTTCTGGCTCTACATAGTGATTGAACATCATACCGACTTTGTTGTTGTCGGGGTCTGGAAATTCTTCTCTCCAATGTTCTTGTTCTTCGCCATAAATAATAATTGCTTGATTAGGCTCTAAAAAATATTCTTTACCTTCAATCCAAATAGCCCAAGGTTCTGTTTCTTGATATAAACAAACATCAATAGTGTAAGTACAAGCATTATTATCTTTGTGTTTTGGTAAATTAGGCATATTGTCATCTACTAATTTATATTCTGCAAACATTGAATAAGATGCTTCTAAGTTAGGTGAATTAAATATTTCTCTTGCTAAAGGTACAAGAACTGGTTTGAATTGTTTTATCCAATTAGCATTTTCGCTATCTTTTCTCTCTTCATCACCGTAAGTTAGACCAAACCTGCCAAAATCAGATGAATAAACACCTAAAGGAGCTTGTCTTTTAGCAATAGTGACTAATCTATTAAATACATTCTTGGGGTAAACATTATCAAGTATTAACGCTTCTTCCACCATTTCTCCTTGGGTAATACTTTATCGGGCCTTCTGTCAAGCATATCGGGATAAAGCATATTGCTATCTCTTCTATTTACACTTGAACCAACTATTTGATTCCATTGTTTTGAAAAGGTTTCATTCCATTCAACATACTTAAGTTTGACTGGCTTACTAAATAACAAGTTAAACATAACTGTATCGTGATTAATTATGCATTCATCTTGGTCTAAGTTTGTCCACTCAAAAGCCCAAGACAATCCTCTTGACCAAGCATATATAGGCATAAATCCCGGAATAGTAGATATAGGTAAGTTTTGACCTGTGTTTCTATCTGATGGTATAATATCCATCCACACTTCTTCATCATCAGTAAACAACATAACAGGCATTGTTATTTGCATTACAGGTGTCTCTCTGTCTCCCCAAGCTTCTTTTTCTTCTAATATAAAATCATTGAAAGGCCCGTGATGTTTTACTAGGCCTGTATATCTTGCAGAAACATCATACCCACCATACCTATCTACTTCATCAGCAAATGTATTCTTTCTTAATTTAAGTTTTACATATGACCAAGGGAAATACATTTCATACATTCTGTGTCTCATAAATTGTGTTGACACACACCCGTTAGGTGCTTTAACAAATTTATTTGGTGTTCTAAAATTAATAGGTGGTTGCTCACTCTGAGTTTCATTGTTCTCCATTTGGCCCCACTCTAAATTTTTTCTAGGTAAAGTAAAAGCTACAGTTGGCATATCTTTGTTTAGCGAACTTAGCTTTCTACTCCATAAGTCTGTAATCTTAGGTATTTTAAATCTTGTATTATGTGGTACTGGACATTTATTCATCTATAATCCCATCTCTCTTCCATATTTTTTTATTTTGTTGAGTTAGCCAACGATACCATCCATTTTGTTTAGTACGTTCAGCTTCTCTGCTTTTGTCATAATAAAGTTTTTCTTCCTCATCCATAACTCTTGACTGTATTCCTAACTTGTCAAAGCTATCTCTTTTAAAAGGAATAATTTGTATTAAAGGCATACCTTGTCTAAATGTTCTTTCGCCTTGTCCGTGATACAAAAAAGGTATGTTCATTTGATGGTAGCTATCGGTTTCTACAATACTAGGCATAATTTCTATTTCCCAATGTCTGTGATACCAAGGCGACATAACTAATATTGACCAGCCCGGTGGTGTAATAATATCCCAAGGATTAGTAAATTTAAGTGCTGTATTAAAAGAGTTATCGTTTATAGGCATAGAACCTATAGCACTAGGTTCGTGGTAAGTTATAGTTTCTTCGTTGGCGTGTTTGTTGTACCAATTAAAACCAGTCTGCACTGTATAATCAATTCTCAAGTCCAGCCACAAAGGTATTATGTATCCAGCAAACATCATATCTTTTACCGTAGGACATTTTTTAACAGAGCTGTCTCTATATGGAACAGTATTCCAACTTGAATCATCTTTCATATAAGACCATTCTCTTTGTAAGTTTCTATACCAAGCAGGCGTAAATTCTTTTGCTGGCCTTACAGGTGCTAAATCTGCATAATGTGCGTGCCCCGGATTTACTAAAAATAATATCTCTTCTTCTTCACCAAGAATATGAGTTTTTTCCTCTAGTATTCTGCTATATTTTTTTGTCTCCCACCATTTTTTCATATTACTCCAATAGTAAGTCTGCTGTTGTGACTGCTTTTAGATTATCATTAGGCTTTACACCATCAAGCTGTGTTTTTAATGATATTTCATCTCCATCTTCTTCCCAGTGAATAATATGTATTGTTTTACCTAATGCTGTTAATTTATTATATGCATCATTTATGTCTTCAAATTTATCGGGAACCCATCTAATTATAATTTTGCAACTAGGGTTATCTGTTAATGTTTGAGAAGCACCATCTAAGACTTCCATCTCTTTGCCATTTGCATAGACAATTATTAAGTCTGGTGAAAGACCTAGACTATCAAGGGTTATTACTTCTACTTGTTGAGATTGCAAACCTACTTCTTTGTCAATTACTGCACCCGATTTATTATCACTGTTGTAATATACAAGCTCAGTGCCGGGCAAAGCACCTGCACCTTTGTTTAGATTTGTACCGGTTGGTACATTTGTTTCTAGTAAATCATATCTTGAAGTCACAGGCTCTAAAGAGGTGACATCAGCACCTGCGTCTATTAATAGTTTTGAAGAAAGACCAAATCCAGCTCCTACAACAATTGCATTACTGTAGTTAGAAGCATTGTCTTTTAACCAAAATTCAAGTGAAGGATTAATGTGTCCTATTTCAGATACACGAGATTCATACCAATCAGAATCATCATAATCCAATGTTGGTCCACATCTAAAAGCTTGTGATACTATACCCAATCTACTTCTACCTCCGGCCTATTTGATTTATAAATATAATTACCTCTATCATTATACTCTGCTAAAGCGAAGTGTGGATTGTCCGGTGTGTTGTAGCCAAAACTTAAACATATTGATATATCATCTGTTTTTGTTCTTGAGTGAGGAAAATCTCCACAATAAACTAAAGCTTCTTCGTTCTCTAACACAATTTCTTCACCATCGTGTTTTAAAGTTATAGGTTCTACTGAATAATAATTATATAAAATGTTGTATTGTGTAGGGCCAAAATCTATATGCTCTATAGTTGGTGGTGATTCTTCATACCATTTTATTCCTGCGATTGTTGGGAGTAAGTTATGAACTTCAAAAACTTCTCTTGCTTTATCTAGCAAATAATTGTGCAGTACATTAACTTCATAACAAGTTTTAAAATAATGATTACTTTTTTTTATCCAATTATCCTCATCGATAAATGGGTTTTCGTTATCTAGCCAATACCTCAACTCTTCTAGTTGATTACCCTTAAACAAATCTTTAATTTTGTATGCGTCCATTATTATTGTCCCCCTTGTGGCCTATACATACCGGGCATTCCATCCCAATCTAAAACGTGACCTAACCAAGTCACTATTGCATACTTAGTACCTTTAATTACAGGCATAGCTCTATGTGCGTATGCATAGTTGCTAGGAAATAAAACTAATGATGGTTTATCGGGTTTAATATTTTCATCAAAATATTCAAAGTATGTTCCACCACCTTCATAATCTTGTGGGTTTAAAAGTATTAATGCTGAAAGATATCTAGGTATGTGAGGTGCATAGTCACAATGACTCTTGTACTCTTGACCACCTTGGTATCTAAGAATTGTAAAACCTTCATCGAAATGTATAGGGATTTCATATTCTTCGCAATATAGTCCTACATACTCTTGCAATTTTTTGCTAATTAAATCTTGCATTTGCTTACATTTCAAATAGTAATCATCCAAGTCTGCTTTAACTGCTTCTCTGTATTGTCTTGAAGATGGGTCTGTGAATGCGTGTTCAGTTAAGTTGAATGTCATATTGCTTCTTATGTTGCCACCTTCGTGACCTTTACCTACTTTTGCACTTACATAGCCCATTTTTAATTCTGACTTATCAATTTCTTCTGTAGTTTTAATAATTTCTTTTGCCTGTTCATCAGACAAAAAGTCGTCATAAATATGTATTGTTCCTGCTTTTTTAATCACCTTAACTCCCTACTAACCAACCATTCAAAAGGTTCCCCTAAATTTTCTCCGTCTTGGTCATAATGACTAGAAAAAGATACTAGGAAAGCTGTTTTTCTACCGTTTAAAAGTGGTGTTGTTGCGTGTGAGTACACAAATGCACTAGGCATAATCACACAAGTGCCAGCCGGTGCTTTATAAGCACCCATTTCTGGAAAGTACCTAAACAGTAAATCTCCACCTTTGAAATCATCATTCATATAAGTTAGAATAGTAAACCTTCTTAAATATGGTGCTAAGTGGTGTTTATTTGTTCTTGGGTCTCTAACCGAGTGATTATCGCTATGAAACTCCATATGCTTTGGTGGTCTATAAGATATATACTGCCAAGCTTCCATCCAGTTTACTTCTCTTTCAACTTCTGGATAAATCTGTATATAAGAAGCAGCTTTGTCCATAGCGTTTCTTTGTACTTGTTTGAAATATTTAATTGATTCTTCTTTGTGAAAATTAGTTTCGGGGCTAAATCTTATAGGGCCATTTTTTTTCCCATAACCTTGTCCATCCATTGTCACATTATATTTTTTCCACTCGTCGACTTCATCATTCATAATTTTTATGACTTCGGGGTAAGTTTCTATACATTTTTCAAAAGCAACAATTCCGGGTGCTAAAATTTTTGGTTGTACTGATTTCCAAATGTTGCCTTGCATTATTCTTCTTCTAAATAATATTCATAAACAGAAGTTTCTTTAGACTCTACTTCTACACCATTCACACTTACAGCTATTTCATACCAACCAATATCAAGTCTTATGTAGTCTGTTGCCCAATGGTTTCCTATCTCAATGTAATGCATAGGCAATGTTTTTAACAATATAGATTGAGAGCCCGGATTTTCCAAATCGTTTGTATAGACGTGACAAATTACTTCAGCTTTTTCTTTTTTAATAACTTCAAAATCATCCCAATACCCAAATTGGATATAGTCTTTATCTGAAAAGTTTATTGGTATTTCAAGCAATCTATATTCTGGAATGCAAATTTCACCGGCTTTATCTACATCTTTAATAAAGTCTTTGGTATTTTCGCTTACACCGTGTTGTATTTCTGCGTAAACATTTTCCCATTGAGATTTATAGTCGTCAATATTTTCCTGTTTTGGAACATAGAATATTTTTCGCACGAACCCTCCTAGTAAAATTATTCGATTGCTGCTAAATTATCTAAACAAACTTTCATATAATCAATTACAGTATGCAAAGAAGCATCTTTAGTAGCCTTATATGCATCAACATCAGCAAGAAAGGCTGCTTCGTCAAAAGCTGCTATATCTTCACCTAGTTTGTAAAGACTATTAGCTATGCCACCTTCTAACATTGCTACTGCATCATCTTTCTGAGCCTGTAAAGCCTCTGCACTTAATGATAAGTCCATATTGTTTACTCCTATATTGTTAAACGTTTTACCTCTTAAGTATAGCATTGTAAACTGCGATGGTTCAGTGTCTCCACCCCATACTTCGTTTGTAATAAATGCTTCTTCCGGAATATCTACTACTTCATAGTTTTTAAAGTCATAAAATAATCTAAATTTATCTCCATTAGTCTTTGTATTTTCATCTTCGTCACCATCTAAATCTCCTTCTGTGACTTCAAGTGAAACACCCATAGCAAGTATCTCATTGTAAGTATCGTCTTTATATAGATATGGCTTATTTTGTTTTATATAAAAATTACTTTGTGGATTTAAACCTTTGTCAACTGTATAAAAATATCCTGTTTCATATTTAAAAGGGTCTAGTGGTCCAGTTTTAAGATTTTCAGTGCCGGATATTTCATCGCTGTATTCGTAATATCCATCTTTTCTTAGTATATAAAAACTTACCACATCAGAATTATTCATAGGAATATCTGCGTATCCTTCACTGTTAAAAGCAATTTTTTTTCTTGGGTAAGTTGGCAGACTTACATCAGTTGTAATATTTGGGAACAATGGATTAGTAAAATCCGGTTTATAAATACCTAAAAAATAATGTATTTCATAAAGTTCAATATCTGAACCAATTTTACTAAAGTGTACACGAATATACGATGGTGCACTCATAGCTACACCTTAAATGTCTTTACAGTCCCTGCTGCATATCCCGTGACATCAGTCGCAAAACCAGTTAACGGTATGTTTTGAGAAACAATAAATATTACTCCACCACCAGTGGTTGTTTCTCCACTAGCTTCAAATGTTCCATATCCTTGTATTTTTCTCGCACAAACTACAACAACTCCACCACCATAGTTGACTGAATCTCCTGCACCACCTACTAAAGATGTAGCAGTTGTAGAACCACCGTGTTGTATCACACCGTCAATTGCTATATCTGGATGATTAAAATATTCTGCACCCTCTGTTGGGGCTGTAGCTGTATATCCATTACCATTACCACCTAAAGAATCTGTAGCTGCTGATTGAGCACCACCACTAAGTGTTCCAGAAGTAGAAGCTGAACCAACTCTACCAATAATTGTATCTGATTGATTTGCTGATGTTCCTGCTCCAGTAAGTGTGTTTCTAACAAATACTCTGTATCCTGCTGTGTTTAATGTATAACCGGCACCAACAGTTAAGTTGTTATAATACATATCCCTAGTCAATGTAGTGTTTGCTGATATTGTGACGTTTCCGTCCATACCAGAACCGTAAATGCTATCTGGGATAACATCAAAAGTTTCAAAATCTGAAGGTATTTTACCTACTTCTGTTATTGGCATATTATGCTCCCGGGTCCGTGTCGTCTGCGTTTATATTGTAAACTGTGATTACTGAACCAGCACTAGCAGAACCTGTTCCACCAGTACCTGCTGCTGCTGCCAGTGTTAAAGAAGGTAATGGTTTTGTTCCAGTAATCAAAACTACTGTTCCACCACCAGCGTTATATCCATCTGTTGCTGTTCCTGCTGAACCACCTGCACCACCCGGATGAGGTGTTGTTGGGTTAGTATTACCCGGATAAGAATAAGGACTAGGGTTATTATTACCGTAGTTGGTTGGGTTAGACCCATAGTTGGTCCAAGGGTTGCCCGAATATGAATAAGGATTACCGGGATTAGAACCACTATAAGAATATGGATGAGAATGTGCATAGTGATAATGATAAAAACCATTTGCAAAGTTATTTATTGGGTTAGGAGATGGATGCCAATGATAATGTGTATGAGGATTAGAACCATAGTTAGTAAAAGGTGAAGGAGGGTTTGAACCATAGTTAGTTGGATTATTACCAGAATAAGAATAGTTATTACCCGGATACGAATAAGGATTTCCCGGATTAGCACCATAAGTAGTTGGGTTTGAATTTCCCGGAGTTGAAGCGTTCGGTGCTGGCGTTCCAGCATTTCCCGGTGTATTAGCTGTAGAAGCATCACCATCTGCTCTAATTGTTCCTGCACCTGTAATTGTTTTAGCTACCACTAATACAACTCCACCACCAACTGCTCCTGTTCCCGGCGTAGCTGCATTTCCAGAAGAGCCTTTACCTCCAGCTGCACCTACTGTTTGATAATCAGACCAGTTAGAGTCTCCCCCGTCTGCACCTGCTGCCGCATTTGCTGTAATAGCTCCGTCTGCTCCACCCGAACCACCACTAATAAATTTAGTAGTGCCATCTGAAGGGTCAAACTTTTTACCTAATAAAGCTACTGTAAGGTTAAACATTTCGTTATCACCTTTAAAGAATTCATCTCCGGAAGAGTGTGAACCACCTTGCTCACCGGAAGCTCCACCAAGAGTATCTGTTGCATCTATACCCTTGCCAAAACCACCTTTAAGTGTTCCTGCTGTTGTTTTATTTGTAAATCTACCAATTCTTGAAGAAGAGTCTGTGAATGCTAATGTTCCTCTAACAAATACACGATAACCATTTGTATCTAATGTGCAACTAGAGTTTATTGTTAAATCGTTGTAATACATATCTCTAGTAAGAACTGTATCGGCCGCTATTGTGACATCACCATCTTGACCAAACCCATATACTTCTTCTCCCCCTAGCCTGTCTAATAACAGGGGTTCTGGTATTTCTATTTCAGCCATTAGCTAACCTCTACACCGGATATATGTACATTGATAGAGCTTGCTGCACTAGCTAGTCCTCTGATAGAAGCACTTGCTGCTACAACCATTGCTAAGTCAATAACTGAAGTTGTGTTAGCTTGCACAGTAATATCTCCAAAAATGATATGCTCATCTCCTGTAGTTCCACCAGAAGGTACAACCTTAATCTGTGCTGTTCTATCAGTAGCTGTGTAGTTTGCAAGTAAGATTTGCTTGATAATTATTTTATTACTGTTGCTGAAAATTTCAGCTTCAGAAGTACCAAGTGTCTCGCTAGCATTTAACTCTGCTGCTGTATATACTGCCATTTATTTCTCCTATAATCCCATCCACTGTAAAGCTTCGGTAGTGTGAAGCTGTTGTGCTTTCACTTTTACCATTGCTGAAGCGGAATTGTCGTATAACATTACTAAGTCATTGTCCTCATCTACATCTATTGATGTGCCATCTGTGAGTCTTGATGCATCTACTACAAGCGTGACTGCACCAGAATCAGCACCACCGTTAAGACCGGAAGTAGCTGCAGTTGTGACACCTGTGACATCACCTTGTTCTAATACTTGCCAAGATGAGCCTGTATATACTTGTAGACGGCTATCTGTAGAGTTATATATCACCATACCGGCATTTGCACTTGTTATGGCATTTCTCTCTGTTGTTGTATATGATGGAATTAAAGGTCCACCATCAGTAGAACCCGGTATAAATTCCGATAATCCATTACTATCACCACCAGCTGTGGTCGATACACGAATAAGATGTTGTCTAGTTGCCATCGTTTTCCTTTAGATTGTTAAACATAATAATTATACCAAACTGAAACATCGCTATTATTGCTCCTTCCATTATGCAAACCTTGTAATTAATAAATCAACAAATATTTCATCTGTACTTCCTGTGTCAGAACCACCAGCTTCACCCAAACCTGTATTTGTTTGTGCTGTTTGTGTATATGTTTGTATTTCAAAAGTTTTAGTATCTGTTATTGTAAATCTACCTCTTACATAACTCATATTTGTATCACCAGCACCACCAGCATTAGTTGAATAAGCAGTTGAGCCAAGAACTGCTGTAGAAGAGTCTGTAATATTTTGAAGTCTTGATTTGTGATTATTTACTCTAAATGCAACTGCCCAACCATCTATAGAATATGTACCTGCTGGTAATGTAAATTGATTTGATGATAATGTGCTACCAATTTCATCAAATACTTCGGTTTGCAAAGTTCTTGTTTGCCAACTTCCTGTAGTGTTTGTACCACCATTTGTACCAGAACTTCTTTTATCTTGTATTTGTAATTGTTGAGGTGTTCCTATAAATGGACCAGCAGCAGTAATTGTAAGTCTTTCTGTGCCTGCTGTGTACATATGTATTGTATCTTCATCAGCAGTTTCTTCTAAATTAATCTTTGTATCATTATCGTTATCCCTAAATGAAGTTGCAGAGTTTGAAGTGCCTACAATGTCTATAGGGTCGCTAGTACCATCAGCAAGAACTAAATCTATGTCTGTAGCTGATGTTCCAACGTTAGTAAATTCTATTGGGTCTGAACTTGCATCTGAAAGTGTAAGAGGCATTTCATCATTTACGCTAAAGCTAACTGCTGCTGCAATGTTTGATTTCTGAACTTTCTTTAGAGAGCCAGCACTAGTGTCGTATGTTATTAATAAATCATCTTCTGCTGGTGAGCTATCCTCAGTTAATCCTGTTATTGCTGCAGAAGTAATACCTGTAGCATTACCTTCAAATGTTCCAGCTACAAAAGTCTCTGAGCCAACTGTCCACTTGTCTGTGCTTTCATTCCATATAAGTGTCTTGTTAGCATCATCACCTCTCTCAATTTCAATACCACCATTCTCTGAAGCAGAGCCAGTTGCATTGGAATTAAGAACGATTTGATTATCAGCTAAGTTAATAGTTTCTGTATTAACAGTAGTTGTAGTTCCGGAAACTGTAAGATTACCAGAAACTACTAAGTCATTGAATGTGACATTACTTGTTGTAGCAACTGCCTGTCCAATACTGAACTCACCACTGCCGGATAGTGTGATACCAGTTCCAGCACTTAGATAAGACTGAACTCTAGCATCTGTATAGTATAGGTTTGATGAACCTTCTGTTAATCCGTCAGTATCACTAGGAATATCAGATGTTAACGCTACTGTTCCGGTTGAGTCTGGTAAAGTTATTGTTCTATCAGCAGTTGGGTTGGTGACATTTAAAGTTGTTTCAAAATCATTTAATGAACTACCTTCAAAACTTATATATTTACCAGTAGAAAGATATAACCCACCATTATGAATGTCTGCTACATAAGTTCCACCGCTATTTCCTGCACCAAATCTCAATCTACCTGTGCTACTTGAAGCATCATCTATTTCTGCACTTACGAAACCATATATAGTTTCTGAGCCACCACTATTTTCTCCTGTAAACCTTAATACACCTAAA
>Ga0213858_10001523_pt1 | contig 11093 bp, 8 predicted proteins | sample PICome_FD_160122 | JGI IMG/M metagenome (GOLD analysis project Ga0213858, IMG submission 160122) | Coastal seawater microbial communities near Pivers Island, North Carolina, United States - PICO245 | ecosystem: Environmental > Aquatic > Marine > Coastal | place: USA: North Carolina | collected... | reverse complement strand
GCGTGGTGATTTGATTTTGATGAATCTTGTTTCACCCGTGCCAAACCATGCGGCGATTTATATGGGTGATCAGCAGGTGCTGCATCATGTGCAGGGCAGGTTGTCTAGCCGAGACCTTTACGGCGGTTATTATGGGAAAAGCACTGCCTGCGCCTTGAGGCATGAAAGTCGTTAAGGTCTATGGCGCTTTGCGTAAACGGCTTGGTCGATGCCGGTTTGAGTTTGACGTAGCGACACCAGCGCAGGCGATCAAAGCCTTGTGCGTCAATTTTCCAGGATTAGAGAAGTGGTTGATTGACAGTGAAAAAGATGGCGTTGGTTACCGAGTAGCAGTTAGCAGAGAAAAGGTCACTGAACAAGACATGTCTCCTCTGTTTATGCCTTTTAGCGAAAGAGAAGTTTTTAGCATCACGCCTGTTGTTGCTGGAGCTGGCGGCGGCGGCGGTTTTGGGCAGTTTTTGCTTGGTGCAGCCCTTATCGGAGCATCGTTTATCCCGGGAGTTGGGGCGTTTGCGGTATCAGCATTGCAAGCAGTCGGAACTTCTTTAGCCTTAAGCGGCATTGCCAATATAATTTCACCACAGCCTAATCCGAGCCTAGAACGCAGCAAAGAAGCGGCCAAGTTGGAATCATTTGTTTTTAATAACGTGGTTAATACTGCTAAACAGGGTTTGCCTGTTCCAATAGCTTATGGACGGGTGTTCGTTGGGTCAGCAGTGCTATCCAGCGGTCTTGACGTTGACCAGAAACAGGCATGACACAGACAAAGTACGTTCAAGGTGCCGGTGGTGGCGGAGGTAAAGGCGGTGGAGGTGGTAGTCGCACACCTACTGAGGCAGATGACACTCTGCAGTCGATTCAGTTTGCCAATGTTCTGGATCTGGTTAGCGAAGGAGAGATCCAAGGTTTAGACGACGGCAACAAAAGCATTTTTCTTGACGAAACCCCGGTTCAAAACGCAGACGGCACCAATAACTTTTCTGGCTACACGGTTGTTACACGCAATGGCACTCAAGCGCAGAACCATATTCCTGGCGATTTTGGCTCAACTCAGGTTGAAAGACCTGTAAATGTAGAAGTTGTTAACGCAACTCCTGTTACGCGTACAGTCACTGGAACGGAGGTTGATCGTCTTCGTGTAACGCTAACAATTCCTAGCCTTCAGAAAGTCGAAGATGATGGCGACATTGTTGGTCATAGCGTTCAGATCAAAATTCAAATTCAGTATGACGGCGGTGGTTTCAACGACGTAGTTACGGACACGATTAGCGGCAAGAGCAGCAACCGTTATCAGCGTGACTACATGATTACGTTGAGCAGCAGCACAAACGTACAAGTCCGCATGGTGCGGGTTAGCGCTGATGAAACCAGCAGCAAAATTGGCAGTACTACGATTTTTCAGAGTTTTACCGAGATTATTGACGAAAAGTTCAGTTATCCAAACTCTGCACTTGTTGCTCTGCGTTTTGACTCTCGTGAGTTTCAAAGCATTCCAACTCGCAAGTATTTAATTCGTGGCATTAAAGTCAAGATTCCAAGCAATGCAACAGTAGACACCACAACGCATCTGGGACGAATTACATATTCAGGCGTTTGGGACGGAACGTTCCAGGCTGCTACATGGACGAATGATCCGGCTTGGTGTCTGTATGACCTGTTAATTTCAGAGCGCTATGGCGCGGGTATTCCTGAAGACACGCTCGACAAGTACGATTTCTTTTCTGTAAGTCAATACTGCAACGCTCTTGTTGATGACGGCAAGGGCGGTCAAGAGCCGCGTTTCAGCCTCAACATGTTGATTAACAGCCGTGATGAGGTTTACAACGTTATCCAAGAGATGACAGCCATTTTTAGAGGCATTGCTTATTACGGTGCAGGTTCTCTTGTCTTTAATCAAGACAAGCCGACCGATGCTAGTTACACCCTTGGACCATCAAACGTTATCGAAGGGCTGTTTACATACACTGGAACGTCCCAGAAGGCTCGTCATACCGTTGCGACGGTTGCTTACCAGAACTACGACACTCAGGGTGACACAGAGTTTGAGTACGTTGAAGACCATGATGCTGTGGCCAAGTACGGCATCATTAACAAAGACATCAAGGCTGTTGGGTGCTACAGCCAAGGGCAGGCGCACAGGATTGGTAAGTGGACTCTGCTTTCTGAGCAGAATCTGACTGAGACTTGTCAGTTTGCTGTTGGCATTGAAAGCGGCATCATTCTTCGCCCTGGGCAAGTTGTAGACATTGCTGATCCAGTTAGAGCTGGTGTCCGGCGTAGTGGTCGCGTTCGTTCTGCCACAACAACTGAGTTGATTGTTGATAGCAGTAAAAACCTGAGTCCTAGCGTGGCAACCAGTGAAAACGATCCAAAGGTATCGGTCATGCTGCCCAGTGGTATTGCTGAAACACGCAGCATCCCGGCTGGCGGCATCCACGTTGAAGCGAATGGAACGGCAAGGATCGACGTTACGTCTGCATTTAGTCAAACCCCTACAGCTGGCTCAGTGTTCTTAGTGCAAACATCTGACATTCAGTCACAGCAGTTCAGAATTATTTCTGTTGCTGAAACAGAGGATGGTGTTTACGGCGTTAGTGCAGCGGCCTACAACGCCACGATCTATGACGCAGTTGAGTCTGATAACGAGCTAACAACTCGGGACATTACGAACCTGTCTGCCACTCCAAACCCCGTTAGCGCTATTGCTGTTGAAGAGTTTTTGTACGAAACAGGCCAAGGTGTGTTTGTTGGTGCGTCAGTTAGTTGGGAGCATGATCGCGTCAACATCAGCGAGTTCCGCGTCCAGTACCGCGTTGATGACGACAACTTTGAGACACTAACGACCGCATCGCCGTCGATCACTATCCGTGACATCCGGGCTGGCACGTTGCATGTTCAGATTCAAGCTAGGAACTACCTGAATCGGGGCAGCATCATTACGACAAACAGCTTCACGATTGAAGGTAAGACCGCTCCACCGCAGCTGGATAACAGTGAGTTCTTGGCAGATGGGACTACAGCCAACCCCAACTACATCAGCTTTGACATGATTCCGGTCAACGGACAGGCCAAATTGACTTGGCGTCAATCTCTTGACCTTGACGTGCGAAATGGTGGTCATGTCAGGTTGCGCCATTCGCCCAATACTTCCAACGTTACTTGGAGTAATTCCACCAGCATCTCTGAAGAGATCGCAGGATCTGCCACTGAGGCATACGCGGACCTGAAGGGTGGAACGTATTCAATGAAGTTCATCGACTCTGGCGGTCGCGAGAGTCAGAACTTTGCGTTGATCGAATATGTCAAGCCAGAGCTTGAAAGCACGGAAGAGGTGTCAGCACTGTCTGCGACAGAAGACCCGACGTTCCCTGGCGACAAAACCAATTTGACCGTAGATAGCGTTGAACAAGAACTTGAGCTAGCAGCTAACGGATCAGTGCTTCACACCTCTGGTGTGTACGAGTTCAACGGCAACCCATACACGTTGAGCAAAGTTGGCAGCTTGCGACTCGAAAGTACCTTGCGTGCTCGCTCGTTCTTCCCAGGTACAAACCTGCTTGATAACGCACCAGACTTCGACTCCATCACCGATTTTGATGGCACGACACCGACTGACTGTGATGTCAAGCTTTACGTGCGAACGACCGAGGATGATCCTTCGGGATCACCGACTTGGACCTCTTGGCGGCATTTCAATAATGCAGAGATCAAGTGCCGTGCATTTGAACTGAAAGCCGAGTTCGAGACTGGTAGCAGCGATGAGCAGATTGCAGTTGACCAGCTGCGTGTCAAAGCATTGATGCCTTACCGCACATTGTCTGGCACAGTGCAAACCAGCTCTACCGGCGACGTATCAGTGTCGTTTGGAACGGGCAACGGCTTCTATGTAGAACCGTCTGTCGGCATCATTTTCAATGCTCAAGCCAGCAGCGACTTTTACAAAATCGAGAATCTGTCGCCTACCGGATTTGACGTATCGGTTTATGCTAGTGATGGCACCACACGCCGTGCCCAAACGGTGCGTTGGAACGCTGTTGGACACGGTAGAGGCTAATGGCACAAGCTGACCAGCAAATCCAAAATGCCACCGGCAGTGACGTACGTGCCGACCTAAACAACAACTTCGACGCGCTGTTCAGCAATAATTCTGGAGCGGCTGAACCGTCAGTTACCACAGCCTTCATGTGGTGGGCTGATACCAATAACGATGAGTTGAAGATCCGCAATGCAGCGGACTCAGCGTTTATCACTGTTGGCACGCTATCCGAGACCAACTTTGGCTTTGCACTAAAAGCCAGCCCTACGTTTACAGGCAATGTCACTGTTCCTGCTGGTACGGTCAGCAGCTTGCCAGTTCGGTTTAGCGGGGACACCAATACCGGGTTTTTCAAAAATGCTGCCAACGATTTCAGCATTGTCACTGAAGGCACTCGTCGGGCTCACTTTGACAGCAATGGAATCACCATTCGTGACCGCAAGGCACTGAGGTTTAGGGACAGCAGCAATAGCAACTTTGTTGCTCTTCGCGCTCCATCAAACGCAGCAAGCGACATTACCCTGACCCTGCCTAGCAGCGATGGCAATGCAAATGACGTGTTGCAGTCAGATGGCAGTGGCAACCTGAGTTTTGCTGCTTTGCCACAAGCTGTACCGACTGGATCGGTTCACCTGATGGCTAGCACTACCGTTCCTAGCGGATATGAAAAGTGCAATGGCCAAGCTCTGAGCAGAACGACGTACGCTGATCTGTTTGCTGAAATTGGCACAGCATTTGGAGCGGGTGACGGTAGCAGCACGTTTAACGTCCCAGATTTGCGCGGTGAGTTTGTACGAGGTTGGGACGACGCTCGTGGTGTAGATAGTGGCCGCAGTTTTGCAAGCTCGCAAGGCGACAACAATAAACAGCACAATCACGGTGCTGATGCAACTACAACAATTAGTCCCGCGACTCACAACCACGTTTTTCCTGGGGATGACAACCTGATTTTTGCTAACGGGCAAGGCGGTTGGACGGACAGGCGCACTGGAACGTTCAATTATGACGCCAAAAGCCAAAGCGGTAATGGCAGGGTCTATCTCACCAGTGATACGACTCTTACCGCTAGCACTTCTGTGACGGTGGATGACAGTGCTGCTGGTGAGGCCAGACCGCGTAACATTGCAATGATGTACGTCATCAAAACGTAAGCGTCATGGCCAATATCAAAATCACCGAACTCGATGCCGCTACAACGCTGGCGTCAACTGACGTGGTGCCTGTTGTTGACGTAAGCGAGGACGTAACCAAAAAGATTACAGCGACCAACCTGTTCCGCACGTTGCCTGATGGAACGGCAGCCGCACCAGCGTTGGCGTTTAGCTCAGACCAAGCAAACGGTGTTTACCTTGCTGGTACGGATACGGTCGGAATTAGCACCGGTGGAACGCAGCGCGTAACGGTTGACGGCAGCGGCAACGTCACGATTTCTGGTGATCTGACTGTTAGTGGTGCGACCACAACCGTTGAGAGTACGACTGTCACGATCGACGACAAGAACATTGAGCTGGGCTCTGTTGCATCACCTAGTAACACCACTGCCGATGGTGGCGGCATCACGCTGAAAGGTGCGACTGATAAGACTCTGAAGTGGATTAACAGCACTGGTTGTTGGACGTTCAACCAGCCGATGAACTTCAACGATCACGTTCGGATCGATAGTTCTGGAAACGTTGGCATTGGAACGTCGTCGCCTGTAGCAAATACGCCATTAACCTTGCAAGGTCCAAGTGGCTATACAGACACTCTTTGGCTCAAATCTACTGGGACTAATATTGACAGTCGAATTAACTTTGGGCCAACTGGGACGGGTAGCGCACAAATCAATAATGCAACAGGAACAGATATTGCTTTCCAAGTTTCTGGTTCTGAAAAACTACGCATCGACAGCTCTGGCAATGTAAGCATTGGATCATCAACTGCTCAAGTAAATGTAGACATTGCTCCTCAATCGGCTTCTACTATTTTACGCGTTCATTCAAGAGTTAACAGCAACGCTGTGCCTGCTATTGAACTCGTTCGTGGCACAAATAGAACGTTTGGTGCAGATGTTTATCGAGACTGGAGTCTTAGCAATGAAGTCGGTAATCTTTTGCTTAAGTCTGGTGCAAGTGGTACAACAACAGAAGCTCTTCGCATCGACAGCTCTGGGCGCGTAGGTGTGGGGACTAGTAGCCCTAGCAACACTCTCCACGTTGTAGGCACAGGCCGCTTTAACGTTTCTGGTTCTAACAACGCTGTTATTGCTTCTGACGGCGGTGATCCATTCCTCTTTACGGAGCAGGCTGCAGGTCTGAAGTTTGGCACTAACTCTGCTGTTCGCATGACGATCAACTCGTCAGGCAACGTAGGGATTGGAACTTCGTCGCCCAGCTCAAACATTCACGTTGTTAATTCGAGTGCGAGTGCAGGACTTACGTTGCAATCAACTGCGTATTCTGCTAATTACACTTTTTATGCAGGCGCTACTGGAACAAACAAACTTGGTTTGTACGATAACACCGTAAGTGCTTATCGTTTTCTTGTTGACAGCTCTGGCAATGTTGGCATTGGAACGACGTCGCCAAGTACAAAACTGCAAATATCAGATACTGTTCAGGCCACCGCAAACAATAGTTACTCACTTGCCATTCTTGGTGATGACGGTGGAACAAATGGAGAATCAGCTCAAATCTTTTTGAGTGCAATTAACTCGACAACTCGTGGTTCTGCTATTGCCGCTGAACTACAAAGTACAAGCAATAACCATGATTTAATTTTTAAGACCTCTGGAGGTAGCGCTGTTCCAACCGAGCGGATGCGTATCAACAGCTCAGGCCGCTTGCTCCTGGGCACGACGACTGAAGGTAATACAGCTGCAGACGATTTAACTATTGCGACTTCTGGTCATACAGGAATCACAATTCGTAGTGGCGCAAGCAGTGAGGGTGCGATCTATTTTTCCGATGGCACCTCTGGAAATGCTGAATATCGTGGCTACGTTTTTTACAGGCACAATGATGATAGTTTGGTAATCGGCTCTGCTGCAACAGAGCGACTGCGTATCAATAGCAATGGCGCGTGGGGTATTGAAGGCCCATCGAACTACGGCACCAGCGGTCAGGTTCTAACCAGCAACGGTAACGACTCTCCAACCTGGCAAACCCCTAGCTCTGGGGCGCAAATTATTGAAGGCAACACCAACGTTGAGTGTGTTGATACGGGCAGCAATGGTCACATCACGTTCGACACTGAAGGCAGTGAGCGGATACGAATCGACAGCTCGGGGCGGTTGTTGATTAACCACACAGCTGATGCAGCACCTGACGCTTTTGAGTCAACACTGCAGCTTGTCGATACAAGTTATGAAGGTTCGTCTATGACAATTAGACGAGACGTTAATACCGACTCTTCACCTGTATTTATATTTGCGAAATCGCGATCTGGCAGTAAAGGCGGACACACATCAGTCAACAGCGGTGACAACGTTGGCTCAATTTATTTTTATGCCGCTGATGGCACTGATACAAACACTAGATGTGCAGAGATTAGGGCACAAATAGACGGCACCCCTGGCAGCAATGACATGCCAGGTCGGCTGACGTTTTACACCACAGCGGATGGTGCAAGCAGCCCGACCGAGCGGATGCGCATCAACAGCGCTGGCCGAGTTGGCATTGGAACTACGAGCCCTAGTCAAAAGATGCATTTAGAAGATAGCGGCAGCAATGTCTATCTTCGTGTCACTGAAACAGGCCATACTGGTATTGATTTTGGGCAGGCTATAAACGGTAACGGAGTTATCAATCTTCGAGATTCTGCAACGATTCAAATACTTACGGGCAACACCGAGCGGATGCGTATCGACAGCTCTGGGCGGTTGTTAGTTGGCACGACGACTGAAGGCAACGGAGATGCAGACGATTTAACGGTTGCAACTTCAGGAAACACCGGAATTACTGTCCGCAGCGGAACAGCAAATACGGGCAACCTGTACTTTTCAGATGCAACATCTGGCACTGCAGAGTTTGCAGGTGCTGTTACCTATAACCACAGCTCTAATGAATTGCGATTCCGCACAAACACAACCGAGAACGTAGTTATCGACAGCTCTGGCAATGTGGGCATTGGAGAGTCAGCACCTGATCAAAGGCTTCATGTAAAAACAAGTAGCGATGATGTAGCCAAGCTTGAATCAACAAGTGGCGGGAATGGTCCAAACCTAACATTTGCACACACAGGGGGTTCGCCAGCCGACGATGACACTATCAGCAAGCTTACCTTCACTGCAACTAACGATAATAGTCAAGAAACAACCTTTGCTGATATTAAAGTTATTTCGACTGATGTAAGCGACGGATCAGAAGACGCAGCGTTCACATTTAATACAAGGAATAACGGGACGTTTGCCGAGCGGATGCGTATCGACAGCTCGGGGCGGTTGTTGGTTGGAACGAGTAGTAATCGTACTGGCTACAATCTTCAGCTTGAAGGTACAACTGGAGCGGCGGCAGGGGCATCTTTTATAAGAAATGAAACTGGTAATAGTGGCGGTACCATTACACTTGGAAAGTCTGGAGGAACATCAAATGGATCTTTTGCCGTTGTTTCAAACAACGACACCCTAGGTTCAATTATTTTTACTGGTGCCGACGGAACTGTCAGTAGAAACGCCGCTCTCATTCAAGCCTTTGTAGACGGCACGCCTGGCAGCAGCGACATGCCAGGAAGGCTTGTTTTCAGTACCACAGCGGATGGTTCAAGCAGCCCGACCGAGCGGATGCGGATTACGTCTGGCGGCTTGGTTTACGCTGGCACAACAACTGCAGATGGATCAGCTCATGTTTTTGCTACAAGTGCTGCTAATTCTTTTGGTTTTGTAGTTCACAACACCAACTCAAATAATTCTGTAGCGACCGCAGGATTAAAGATTAAGTACAGTGTTGCGCCCAACGACACCAATGCCGCGATTAAATTTCACGACTCTACTCAGTCAAGATTTTTTGTTCGCAACAATGGAAACGTTGAAAGTTCAAGCAATTCCTTTGGCCCGCTTTCCTCTGATGAGCGTCTTAAGCAAGATATTGTTGACGCTGGACCGCAGTGGGACGACATCAAAGCGGTTCGCCTCAGAAAGTTCCGCTATAAAAACGATCCAGAAGGTGACCTGCAGCTAGGTCCGATTGCACAAGAACTTGAAACTGTCAGCCCTGGGCTTATTACACGCCGACCTGCTGACGAAGATGAAATTGCTGATACGAGCAATACCTTGGTAGATGGCGATGAGATATTGAGCTTCAAAGCATCCGTTCTTTATATGAAGGCTATTAAGGCACTTCAAGAGGCAATGGATCGTATTGAAACGCTAGAAGCAAAAGTTGCAGCCCTTGAGGCTTCTTGAGTAAACTCTGCCTGCACGGACTTTTCTAATGTCTACACCCACCACAACGTTCACTTGGGCCGTTGGCTCCATGGATCGTCAACTCTCCAATGGAGCGGTGACGACTGTCCATTACACCGTTTCTGCTTCTGACGGCACCTACTCCTCTGGTGCGTATGGCAGCGTTGGTCTGGATCAGCCTGAAGATGATTCTGATCTGACGCCTTATGCAGATTTGACTGAGGCTTGGGCGATTACAGCAACAAAAGCCAAACTTGGTGGCGCTGACAAAGTTGCTGAAATCGAAGCTGCGCTCCAAGCACAGATCACTGAGCAACGCACTCCGACTCAAGGTTCTGGATTGCCTTGGTGATGCAACGTCCAGATCCAATGATTGCTGCAAAGCCTGGCGCGGAGGATGTCCAGGCTATGGCGGCCAGAACGCTATGGCTGGAAGAATTGTTCTTCCTTGATGGTCGCGACCAAGTGTCACACCCTCAATATGGTCTGTTTACAGGTCTGGCTCTGAAATATCAGAACCTGACTTCAACTGACGGCATCTGATGGCTAAGTCACTTAGCGGGCAAAATTTTGTCCCTAGCAAGCCTAAAAAGACACGTCAAGGTGATGGATCACATTCCAAACCGTCCCATGGACGGAAGAAGTATCGTGGCCAGGGAAAACGCTAATTCTCCTTCCAATGTTCAAACTTCTCATTGCGAGTGGTGTCGCCGTTTCAGCAGCTGTGCTGGCATCTCCTGCTCAAGCCGATTGGTACGTGAATCCTGAGCTGAACGTTGGTGTCGGTCTCGACTCTGGCGTTGGTTCGGGCATTCTCGAAGGTCATGTTGGTTATGACTTCGACAACGGTGCCTATGTGCAAGCTGGTCCTGCTGTCGTCTTCCCTGACGCTGGCGATAAGGAAGTTGAGTTCACTGGTAAAGCTGGTATCAGCGGCGGTCCTCTCTACGGCGAGGTTTCGTTTGGTACGGGTGACGAGCTTGGCCTTGGTTTCAAGACTGGTGCCAAATTTAGCTTCTGAGCTATAACTCAATCGTCTCCTCACACAGACGGCAAGGAGCCCCCGTACTTGTGCAGAGCGCGGGGGCTTTTTGTTACCTAAACAGCTATGCAAAAGGTCTACAACCTGCTTGGCGTTCTTGGCTTTGTTATGTCTGGGACGATGGCTGTGATGGGTGTGATGGCTTACACGCGCGTTCCATCAATGGTCAAGAACTATGCCAGCGAGCTAAAGCTAGAGCTGACGAAGACAATTCTTGAACAAGTGCCCGTTCCAGAAATGCCTGAGATGCCAAAGCTGCCTAAGACCACCGGTCCTGCCATTCCATCTATTCAATGAAGATTGAGGTCTTTGACAACCGAGTACCTTTTGCTGCTCGCGAAAAGGTGCTTGAGTGCTGTTCTGCAACGAACTTCATTCTTGGTTGGACTGATCGCCCTGGAGTAGATCATGACAAGGCTGTGCCTAACGTTCATGCCTCTTGGGGGCAAGAAGAGTTAGAAGCCAGCGGCATTTTCACGTACATAGCACCTTGCATTGAAGAAACAGCATTTTTCACCTCACGCCAAATTGAAGCTGCTGTAGTGAATCTGGTGCGTCCAGCTGACGTGCATTACGTTCACTCTCACCCCGGCAGACAGGTTGCTCTCTACTACTGCAATTTGGACTGGGAGGAC
>Ga0213858_10001521_pt1 | contig 11095 bp, 13 predicted proteins | sample PICome_FD_160122 | JGI IMG/M metagenome (GOLD analysis project Ga0213858, IMG submission 160122) | Coastal seawater microbial communities near Pivers Island, North Carolina, United States - PICO245 | ecosystem: Environmental > Aquatic > Marine > Coastal | place: USA: North Carolina | collected... | reverse complement strand
TATGTTCTAATTCGTCATTTAAAATCTCAAGGATCTTGTCATCATGTCCGTTAATTGCTAAGTGTTTAGCATATGTAGTAGCGGCATGAACCTCTACCTCGTAGGAGAGATGGTAAGCAAGGCGAGGAGCCATCCAATAATAAACCACATTGCTCCAATAGTAGATAAGAACGAGGTGCTTGGCAACAAAGCGGTCGATAAAATAACGATTACCACCCCGACTTTCCATATATTCCAGATGTTCTGTTTCATTAATTGATTGTGCAAAGTGCTCTTTCATCAAATAGAGATGCTCTGGACCTCGCAATCCCATACTTTCTCTGAAATGTAAGACACTCAAAAACGCAAAATAGGGTGCTCGGGCAATTTCCTCAAGCACCCAAAAACGTTGATAGTCTCTTCCTCTGTAAAGGAAGTCGAGGATTGCAACAGTGATGTCTAAAACAAAGCTGTTGAGTTTTTCCATCATTCTACATGTACTGTGCCGATCATGCCTGCACCTTTATGTGGACCACACCAGTAAGTGTAATCACCTGCATCAGAGAAAGTTACATCAAACTCTTCACCAGGCATCATTGCAAGACCCTCATGGGAAATCTCAGGGTGATCTTCTACAACCACATTGTGTGGTGGCAGCATGTTGTTTACAAAATGGACCGATTCTCCTGCAGCAATAGTTACCTCTGCTGGTTCAAAAACGAGGTTGCCGTTGGCACCCATCATTACATCAACTGCCCAGGCTGGTGTTGCTAGGAATAGTGTTGCTAGAAGCGCGAATAGAATTTTCATTGTCCGCTGAATAGTTATCTTGATAAGCATTGAGCTTATTAATCAAATCATCGTATTGTTCCCACATGTACTCTGAACCTGTCCGCTCTTGATAGAGCAAACAAGCAGAGATTAGACGGGAAATATCTGTGTCGTTTAGACGCATTTTCATATCAAAACTCATTACTAATTATAGATTCACTAGGTAATTATTCAGGTTCTTTACAATGTTTTCACACTTATGTCAGCAATTCCACGCACGCAAACTTTTGTTAATCCTGCTATCAGGATCGCTGGCAGTTTTCTTGCTGGTTAACTTCTTTTTCATGCCTTTCATTCGAGCGCAGAACGATGCTCTACGGGGATTTCCAACCTTCTTGCTTGGAGCTTTAAGGTCGCTTCCAGGATTTTCTCTCTCGTAAGATTTTCTGCCTTTCTCGTTAAGACCACCAGACTTTGACTTGCCAGACTTTTTTGTCCAGGCTGCACCTTCTTCTAGTTCCGTTTCCTCTCGCTTAACGGATTTGATGGGGACTGCGAAACGATCCCAAGCTTTCTCTCCGTAAGAACATTCATCTCTAGTCTCAGGTTTCTGGCAGAGTTTGCAGAAGCGTTGTTCTTCCTTCTGCTTTTCTTTTTTCTCTGCTAGAACGTGAGAAGCAAGATCCTTAATTTCTCCGTATGTTCTCATGATAAACGACAGGGTTTACGAGATTATTTATATTAACCCATGTGTGCTACAGAAGTACCATAGACATCAGTAACAGAATTCTCTGTCTCTAGAGTATCTGTAGGTTCTTTATCAATCATAATGGGACGATGTGGAGCAACATAAACACTACCTAGTGTTGTACCACCAGCATTCTTGAGTGTAACTAGGTGAGCGTTACCACCAGCATGGTTGTGCTGTAATAGAATTTTAGTGCCACTGTCAATATTCTTACCAGTAGTTGTGAGGACAGTTGCCTCTCCCAATAGTTTTACTACGTTCATCGTTCTCTTTTATTTTTATTTATCGTTTACCACCACCCATCTCTTTAAGCATCTTCTGTAGTTCCGCAGTGCTACCGACAAACATAGCGTTGTTGGTAACCTTGGATGGACCTTTCTTTTCTTCGTCAAGATCCTTCATCTTTTTATGTAAGTCTTGGAGTTTCTCAGTCATGTCTGCAACGTGCTTCATTGCCGCTACAGCGACTTCATACGCTCTTGGGTGCCCAGACTCCTGTGCGACCTCTAAGGCACCGTTAACCGCCTCCTGCCCCTTGTCTATGAGACTGTATAACTCACCCCTGGTATATTCATAATCCTTCTCACGATCGTCCCTATCGACCTTAGGCGGCACGGGTTTAGATGGTTTGCTTTCAACCACCTCTGCATCGATATTAAGGATGTTCTCCATGTTTTCTTCTAAGCTCATAATCAGTAGTAGGTAATACCTTCGTTAAATCCAAAATCATCATCAGCAGTTACCAACGCATCATCTGCTGCGTTAATTGCACCATCGCCATTCTTATCCTCAGTTGCCTTAGGAGAATATGTACGGGTGACTGTTCTGCGACTGACGTTAAGATCTCCAATGGAGTCATTGATGATAGCAGTGCGAATGATACCAGCATTGCTGTATGGACCATATAGATATGATTTCACACTAAACTGTAGTGTGTAAACAATGTATCTACGATTTAAGAAACTATCATCCCACTCATCTTCGTAACTGATATTGTTTAAGACAATGGGAACGTCACGTTTTTCATCCATGTCTGGTATGAAATTAATTGTGACTGAAAATGATGGTTGGAAGTATGGCAAGATCTGCTCTACAATCTGCAGTGCTTCGTCTTGTGATTTAGCAATTACTCCTAGTTCAAAATTAAAATTATATGGAACAGGAACGTATTGACTCTTTATTTCATCACCATCATCAGTGATAATTGTTTTATACTTTTGAGTTGGTGGTGTTTTTCTCTGAGCATCATAATCTAGACCCTGCATCTCAAAGTATAGACGTGGTAGGGTGATAGCAACTTTATTATCCGCTCCTGGGTTTTGCTCTAGTCTTGTTAGAAACTTATTCTTGGGACCATATGCCAGAGGCACTTTCTCTACCTCTAGCACATTACCAGTAGTTGGGTCTTTTTTCTGCAACTCAATGTTGTTGAAAAGAGTACCAAAGGCAATAATATTCCTTCTAATAGTTTCGTTGTAAAAATGAGATCCTAACATCAGAAGCTACCTGTCTTATTTCCAAATTCGCCAAATGGGTTGCCCTCAGTCCAATCAATGATATTATCAGCGTCGTCTTCGATTTCCCTATTTTGGTCGTAAGATATTGATACATTATTTAGAGTGTCAAATGTCTCAGGACTCCACTTAGCACCAGAAGTTAGACCAGTAATTACTTCAGCAGTGGTGAAGGTTCCTGTTCTGTTGTAGACTTCGAGAGCTCTGGTTGCGCTATCCCAGGACTTGACTTCTGCTCTGTTATCTTTGGGGGAGTAGTCAATTGTGACAGTTGGTGCAGAACTATAGCCACTCCCACCAGATGTAACGAGGATGCCATTAACAATACCAGTAGAACTGACTGTAGCAGTCGCAGTAGCACCACTTCCGTCTCCTGTAATGGTTACTGTTGGTGGTGTGGCGACCTTGTAATGCGAACCACCGTCTGTAATAGTTATACTAGTAACAGCATCACCTGTAATAGTAGATGTTGCTTTTGCTAAGAACTCATCTCCAACAACCTCCTCACCTACAGTAAAGTCTCCTGTACCACCAGGATCCATAAAGAGTTTGATAGCAGCTGCATAAGTCTCTTCGACAACATCGATCTCTGCAACACCAGTATCAAAGTCATCACTACCGACCTCATAGATCTCAGCAGTCATTGAATAATATTGAATCTTTCCAAATTGATAGAAAGGTTGTTCTCTTTCTACAAATTTAATTTCATACAAATCTTTTGTTAATGGGAAGTATAGAAGGTCTCCTTCATTGGGTCTTCCATCAACAGTTAATGTTGGATTGTTTGCGGCAACAACTTCATCCCATCGACGTGTAGATACACGGAACTTTACCTCATCCGTGACACGCAATCCAAACTTACTAATAAATTCTGATGTATCACCAAAACCCTCTACATTAGAGAGTAGCATTTCTACTTGGAATTGCTCTTGATATTTTGAATAGACAATATCATCTAACGTATTATCTTTAAGGATAGTACGTGGTAGATAGTAGATATCAGATCCGAACAGTTTAATCTGCTCATCGACCAGATCCTGATACAGGGTCTGCTCTCCTGAATCTCCTTGGTAGTACGTTGGAAAATAAGGACTAGTAGGCATCTTATCCGATCATATCCATTGGTGGGATGGCGTACTTGCTGAGAACTTCGCTTTCGATTTTCTCAATCTCGCCTAGTGCGTCTTCATATAGTTGTCTGCCATTTAGTGTGATACCACCAGGCAGTTGAACATTGTTGTACTTAATTAGATTCATACCCCACATTTTCTTCATCAATGCAGTAGCATATTTCTTGACAAACATATCATTATACATTTCGGTAGCATCATTTGGATCGATCAAGCGGTGTGCTTCAATCAATAGATGCTGTCCTTCCTGTAAGAAATCTTTGTCGATATCTAAGTACAAACGATCACGACGTTGTGTATATCTGAACTGTTGGAAAGATCCATTGTTTAAGACCATATCCAAAGTTTCTAGATATTGTTTGGTCATGTAGTAGTTCAGAATATCTAGAGATCCAAAAGCGTATAGATCATTTAAGAAAATCTGATACTCAATACCAAACAGATTGGAACGAATGGAGTTACCAACCATTCCAAAAACTTTACTGACACCTACAACATGGTCTGGGATGGGAATATAATTAGTTGTCTCTTCCCAATTAGTAGTTCCAGTTGTTGTTGTGACTTCAGCAGCAAGTCTAGTTTTATCATCAGCGGTGATTGCGTGTGTGAGATAACACCTCTCCATACCGTTGTAGCAGTTCTCCTGAAAGAACTGGAACGTGTCATCAATAACGTTGTTTACCTGCTCGTCGTCAATGTTAACTTGTAGGACAGGCTCACCCAACTGCCTCTTACAATATGTTATGAGATCAGCTCTTGAGTTTGGAGATGCCATTACACACAAAAAATCCCTTCTTACCTATTTAGGAAGAAGGGATCTGGGATTATTCTGCTGCTGCTTCTTCTGGTGTCTGTGGAAGATCAGAAGGGGGTTGATCTTCTAGAAGACCCAAGGTCTCAAGACCACCAGTCAGCTTCAGTTTGTATTCTTTTGCTTTGACTAGGTTTTCTTCTAGTTCTGCAATTTGTTTTTCTGTAGAAGCAATTTGCTCCTCAAAATTCTTCTTAAGTTGTGCAGGATCCATAGTAATCAGGGGAATGATAATCAATCAATATTTATTCTATCACAAAGTAGTGTCAATATTCAAATCTGGTTCGGGTTCCTTGTCATGAAGTTTGATAATTTGATCTACCATGTATGCAAGTTGACCATTAACAGATAGTCTCATTTGTTTCACTCTTCGTGTGAACTCATCTAATGTAACATCTCCTGCCTTCAACTCAATTGCAAGGTCATAAACTTCTTTGGCAACTGTTTGTGATTCTACAGTACCAGAAATTCTCATTGGTTTAATGTAGTGGATGTAACTACTCCACGCATTTCTTTCACCAAGTCTGCGATTTCTGATGAGTTCTTTTTCCTCATCGGTTACACTTAAAGCTCCTCTTCTCTCTAAAAGGAACAAGTATTCTTCAGGAGTCAACTTCATTGTACCCAGATCTCCGCTCTGATAGTTCTATTTACACCAGTAGTGCCTTGGCAGCAGTAGATATGATCTCCTGCAGAAGCACCAGAACGCTGGACGCCAATGCCACCAGAGACATCATTAGATCCTTGGTCGCCTTCGTTGTTCCAACCAAATCCCCAACGAACTCGGTTGTTACCATTTCCTCTATAGTTAAATCCATACCACTGGAAACCATTTTGGTTAGAGAATCTGGAACCCTGCCACATACTATTACCACGAGGGTTGCCAGACAATTGCTGCTGACTTTGCAATCTGGAAAGGCATGTAGATCCTGTACCCTGTCTCCATGTCCATGCAGTGTATGGGACAGAAGACTGACCACCATTACTACCCAAGTCTGGGAACACCGCACACATTGTAGATGCGTTGTAGTAGTTGAAAACGTGGTTCTTATGGTCACCATCGTTTCTATTCAACTGAGTGGTAGCATTATAAGTATTTGACTGAGACCAGTAAGAGTTGTTATAGTTGAAAGTGTTTCCTCTGGTACACTTCCAAGCAAGCATCCAACCACCGCCACCTAGGTGATTACTTCCCATAGCGCAATAAACCTGAGTAGCACCAACAGTGGGAAGAGAAATCCAGTAAACACCATCAGCTGCTGCTGGGTTTACTGCAAGAATTGCTGCTGCAGATGGTGCTGCTTTTTCAGCAGATGATCCATCGATCTTAGATCCACCAAAACCAGACCACTCAGTTCCATCATAAACTTCTGCGGACTCTTCATCGGTATTAAATCCGATCATACCGATCTGAGGACTGCTTGGTCTACTAGAGTTGGTCCATCTTTTGATTCTAAGGTTTCCAGTGACATCACATGTGCCATTGGAATCAACGGATAACGAATTGTTACCCTGTAGAGATGAAACCCTGGTTACGTTAATCTGTGACATTTCAATTCGGGTATACTGCTGCGATTGCGCGAATCATATGATTAAGAGCTTCTGCTTGGATTCTCTCTGGTGTATCCTGATTATAATTGGACAAGAAACCAGGGGAGTTTGCAAAAGATCCTTTATCATACTTACCGAGTTTTAAATCATTTACTCTGTCTAGCAAATCATTTGCAGACTTCGCAATGTAAGCGTTTGCCGCTTCCTTTTTGATTTTCTCGATATTCTCTACATATTTATCTGTATGTTTCTTGCTCATCTCTTTACGATTTCTGAGCATCTCATACTCGTCCTCAGTAATATCTAAGTAATACCTAGACTTTCTGAGTTCAATAATATGTTTGTATTCTTCTTCTGTTAATTCTACGTTCATCTTACGTAAATCTCCACGCGAGCGTTTCTTCTCATGCCAGTACGGTTTTGGCAACAACCAACAACATCACCAGCAGACCATCTAGATCCACCACGATACTTCATACCAATACCACCACCAACATCATCACTACCCATGTTGCCATTAGGATAGAGACCGCCGCCATTTTCATTCCAACCAAATCCCCAGCGAGTTCTTGTGTCTGTACCGTTAGATCTGTAGTTAAATCCATAGAATCTAACGTCATTCTGAGTGCTCCAAGGACCACCCCAACCACTGAAGTTCAGAGCGTCTCTGATAAAGTATCTATCAACAGAACTAAACAAACTTCTTAGTGTAATTCTATTTCCACCGTAGAAATTATTTTCCAACCATGTCCAGTTTCCTAGACCACCAATACTTCCACCAGATCCAATGTCAGGCCATCGTGCAAAAATATCTTTTGCATTGAAGTTGTTAAATGATGCAAACTTTGCGTCTCCATCATTCTGGTTTGTAGCACTAGTGTTTAATGTATTTCCATTTGTCCAGTAACCAGAGTCATACTCAAAAGTACCACCTCTAGTTGCCTTCATTGCCATCTGCCAACCACCTTGGTCATATGCACTATTCATAATACAATACAACTGGGTTGGACCAGAACTTGGAAGATCGATCCAATAAACACCATCACCTGCGGATGGGTTTGCTAATTTAATATCCTGAGCAGATGGTGCTGCTTTTTCAGCAGATGATCCATCTGGAACAGACGATCCGCCCGCTTCTACCCATTCAGTTCCGTTGTAAAATTCTAGAACTTCATTTTCTGTATTATAACCAAAAGATCCTGTCAAATTAGCAGGGCGACCTGCTGTCGTCCAGGTAGGAACTTTAAATCCACCATTAATTTGAAGGGTTTGGTTTGCAGGAACAATGACGGTGTTGTTTGCCGCCAGTCCTCTTAATTCTCCAACACTTAAACTACTCATTAAATTACGCTCCAGTTAGATCCGTTAGAAATAGTGACTGTATATCCATTATTTATAGTAACAGGACCAGCACTCATACAAGATTTGTTTGCTGGAATTGTGATGTTTTCCGCAATTGCTTGACGGTTTGCCTTAATGATACCGTAAGTATCTAGGTACATAACGTCTTGATTGACTCTTAGTGTACCATCAACGTTAACGTCACTACCAACATCTAGATCATAACGTGGGTTACCACTTCTGTTAATACCAACTCTGGAGAGTCTGTAAATATCAGAACCATTAGGTGCTTCTGTCCATCTGGAGGTAACGAACGGTTGGTTGTTCTGGTAAACAAGACCATTGACGTTGAAGTTACCTTGGACGTTCAGACCATAATTAACAGTAGATCCAGTAGCGGTGCTGCTGGTGTTGGTGGTTCCAATCGAAACTCTATTGCTGCTACCTTGAATAGCAATCGCGGGAGTAGAGTTCCAAGATGTTCCACCATTGTTAGTGGATGCTTGAATGGTAAAGATGTTGTTGCCAACCAACTGGTTACCAATTCTGAAGTTTCTGTAGGAAGAAGAACCACGGAATACCAGTGGAGCACCAGAGTTATCGTTGTCGGTATCAATGGTGATCTGATTTTGTACGATCAGTGTGTCATCAATATATGCAGTACCATCAACGTGTAAGTTGTAAGTTGGATTTTGAACACCAATACCGACAGATCCTCCTGCACGACCAACCAGAGACATAATGTGGTTGTTTGGTGCATCGCTAGCAGCTTGTCCAGGTTGCCATGTGTAGAAGTCAATAGCATTTCCTTCACCAGATTGACCACTATTGTGGCGAGTCTTAATTGCGTGCTTGTAGTTCTGACCACTGTTATATCCCATGAAGATCTGGGATGTATCAAACACATTGGAGTTGTTACCAGATCCAAGATGTAGTGCTGCTTTTCCTGGTTGACTAGTTCCAAATCCATCAATTTGGAGTTTGACATTAGCATTTGTTCCGCCAGTGCCACCAGAAATTCTAACGTTATTGTTAGAAGCATCTACGAATAGAGTTCCGCTATCAACCGTGAAGTCATCGGCAACACTAGCAGTAGAAAGCATACTTGCTGTTCCACTTACGCTGAAGTTAGATCCACCACCAGTAATGGTTAGTGAACCTGTCATTACATCACCAGCTTTCAAGACGTTTAGTGATGCAGAACCAGTTAGGTTTGCTGTGATTGTTCCAGCAGAGAAGTTACCCGAAGAGTCACGAATAACAGCAGTGGAAACAATGTTTGGAGAGTTAAATGTAACGTTTCCAGTGTTCCAGATCTTGTTACCATTGATCGTAAAACCATCAGCGTTGGCAACCTGAGCATTCAGGGTTCCAGAACCATCAGTAGAATTACCACCAGTTACAACAAGAGCAACGTTATAGTTAGCTGCTAACTGAGAAGAGTTGAAGTAGATACCAGGAGAAGAAGAGTTACCATCTTTTCTACCCAATCTTAGGTTACCAGTTCCACTATCACTTTCAAGTCTTGCTACTTGGAATGTGTTGTCATCTTCGATTGCGAAATCATGGAATGTAACTCTTACACTTGCAGTACCAATTTGCAGAGCACCAACGAAGTTACCTGCAGTTAGTCTACCAAAGATTAGTGTGTAATCTTCTGTTGGGTCAGAGACGTTATTGGTAACAATGTTATCGATCGAGATAACACCAGTTGCCTGAGCGTTTGCGTCATACAGGTTGACAGTTTGACCAGGAAGGAATGGAGTTCCACCAAGAACTTGACCAGAAACGTAGATCTTATACTTGGAATCACCAGAGAAGGACTTGATTGTGATGGCATCACGAATAACACCCGCACTCTGGAAACTTGGCATTCTGTTATCAGACAGTGTGCCATAGTTGATATTAAGAGCGTTCTGATACCAACTACCCTGTCTGTTATCAAGTCTATCTGCGTCTAGTCCAGAATCAATACCATCGTTATTGGATGTCCAAACTTTACCCCATGTACCGAAGGTAGTAACTCCAGTTCCAGAACCACGGAGATACATGTTGTCGTTATCGGTGAATGCAAGTTGTCTTACACCACCAATTGCGGTTAGACCGCTACCATCTGCTCTGAGAGTAAGAACCATGTTCTTGGTTCCACCATCATTCAGTTGGTTTGCACTGTTGTTAATGGTGTTAGAAACAATACCAGTAACGAAGTTGTTTGGAGTTGGGTTAGAAGTTGGGTTGTTAGTACCAGTGATAAGTCTAATCGTTCTAACTGACTGACCAGAAATATCAATGTTGTATGTACCAGCGAGTCTATCTGTTGGAACTCTACCAGTTTGTAAGTTGTCTGCGTTGGTATAGAAACTAGAGTCTGCACCGTCTAGGAAGTCAGCATCAAGACCAGATCCAGAACCAGTCTTCAGTTCGATAGAACCGTTACCTGCTGTACCGATGTTAAACTGAGACTTCTTGAATCTGGAAACACCCAGTGTGCCATACAGGTCAGCAGAAACTGTTAGATCGGTAACTCTTTGTACGTCAAGAGCAACGTTTGCATACTGTCTAAGAACTGTAGATAGTTTTGCTTTGCCTAGGAAGCTAGAACCAGAACCAATCTCAACTGGAGCAGAAGAGATGTCAAAGTCAGCAGCATAACCACTACCACCATCTGTAACGACTACAGATGTTACAGCACCACCAGAAACAATGACGTTGCACTTAAGTCCACTGCCAGGAGCACCGCCAGTAATGGTTAAGTCGAAGTATTGACCATCAGTATAACCACTACCACCGTTAGCGATGATAACGCTATCTACAAAATTGCCTTGTGTATCTGTAGAATCGAATGTAATTGGAGAAGAACCACGCTCAAATTCAATGATTGTTCCTAGAGGAATCGTAGCAGTTAGTGGGTTGTTCAGAGAAATTGTTGTCTGTCCACCAACCGTAATAACACCAGTAATGTTGGTGTTTTGTTGAATACCACTTACAGTGTTTTTAACTGCGTGACCAATCAGAACGTTTGCGTTCGTTGCCATTACAAGTTGACTGGATCCAGAGTTTGCCTGAGCAGTTAACTTATCGAAGTATCTGATTTCAGCACCCTTGAGCGACTGCACCGCCTTAGCGTATGTCTGGTCACCACGTAGGAATGTGAACGAGTTAGCAGCACCTGCAGTAGCAAGTCTATCTGTCTCAATAACACCAGATGTAATATCAGATGCCGCGATTTGGTTGGAGGATAGAGATACCC
>Ga0213858_10001520_pt1 | contig 11095 bp, 5 predicted proteins | sample PICome_FD_160122 | JGI IMG/M metagenome (GOLD analysis project Ga0213858, IMG submission 160122) | Coastal seawater microbial communities near Pivers Island, North Carolina, United States - PICO245 | ecosystem: Environmental > Aquatic > Marine > Coastal | place: USA: North Carolina | collected... | reverse complement strand
AAAGAACCAAGTGTCATTTGATCCAGAACCAGCAGCAGATAACTGAACACCGCCAGAGTTTGGATCTCCTTTGTATACCTTGATAATATAGTCTGCACTGAAGGATGTATCAATCCAGTCACCAAGGATTGAAGTTGAACTGTCGTTATATGTTGAATATGCGATAAATGTTCTGTTACCAGAAATCGTGCTATCAGCAGTCATTCTATGACCAGAAGTTCCTGCCAGATATACCTGAACAGTAGCACCTGTTGAACCAGGTGGTGTTGTTGGAATCAGAGAACTATCTGACCATATATTTGTTGCGGGAACTACTAATGGTGAAGGGATTGCTTCACCAAATGGAGCCTTTTTAGTTCCTGAAAGACTACTCTCATCCTCCGCAATACCAGTCTTGGATGCGACATATCCAATTTTCTTTAAGAGAAAGTCTACCTTTTGTTCTTGTGATGCTGCCACTGTTTTATACCTCTCTTATTAAGTTGCGGAGAATGACATTGCGGTGATTGAATCACCTGAGTCTAATCGCCATCGGATTAGAATTCTGTTGTTACTATCGTTCGATGATGATTCAGTTCCGAAGACGCAAGTGAATGTTCCACTTGATCCGCTCATATTTCCACCACTTGCACATCCAGGTTCACCTGAGGTTGGAATACCAGAACCACGATATGCGCTAAACATACTTGCCCAACCATTTGTTCCAGACAATGATGAAGTCCATGCTGAGTTGTCTGGTAAGCAGACCCAACATCCGCCGTAAGTGCCAGTCACTGAAATATTGAACTGAGAGACATTAGATCTGATCAGTTCCATCTGGAAGTATTGTGCTCCAGATCTACCAGAAGAATAATCAGGTCCAGCAGGTAAATAACCAGTAGAGTAATTTGCCTGATCGTGTCTCAGAACTCCTCCTCTCACAACCGCCTCATATGCAGCAACCTGAGAGTTACTATTCCAGGCAGTATAAACTGGACTTGGGTTGTCTCCAGATGCTCCTGCGTTGACCCTATCAGCATTACCAGACCCAGTACCAAGTGAAGAAATCAGAATGTTATCTTCATCAATTGCATTGGTTCTAGCAGTTGTTCCCATGATGTTGATATTCGTGCTGTAACTTACTCTCTGGTTGTTGTGTGAACCATAAGGAGTAGAGCAATCGTATCTTGAGAAATGATTGGATGTAAGTGTGAGATGCAAGTCTCTAACTGTATTGGTAATCAAGCAAGTAACACCTGCTCCAACACCAAAGTTTCTTACTGGTGGGTTTGCTCCACCAAAATCAGTATATGTTTTGTTTCCTGGACTATTGAATCCAGATGTTGCACCGTCTGATGTGACAAATGTATGATCGTTATACATGTCACCAGTTGCATTGGTGACAGTCATTGTATAAGTAAAGTTATTTGCTGATGCCTGAGTGTAATGTGGAACACCAGATGAATAGTTGAGTGTTGGACTGCTAGGTGCAGTAACAGCACTGAATGAAATTACTGGTGCTCCAACTGTGCTTGGATCTTCATACCAGAAGACATCTGCAGTTTGATTTGATCCGTGAGTAATATATGCTTTATTGTATCCATCAGGTGATGTAGCATCGATCAGTCTTGCATCATAAACTTCATAAAACAGTGAAGTAATTCCCACATTTCGTGTGGAATCTGCTGCATCTTTATCATTTGCAATCTGCAGTGCTCCATATGTTCCATTATCAGACTTGACTGCATACAGTCCGAATGAAATATTCAGAGTTGTTGTTCCAACTCCAACAGAATTGACAAAACCAGTGACTGTTCCAGAATCACCTGGTCCATATTCAGTAATATAGTTGGTTGTGATCGTGCTGTCGGTATTTCTGGTATACTGAGTTCCTGCTACTGGTGCTGATCCTCCAGTATTGTTCGTTGGAGTGAATCCAGAACAGAGTCTTGCATTTCCTGCTGTACCAGTCAGTGAAAGTGCGACTCCACCAATATTGTCTGGTTGTTGTGGAACCAGTTTACCTAAAATATAGTTAAGTTCATCAACCGAGTCATCAATTTTGTCACTCGATGTTGGTATATACGCTCCCGATCTGAAACTTCCAGACGATGGTGTACCGAGAGTTAAATTGCCACCTTCTCCTTCATAACTGGTTGCCGTTACGACTCCAGTATATTCAATTGTTCCTCCGCCAAACTGTTCTTTCCACGGAGTCAACAATGCGATGGTCGTTCCTATTCCGACACCACCTGTGTCTCGCTCTGCGAACAGGTGACCATCATAAAAGTTAATTGCTAGTTCTCCCTTCTGCAGATCTGAAAGCCCAGGTCTCTTTCCAGATACAGCAGATCTCTTTAACCTAAAAGGTGTTGCCATTTATTCGTCTCGGTATATACCAAAAAAGGAGACTTATATAAGTCTCCTTTTATTTATTCTTCTTGATTACCCTCCTCAACGATTGTTAGTGCTTCAATCGCTCCTTGAATCTTAAGATACTGTTCTTTCTTTGCGTTAAATTGCCTTTCTAGGTCAAGTAAGTCTGATCGAAGTTCTGCTTCTTTTGCATTCAACTCTTCAAGCATTGATCCTGGTTCCATATCTCTTAAATAGTAAGTGGCAATTTATTTATTATACACTAAATACTACAAAAAGTCAAAATGGCAAGAAAAATCTTTAGTAGAATTGGTTTGAGAAGAGACTTCAACTTCTCGGATCTTTCTGATCCAAAAGAAGCACTGAATAATCTGCTTGACACTCTGATTGATGATGTCGATTCTACCTTTATATCTGAAGATTTAGATGCAATTCGTAATGTATTTGCGGAAGGATTAACTAATGGTGGATATCAAAATGTTATCGGTAGTGCAGTTGAAACTACTGATAATAATGGTATCAATCAAGCAATTATACCAAGAATTACATATCAAAATAGATTAGATAAGTTTGAAGTGATTTCTGGAGATCCAAGACTGAATGGAGGTAATGGATTAACTGCTAATTATTTCAACGAAGATCAAGTTCAGAATACAACAGAAGTATTCACTGGAATCTCAACTGGTGGAGCAATCCCAAGTGATAATTTTTGGGAAGAGGGCAATTTTGAATATACAGGAAAGGTTCACCCACAGACAGTTAATGCTGCTGGTGGAGTGAAATGGGAAGGATTTTTTATTCCTACGCAAACAGGAACCTATGAATTTCAATTGAATAGTTCTTTCAATTATACCTCCGATTTTGAGGCCGAAGGATATACAAGTGGAATCGGAACTTATACAGAATACGCAAGAGTAGGATTAGCGCATACAGTTACAGCAACAACTAGTGGTACAGATACAGTTACTATACCAGTTGCATCAATTGTAAATGTTGGTTATGGCATGTCTGTGAGTGGTTCTGGTATTAGAGAAGGAACAACCATTGAAGGATTAGATGGCAGTGAAATTAATAGGACAACTGGAGCGATAACTTTGGCAAATAGTAATGGTGATCCCATTATTACAGCAAATAGTAATATATCTGTAACATTTTTTAGAGATCCTGGCACTCCAGTGTCTAATCGCTTTAATACTCATGTTCTTGAAAAATATCGAAGATATAGAATAAGATTTAGAATTTTTGTTCCACCAGGTGTAAGTGGATTTTCTATCGAAAAAACTGCGAATTTTGATTTCACTCCACCAGAAGGAGTAAGTAGAGATCTTCGTTATCATCACTTATATTCTCTTGATTATGATTTTTCAGATGATGCAAAGGGATCATTCAATAGATTTCTTGATACATCAGTATTATTTGGTGGTGGATCGATTGGCGGAACCACACAACCAGGATATGTAAAAGTAAAATCAAGTAGAAAAATTGATATAAAGTATGTACCTAAAACTTCTCTTGCTGCAATAACAAGAAGATCATTTAATGCATCATGGTCTACTGGCACAAAAGTGATTGGATTGACTGATACCACTGATATTGAAATCGGAAACTACATTTTTGGAACTGGATTGACTGGAAATGTACATACTCCAGTAAGAGTTGTTTCCGTAGCGATTAATAAATTTATTGTTATAGATCAAAATACAACAGGATCTGGATCAAATCAAACACTTACAGTAATCAATCATCGTGGATTTGTCAAGAGAGTAACAGCGAGTGCATCAAGTGGAACTCTTACCATGACCAATGGTGACACCGCTGGTTTGACGGGTAAAATGATTGCTATTTGGAATGGAAGCACACAATACACAGGAATTACAACTAGTGGCAATAACACTCAAGTAACTCTTGATCCATCTCAAGGATTTGGAACTAGATCTGTATATTTCTACCACTCTAGAGGACTTGTAGATGAATCATTGAAAACTTTCTGTGTTCCTACTGAAACTAGATGTGTAGTTGTTACTGCAAATGCAACAACTGGAGATACATCACTAACAGTTCAAAGCACTGCTGGAATTGGAAATGGTTGGTCAGTACAGGGATTTGCATTTAATTCAGGAACAACTGTCAATGGTGCTCCAAGTGGAAATACAATTAATTTAAGTCAGGCAATCACGAAAGACATTGCTGCAGGGGCAAACTTTACTGCAACCAATTCTGGAGGAAATAGGCAACTCTGCTGCCCACCAACAGATACTTCACCACCATTCAATGCAACTGAAGAAGGATTGAATACAACAGCAAGTGAACCAAATCTTAAACTTGATGATGGTAATATCAAGTTTGATGAATTTACTGCAATAATTGATACTAATAAGATTACAACATATTCTGCTTCTGACAAATCAAACAATAGATTGAAGTTTGAGGTGGGGAATGGTACGACTTATGATATTTTATGCGTGTAATCTGAAAAAAGGTTTTGAACCCATTTTTGGCCAGAATTTTTTTTCGACCAAAAATGGATTTAAAAGCTGATTTTGGTTTAGGGTGCTTTCAATAAGAGATAGTATGTTTCTCCATTGATTGTGACTGGAACCTTATGAGTGAACGAAGTTACATCAACTTGAGATCCACTGGCAAAATCAGTACCAATTCCCGTAATTGTTACATTGTTTGCAAAGAATAAATCACCAACAGATACCTCATGACTGTCTGTTTGTAGATCACTTCCACTAATTGACCATGGGTTATTATCACTTGAGAATGCACGAGTATCTCCGATGAAAATACCAGGAGACTTTGCATCAGCAAGTGCAGATTCATTTGCATTGAAGTTTCCAGGATCAGATAGACTTACTGTTCCTTCAATTTTAATTTCTTCAGTTGTTTCAGTGTTTCCTGTACCTTTATATTTTTTTGTAACAAAAAACTCTGCACTTTCTCCATTCTCTTGAGTTCTATCAAATACCTCGTTGATAGTACCATTCAAATAACTACCGAACTCTTCATCATCTTGAATATCTGGTTCCGTAAAATTAATTATATTTGCTTGGGTAACTGGATCTTTTCGAATAAAGGCAAAATCTGTTGTTCCAACAGAGGTAACTGAAATTTTTTGAATGCCTGTTAAAGAAGTACTGTCAGTAAACGAAAGTTGAAATCTATTGGATGCATTAGAACCAGTAACATAATAATCTATGCCAGGAAATAGACTGGTTGAACCAACACTTACTGTCTTACTTACACCAACAACATCATCTTTAGTGTATACGAATTCTCTATCAGGAAATATAAAAGATCCACTAGTATCTACTCCAGCAACAGTTGCGGTAAATGTAACATAACCAATTGAACTGGTATTTCTCAAATTATTCTGGATGATTCTTAAGTCACCTGCAATACCAACTCCTCCAAGGTTACTTAACGCTTGGACATCATTAGTGTTCTCTTCAAAATTTAAATCTTGTCTAAATCCTTGGTTCTGTCTTGCCATCTTTTTAGTCGTGTGTAATGTTCCAACCTTTAGATCTCAAAACTGCAATCTGGTCAAGAGTATCCTCACTTGGAGCTCCGTTACCACGCAGATTAACTGTAACTCTTCCACGATTTACTGCAACCCAGTTTTCATATAAATCATCAATCAATTGCTCCATCGCTTGCTGAGTTAGATTGTTATTAGATAAATCTATGTATCTAATACGATAGTTCTCCTTCAATGCACCTGATTTGTAATTTGTGAATTGATTATTGAACAAAATCAGATAATATAATCTTGGGCATTCACTGAAGTCAGGAATCTCACCACTGATTTGATTATTATGCAGATATAAGTATTGAAGTGCAGGTAAGTTTTCAAAATCACCAATACCAGTTAATTGATTATTATACAAGAACAAGTAACGAAGTCTAGAAAGATTTCTGTATGTTGGTACTTGACCACTAAATCGGTTATTGCTGAATCTTGCGTAATAAATTGATTGATTTGCTGCAAGATTTGGTACAACACCAGTAAACGCATTGTGATGTACCCAAATATATGTAAGTTCGGGATTGCTGGAGAATGAAGGAAGATTTCCACCAGTTCTATTGTATGAACGATACCAGAAGTAATAAAGTCTTTGAACATCAGTTAAAGCATCTGGATGAATAGGATTGGTTAATAAGTTTCCAGAGTCTATCAGTATATAACGAAGATTTATGGTGCTTTGGAAAGTATTTCTTGGAATGACATAAGTGTCATCACCACTAGCAGCACCACCTCTGACTCTACTGTAACGGAGATCTAGACTATCCAAATTTACATTTGTGAAAACTGGAAATCTACTATTATCTACATTTGATCCATATAAATTAATAGTTTTCAGGGCACTACAATTATCAAATTTATAATCAACATTGTTGGGAAGATCAACCAACTTACCCATGTTTCTTCCATAATATCCTTGGAAATTTTCAAGAGTTGTAGATCCCACAAGTCCAGTTGGTATGGGAAGACCTGTGCTGAAAATACTAACTGTTTTGATTACATTATTCTGTGATGATATTGAAAAAGTACTGTCAGAAAGATAATAGTTTGATCCAATAGCAAGGGTGATCATATTTTCTAACTGCTTACAATTCCTTTGAGTTGTTCCGTTTGCAGTTAGATCAATTGCTCTAAAATCATTTGATTGGAATGAATATTCCTCAACAGTATTTGATACATTAGGAAGTGTGCCACTACTATCAGCACTATCTGGATGAAAATATGCCCCTCCACCTCTACTAAAGTTGATTACAGAAAGATTTGTAAATCTATTAGCAAATATATTTTGTGTAATGGAACCATAGAAAGTTCCTTCCATGTATATCTGTCTAATTCCTGTAGGAATTTTGTCTAAAACAGTTCCAGTTGTTGCTCCACTAGTATAACTAGAGTTCTGTAATTTTCTTTCTGACTCAGTTTCACTCAAATAGAAAGGATTTCTCATCAAGAATAACCTTTCAATGTTCGGTGCAATGAATGTAAGATCTGGGAAATTTTTTAATTGGTTATAAGCAAAGTCAATTGTTGTAGCATTCTGAAACTTGACTGCAGGAAGAGATGCAATGTTTGCAGATCTTACTTGAATACTACTGATATTATCTGGATTGTAGTAGAATTGAATAAATCTTTCTCTGGATGAAGAAGATCTAAATCTAATGGTGGATGTTGTTCCACCTTGATTTGTATAATTTGAATACCTATTTGAATTTGCTACCTCAACAATCTTCCAACTTGCTGCGATATTATTAATTAGTGAAGTTAATTTTACTTCTGCATTTAAATTTCTAAAGAATCCTTTAAATACAACAGGGATTCCTTTCATTGTATAAATTTCTCTATCAACCCCATCAATACTTATCTTTACTTTATGTGTTGGGAATTCTGATGGGAATTCCTTTGCTTGAGGTACAATAGATGTTTGAATTCTAGATCCTGCTGCTGTTGCCGCTGTTGATTGTGTGCCAAACTTCAAAGTTCCGCCAGTTGTGATACCAACTCTGGCACCATATGAAATTGGAGATTCTGGTAATACTGGATTTGCAGAAGAACTCCATGCACTAACTCTGGAAGTCGAAATATCTGCAATCCTTACTGCAGTAGAATTGCCAGTTCCATCTAAGAAACGATAACGAATTGCATTACCACTCAGTGCTCCATTAATACTTAGATTACCAAAAAGACTTGAATCTGTTCCTGCTCTTTCGTTTAGAACACCAATATATTGACTTGTATCTCTGTCGTATCTGTCTAAGGTCTTATGTAAAGGGACACTTAGTCTGGAAAAACTAATCCAATCATGACGAGTTGCACCTTGATCAGCTGATCCAGCAATAACCTCAAGATCAAGAGGTGGTAAGTTAATTGCTTGCAGCGCCTGAGATTTGTTCTGAACATCTGCAAAAAGACTTTCTACATTAAGTCCAAACAGTTTTGGATTTCTAAGTGCCATATATTTGTCCTATCAAATTACCACCACATTCGAAGTTTTCTTTTATTTATTATTGTTCTTTGTAGTTGAGTGATGCACGGATAGTTCCACTAGCACCAGAATCAAGTTTTTTGGCAACTAAGAAAGTTGCTTCTATATTATAATTATCTGGTGTGATTACATTACGATCTTGTCCAAATATTTTAGACATATCAACTGCTTGAGTAGAATTTGCACCAAGGAAAATAGTATCTACTGATGATCCAGGTCTTAATTTTTGTTGATTCTGAACATCAACTAAAGCAGAAGATAGTCTAGTGACCTCATCAAAATTAGTTGGAGCAGCACCAGTCACATCAGCATTTCCACCTGCATTTGTAATTGCAATATTAGATCCAAGAGTATAAAGTTTTGGTGTAATTGTCCTCTGGAAATCACCAACAGTTTCTTTAATAGTAATGTTATTCATTGCACAATTATCTGATAATTTTGCAAAGAAATATAATGGGAATGGATTGAAATTAAACAGTTTTTGTCTGATTGGATTTTTTGTTGCTGTAACTTTAACTGGTCTGATATCGATACTGAAATCAGTTCCAGGACTTCCAAGTGATTGATCAATTTGAATGAAGTTATAAATGTTACCCTGAGCATCAGAGTAAGATGAAACTATACCTACAAATCTTGCCGCAGATGGTGTAGACTCTGCGGTTAATTTAACTTGTCCACCAGCGTAATCAACTCCACTTGGGAATGTTCCCTGCTTAAGTAACCAGAATCTACCTTGAGGATCTGTGGTAGTTCCATTTGGTGGGGGATTTCCTGGTTCATAATCAAGTTGATTTAGACCAGTAATTTGTGTTGGATCAAGAACTTCGAAAGTTACTTTTGAGCAGTACCCACCACCATCTCCACTTACACTTGGAATTCTACTATCAATACCCATCCTAACTCGCTGGTCGCTATGAACCCACCCCTCATTAGTTTCAACTCCATCTTCATTCATAGCTGCATGAGTATGGGAATGCTCTGCATAAAGAATTTCACCTTTAGGAAGTATAGTTGTAGTTCCTGCACCAGGAACTGCAAATCCATTGAGTGTATCTGGTAAAGATACATCAGGTTGCAAGTCTGTCATTCCAACAAGGAAATCAGCATGATGAGCATATGAATCTCTATTATCTGGATTTATAAATTGAACTTCAATTTTAGATCCAGTGAACTTAAAGTCTGAAGCAACATAGTGTGCATCTTGATTACTCAATCTCACTGGATATGGATATGTTCCAATGCCTACAGTTGATGTAATTCCAGTAACTCTATCTAATGCCTGTACTGGAGCAAAATCTCTAGTAGAACTGTATGTTGGATATCCAGAAAGTCCAGGACCCCACCCTTGAATTGTTGCGCTTTCAAATGATCCTGCACTTCCAACTGGATCTGATACCTCTACAATATATGCATTATAAATTGAAGGTGCAATAACTTTTGAACCAATGTCAGAAGCATAGAAATATGAATCATTGATGGCAGCCATGGCATTTCCACTAGTAAATTCAAACTCAACTTCTCTACCAGTAACAGTTGACGCTACACCTGGAGCATAAACATGCCCAAACCCAGGACATGCTTTACATGTAACAACTTTTAATTCTGCTAAGGAATCACTAGTTATACTTAACTTTGTTGGAATAATAAGTTTTTTATTTTTGATTTCAACTCCAGTGCTGTTTACTATGTTATCCTTTGGTGTGATTCCAATCAAAGATCTTTCATCATTTGTATTGATTGCTTTTTCTCCAGAATCAACAGAGAAAATTTGTGATGTTCCTTCATCACCACCATCAATGTAATAGGAAGCACCATACTTATAAAGGAACTGTGGAGTTCTAATGTCCGCAGTATTTGCAATATTGAGAGAATATACGAGTCTGAAGTATGAGTCTTCAAGACATGGTGAACCCATTGAGTTCTCAATAACCAATGTATGAACTACAACCCATCTTGCTTCTCCAGGACCTGCTGGAATATATGCATAGAATCTGGCACCAATAGCACCATACCAACCAAACTCAATCTTATACATGGTAACCTTTTCTGGTTGAATCAGATAACCAGAAGGACCATTACCATTCAGTGGGTCACCATTGAATTTATCTCTGGGGATTTCAATTGTCCAATACTCTTGATCATCAAATGGATCACCTGATTTTTTCTTTTTCTGATCTAATGCTTCCAATCCACTTCTTCTAAGTGCAGAAAGTGGAAGTGGAATTGTACTTCTACGAATAATCTTAAGTTGACCAGCATTAATCTGGAAAAGATATTGATCTGTTGGGTTTTTGATTCCCCACTCAAGTGTAATACCACTAACTGGTTCTGTTGATGATCTTAAACCAAAAGTAAATCCACTGATACGACCTGGTTGATATCTGAAGACTCTTCTAGACTGAAGAAATCCAAATCTCCTAAATCCAGTGTTATATCCAGGGCGAGTATCATCTGAACCAAATGGACCCGATGACAATTGTAATGAATTTATTTTAGAAAAATTAAAAACAGTATTAGATACTGGATCAGTTAAACCAGAATCTTTAATATCTCTCCATGTATCTGTCCAGGTATCAATATTAGCAAACGATGTAGTGATTCCTGCAGAATATACAACATCACCAGAACTGACATATGCTACAGAAGGATTCAAAAATCTATCTTTCCAATCTGCGGGATATCCTTGTCCTGCACCATTACCAGTATCATAATATGTGTACAGTTCATTTCCT
>Ga0213858_10001516_pt1 | contig 11100 bp, 6 predicted proteins | sample PICome_FD_160122 | JGI IMG/M metagenome (GOLD analysis project Ga0213858, IMG submission 160122) | Coastal seawater microbial communities near Pivers Island, North Carolina, United States - PICO245 | ecosystem: Environmental > Aquatic > Marine > Coastal | place: USA: North Carolina | collected... | reverse complement strand
TCGATCAGCGGGGACGCGTTGCGGAGCGGAAACACTTCGAAGGGCTCTTGTGCGGCCGTTGTAGACTGCCAGGGCAAATGGCTGGTAGCGTTCCAATTCCCAACGCAACCGTTCCAACCCCTTGCGTGCCACGCGCTCCTCACCGAACTGACGCGGCGTGAAACCAACCTTATTCGGAGGATAGTCGGATTCCGCGAATCCCTCCTTCTGCATCATATTGCGTGCCGCAGCAAAGATTTTGCCGCGGCCTTCCTGAGACTGCAGTTCCGCGACGATTTCCAGCCACCGCGACTTCTTCTTTGCGACCTCCGGCGGCTGCTGATCGTACCACATCACGGAATTCGCCAGCAGAATCTGTTCGACATTGTCGATCGCCTGCTGGTGAATCGCGGCTGCCTGATCCAGCCATTCCCGTTCTTCAAACCCGGTGACATTTTCAGCCGGCAGAAATTCCGCCTGCCGTTCAACGAGTTGTGTCGTCGCGAATACAGCCTGAATGGAGTAGTAATCACGAGTAGGAACGGGATCAAACTTGTGATCGTGGCAACGAGCGCACTGCAGCGAATGAGCAAGGAATGTCTCGCCCACGCTGTTGGTAACGTCGTCAAGAAATCGCTGTCGAGCGATTTTGGCGACTTCCATGCCGGTCAGTTCCCACGGGCCCATGCGCAGGAATCCAGTGGCAATGATCTGCTCAGGGTTGTCCGCATCCAGTTCATCCCCGGCGATCTGTTCCCTGATGAATTCTGAATACGGCTTGTCACAGTTAAAGGCCCGCACGACATAATCCCGGTAACGCCAGGCATTTCCGCGTTCAAAGTCGTTCGCAAATCCCGACGAGTCGGCATATCGCACCACGTCCAGCCAGTGCTGTGCCATCCGTTCACCGTAATGGGGCGATTCCAGCAGGCGATCAATCAACGCGGCAAACGCCTGTCGATCACTTCCGGGATCAGAGAGAAACTGCTGGACTTCAGTCGGTGAAGGCGGCAGTCCTGTCAGGTCAAACGTGGCTCGCCGAATCAGGGTGCGACGATCCGCTCGTGGAGCCGCCGACAGTCCGACCGGCAGTTTCGCATCAATCCACAGGTCAATTGGGCTGCGACCAGCCTGCAACTGATCTGCATTTTCATTCGCAAGCTCCGGAGCGTGAATCGGCCGGTAAGCCCACAAACTTTCGGGATCGTAACGGCGGTGAGTCCACGCATCATCCAGTCCGCCTGAGGTGGCAATTTCGATTCCGTCTTCGGAATCCCACTGTTCCGCATACGTCTGAGCAATTTCCTGCCGGCGTTCCGGACCCGGCCATTCTGCACCCGAAGCGATCCACTGCCGCAGCCATTCCAGTTGCTGTTTTGTCAGCTTTTCGGCTTCTTTCGGAGGCATTGCCGACCAGTCTTCGGACATCCGAGCCGCCGCCAGATACAACGGGCTTTGATCCGGCTTTCCTGGAAGGACAGAGGGCTGTTCACTGTCGCCCCCGGCAAGAACAGCCTTCCGGGAAGTCAGATCAAGGGACCCTTCCAGTTGTTGCGGATCCGCACCATGACAAGCCAGGCATTTTTCGGTCAACAGCGGCAAGATTCTACGGACAAAATGAACCTCGGTATTTTCCTCGACAGGTCGCTCTGCGGCCTCATCGGGAGTCCGAGATGTTGCTGTTGCAACGGCTGTTGCCGAGAAACTCTGCAGAACCAACAATGCCTGCAGCCAACAGCTCCATCGTGGTCTGCCAAAGCGAGCGATGAAAACAGTATTGTGTTCAGACATCTGCCTTAAAGCCGACTACGTACGTGAGTGAAAATGCGAGCCTATGCAGGAAGCCAGAGCCAGCGAATTCACGACTTTACCGGATTGGGCGTTGCAAAGTTAGTCAGCAACCCAGCCAGATCACTCGATTCCCCGAGCGTCAGTGGCGAAGCAGAGAATCACTGCCAGTCCGGGGATGAATTCAGACAGTTCGGCCTGGGAGGATTGTGGCGATTTGACACGCGATCCAAGTCAGTCTGGTGTTCGCACTGTTCCATTTCTGAGTCGACCCCGGACGGCAGCCTCACAGTGCAATTCGCTCCATTTCCATTTTAGAATTCACAATTCATCACCAAACGGAAGGAATCCGGCGTTGAACGTGGTGGTTGACCAAAAATGCCATGTTATTTGCCACAATCCGCCGAATAATAAATCGAGAGAACGCACACCCACGCGCCCCGGACATGAAATCCAGGGCAGATTTTCGGATCAGCTTATCCTCAGTGTGCGTGATTCAGCCGCAATTCTGTCAACGGGATTGCGTGTGCTCAAACGCAGATGATCTCTGGATGACTCCAATTCGGAAGAAACAGGACAAACTCGATGAGACAGACCGTGCTGGCGTACTCGATGCCTGAACGAGGTCGCCGTGGATTTACATTGATCGAACTGCTGGTGGTCATCGCAATCATCGGCATTCTTGTTTCGCTGATCATGCCAGCGGTTCAACAGGCGCGTGCTGCCGCTCGCCGAACCGAGTGTCTGAACAATCTGAAACAGCTGGCATTGGCAATCCATGGATTCCACGACACGGAAAAAGCGTTTCCTCCTGCCCGGCTGATTCGCAACGAACAACGCCAGTCAACCCCCATCGCAATCATGTCCGGTCTCGACGAGCCCACCTGGCTGGTCCGCATTCTGCCCTGGATGGAACAGAGCAACCTGTACTCGAAATGGGATCTCTACACGCCATACCACACGCAACAGTCCGAAGTGAGATCATTGGCGGTGCAGAGTTTTTTATGTCCGGAACGGAATGCCGGCACGAAAGCTCTTCAGGAATCAAGCACCGTTCGTATTTCACTTCCCTGCGGCTGTGCGGGAGGCGTTCAGACAATTCCTGGGGGACCAGTTACCGATTACGTTGCCAATCACGGCGATCCCTCACCAGGATTTTCGGGCACGCTGGATGACTTCTACTGGGGCGGAAAGGGCACGGGCGTCCTGATCTCCAGCCGTCCGGTAGAAGGCGTGGACGGAAAAATTCGCACTGGCTGGTCCGACCGGGTGGCCATGCGGGATATCACTGACGGTACCAGTAACACGATCATGGTCGGGGAGCCGCACATTCCGGCGGACCAGCTGCAAAAGGCTCCATGGAATGGCGCTGCCTTCTATGGCCGATACCTGACCAACTTTGCCCGCATAGGAGGCCCAGGAATTCCGCTCGCTCACAGCCCCGGAGACGTCCGTGCTTCCGCATTTTCCTTCGGGAGTGCCCACCACGGTGTTGTGCTGTTCGCACTGGCCGATGGAAGTGCACGGCCGATTTCGACGTCACTCAGCACAGTGGTGCTATCGCGACTGACGAATCGTCAGGACGGCATGACGATTGGAGAATTCTGATGCAGGTTGATCGCCGTCCCGGCATGTTTTGGCTGGTCACTGGTCTGTTGCTGATCGGCTGCGGGGAACAGGGGCCGACGATCTACCCAACTCGCGGTACGGTAAAGTTCGCCGACGGCAGCCTCGTGAAAAGCGGAATTGTGGAACTGTCCTCACGGCAGCATGAACTGACCGCAACCGGTCGAATTCAGCCTGACGGCAGCTTTGTTCTGGGGACTCACACCGAATCAGACGGGGCCTGCAGTGGGGAACATGCCGCCATCGTCATGCAAATGATTATTAACGACGGCATGACCATCCATACACAGGATCATGGCCCGGCCGTGGACCCACGGTTCTTTTCGTACGACACCAGCAATCTCTCCGTCGTCATCGAAGAATCCGACGAGAATCAGGTGCAGCTGGTGGTTCGGAAGAAACCGCAGGCAACGCACTAAGGGCCTCGCGAATTCCCGCACTGCGGACTGATCTCCCTTGCTGCCGGAACATCCGGTATTCCACTCAGCAGCGAAGCTCTCGGGGCGACTGCCGGGTGACGCACTCCCAGTGCTCGCGGCGATGACTTTCCGGAGCATCGCTGCCTCCTGCAGCAGTACCACAGCAACACGGGCAACCGCGATCTGCCATGCGTAACCCAACAGCAGGGCCAAGCCGGCTGCATCCGCGAAATATCGTAGTGAAATCCACTTGGCGGGAACTCCCGTCAGATCGGAATAACAGTTGCCACCCGACAGCGATCCGGTCAGAATACGCCAACAGAGTCACTCGGTCCGGTCAGAAGAATCGGACTACTGATTTTGACGGGGGCATTTGCCGCCTGGCGTGATTGCCGGGAAGCGACCAATTCCCCCGGAAAACCGAAGCTTCGGCTGGTGATCCAGGAAGTTTTTTCTTGATTTGCAAAGTTCCAGAAGAACGATTCCTGTTCAATCCGAAACAAAGATTGTCCCCCCCGCAGAGTTGCCGCAAAGCTTCCTGTTTTGCACTGTGCAAGCTCTGAAAAAGTCTCTCCTGAATGTCGTTCCTCTGGTGTCGAAAGAACTCGTCATGCTGAATCGTCGTCGACTGTTGCAGGGTGTTGCCACTGGTGCCGGCGCGGCTCTTGGATTGCCCACCGCGACCGCCGGTCTGTTTGCCGCTCCCGAAGCCACCAACACAACGCCGAAACGCATCATCTTCTTTATGCAGAATCAGGGCTTTGACCCAAAGACCTGCATCCCGGAGGGAATGACAAGCAGCGGGTCACTGGCTGGCGTCAAACTCCCGGAACCGATCAGCCCGCTGGAGCCCTACAAGGAGCGAATGCACATCATCAACGGGCTGCACGGAACTCACACAAGTCCCTCACACAGTGCATTCTTTGGTGCGTTGGGCGGCTACCGTGGCGGTGACGGCGTTCCTCCCAGTGCCGCGACGATCGACTATGAACTCAGTCGCGTCCTGCCGCAGACACTGATGCCACATCTGTGCATTGGCATGGATTCCATCGAGAACATGACCACCAAGCCAACAATCGCGACGCTGTCTGCCAGCGGAGCAGGGCAGCCGATCTTCATGTACTCCAACCCCAATCACCTCTACCAGACACTGTTTGGTGGAATCGCCACGGGAGAAATTCGCCGGCAGCATGAAGCTCGCTCCAGCCTGATGAATCAGATCCAGCAACTGGCGGTCTCCGGTGCGAAGGATCTGCCCGGGTCTCAACAGCAGCGTTATAGCCAGTTCGTCCAGGGATTCAGGGATGTGAATGGCCTGCGGGAGCGTCTGGATGCCGCGTCCGACCGTTTGCGGCAGTATGCCCCGGAAGTAGACCAGCGCTATACTCAGCCGGAATTCGAGACCGACTGGCACGACGTCATGCTGGAACTTGGAATTTCCGCACTCACATCCGGAATCACCAACACGCTGACAATCGGATCAGGTCGCGGCGAGATTTTCGGTGCGTGGAAGGGACTGGGAATTGATCAGCAGGGTCATAATCTGGGACACATGAAGCAGCCGAACAATCCCATCTGGATCAAGATTCGGCAGTATAACAGCCGGATGCTGGTGAAGCTCATGGAAGCCCTGGACAGCATTCCTGAGGGCAGTGGCACAATGATGGACCACTCCCTGATCGTCTACACCAGCAACAATGCTGACAGTCAGCACACCAGCGGTGCCAACTGGCCGGTGATGCTGTTGGGGAATTTTGATGGTGCGTTCCGCACAGGCTGCTTCACTCAGGTCGACGGTCGCCGACCGATCAACTCGCTGTACACAACACTGATGCAGGTTGCGGGATCGCCCTGCGAAAGATTCAACATGTCGGAACAACTGGCCAAAAAGTTTGACAGCGGCAATGGCGTCCTTGGGGAAGTGCTGGCATGAGCGGTGCTCCTGTTTCTTCACCGCTGCACTTCCGATCTGCCAGTCGTCTGCTTCTCGTTCGAATTCTTCTCACCCTGTCTGCATGTGCCGGACAGTACGTGTCGGCTGACGAATCGTGGACACCCGGCAGCACAGTACCGGGAAACTGGCAGGATTACGCGCTGCCCTTCCTGACCGCTCACTGTCTGGATTGCCATGGCGAATCAGACCCGGAAGGCGGTCTGTCACTGCACGATCTTGGACCTGTGGACGAACTCAACGCCGGCACCTGGAAGAGCATCTGGGCTCAGGTCTCTCTCAAAGAGATGCCACCGGCTGACATGCCACAACCGGAAGTTGTTGAGCGACTTAAGTTTTCGGACTGGATCGTCGGCGCTCTGACCCACGCCATGAAAGACAGCGGAGGGTTCAGTGCCCATCGTGATCCTGACAAGGCAAACTATGTTGATCATGAATTGCTGTTCGGAGCAATTCCTCCGGGGATCCGACTCCGTCCCACATCGTCACCGGCTCGAATCTGGCGAGTCACGCCCGACGAACATCTGACCCGACTGAATGAACTGATCAACACCGAACCAGCCTTTGACCCGAAAAAACCGGGACAGCGAACTCGCGGTGATGCCGTTCCCACCAATCATGGCGGGGAATTGAAGATGTATTTCGGTACAGACCGAATTCTGCTCTGGCAGGGTGGAACGGTTGCTTACGCGACATCGGTCAAGAGTGTGCCTGCAGTGCTGTCTTCTGCACGTGATCATGGACTGGAAAACTATCCCGAATTTTCCACTGTCAACAGTGCCGAAGCGACGCAGATTCTCAGTGTTGCCGGTGACGTCCTGCGATACATGGCGTGGGGGCCACTGAGTATTGCAAATCCGGAACAGATCACCGACGACCCGAAAACCTACAAGATGGAGGGTGATATTCGCGGCCTTCCCACCGCCATTGTGTACAGCACAAAGGTTGTGCGTCCGCTGACTCCCGTGAAGGATCTGCTGGAAGCGGAAGACGTTGACGACGCCACAGTTCGCGCGGCGGTGGACTATCTCTTCGAGGCACTCACATTCCGCCCGCCATCAGAAGAAGAATCGGCAACTTACGTGGGCGTCACTCGGCAGTCGATCGAACGCCTTGGTCTGAAAGAGGGTGCCGTGCTGGGATTGTCGGCGCTTTTTCTTGATCGCGACGCCCTGTTTCGGCCGGAACTGGCCGGATCAGGATCAGCGGATCAGCACGGCAGAAAGATGCTGCAGGACTGGGAACTGGGACTCGCCGTCAACCACGCATTCCGCTTTATTATTCCGGACCCTCAACTGCGACAGGCGATCGAAGACGGTCGCATGCGAACGCGTGCCGATGTCGAACGGGAAGTGCGCCGCATCCTTGCTGATGACAGTATTCGGAAACCTCGTGTTCTGCGATTCTTTCGAGACTATTTTGACTACGATCGTGGGGGATACATCTGCAAGGACGCGCGAGCACTTGCCGACTCTGGCGCAGAGACACGCGGCACCGCACACTACCGTGCAATGTTTGACGCAACGGCCAGCACCGACCGACTGATTGAAATCATTCTTTCTGAAGACAATCAGGTCCTGCAGCAGTTGCTGACAACCAACCGCGTCGTTGCCACCGCCGCAGACCAGGTCTACTTCGGCCGACGCCGGTCACGCGAAGAAGTTGCCGCCTCGGTCGCCGCAGAGAAACAGGCGATCAGGGAAGAAGAAGAAAAAGCGGCGGCCGAACTTTTGGCCTGGAAAGAAGCGAATCCGGGTCAGGAACCGCCGAAGCCAAAGAAAAAGCCAAAACGCCGGTCAGTCAACCACAACGTGGACACCCTTGAACTCAAAGGACCGGCGGAGTGGGCTCGCGTCAGCCGACGCAGTTTTGGAAACGGCTCCATGAAACCGGAGCGAATGCTGGCGGAATTGCCGTCAGATCAGCGGCTGGGAATCCTCACCCATCCCACCTGGCTCGTTTCCCATTCAGACGCAATGGACAACCACGCAATTCACCGCGGCCGCTGGATTCGCGAACGGCTGCTGGGAGGCGGAATTCCGGACGTCCCCATCACTGTCGACGCAATGTTACCGGACGAACCAAAGTCCACTCTTCGAGAACGGATGCGTGTCACACGGGAAAGCTACTGCTGGACCTGCCACAGCAAAATGGATCCGCTGGGTCTGCCGTTTGAGATGTACAACCACGCAGGTATGTATCGCGAAACCGAACTGGAACGACCGGTGGACACGACCGGTGAGATTATTGATTCGGGTGTCGCGGAACTGGACGGTCCGGTCAGCAATGCACTGGAAATGATCCACAGAATCGCCAACAGCGAACGAGCAGAGCAGGTCTTTGTTCGCCATGCCTTCCGCTTTTGGATGGGTCGCAACGAAACCCTGCATGACGCTCCCGTCCTGCAGAATGCCTGGCGTGCCTATCGGGACAATGATGGCAGCATGAACGAAATGCTGGTCTCCCTGTTGACGTCCGACGCGTTCCTGTACCGTCGAGTGACAGACGAATAACAGCCCCAAATCGTCTTGTACGGACGCCCGCATTGGATCAGCGAATCTTCCGGCAGAATCGGTCCATAAAGTATCAGGGAATTTTGACTCTCTGATTTTTCTCTGCCCCGTTGCCGGTAATCTCAGTCGGTTTTTTCTGGAAGATCCGCAACAGCATGGATTCCAGCGGCCACACTCCCTGCCGATCGTTGCCGGTATGGGGCTGGCTGTTTTTGAAACGATGCTCGTGGTGTCGCTATGGATGCTGGTCAGCGACTTTGTGAATCGCGTGCAATTGTATGCACGTGAGATCCAACTGCGGCAGGTGTGGCATTGCCGGACGTTGCTGTTCGACGAATTGTCCTCGTTGCATTGGAGGACTCAGCCCGCCGGAGGAAGCCTTGTGTTTCGCACGGCAACGACAAAGGCCATCCTGTCACACTTTTCCTGGCCCACGGTCGATCGCCTTGAGTTCGTGCGGCACGGACGAAATCTGGTGCCTCAAGAGCTACAGTCCGGCTGACTTCTGTTCTGTCTCAGGATCGCAGAACCGCTGCAGGGCTGCTCGCCGACCCAAGCGGTTGAGATCGCAGATGTGAACAGAATTTTGGTCACTCGCCGCAGGGTCGATCGGCCGGCAGCGATCCTGCTGCCGCTGACCGGTCTGGCAGCGGCAACCATCTGGTTCACGACAAACAGCCCGGCAGCATTTCCGCTGCCAGTCGTGCTGACGACAGCATGGCCATTGCTAAGATTTCACTACCCGGCCGTGGGGCAGTACTCGGTCATCTCCAAACGGCCCCCGGAAGGCAGAATCAACATTCGTGCCATCATCGCACTCGGATGTATTATCGGCAGCATGGCTACGCTGCGATTCATTGGACTCGATCACGAGATCGTCTTTCTTCCGGGATGTCTCCCGGCCTTTCTGATTTTACCGGACCAGATTCGATTTCTTGATCGCCTTGAACACACCCGAGAGCAGAATCTGCAACTGACTGCAGCGGACTCCGTCAAACGATTTGAAGAATGCTGTCTGCAGACTCGTTCCACGGAATCAACAATTGCCTCGTAAGCAATGCCTCAGCTCGCGATTGCACTCGCAGCATGATCCGGTTCATGTTGTGGCGAACTGTCGTCACGGCAGGAAGGACACTCGCCCCGGGAGCTGGCTTGGCGCAAAAAAACCCTGCCTGAACTCAGTCCAGGCAGGGTTTCAAATCCTGTATCACTGCCGAAACAGTTGCGACAGCATCAGTGAGCCGCTCCATCAACATCCTTCGCCTTGTACCCGCCCTTCGCCTTGAAGAAGAGGATCAACAGCAGATAGATGCCAGCCATGGTCAGCGGAACAAATGCGGTCATTCGAAGAGCTTCACGGCTTCCAAACAACCCGGCAGCACTAATTGGCTCCTGATCCTGTTCAGCGGTTTGTTTGGCACCTTCCCACCACTGAACAAGCGCATTGTGTGCCTCATCAGTACGATCCGTGTCCTTGAGCAGTTGCGTCACGCGGCCGAGTTCTTCACCACCATCGTCCAGAATCCCGACTTTCTGGCCGTCCAGACCAGTGACCGTGTATCCAAGGAATGTGTTTTCTTCAGCAGCTTTGTAACGCTCGTACACGGCTTCATTCGCTTCATCCTGCTGCAGATATGCCGTCGCGAAGTAGTCCTGCTTAAAGCCGATCCCCGGACCGCCCAGCATCCCGGCAGACAGCATTCCAATGCCTCCGATAGCCCCGATGGTGATGGCTCCACCCTTCGGAAACTGCTCGGAAACGACGGCCAGCATTGTTGGCCAGAGGAAGGTCTTACCGGCAGCGTAGACTGTCGCTGCAATGACACACATTGCCACGCCTTCCGCACCGCCCAGCAACTGCAGACCAATAAAGCCCAGCACACCACTGGCTAACAGCAGTCCCAATGGCGAAGTCCGATGGACAATTGGACCCGCAAAGAATCTCAGGATGAACATCAGAGCTGACGTGTAAACGAACAGCATCAGTCCATTCTGCTCGGATTCCATGATGGTGCCGGTGATCTTGGAAATCCAGGAATCAGTCCCCAACTCCACATAACCAACCATCGCGTGGACGATCAACAGGACCAGCATCAGTGGAGCAAATAACTGAGTGACCATTCCCCCCATGCTCACACCGGCAGCACCAGCTTCTGATTTGGGGAATTTCTGCCCCATCACCATCAGTCCATAGAGGACAACCGGGACAAGAAACAGCGAGATCTGGTATTCCCATGCGACGGCATCCTGTCCATCCGGATTCATGAAGGTCGATGCCAGACCACCGACGATCAGCCCGCCGGGCCAGCCTGCATGCAGAATGTTCAGGTAATGTGTTTTTTCTTTCGGAAACAGCGTTGCAACCAGCGGATTGACAACTGCCTCGCAAATCCCGTTACCAATCGCGAACAGGAACATCCCCCAAAACAGACACTGGTAAGCGGCTTCTTTCCCGCCGGACGCGTAGGCAGTGCCAGCCAGCAGTGTCAACACGGCAGAAACGATATGTGTGGCCAACGCTGCCCACATCAGCTTTCCGTAGCCGACCGAGTCAGCGAGGAATGAGCTGAGCAGAATAATGATTCCGAAGCCAGTTAATCCGCCCCCGGTGATTTGACCGAGTTCGGTCATCGTGAAACCAAACTTCTCGGCCCACTGGCCAAGAATCCCGGCGCGGACGGAGAAGCCGACCCCGGCTGCAAGAATGGCCATAAACCCGGCCCACAGCAGCCGCTGTGCGTTCGGGGCTGTGGCTTGTGGTGCACTTTGTTCAGACATGTGTCAGTGTGTCCTTTGCGTATCAGGTGGGAAGACCGCAGTTCTG
>Ga0213858_10001512_pt1 | contig 11107 bp, 14 predicted proteins | sample PICome_FD_160122 | JGI IMG/M metagenome (GOLD analysis project Ga0213858, IMG submission 160122) | Coastal seawater microbial communities near Pivers Island, North Carolina, United States - PICO245 | ecosystem: Environmental > Aquatic > Marine > Coastal | place: USA: North Carolina | collected... | reverse complement strand
GTATCTGGGAATAAGATTACTGCCATTGCTGGGGAGTCTAGTACTGGAAAAACTTTTTTCTCCCTCGCAGTGGTTAAGAACTTCCTTGATAATAATCCTGACGGGTATTGCCTTTACTTTGACACTGAAGCCGCAGTTAATAAGTCTCTCCTTGAATCAAGGGGTGTTGATTTGGAACGGGTTGTTGTTGTCAACGTCGTAACTATCGAAGAGTTTCGTAGTAAAGCACTTAAGGCAGTTGACATGTATTTGAAGGCACCTGAGGCAGACCGTAAACCCTGCATGTTTGTTCTTGATTCTCTTGGAATGCTTTCTACTGAGAAGGAAATTACGGATGCTCTTAATGAGAAGCAAGTCAGGGATATGACAAAATCCCAACTGGTCAAAGGAGCATTCCGTATGCTAACCTTGAAGATGGGACAGGCAAAGATTCCCATGATTGTCACCAATCATACCTATGATGTTGTGGGTGCTTATGTTCCTACAAAAGAAATGGGTGGTGGAAGTGGTCTCAAGTATGCAGCATCCACTATCATCTATCTTTCTAAAAAGAAAGAAAAAGATGGTACAGAAATTGTTGGTAATATTATCAAGGCAAAGACACAGAAGTCTCGTCTAAGTAAAGAGAATCAGCAAGTTGAAGTTCGTCTCTACTATGACGAACGTGGACTGGATAAGTATTATGGTCTTCTTGACCTAGCAGAAAAGTATGATATCTTTCCTAAGAAAGGTACAAGGTATCAGTGCCCAGATGGTACAACTCAATATGGGAAAACCATTATGGAAAACCCAGAAAAATATTTCACTCAAGAAGTAATGATTGAGTTGGATAAAGCAGCAGAAAAAGAATTCTCTTATGGAGGGTAATGGAAAACGTCGAGACTACTATTCTTAGGAATCTGATTTTTAATAATGACTACTGCAGAAAGGTCTTACCTTTTATTAAAAGTGAATACTTTGAAAATCTCCATGAGAAAGTAGTCTTTGAGGAAATTACTAACTTCATTACTCAGTATGAGAAACTTGCTACTAAGGAAGTTCTTCTTATTGAGGCAGAGAATCGTACTGACATCAGTGAAGAGACATACCGTACTATTTGTGAGTATGTCACCAACATCAATGATGTGGAAGCAGATAGTCAGTGGTTGGAAGATACCACTGAGAAGTGGTGTCGTGACCGTGCTATATACCTTGCACTCATGGAGTCCATCAAGATTGCTGATGGGGATGATGAGAAAAAGAATCGTGATGCTATCCCTAGCATCTTGTCTGATGCTCTAGCAGTGTCATTCGATAACAACATCGGACATGACTACTTCAAAGACATTGAAGCACGATACGACTTCTACCACGAAGTTGAGGACAAGATTCCTTTCGACTTGGAATACTTCAACAAGATTACAAAGGGTGGACTTCCTAATAAAACTCTCAATGTTGCTCTTGCAGGCACTGGTGTGGGTAAGTCTTTGTTCATGTGTCATTGTGCCGCTTCTGCTTTACTTCAAAGTAAAAACGTTCTGTACATCACTATGGAGATGGCTGAGGAGAGGATTGCGGAAAGAATCGATGCCAATCTCCTCAATGTAAATATTCAGGATATTCAAACATTACCTAAAATCATGTTTGAGAGTAAGGTAAATAGTATCAACAAAAAGACCCAAGGGTCTCTAGTTATTAAAGAATATCCAACTGCAGGCGCACATAGTGGACACTTTAGGGCACTTCTTAACGAGCTTGCACTTAAGAAGTCATTTAGACCTGATATTATTTTCATTGATTACCTTAATATATGTGCTTCCAGCAGATATAAGCAGGGTGGTTCTATCAATTCATATAGCTATATTAAGAGCATTGCAGAAGAACTTAGAGGACTGGCTGTTGAAGCAAACGTCCCTATCGTTTCTGCCACGCAGACCACTCGTTCTGGTTATAGTAGCAGTGATGTTGACCTTACTGACACTAGTGAGTCCTTTGGTCTCCCTGCTACTGCTGATCTTATGTTTGCCCTTATTGGCACTGAGGAACTTGAATCGCTTGGACAGATTATGGTGAAGCAACTTAAGAACAGGTATAATGACCTTGCAATGAACAGAAGGTTTGTTGTTGGTATTGATAGAGCAAAGATGCGTCTGTATGATGTAGAGCAAAGTGCTCAGAAAGATATTCTTGATTCTGGTCAGGACGAAGAGTATGACCCAGAAGAAGATAACAAAAATAAGTTCTCTGGATTTAAATTTTAGAGGATTGACACCTAATTAATAACTCAGTATAGTAAACAAAAAGAACCAAGTATTATGTCCCGAATTGATTTCAAGCGTTACGAGAAGTTTGTTGATGCAGTCACCAGTGACCCATCTAAAGACTTTGTTGGTCTTGCAGACCGTATGGTTGAACTGGATGAGAAGGGTGCAAACATCGAACGTCTTCTGACTGCTGGTGTTGGTATCAATGCCGAGGGTGGTGAGTTCCTTGAGATTATCAAGAAGATGATTTTCCAGGGCAAACCTTTCAGTCCCGAAAACAAAGAGCACATGATTATCGAACTTGGTGATTTGATGTGGTATGTTGCTCAGGCATGTATGGCACTTGAAGTTGACTTTGAGAAAGTGATTGACCGTAACGTTAAAAAACTTGAGAAACGTTATCCTGGTGGTGCATTTGATGTCTACTATTCCGAGAATCGTGAAGAGGGAGACCTGTGATTAATCTTGAGATGAGTATGCATGACGCAGTTCTTTTACGTCATACTCTTTTCATGCACACAAAAGACCATCCTGGTTTCTTTACTGATGAAGGTATTCTAAAGATTAGAGGAATATCACAACAGTTAGATAAGCAAATTGAGATGGAGTTTGAAAACCAGCAAAAGGAGAATAAAAATGATTAATGTAGAATTAGAACTACGTCAAGCAGCAGCAGTACGTGAAGCATTGTTTCGGTCTACATCACAAGACAGTTATGAGTTTCCTTCTCAAAGAACTGTAGAGATTAGAGAAGCAATTCGTATTCTTGATGAACAAATTGAGAGGACAATTCAAAATGATAATCAATAATATAGAGCAAGATAAAAATCAAAGTTGGTTCAAAGAAAATCAACTAAATTTATTTTACAGTAAAATATACTACTGTAAGATTGAGAGATATCAATCTGTAGATGCAGAACTGAAGGAAGCACTAAAAGATGTAGAGTGGGGTAGGAAAGATTCATGGGGTAAAACTCATTTTTTGTCAGACCCAACATTTAAAGAAAACTTTATTGAAGAAAAAAATCTCAAGATATTCAAGCAAGAAATTGAATATCATGTAGGTCAATATGCAAAGTTGCATGGGAAAGCTCTAAAAAAATTCGCAAAGAATTATGATATCATAGAATCTTGGGGTGCAAAGTTTGAACCTGGAGATTATGCACATGTTCATAATCATGGATATGCAGATATTGCGGGAGTTTACTATTATAAACGTCCTACTTCTAAAAATAGGCATTGTGGAAATATTTTTTACACTGCTCCAGGTCCAGAATATAATGCTAATCCACTATATTCTCCAATGGCAAGAGCATCTTGGTATTTCCCTGAAGGTACTTTAGTCTTATTCCCTGGTTTCTTACCCCATGGTGTTGAAACTAATGAGACGGAACAAGATAGAATTAGCATCTCATTTAATATTAGACTAAAAAGATGATTAAATCCCTCTCTAAATAATAGAGAGGGATTTTTTTTATTTCCATGGCAGGAACTAGGTCAGCCCAAGAAGTAAATCTTCTAGCAAAAGTTAAGAAGTTCCAAGAGAAGTGTGGTGGAGAACCAATTACCATAAAATTTTCAAACAGTGGTGGAATGCTTGCTGGTGGTGAAATGATTGGTATAACTAATTTTCTTGAAAACCCTCAAGGTGATAGATCTGCTGCAGATATTGTTGCAATTGATAGTAACTTTAAACAATATAGTATTTCATGTAAGCAATACAATCCAGGAAACTTCTGTGGACAGGGACTAAAAACTTTCACAGAAGAAAATAAAGTTATGAATCTATGGATGCATCAGGTTCTTGGTAGTGTTGCGGCATTTTATCAAAAGAAAACCGATGATGCTGTTAAATATGCTATTGATTATCTTTTAAAAATAATTAGAAATAGTCCTGCTAATGAACCATTAACTCCTGTGCAAAAGCAGGCAATAGAAAGACAATGGAAAAAAGCTAAGGGATTGATGCTTCCTAATTTATACATACCCATTCCTGCAGGAATGAGAAGAGCATTATTTGAATGTAAGCAAATTTACACTGGAGAGGTTGTCACTCATTATCTAACTGGTGGAACTGCTGCAAATTCAGATGAGGATGTAAAAGAAAGAACAATTACTTTTAGTGATTGTACTCTTAAAACTGTTGATGAAATGGTACAGGATTCTGGTATGATATATCTTGTGATTAGGAAGAGAAGAGCAGACCAGTTTCTTAATATCACAGATAGACGTGGAAACCCGATAAAAGATTCTCGTAAGTTTTTACAAATTTTTGGAGCTGGTGTAAAGGGTGAAAGTGGTAGAAGAGTTCAAGTTAGGCAGCAGAGGCAGTTGCCCACTAAATTGAGAAATAATGTTTTCTTAGATAATGGTCAGAAGACATCAAGAGCAAGTAAAACATCCGATTCTGAGATTTTACAAGTGCCATTGAGTGAAGTTTTAAACGGTATTGCTGCCGCAAAATACAATAATAAATAGAACATAAGGATTAATAATATTAATGAAGAGTTTTGCTCACTTTTTTCAAGAAGCAGTAGAAACCCTTGCATCTACTGAAGCAAAGAACCGTGGTCTCCAGGGCAACGGTCATGGAGACTGGTACGATGCCAAGGGTAACTTTGTAGCAAAAACTGTAGGTGGAAAGTTAAAGTATTTTGGTGCTGGTGATACTAAGTCTGTAGACGGAAAACCTGGTGAGGAAGTAAAAAGACAGAAACCACAGCAAGCAAAACCAGCAGCACAACAGACAGAGCAAGAACCAGAGAATGGATTGGTTGTTGTTCTTGGTAAGTTTAATCCCCCATCAAAGAATCATGAGGGTCTTTTGAGAGCAGGATTCTCTCAGGCAAATAGGCTTGGATATGAGTTTAGAATTTATCCAAGTAGAGCAACAGATCCACAGTCGAACCCACTCAATCCAACTGCTAAGATTGATTATATGAAGCAGTTGTTCCCCAAGTATGCTGACTATGTTGTTGATAGTGAAGAGTCTAGAACTATCTTTGATATTCTCCAGTCAACATATAATGATGGATACACTGCAATTACATTAGTTGTAGGACAAGAAAGACTAGGTGAATTCCAGAGTCTTGTTCATAAGGGTGAAGGTCAAGGATATGAGTTTAATAATATTGAAGTGATTTCTGCAGGGGTCAAAGACCCAGACAGTGATGTTGAGTCTCCTGGTTCAGCAGCACTTATGAGAGCAGCAGTTGCCATGGATGACTTCGAGAACTTTAAGGGTGGGGTTCCGATGGGAATCTCTGATGCTATAAAGAGAAAACTATTCTCAACCATGAAGAAATCCATGGAAGCAACGGAAGTTACTGAAGCATGGAAGATTGCACCAGAACTTGACCGTGATGGGTTGAGGTGGAACTATAAGAACAATGGACTGTTTGAAGTTGGAACCATTGTGGAAAGTCTTAGTAATGGTCTAAGAGGTATTATTAAGAGACGTGGTGCTAACTATCTGATTTGTGTAACTGAAGACGGAATCATGTTCAAGAGTTGGTTGAGAGATGTTATGGAAGTCCATGAAGTTGGGACGGATGAATATAGAGAGTATCTTCAGCAGCTCACTCCAGGTGAGGCAAAGCATAGATTTACTGATGGTGTCGTACCAAATACTTACCCGAAAAAGAAATCTATAAATAATAAAAGGAAAAAGTAGACCTATTTGAAATGGCTGAAAGTAACTACGCCAAATTCCAGAGACAGAAAAGAGAGAAGGCACAAGCAAAAAGAACTGCTGCTGCGAAGAGAGCTGCTGCTAATAAGATTATTAATGACCTTGCAAAGGAAGGTAAGAAGGAGAAAGCAGGTAAAGGTGAAGATTCTCCTTGGTTCCAACTGCAAAAGCAGCAGTTTGAACTGAGAAAGAAGAAGTACGAAGACCAGAGAAATAAAGAGAGTAAGAAAGATAAGGGAGAGGAAGATAAGAGGGGTGCTATGAAAGCACTCTCTTCAGTAGGACGGGGACAAAGAATTTCATCAAAAGAAGGTGGTGCTACAGCATCTCAAAAAGCATTTACTAATGCTGCTGGTGATGTTGGTCAACTAGCAAAGGCAGCTTTCTTAGGAGCCCGTGGTGCCCTCAAGACTGCTAAAGGTAAGAGGGATGCTGCATCAAGACCAGATAAAAAAGAAATGGGTAAGGGTGGAAGACCACGTAAACCTCAAGCACCTACACCACCAAAACCAGAAATGAAGCAAATTGGTGGAACTCAAGTTAAGGGACTTCTTCCACCAGAAAGAAAGAAGAATAGACTCGGTAGACAACTACCTCCTGCTTCTAGTCCTGACCCAACAAAGAAACCAACTGTTGGACAACCTGCTGCAGGAAGTAGGCCAATGCTTCCAGGTAGCATGAAGAGAAGAATGTTACCTGGTGCAGGTGAGAGTGGTCCAACTAGAACTGCTAAAGGTACGATTGGAACTTCTAGAGTTGGTCAACCAACACCAAAAAGACCCGCATTACCCATGTCTGTTGATAAGAGAAAAATGCTTCCCCCATCATCAAAAACTGACGGTCCAGCAAAAGTTGCAGGTGGAAAGTCATATGGTAAACTCGGACAGTCAGCAAGAGCAAATCCTGCCTTGAGAGCAAAACTAACCAAGGAAAGAGGTGGTCAGACTGACTTTAAGAAGGCAAAGAGAAAGGTTCTTGGTCTTGAAGAGTTTTCATATAAGGAACTATTGATTATTGAAAAGGTTGAGTTTCTTCAAGAAGTAGATAATAAAGAGGATAAAAAGAAAAAGAGAAAGGATGTCATCGACATCATGAAGGGTAAGAATAAAGTTACTATTAATCCGATGGAGGAATCCAAGGATTATGAGGGCAAGATGGCAAGGAACCAACTTAATACTATGGAGAGAGCAATTAAATCTCTTCGTAAAAAGTTAGGGAACGACCATCAAGAACTTCCTGCTTGGGTTCAGTCTAAGATTACCAAAGCAACTGATTATATTGATACAGTTGCAGATTATATGGACAGTAGTGATGACATTTCTGAGGGCATAGATAAGTCCAAAATGAAATGTAATAAACCAAAAGCACAAGCAGTAGGTGACTCTCTCACTGGAAAGTCTCATGTTGTTAAGGCATGTGCTAATGGTCAGGAAAAGATTATTCGTTTTGGGCAAAGAGGTGTAAAAGGTTCACCTAAAAAGAAAGGTGAGTCTAAGGAATATGCTTCTCGTCGTTCTAGATTCAAGTCTAGACATGCGAAGAATATTGCCAAAGGTAAAATGAGTGCAGCTTATTGGGCTAATCGGGTCAAGTGGTGATAAATAGTTGAGAAATTATTTTTGAGGATGAACCCATGCTTGCATTTTTACTCCCACTAGCGTCCAAGGTAATCAGAGATGCAGTTAACCAAATTCCAGAGAATGAAGAACTCGGTGAGAAATTGGTTGAGATCTGTCTTGTTATCCTTGCTAAAGCGGTTAAGTTAACTAAGACCGATATGGACGACAAACTTCTCGAAGTTGTCACCGAAGCAATCAAGACCAGAGACGAAGCTTGATACTAACTACCTTTTAGGGGGGAGAAGTGATCTCCCCCTTTTAGTATCTAAACAATATTATAAATAAAAAAAGGTAAATGACTCATACGGAATAGAGAACATGGCACTTTGGGGAAACAAAGATACGGTGTACTCAACTGGAACAGTAACTTCAGTTGATGCTGCTGGTGTAGTTACTGGTAATGGTACTACTTGGAATAGTGGAAATGGTGTTGTACCTGGTTTGGTAATCACTCTTGGTACTGGAAATGGTAGTGGTGTTATCAAGTCTGTTGATTCAACAACTCAACTTACTCTAGTATCTACTGCTGGTGTGTTGGGAACTGTTAGCGCAGGCACTGCATATAATATTTCTGAGCAACCAGTCTATCTCCCTGAAGATAGCAACTATACTGGTAATGAGATTTACGGTATTGATACCACAGAAATTGGTGTTGCAAAAACCACTGCATATGGTGGTGTTGCACATGCTGGATGGGTTGGTGTTACAACCTACACTGATACACACGGAAAACTGAGAGTCAAGAGTGAAGTGCTAGTTGCAGGCAGCAGCATTACAGCTGACGCAGCAGACGACGCAAGATTCGCAGAATGATAAGTTGATGGTATATGAAATTTACTGAATTGAACGAAGATACATATCTTTTATTTGCTATTAAAAACTATGAAAATCCTCATTATGTTACACAAGATGATTTCTATTGTGATTTAAAACGGTTTAAGTGGATAAAAAGATTATTACGTAGATATAAGAAAAAAGGTGAGTTAAAAACTCACCTTTTGATTAATCATTTTATAGTTTTGTATAATGTCTTTGGTGATGCTGCCACACCTCTACTATTCTATAAGATTGATAGAGAGTTCTGGAGTACACTAAAAACTTTTATTGTATATCTTGATAGGTTGCCAGATTATCCATTAACAAGCATTCATGGTATTGAACTAGACAAATTTTGTCTAGACGAACTTCAAAAAATCTAATGAAAAAATTAGAGGACATTTTAAAAATCATAAGAGAAGAAATAGCAATGGCTGCTCCTACCAATAACGTAGGTGGAGGTAAAATTGCTGGTACTGCTGAGGCAGGTGATGACCCCCCTGTAAGGAAGAAGAAGAAACCTCCTATCCTTGCTAGAGGTAAGATGCCTGGTGCCAGAAAACGTTGGATGCAAAAGTAATCGAGAAGAAAAATGCCTTTTGGAATCGGTAGATTATCGGTTTTAGAATCAAAAGTGAATATCTACGAAGAGTTGTCTAAGGAGATGTTAGGCAAACTCGAAAATGCAGTAGCAACTATTTCCGAGAATAGTGGTAAGGTTGCTGTGATTCTAGAAAGGCATGAGAATAGGTTGAAAGAGAGTGATAAAAACGATGCTCTAATCATCCAAATGCTAGAGGATGTAAAGGTAGCAAATACAAAAGAGCATAAAGAAGTTTTACGAAGAATAGAAACGGTAGAATCAAGAGTTAGTGACCTCTACAAGTTTCGTTGGGTAGCAGTTGGTATTGCTATTGCTGCTGTGGCAGTTCTGCAGGCACCTGGCATCTTCAGAGGTATCTTGACACCCCCACCCGAGACGGTTATCATACAGGAAGGTAAGTAGTACCCTCCTATAGAATGAGTTTCGTTGATTCCAAGTACATTGGACTGGTATCTTCACGGTTAGTTAAGTTTGCCAAGAAGAAAGAAGGTCTTTATAATTTTCGATGCCCTTACTGTGGAGACAGTCAGAAGCAGAAGAATAAAGCACGAGGATATATTTACAAATTAAAAAACGACCATAACTTTAAGTGTCATAATTGTGGTGTTTCTAGAACATTTACAAACTTTCTTAAGGACATGGATACTGTTCTCTATGACCAGTATGTCATGGAGAGATATAAGAATGGACTGACTGGAAGGGGAAGTCAGACAAAGAAACCAGAGATTAAAATTGACAAGCCGAGTTTTGCCAAGAAGGCATTTAATCTTCCAAGAATCTCTCAACTAAATAAAGAACACTTGGCAAGAAAATATCTAGAAGACAGGAAAATTCCAGAAGAATATTTCCGTGATTTGTATTTTTGTGAGAACTTTAAGGAGTGGACAAACACTCAAAAACATACTTTCGATAAGGTAGACAAAGACGAACCACGAATCATTATCCCACTCATTGATGGGGAAAAAATCATAGGGTTTCAAGGTCGAAGTTTACAGAAGAAATCAAAAATTAAATATATCACTATAATGTTGGAGGAGGATGCACCGAAGATTTACGGACTCGATAGAATCAAAAAAGGAGATAGAATCTATGTTACTGAAGGACCTTTCGACAGCACGTTCATTTCAAATTCGATTGCTCTTTGCGGAGCTGACGGTGATATTGGCAAGTGGGTTACTGGCGATATTGTTTGGATTTATGATAACGAACCCCGCAATCGAGAGATTGTCTCCAGAATCGAACGTACAATCAACAACGGTGCAAGGGTAGTAATTTGGCCAAAAGATATCCAAGAGAAGGATATTAATGATATGTTTTTATCTGGACTTAACGTACAGTCCGTGGTAGAATCGAACATATTCTCTGGTTTAGAAGCAAAACTTAAATTTAACACTTGGAAGAAAGTATGAGTAACGGTACAAAGGTAATTAAACGGAATGGTCGTGTTGAGTCCCTTGACCTGAATAAGATTCATCTCATGGTTGATGAAGCATGTAAGGACCTCGCAGGGGTCTCTGCTTCTCAAGTTGAGATGCAATCTGGTATTCAATTTTATGATGGCATCACCACTGCTGAGATTCAAGAAATCTTGATTAAAAGTGCATCTGACTTGATTGATTTGGAAAATCCAAACTATCAGTTTGTTGCTGCAAGGCTTTTGCTTTTTGCAGTTAGAAAATCCCTAAATGGTAAGGTACAGGATCATCCTGGTTTCGTTGACCATATTACTAAGTGTGTAGAACTTGGAGTCTATGATGCTTCAATCTTTACTAACTATACTGAAGAGGAACTTACCAAATGTGGTAATTACCTTAATCATCACCGTGACTATCTGTTCACTTATGCAGGTCTACGTCAGGTCGTTGACAAGTACCTGGTGCAAGATAGAAGCACGGGGAAGGTTTACGAGACTCCCCAGTTTATGTACATGATGATTGCTCTGACTATCTTTGCAGAGTATCCAAAGGACACTAGAATTTCCTACGTCAAAAAGTACTATGACGCAATCTCCAAACACAAAATCAACATTCCCACACCTATCATGGCAGGAGTGCGAACTCCACTTCGACAATTTGCTAGCTGTGTTCTTGTTGATTCTGATGACACCCTCGATAGCATCTTTAGTTCTGATATG
>Ga0213858_10001511_pt1 | contig 11109 bp, 24 predicted proteins | sample PICome_FD_160122 | JGI IMG/M metagenome (GOLD analysis project Ga0213858, IMG submission 160122) | Coastal seawater microbial communities near Pivers Island, North Carolina, United States - PICO245 | ecosystem: Environmental > Aquatic > Marine > Coastal | place: USA: North Carolina | collected... | reverse complement strand
TTGTAGAATAGGTGCAAAAAGTTTAAAAAACTTGTTTACAAATGACTAAAAGTATGGTATAATATATACTATTATGGCAAAAATACTAAAGTTTCCTACGCGTCAGGAACTCGAAGAAAAAGAATCAATTAAAATACTTGATAATTACAGTGATAATTGTATAGATGGCGCGCACTTCTTACTCGAAGTTCTCGAGGAATTTATTAATACCGGCCAGGTACATCCAGATTTTATTGACATGAACTTTCGTGATGAGACAGTACAAGAGTCTCGTGACATGTTTGTTGTTGTTAATATGATAAATGCAATGTTTCAAAGATACTATGGTATGCCTCATCGTTTACATAGAGAGATGGACAGATCTTATATTGCCGTAAAAAAATTGATTGAGCTCAATGAAAAAGCTCAAGAAGAACTCGATGATTTCGATATAATATTTACTCCGGAGGAGCCTGATGATACTGATTGATTATAGCCAAATTGCTATTAGTAATATAATTGTACAAAAATTAAATGATGAAGATATGATAAGACATATGATACTGAATAGTATACGTATGTACAATAAGAGATATCGTGAACAATATGGCCAATTGGTTATATGTGCAGATGGTATGAATACATGGAGAAAAGAATTCTATCCATTCTACAAAGCAAGTCGTAAGAAGAATCGTGATGAATCAAGTCAAGATTGGACTGAAATCTTTAGAATTCTACATCTTGTAAGAGATGAAATAAGAGACTATTTGCCATATAAAGTATTACATCTTGAAGGCGTAGAAGCAGATGATATTATTGGTACACTTACTATGCAAACACAAGAGTTTGGTATGGATGAACCAGTTATGATTGTATCCTCAGATAAAGACTTTATTCAACTACAAAAATTTAAAAATGTAAAACAATTCAGTCCAATACAAAAGAAGCTTGTGACTGATGACAATCCAAGAACATACTTATTTAATCATGTTATGAGAGGAGATAGTGGTGATGGTATACCTAATGTTCTCTCAGCTGATGATACATTTGTATCTGAAAAGAATCAAAGTCCATTACGTCAAACTAAAATTAATGAATGGTTAGAGAATGCAGATAACCTAAGAGAAGTAATGGATGAAGATACATATAGGAATTATCAAAGGAATAAAAAACTTATAGATTTAACTGATATTCCTGAAGATGTACAACAAACTATTATAAATAATTTTAATGGGCAAGCAAAAACGCCAAATATGAAAGTACTAAATTATTTAATAAAGAAAAGATGTAACAATTTGATTGAAGTCGTGGAGGAATTTTACAATGGCTAAAAAATTATTAACTGAAGTTTTATCAGAAGCTTCAAAACTTAAAACCAAACCAGAACGAGTCTCGTTTCTGCAGAAAAATAGATCACCAGCACTTATGGATATACTCAGAGTAGCATACGATGATGATATCGTATCAATGTTACCAAAGGGTGCACCTACATATCGTAAAGATGATGCTCCAGCTGGTCATGAATTTACAACATTACATAGAACACATAGAAGATTTAAATACTTCTTTAAAGGTCCTGTAGCGCAACAAACACCAGCATTACGAAGAGAAGGAATGTTTTTAAGCCTATTAGAATCTTTAAATGGAGATGAAGCTGAATTGCTCGTAGCGGCGAAAGATAAGTCGCTAAAATATAAAGGTATCACGAAAAAATTGATTCAAGATACCTTTCCTAATTTGATTAAAAAGTAAGGAGGTGATCAACATCTATACTTATATTATGATAATATTAAAATTAATTAACAACATTTGGAGAATGCCTATGAGTTTTATTCAAATTGAAAGACTGAAGAAAGATATTTCTGAAGCACAATATTATCAAAAAAGATTAATTAAAAAAGGGAAGCATGTATTAGCTTATAAAATGGGTAAAAAGATTGATTACATGTCTCACATGTTGAATGACATAAAAGCAGTTTAGGAGGAACAGGCCGAGAGGCCGTAAGGCCTCTCATTTTACATTATGAATTTGTTTATATTAGATAATGATCCAGTGAAAGCAGCGCAAATGCAATGCGATATTCACGTTAATAAAATGATTGTTGAGTCAGGTCAAATGCTCTCAACAGTCCATCGAATGCTTGATGGCACGATGGAAAGAAGACTCTCTAAGTCAGGTAAAGTAAGAGTACAATACTGGAAACTTGATGATGAAAGAGAAGATATACTCTACAAAGCATGTCATTTCAATCATCCATGTACAATATGGTCAAGAGAAAGTGATGCAAATTATCAATGGCATTATGAACATTTCATTGCTCTTTGTAAAGAAAAAGAATATCGTACAGGAAAGGTACATTTGACTTATACAAAATTACATGAAGTACTTAAAACTCCACCAAAAAATATTCCTATAGGTTCAATGACACCATTTAAACTTGCAATGAAGAGTAATCCAGAATGTATCTTTGAAGATGCAGTACAATCTTATCGAGCATTCTATCAAACAAAACAACATCGATTTAAAATGAATTGGACAAAACGTAACGTACCGGAGTGGTTTGTATATGCCTAGTTATAAATTTTTAGAACATAGATATACCTTTAAAGGAAACTTTGCTTATGCAGCTGACTGTATAAGACACTCATTAGATATGATGGGTTATACAGAATCAGAAACAGAAGACGCAGATCTTTATATTTACAATCATACATGTAGAGATTTAGAACCTGATATGCCAGAGAATTCTATTATCTTTAAACCAACAGCACCAACCAGTAAACATTTTCAAATATGTGATTTAGGATATGCAAATTCATCTGATATTACTTTTGATGAACCAATGTATGAATGGAAAAAAGTTCATGATTATGAATGGAATGAAGTACAAGATTTAATACAAAGAAGAGCAAATAAGTGGGATGATTCCATAATGCTTAAATGGCCTGACGCTGAACATGTAAAAGAAGATCATATATTAATAATAGGTCAAATGCCAGAAGATGAAACAGTAATGGGATTTGGCTTTGGTGATCATTGGAAAAAGATGTGTATGATCGTCGACAAATTAAATGATAGAGATAATCTTGTTATTAAATTACATCCAAGAATACGTAAAGCATCACATCGTATACGAGATATAAATAAACAAATAGAAATTTGGAAAGAAGCTGGTCATCAAGTATTTAGTGGATATGAATCAATTCATAGCGTATTACCACATACAAGAGTAGCAATTACAGAAAATAGTACTGCTGGAATAGAATGTATGATGCATGATGTACCAATTATTTCTTATGGTTATCCAGACTATCATTGGATTACAAAAGATTTAAGAATTCTTACAAGACTTAATAAACATGTAGATGATTTATCTTGGTGGAATATATCTAATAGTAGAAAGTTTTTATTATGGTATATGTTTGAATACTTATGCTATGATATACCATCAACAATGAAGAGATTAGAGGAATTAATATAATGCCAATATACGAATTTATGAACGAAAATACTGGTGAAGTTGAAGAACATATGATGAAATATTCAGAACAAGAACAGTTTCTTAAAGACAATCCACATTTAAAACGAGGTATATATTCTGCACCTGGAATAGATTTTGATGGTGGTAAAGGAATGCTTCAAAGAGCTGGCGATGGTTGGAAAGAAGTTCAAGATCGTATTAAAGGTGGTATGCCTCCAAGATTGCGTGATAATATCAAGACTAAATAATGCAAAGACCAAGTAGACTTAGAAAAGAACATTTAAGAAAATTAGAACCTTTAACCAAGAATCAAGAGATTGTATTTGATTCATATAATAAAGGTAATCATCTTATATTGTCTGGTTCCGCTGGTACAGGTAAAACATTTCTTGCAACTTATTTAGGTTTATCATCAGTACTAGGAGATGAAAGACAAGATAAAGTTGTAATCGTAAGGTCAGCACTACCAACAAGAGACATGGGATTTCTTCCTGGTGAAAAGGAAGAGAAAGAAGCAGCATATATGGACCCATATATTTCTATTGTAAATGAACTCTTTCAAGATAAAGAAGCTTGGAAAAAAATGGTTCAATTTAAACATGTAGAGTTTCTTACAACATCTTTCATCAGAGGTATTACAATACAAGATGCAGTAGTGATAGTTGATGAAGCTCAAAACTGTAACTTTCATGAACTTTGTAGTATCATCACAAGACTTGGAGAAAATTGTAGATTTATATTGTGCGGAGATTATTATCAAAGCGATTTCGTAAAGCAAAATGAAAAAAGTGGTTTATATTCATTTATAAATATCATTAATAATATGAAATACTTTGATCATATTGAGTTTGAGTGGAGTGATATTGTAAGAAGTGGATTGGTAAGAGACTTTATTATGACTAAAGAAATGTTAGAGAAAAAAGAATTATGAAATTTGTACATGAACCCGTTGATCTTGGTTATAATGATCTTGAAGCAGTTACAGGAGATAAAGGTAGATTCTATACCGATCCTGAAGGAAATAAATACGCATCAGTTACAACTGTTCTTTCAATACTTTCAGAAGAAGCAATACAAGCGTGGCGTGCGCGCGTAGGAGAAGAAGAAGCAAATCGTATCTCTCAACAAGCCAGTTCTCGTGGAACAACTGTTCATAATATAATCGAAAAATATGTAGCAAACGATCCTGAATATATTAAAGATGAAATGCCGCATAATGTTCAAACATTTAAAGATGTTCAACCAATATTAGATGATTGTGTTACTAAGGTATATCAACAAGAGGCTCCACTCTTTTCAAAACATTTAGGACTAGCTGGAAGAGTAGATTTAGTTGGCCAATGGAATGGAGTAAACTCTATTATTGATTGGAAGACATCAAGAAAATTTAAAAAGAAAGAATGGATATCTAGTTATTTTATGCAGTGCGCAGCTTATGCGATTATGTGGGAAGAAAGAACTGGAATGCCAATTAAACAATTAGTAGTATGTATTGCTGGTGATGAAGGACCACAGGTCTTTATTGAAGATCGTGATAATTGGACAACAGATTTAATAAATACTATCAACGAATATAAACGCAGAAAACTCTTTGGGAGATAGAAATGGCAAGTAATTATAGAGGACGAATTTTAGATACTGTAAAACTACATGCAAAAGCACATGTTGAAAAGCATCTTATGAATGTTGAAGTTTTAGTGGGATCGCATGTTGGAGTAGCAGAACATCCAGATCTTATTGAAACTGTAGAAAAAGAGCTTATGGAAGCAGCTAAATACCAAGACGTATTAGACATGCTAAAGCAAGTCAGTTAAGCAAAAAATCTTATAAATAGATATTTACAAATAACACAAAATGTGGTATAATATCTATTATGTACAGTTTTAGCGAGTTTTTAACAGAAGGAAATAAAGGTCTTACAATATTTGATATTGATGACACTATGTTTACTTCAAAAGCTCGTGTAAGAGTACTGAATAAAAAAACTAATAGAGTAAAAGAACTTACACCACAACAATACAATAGTTATAAACTTGGTAAAGATGAAGAGTGGGATTACGGTGAATTTAAATCATCAAAGATATTTTATCAAACAGCTACTCCAATTGCAAGAATGGTAGCAAAGGCAAAAGCCATAATTAAAAATGCTACTGCAAAAGGTTCAAAAGTCATTGTTGTGACTGCAAGAGCTGATATGGATGATAAAGATCTCTTTATAAAAACTTTTGAAGCTCATGGTATACCAATGAAAAATGTATACGTTGAAAGAGCTGGTAATATGGGTGGTAAGAATAGCGCAGCAAATAAGTCTATCATCTTTAAAAAATATTTAAAGACTGATGAATATGCAAGAGTAAGACTTTTCGATGACCACAAAGAAAATTTGGATGCTTTATTAGATTTAAAAAGAGAGTTTCCAAATGTTGAAATGTTTGCTTATTTAGCAAATAAAAATGGTAGTGTAAAAAGAATTAAGTGATATATAATAAATTAAAAAGTGCAGCTTACGGCGAAGGTAGAAGATATTTTAGATGGTGGTTGCAGTGGAGTGGGAGAAGATAATGCCGACAAAATTAGGTAAATCGCATACAACAATAGATCGAGCTACTAAAAAAGCTACAACAGTACATCCATACATAAAAGGATTTAGTAAAACAGAATTAATCGAAAAATATAATAATTCAAATACTCGTCCAAAGGATAAACAAAAAATTAAAAATGAATTAGTAAAAAGAGGCGGAGTAGTTTTTGAGTAAACAAGCAAAATATAGAGAACAAACATACGGTTTAAGTAATTATCGTTTAGGTTTACGAAAGAAAGAAAGGAATCGCAGACTCATAGGATTAGGAGTTGCTGTGGCCTTTTTAATTATTGCTGGATACTTATTTCTAAATAAATAATGAAAAATAAAAATGATATAACCGGTGATTTAATTAAATCCAAAACCGGTGGGCAAAAAGCCTATGCTGATGGTTGGGATGCTATATTTGGTGTCAAAGGCCGTAAAAAAACTCCAAAACATGGCGCAACGCAAATTCACAAAGATAAGACAAAACAGATACCGAGAGATTATAAATATAATAATATAGAGGAATAGATATGAGTATAGACATTAATGCTTTTGATTTTGGTTTTACTGCGGTAGACGAGAATGAATTAGAAGCGGTACAAAAATTATCATCAGAAGCTTCAACAGTTTCTGCAGCTGCAGAAGAGAATGAAGAGAAGCTTAATAAATTGTATAACGCAATTTTACCTTTATTATCAAATTTAAAAGCAAATCCAGAAAAGGATTATATTTACTGGCCAAATAGAACAGAAAAAGTAGAAGCTTTTGAAGATCACATAGCAGGAATCATTAAGTAATGGCAATAGGAACAACCAATATATCAATGGGTAATATTTTTGGAGAGGTAAATGATACACTTCCAGGTGGTACTAATGTTTCTTTAAAAACACAATCTGAAAATGCTGCAAATACTACTCATACATCTACAATATCTGGATATACTTCTCCTGGTGGAGGACTAACAGGAGCTCCGTACGGCATGGGAGAATTTGGTGGATATATTAATATATCATATGACGCTTGGCCAACAGATGAGCTTGGTGCAACTTTTCCATATTTACAGTGGGGTACAGAAAATCATTATGGAACAAATTACATACAAGTAGGTTGTAATTATAGTCAATTCCATGATAAAAATAATGATAGACTTGTTCATAGGTCGAGTAGCTTTGATTCCACTGCAGCATCTACATTTAATTATGCATATCAAGATTATACAGGATTAGATAATGCTACATTTCAAGCTAAAGCAGATTATAATACAACACTGGATGCTGGTTTAACTAATGCAGCTACATATTCTGAAAATCCTGCATCATATTCACCAGCATCAGGTACGTGGACAAATGTAAGTTCCAGTGGTTATTCACCAACATGGCAATGGACTATAGAGCTTTTTACTGGTAATTTTGGAACAGCAACAATTACTTCATCATATTCAAATCCTAAAGGTGTTGTATTTTATAGTAGAGCAAATTTAAGTGGTACATATTATCCAAATAGTTCTGGTTATAACAACCAAACAGATAATGAGTTTCCATTGGTCGATGCAAGTGTAAATTTACAGCTGACAAGAGGAACAACACCTCAACCTCAAGGACCTGCATAATATGATTATAAAAAGACCTAGGAGCTTTAATGCACCTAAAATGTCACCTTATCAAATTAAACATTATCATACAGACAATATATTTGCTGTAATAGAAGTTTCTACAAAGCAAAAAATGGGAAATTTTAAATCATTACAAGAAGCAGAAGCATTTATGTGGAGCTTAATACCAAGGGTAAAATAATATGTTTTTTAAAAAGGAGCAAGATATGAATATTGAACAATTAAAAGAAACACTAAAAGTTGACGAAGGAGTAGTTTATGAAATATATAATGACCACCTTGGTTATCCTACATTCGGTATCGGCCATCTTGTCTTGGAATCAGACCCAGAACATGGGGCTGAGGTTGGCACTCCAGTCTCAGAGGATAGAGTTGATGAGTGCTTTGAAAAGGATGTAGAAACAGTAATAGAAGATTGTAAAAAATTACATGATGGTTGGGACGGTTATCCTGAAGAGGTAAAACAAATCGTTGCCAACATGATGTTTAATATGGGACTCACGCGCTTGAGTAAGTTTAAACGCCATAATGCAGCGCTGCAGAGTGGTGACTGGAAGGAGGCTGCTGTAGAAGGCAGAGATTCACGATGGTACAAACAAGTGACGAACCGAGCCGAGAGACTTATGTCGAGACTCGAGGCGGTATGAGGTATTATCACAGTAACGAACCACAAATAAATAAAGGTTGGTATTGGTGCAGTGATAAGCAAGGATTTTTCAGATGGTCTGATGTGAATAAATCATTATCTGAAATTATTAATAATAAATAAAATATGGAGGCATTATGTTCAATTGGCTAAAAAATCTTTTCGGATTAGGCGAGCCATCAGGCGTAAGAGCTCGAAATGCAAAGGGAAGATTTGTTGCAGATGATAAATCAACTCCTAATGTTAACGAAGCTTATGTAGATGGTAAGACACCAAAGAAAAAAGCTCCTGCTAAAAGAAAAGCTCCGGCTAAAAAGCCAGCAGCTAAAAGAGGCAGACCTAGAAAAAATACAAAAAAGTAAATTGATAGAAGTAACAGATGAAGCTATTCAAAAAATTATTCAGCTCCAAGAAGAAAAACAATTTGATTATATACGGATTGGAGTTACGGGAGGCGGCTGTGCTGGTTTTGAGTATGTTTTCACTGATAATACTGATATCTATCCTGACGACCTAGTATTAAACTACGGTAAATGGTCTTTTTTAATTAATCAAGAGTCTCAACCTTATATTGAAGGTATGACTCTTGATTACGTCTATGAAGGACTTAATCAACTATTTAAATTCATCAATCCCAAAGAAAAAAATGTGTGTGGATGTGGCGTTTCGGTAACTTTTTAATATAAATAACAACATGGAAGAAGTATTAGCGCTGATAAGCGACGTAGGATTACCTATCGCCGGCGCATTAGTTATGGGCTTCTTCATATTTACTATTATTAAACAGATACTTGAAGGTGTTGTAGATGATATAAAAACTCTTACAATGTTCTGTGAATCATTAGAAAATCGTGCAAGAACGATGAGTAATGAAATGGTAAAAATAGACTTATTAGTAAGTAGTGCATTAGAGTTACGACCTGATATCGAAAGAATTGCAAGAGCAGAAAATTTTGTCGAAGATGGTAAACTTGATGTGAGAAGAGATTAGTATGATAGATAATGTTGCAAATTTAATAACTCAATATGGGTTTCCCACAGTAATGGTTATAGGTCTTGGTTATTTTGTATATTTTGTATATAATTTTATTCAAGAGCATTTAGATCCAGCAACTGAAAAAATGCATTTTCAACTAATACGTGTAATTGATCAGATGCGTATGCTCGATCAAGATTTAATTCGTCTCCAGCAAAAGGTAGACACAGTATTAGAATATAAAGAAAATGAAAAGAAAAAAACTAACTCCCCAAAAAATCAGAGAAAAAGCTGAAGTAATTACATTATGTGGATTATTTCTTATATCATTAGCTGCAGTATCGCCAAACATTCATGCATCTCCAATTGTTCACGAGTTTAAAAATCCATCATTTAGTGGTATAGGAACTGGTGCTCATTATTTAACAATTGAAAACCAAGAACATTCACGTAAGAAAGCAATAGAAGAAGCTCTTGAATCTGCAAGAAAAGCTGCAGAAAGAGAAGCAGAAAACACAACATTAGCTAAGTTTATTCGTAACTTAGAGAGCAGAATCTATGCTCAATTTGCAAAACAGCTCGTTGAGTCAATGTTTAGTAATGATAATCCAGCATCATTTGGTTCATTTGTATTAGAAGGAAATACTATTACATGGAATCTTGAAGTTGATGAAGCTGGCGTAGAATTTATTAGATTAACAATTGTTGCTTCAGATGGTACAACAACTGAGGTAGTAATTCCAGTAGGTACAGGCAATTTTGGCCAAGATCCAGACACACCACCTGCAGGTGGCGATGGTTAAGTATTTACTTGCAATTGTATTAGTACTACAAGGATGCGCTTCAGTTCCGAGATGGACAGAAGATCCTCAAAACTGTAATCCTGCAACATGGGAAGAAGGTGTTGATTATCCAGGTGATGTATGGAATTACGCAAAAGCAGCTGGAAGAACATTTAAAAGAGTTGCTCCTTTAATTTGTGTTGAGAATCCAGAGGTTGTAAAATTACCTTCTTATATAGAATTACTACAAATACCACCAGCAAAAGAAATGCCTGTTGTTGCTGTATATAATTTTGCAGATAAAACAGGACAAAGAAAAGCACGACCAGGAATTGCAGATTTTTCAACAGCCGTAACTCAAGGTGGAGTTGAAATGACTATTGATGCTTTAAAAACTGCAGGTCAGGGAACATGGTTTCGTGTTGTAGAAAGAGCTGGGATAGACCATCTTGTAAGAGAAAGACAAATCATAAGAAGCGCAAGACAAGATGTTGCAAAACAACAAGGTCAAGAAAAATATCAAGAATTGAATCCACTATTATTCGCAGGAATAATTATTGAAGGTGGAATAATTGGTTATGATACTGACATTAAAACCGGAGGACGAGGCGCACGAACTCTAGGTATTGGTGTAAGTAATCGATATCGTCAAGATGTCGTAACAATAAGTATGAGAGCCGTATCGGTTCTAACAGGTGAAGTTTTATTAAATGTACAAACTCGAAAAACTATATTTAGTTATGGTTCTGGTGGCGATGTATTTAGATTTATCGAAGAAGGAACTCAACTAGTAGAGTTTGAAGACGGAATTGGAAATAATGAGTCAGTGACTTATGCAGTACGTACAGCAATTGAAGCTGGAGTACTGGAATTAATATACCAAGGCCACAGACGTGGTTATTGGAAAATCGAGGGGTATAACGAAAATGAATAAACTATATAGTATAATCCTAGCTGGATTATTAGTGTCGACTGGATTCGTTTTTGCACAAGCCACTGATGATAACGAAGTTAATATATTACAATCAGGTGATACACTTAGTTTGTATATAGACCAATTAG
>Ga0213858_10001509_pt1 | contig 11111 bp, 6 predicted proteins | sample PICome_FD_160122 | JGI IMG/M metagenome (GOLD analysis project Ga0213858, IMG submission 160122) | Coastal seawater microbial communities near Pivers Island, North Carolina, United States - PICO245 | ecosystem: Environmental > Aquatic > Marine > Coastal | place: USA: North Carolina | collected... | reverse complement strand
GATCTCGAGGGATTCAATGATGGGCACGAGGCTCAAAAAGGACACATTTTACGGTGATTCAATCCGCAGGATCGGTGCATGCGATTCAGCGCGCACGTCAGCAGGACGGCTATTTCGAATCGAGCTCGTAACATTTCTGGCCGTTGCTGAGCACATCATCCACATGTTTCCGGTGAAGAAGCCTGTCCACGACTCATCGTCAGCAGTCACGCGCCGGACGATTCCGTCGTGCAATGGATGACGTGAGCAAGCCAGATATCCTTTGCAAGGACAATAGAAAGTGCGACAGGCTTTCGAACAGGTTCCGGGGCGCTCTTTCAAATCGTCCGAATCGGCCTCAGCCAGTTATGCTATTGATTGACTCGACACGCCACTGGAAGCCACTCACCGTCACCACGGTTCTCGAATTGTCAGTGAAGTTCACTCTTCACCGTAGGGGCGTGCACAGGCAGACAGGTCAATCTGCTTCGCGAGTTCTGTGGCGACGTGCCGCAGCGGCTGTCCGCTTGGCAAACTGGCCGCCATGATCCTGTCCACGAGGGCATTCATTCTTGAGTCCACATACTGGAGGACATCAGCAGCTGCAGGAACGTCGACGGAACTGAATAATCCGCCGACAGACAGAACCCCGCCAGCGCCTGCAACAATATCCGGAAGGACATGAATTCCGCGTTCCGCAAGAATGCTGTCGGCTTCACTCGACAACGAAAAATTGGCTGCTTCAGCAATGGCACGCGCGTTAACGACACGGGCTTCAGCCTCGCAAAGCGAGTTCTCTACACTTGCTGAAACGAAAATATCACAGGGAATCTGAAATAGCTGATCACGCTCGCCCGCGATACAATTTGATGGCAGGGGATGCTGCGCAAGACTGCTTTGAGACGTGCGTTTGTTGAGCAGGTCCGGAATGTCCAGTCCCCCCTGCTGAGCGATCAATGAGGCCTCGACATCAGATACACCAATCACCTTGACTCCCGCCCGAAACAGCGAGTAGCCGCACGCTGATCCAACGCCGCCAAATCCCTGAATGGCCACGGTCGCCTGGTCTGCCGGGATGCCGAGATTTCTCAGCATCGCCAGAACTGCAACAGCCACCCCATGACCGGATCGGCGACTGGCAAGGCTCCAGCCATCAACCGATTCCTGAAACACCCGATAGCGTTGCTGGAATTCGTCAAGACTGAGGCCCTGTGCCTTCGCGACAGCCAGTTTCACTGACGGGATATCCAGTTCAGCTGCAATGGAATCAATTTCCGGCAGCGACGTATTCAGATCCGGGCCCAGAGAGTATCGGCTGACAATGTAAGGACGCACTGCATTAAAGAATCTCTTAATTGCCTCACGCTTGCCGGGACTGCGGGGATCGTAGTCAATACCGCTCTTGGCTCCGTCAACACGGTTGCCGGCCAGCCGGTGCTTCAGCGTCATGACACTTGCCAACCGCGCAATATGTTCCGGCTTGAGCCCCGGCTGGACTCGAAATCCACCGGCGGCAATCTGATGATCAAATCCATCAATTGCCAGGTAGCCTCGAAATTTTTCCACAGGATCGCAGTAAGTGACAAATACACCGGAGTTATGCACCGCAGACTGACATCCCGTTGTTTGATTCGTCTCAGACGCATTCAAACCGTCCGAAGAGATATTTTCACTCGATCGATCCACTCGTCATTTCTCCAAGCAGCCAGGGAAGAACACCGCCCCTGCGGGCATATTCGATCTCGGTCTGAGTCTCGAGACGGAGCGTAACAGGAATGCTCTCCACGCGTCCATCACAACTGTTGATCCTCAATTGAAGAGGCTGAAACGGCGAGATATCAGCCGAGAATCCCACAAGATCGAACGCCTCCGATCCGTCCAGCCCCAGGCTGGTCGCATCCACGCCGCTGGGAAGCTCACAGGGCAGAACCCCCATTCGCACCAGATTACCTCGATGGATGCGTTCAAAACTGGCGGCGATCACGGCCCTCACGCCGGACAGGCGAGTTGCTTTTGCAGCCCAGTCGCGTGCACTTCCCGTCCCGTACTCCCGTCCGGCCACAACGATTAAAGGTGTTCCCTGCTGCTGATAGCGCATTGCTGCTTCGAACACCGTGATCGGTTCATCGCTTTGACCGTGAAGTGTCAGCCCCCCCTCCGTATCCGGCAACATCGCGTTCCTGAGACGATTGTTGGAAAAAACGCCGCGCAACATCACTTCATGATTCATGCGGCGAGCCCCAAAGTTGTTGAACTCCGACTGGTCGATTCCTCGGGAACGCAGGTACTGCCCCGCAGGAGAATCAGGGGCGATTCGACCAATTGGACTGATGTGGTCAGTAGTAATGGAATCTCCCACAATGACCAACGGACGTGCACCATGAAAATCAGAGAGCACTGATCGGCGCAACTCCTGCCGCAGAAAAGGGGGACGAACAATGTAGGTCGAGTCGTCTGTCCATGGGTAGACGTCACCGCGCTCATATTCAATCGCCGCCCACCGCGGATTGACCTGCCCAAACCGAGGAGTGTAGACCTCCTGAAACAAGTCTCGGTCCAACCCGGAATTCATGACAGCGTTCAATTCCGCAGCGTCAGGCCACAGATCTGCCAGAAAAACCGGTTCGTGATCAGGACCATAACCCAGCGGCTCGGTTTCAAAATCAACGTCCACACGCCCCGCAATGGCGAATGCGACAACCATTGGTGGACTGGCCAGAAATGCGGCACGGACAAGCGGGTGAATACGCCCGTCAAAATTTCGATTTCCCGACAGAACAGCACAAGCGACTGTTTCCGTATCCGCCAGCTCATCTTCGATCTGATCATTCAAAGCCCCGGATGCACCGAAGCAGGTGGCACAGCCAAACCCGGCAATATGAAAGCCAAGCTGATCAAGAAACTGCTGTAGTCCCTGCCGCTGCAGATACTTCTCAACGACCGTGGACCCGGGTGTAAATGAAGTCTTCACCCACGGCCTGGCACTCAGTCCGTATTCCACCGCCTTCTTAGCCACCAGACCCGCGGCGAACATCATTCCAGGATTCGACGTGCTGGTACACGAAGCAATTGCGGCGATAACGATGTCGCCGTCATTGATCTGCCTCCCGGTTTTCACACCGGGTTGTGCCGTCCTGCCGTAACCCCCCTCCTCTGTCGGTCGTTGCAGGATCTCGCGAAAACTTTCGCTGAGATGCCTGATTGCAACTCGATCCTGTGGGCGTCGAGGCCCCGCCACACAGGCTTGAATCCGGGACAGATCAATTTTCAGAACGGACGTGTATTCGACCTCACCTTCAACTGCAGGCCCGAAGCAGCCCAGCAAACGATACAGTTTCTCCACAGCGGTAACGTGTTCAGCATCCCGCCCCGTTGCTCTTAAATACTCGCAGGTGCGTTCATCCACGGCGAAGTACCCGATCGTCGCACCGTACTCCACTGCCATATTGGAAACTGTCGCGCGATCCGGAACGGTTAGCCCCGCGACCCCCGGTCCATAGAATTCGACAAACTTCCCCACCACATCAGCTGTCCTGAGCAACTGTGTGATCGACAGCACAAGGTCAGTGGCGGTCACGCCATGCTGTATTGTTCCGGAAAGATACACCCCAACGACATCCGGAATCAGCATCGAAACCGGCTGCCCCAGAATCGCGGCTTCTGCTTCGATTCCCCCCACACCCCAACCGACAACACCCATTGCCGCAATCATGCAGGTGTGCGAGTCGGTGCCAACCAGTGAGTCCGGAAAGCAGAAGCCATCGCGCTGCAACATGCCTGGAGCAAGGAATTCGAGGTTCAACTGGTGCAGAATTCCAGCGCCCGGCGGAATCAGGCGGATGCCCGGAAACGCCTGCATCGCCCACTTCACAAATTGATAACGCTCCAGATTTCGTTCGAAGTCCAATTCGAGGTTTCGCTGAACGGCATCCGGCACCGCATGAAAATCAACACTCAGAGTGTGATCAAGGACCATGTCCACCGGAACCTGTGGTTCAATACATCGAGGCGATCCCCCTCTTTCAGCAACCTCACTTCGCAACGCTGCCAGATCGGCAAGAACCGGGATGCCAGCGGCACAATTCAGAACCATACGCCCGGGTAGGAACGGAATCTCTGCTTCACGCGTCCCATGCGGCTGCCAGTTTGCCACAGCTTCAACGTGTGACCGCAGGACTCGTCGCTGATCGCAATTACGCAGCAGACTCTCCAGTACTACTCGCAGAGAGACCGGGAGACGCGAAAAGCTGCCGAGTCCGGAGTCAGCCAGCGCGGAAAGCGAGTAGTACGAGGACTCGGAGGAAGACTCGGTCCTGAAACTGCGAAGAAATGATCGATTCCACTCGGTGTCCATGCAATTTCACCCGCCCAGGTTGGTCCCCCACGCAACTGATCATTCCTGTTGCTGAATTGGGGGCAGCTGCACGCAGGATATTCCGAAGAAAACAGAGCAGTCACCGGACGCATTCAGTGCACCATTTGCGCAGTATCAATCTCATTCAGCATGTTCGTCAGCTGATTCCGGACAAAGCTGAACTGTGGCTCGGCGTGATAGGAACCATGCGATCCGGGCGTTGGCAGATACTGGACCTCCTCTCCAAAATTCACCCACAACTGCCGACGGTCGGCAATTTGATTCCCCTTGCTATCGCAAATGAAGAAGTCAATTCGGCCGGAGAATTTTTCCTTCATCACGTATCGACCTCTTGCGTGAAAGTGGGCATCCGCAAGCTTACGCTCGGTGTCCGAATAGTCGTACTTGAAGCCACGCCCCTCAGTCTGATACCGCGATTCAACAGGTTCGAGCGTTCCATCAACAATGCAGCTCGTCGGGTAAGTATCCAGTAACGCCAGTAACTCAACTTGTTCACCGGCTGCTTCCAGTTGCAATGCCATTTCATAAACAACGATGCCACCAAAACTTGCCCCTAACAAACGATAGGGCCCGTCCAGTTGAATCGCTCGCATCTGCCGAACATAGTGAGCAGCGAACTCCTCGACGGAATCGCAATTCACCGATTCCCAGTCCATATTGGGTGGTTGCAAAGCGTAGAAAGGCTGCTGCGGGTCAAGGGCACGACCGACCAGACCCAGCCTGATCGCATAACCATATCGACCGGCCACGGCAAAAACTGGTCGCCGCGTACCGGACTTATGTAATGCAATCATGTCACTAGCCGAAGGTGGATTCCACATCAGCGACCGAGCAAGTTCCCGAACTGTGGGGCGTTCGAGGAAGTACTGCAGTGTAATTTCAAGATCCAGTTCCCGTCGGACATCAGCAATCACGCTCATCGCCGCAAGTGAATCGCCGCCGGAAAGGAAAAAGTCGTCGTCAACACCTATTTTGCGATCGTTCAGCGTCCCGCGAAAAATAGCCAGCAACGATCGCTCCATCGGAGACTGGTAACCAAGATAGTCGCGAACCATTGTCTTCAGGTGCTTGAGAAAACGAACCGGGGAGGCACTCTGAGTGATTCGCTTTTGATTCAGCCCAAAGAATTTTGCACCTTCAGATCGGGCTGGCTTCCCGGAATCTGTCAGGGGTAACTGCTCTGTAAACACAATTGTGGCGGGAATTCGGGCAGACGGCAGAAAATCTGCCAGATGCTTGCGCAACGTTTCCGCGGTCGCCTGATGCCCTCCCCGCAGAATGACTGCTGCAGCCACATCAGACTGCAGGGTCTTGTGCGGAATCGCAAACGCCATCGCAACAGAGACCGACTTATGCTTCAACAGAGCCAGTTCAACTTCCATCGGAGAAATCTTTTCACCGCCGCGATTGATGACATCCCCGATTCGCCCCTTGAGTTGCAGAAAACCGTCGGCCCCCATGCACCCAAGATCTCCAGTGTGGTACCAGCCATCGTAGAAACTCTCGGCGGTTCTCCCGGGGTCTGAGTCATAACCGCACACGACGGATGGCCCTCGCGCGACAATCTCCCCAACTTCACCAGTCGCCACTGGATGGCCCTGCTCATCAACAATCCGGACATCATCATCAGGAGTGATTCCCACTGAACCCGGACGACGTTCCCAGTTCGGAGGGTTGGTTGTCATCGTTCCGGTTTCTGTTGAACTGTACGACTCCACAAACGGAATGTTCAGCTGGCGTTCCAGTTCCTCGCGTGCATCATGCGGCAGACTGGAAGAGCCGGAACGGGCAAAACGAAGCACGTGCCTGGCCCGGCGTCTTTTCAGCCAGTTCAGGATGTTCAGATGGTGGGATGCGCCGGCGGTGTACCATGTTGGCAGTTGGTTCTCAAGACAGGAAAAGAAAACATCTTTGTCAATCAGCCCGGGACAAACCAAGCTGCTTCCGGAGAACAGCGAGGCCATCAAGCCACTGATAATAGCGTGCATATAACGAAACGGCATGAGATTCAGACATCGGTCCTCCGGCCCCAGCTGAAGCATCCGGCTGGATTTATCCCCGCGTGCTGCCAATTGAGAATGAGTGACCGGGACGACCTTTGCCTTTCCGGAACTTCCGGACGTTCTGACGATGATCGCGACATCATCCGCCGACGGTTGATCAAGCGGTTCCGAAGCTGATGTCCCCATGTTGTCAGGTGTCAGCTGAATGATTGGAATGCCCTGTTTATCTGCGGCTTTCTGCACAGCAACAGGCGATTCCCCAATACTCGCAACGAAGTCGGCTCGGAGATCCTTCAACGATTCAACGTACGCCTCCACCGGTGCATCGTGTGTAATCACACAGCAAACAGAGTGGCAGGCAACACCAAGAATCGAGATGGGTGTCTGTTGTCCAAAGGGGGTCAGTAGTGCGATGCGGCTCTGTCGGCGTGCCCCGTAAGACTGCAGTTGTGTTCGAATCGCCCCAACCTGCCGCCGCAGTTCGCCAAACGTGACAGTTGCAGCGTCGGGAGAGACAAATGCCGGCGACTCACTTCGCGTTTCCGCCTGGAAGTCCACAAGTCGTTGCAGCGTATCCAAAGCCGTCATTCGTCTGGTCCCCCTGTTACCCGCTCGGAAGACAGAAGTTGCGGGTCAAACGCGTAAAACAGACCGGGGTTTTCAAGGTGCCCCGGTGACTCCTGACTGAAAATGTACTCTCCCGTCACAGGAGATAACGGACCAACACTCAACCCACTTGCAACTGCAACACTTTCCGATGCTCTCTTCAGCAGTTTAAAGTCAATACCAGTGCCATAACCCCTTGTATGAAGACACACTGCAATCTGCTCCAGCGAACAGTTCCCGGCCCGATCCCCAAGTCCATTCAATGTCACATCAGCCCCGGACGCTCCAGCCATGATCGCGGCAAGCGTGTTCGCTGTCGCCATTCCGAGATCGTTGTGGCCGTGAAAGAAAACAGGAACGGGGCAACTCTCCACAATCGACTGCACCAGTTTGTGTGTACTGAAAGGATCAGCACTGCCATTCGTGTCGTAAATCGTGATTCGATCTGCTCCGGATTCCAGAGCCATCCGCACAAGTTCGTGGACCTCCTCGGAGGTCACCTGAGATGAATTGGGAAAACCTGCACCAAAGTTGTCAAAAAACTGTGAGACCACACCACTTGCCGACCGAAGCAGACTCAACTTTTCGTCGAACTCGTATGGCCGTCTTTGTGGCGATGCCGAAACAAGCACTTCGATTCGATTGAGAACGCGACGGGTGTTGCGTACCTGCTCTTCCAGACGGGGACTAGCCGCATACAACAGCCCGGTGATCTGCAGATCGGGAAACTCTTCACGAATCGCGGTCGCCACCAGCAGGTCATCGTCCACTCGCGCCGGAGCGACAACTTCAAGCTCCTGAACCCCAAGTTCCGTCAATGCGGCAACGATGCTCAGACGCTGGGCGAGGGAAAAATATACGTTGGGTACATCCAGGCCTTCACGCAGAGTTGTATCGCGGAGGACGACTTGTGTTTGCTCAGTCACGCGACAAACTCCCTGGAGTCAAACGATCGACCTCCTCGGGAGCGCCGATGAAAGCAAGTGGCTGAGAAACCGCACCGATCTTCCTTGTGCCACCGGAAACACTGCACAAGACTCGCGAACCCGGCTCAATTGCCCCGGCATCGATCTGCTTGATCAATCCTGTGATTGCAACCATACCGGCTTTTTCAACCAGTTCGCCATCACGCTGAGTAAGCACCAAACCGCAATCCGCGAGTCGCTCCGGAATTCGAACACCTTGAAACTGGCGCTGCAGCATCGCCTCGAACTCGCCCCGATTCACTGTCGTCAAATCGCCCCGCGTCCTGGTCAACAAATCCGCAAGGTCATCCCACGTCCCGTAGGTTTCGGGATTCTTGTCGTACATGGTGTCGATCAACAGAGACGTATCAGCGGAAACCTCCGGCAACTCTCTCCCACGTTGTTTGCTCCACGAGCGGAACATCGGACAGTTTTCCTCCTGCTGCACCCCAAGAAATCGTGGCAGGTCTTCCTCCGATAACTCGGCAGCCAGTGTCCGATAAATCCCAATTGGGCCAAATGCTGCGCTGATCGACTGCGCAAAGTAATCGAAAGGAAATAATCGCTGAAACAGTTCAATCAGGTAGTGCCCGCGAAACATCGCAGCATCAATTCGCCAGTCAAGATTCGGGACACGATAAAGATCATGAGTGCGAGCAAAACTGCCGGCCACCTGCTTGACCTGATGACGGTCTTTAACCGCGATCAGATGCGCGTTGGGCTCCGCAAAGACACTGTGATCGATATTTGGCAGGTTTCTTTCGGGTACAAAGCAGTAGGCTTTGATCCCAACTCGGCTGCAATAACTCGTCAAAGCGGAGCCGGTATTTCCACCGGACTCGACAACCACCTTGTCCAGACCCATCGCCAGACATCGCGCGGCAGTGACGGCACCATCAATCGCCTTGAAGCTGTTCGTGTGCATCAGAGACGTTTCGTCCAGAATGTGAATCTCCACATCCCGATGAGTCAGCAATACGAATGTCCGAACGCCTTCCTGAATACTTGTTCGCCGCAGCAGCCCTGACTCCGCGAAACCCAGCTTCTCAGAAAATCGCAGGACAATACTTTGGTCTGATGCGACACTCTGACACGCATCAACAGACGGTCTTACTTCAAGTTTGAGATCTCGAAGAGTTGATTTCTGCAGAGTCATCAGGAAACCTCCACGTGGTATTCTTCGAAAATGACGCGAGGCGACTTGACGGTCTTTTGCGGTGGGGTTTCGTCAGGGTAGCCAAGGGGAAGAATGCTGACAGGGGAAATATGGTCTGGGATATTGAACAACTGCCGAATGTCTTTGCAGAGCCCCGGATCTTTTTGGTATTGAGCAGACAAATACACGGTCGAAAGACCGCGTTCGTAAGCTGCCAGCATCAGGTAGGATGTTGCGAAAACCGCATTTTCCAGACCACGTTCGTTGGAAGCGGCCTCGTCGACGCAAATTACGATCGCCAGCGGTGCCGTCTCAAACATGGTGGCAGGAAACTTCTTCTTTGACGGCGGGCAATACCGATCCTTAATCGCCGCCAGCTCGGTGAGCTTACGGCGATCACGAACCACCAAAAATTCCCATGGCTGGCCGTTCATCGACGATGGTGCGTTGACCGCCAACCGAAGCAGGCCGTCCACTACATCATCCGAAACGTTATCAATGCGAAATCGCCTTGCAGAACGGCGACCAGTAATGACCTCGTCAAACAACATCTGATCAGCTCTTCGAAAACACCGAGGGCATACACAAAAAGACGACGCTGGAACCACTTGAGTAAACACGCAGTTTCCCGTGACTCCGGATTCCACGACGCGCGATCTTCCGACCGTGGCGAGGCTGAAGAAAGAGTAATTTTGCCGCGCGGAGCACATTCAACTCACGCTGAACGCCAACAATCATAATGTCGCGACTTTGCAGGAAAATCCGATTTCCCGACCATGTCTCGGCTACCTGATCTGACGCATTGATGCATTTCGGGAACACGACCGAACGATGATTCTCAGCCGCTTATCAAGACTTCGTTACGCGTTAACGTTGACCTGTTTGAATCTCGAAACAAGTTGTCACGATCAGCACAACGCCCCCAACTTCGCGAATATGCTCGACCACAACCCGGCCTCAAACAGGGATCAGACACACCACAACAACCCAGCAGGCCACTCTGTCTCACTCTCCACCAGACGAACGATACGGAGTCCGAATCTCCCGACAGACTGCCCTCGGGACCACTTCTTCCCAAGGCCATTTTCCCCCGCAAAATCCGCAACACCGCCATCCGGCAATCCCCCGACAGGTCTTCTCGACATTCACGCTGCAATTTCATTTGACTCCTGCGGAGTCGCCCTGTGCGATATTTTGATCACAAGGAAATCAGCACTAAACCGGCGTTCTGACGATAAGCGTGAGAATCCTTGAGGATGTGTTCGCAAAACGTCACCGGAGGTTCTGCAAGGAAGGCAACGGTCATCAATTCAATCCCCAGGCCGGCAATGGCTGTTTAAGACGGAATTGGTGCTGTTCACGGGATGCTGATCGCAAAGAAACCAACCCAAGGCATTTTACCTAAGCGACGCAGCACGAAAGTCAGCGTGGTCGTTCGAGATAACGAGTCGGTTTGTCACGACACAAGCCGCAGGCAAGAACTCATCGGAGGTCTGAATTTTGAATACCTGCATTCTTCATCTCGGTACCTCCAAGACCGGCACGACATCATTGCAGACCACCCTGCGAACAAGACTGTCCGACCCCCACTTTTGTTGGCTGTCCGGTGACGGCATCACAGGGCCGTTCGAACTGCTCAACATGTTTGCCCAGGACCCGCACCAGGTTGAGAACCACCTGAATTCCTCAGCGCAACGCCAGAAGTTGGCCAAAACACGCCTGCTGCGGGAGTTTGACCGTCGGTTGCAGGTTGCAGTTCGGGAAAACAGGACGCCCATTCTATCCAGCGAATACGCCTATCGATTATCACCTTCAGATTTCACTGCAATTCGCGAGTTCCTTGCGCAACGGGGCTTCGTGCCGCGTATCTGCGTTTACCTCAGACCACACCACGACTGGGCAGAAAGCAGTTTTCAGCAGAACGTCAAGAACAAGAAAAGCGTGACCGATTTTGATTACTTCAGAAACCGCCTGCAAACTCGAACCTTTGATCACCTCGAACGCCTGACAACGCTGCACGAGATTTT